>Ga0222633_1000112_pt1 | contig 87813 bp, 79 predicted proteins | sample AntAcemetageno48_FD_179816 | JGI IMG/M metagenome (GOLD analysis project Ga0222633, IMG submission 179816) | Saline water microbial communities from Ace Lake, Antarctica - #48 | ecosystem: Environmental > Aquatic > Non-marine Saline and Alkaline > Saline | place: Antarctica: Ace Lake | collected...
CCCATTGACCATTTCAGCCCCAACGCCCGCCGAACGGCTAAATAGAATTTCTGAAGACGGGCTCTGTATCGGCTGCGGCCTCTGCCAAAGCGTTGCCGGACCCGACAAAGTTCAAATTGTTACAACATCCGAAGGCGCTTTGCGCCCCGTTCCTACAGATGCGCTGGATCATGGTGCTGTTGATGCAATTTATGCGACGTGCCCCGGCACGCGCGTTGAAGGGTTGCCAGAAGATGGCCTCGACAGTAACACGCTCCATGATCCTGTCTGGGGTCCGTATCAGGCCATCGTGCGTGCCTGGGCGGCTGATCCAGAGGTGCGTTTCAAAGCGGCTGCGGGTGGCGTGTTAACGGCTTTGTCGCAGTACATGATTGAAACCAAGCGGGTCGATTTTGTGCACCACGCGACCCATTCAAAGGAACGCCCTAGCTTTGGTCAAACGCAGGTCAGTCGATCCGCTGCGGATGCGCTGGAAGGCGCACGATCCATCTATGGACCGACGGCAATCCTGACGGATATCGAAAGTACCTTAGCCCAAGGACAGCCATTCGCCTTTGTTGGCACACCGTGTGATATTTCAGCATTGCGGAACTTGGCGACACGCGATTCCCGTGTGAACAACTTGTGTAAAATGATGATGGCGCCGGTCTGCGGTGGCTTCATGCAAACGCCCAACCTGAAGGCTGCTTTGGAAAAACTTGACCTGACCTGGAACGACATCACGCGGATTCAATACCGGGGGGATGGTTGCCCAGGGCCGACGCGGATTGTCACTCGTGATGGTTCTGAAACCCGGCTCAGTTATAACGATTTTTGGGCCGACGAAAGTGCGTGGGGTCTACCGTTCCGCTGCAAAGTGTGCCCCGATGGCATTGGCGAAGCGGCGGATATTGGCGCAGCAGATGCCTGGCCGGGTGGTGGGCCAGACCCAGAAACCATGGATGATGATCCGGGGGTAAATGGTGTTTTTGCCAGAACGGCGCGCGGCTGGGCTTTGATGCAAGATGCCGTGCGCGATGGGGCTTTGGTGATCGACAGCCACGCCACCATTGCCGACATGAGCGACTGGCAACCGCATCAAGTGCGAAAAAAACAGGCGGTTTGGGCGCGCTATGAAGGGTTGCGACAGGCGGGCAAGTTGGTGCCAAAAACCGCCCGTCTCCGCATTGAAGAGCTGTCTGCCCAAAACTCACCAGAGGTCAACGCCGAACAAACGGCTGGTACCCTGCGCCGTGCCTTGGATGGAAAAACGTCAGAACCAACGCCGGTGGCAACCACGACCTAAGAGATGTTCTTCTCTGCCATCACGTCTTCTAGAACGCCCAGGCCATTCATGCCTTTGGGCCAGCCCGAATAATGTGCGGTATGGATCATGATCTCTTTAATCTGCTCAGGTGTGATACCCAGGTTCAGGGCTCCCTTAATATGAACCTTAAGCTGCTTTTCCATGCCTGTGGCACACAATACAGACAACGTGATCATGGATCGCTGTTGCAATTCAAGACCTGGCCGTGACCAAACCTCGCCAAATAGATAGTCAGTGGTCATTTCCGAAAAGTCAACATAGGCGGGCCTGCTTGAGGGCTTATAGTCGCCAAATAGTGTTTCGATAATCGCTGCACCTTTTTCGTGACGGTCGGAGGGCGTTGAAGACTTGGCTGACATGGACATCACCTCTTTCGTGTTTGTTCGCTATTAGGCTATCCTGACGGTCTAATTCGTCCTTCGAAAGGCCCATGTCATGAGCGACCCCCGTAGCACCTCAACCCGCCGGGTTGTGAACATTTATAATAAGTCTGCTTATCGACCTTATGACTTGGAAGGCGAGATGCAAGAAGACATGAGTTATATTGACCTGACCATGAATATTGATGGCGATGGCAATGGGGCTTATCTGATCCGCATGGAGCCAGGCGCAGAAACGATTCCGCACATTCATGCCGGCAATGAAGATTACTTAATTTTGGAAGGCGATTTGATCGAGTCTGATGGCACGACGTACGGCGTCGGAGATTTCATCCACTATGATCCAGGTACGCATCACAATTCGCGTACCGTCGGGGGGTGTTTGTTGATTGGTGTCGACTGGAACCGTCGGACGCCAGAAAATGAGGTCGGGTGACTCTCTATCTTATGACCGAAGCTTCATTTCGATGTGCCAGGGGGCTTATGCGTCGTCTCACCCCATGCGGGCAAGTCACGCCTTTCTAAACGAAAAAAGCGGCGGCACCGTTGTTGGGTGCCTACCGCCTTTATCGTGGTGTGGTTTAGAGTTTATTGCGGGGCAAGGCTCTGTATTACGATGCCCCAAGAAGGTTGGATCAGACGGCGCGCACATCTCCCAAGAACTTGGTGACTGTGGTGCGCATCGTGTCGGACCGCTCCGATAGCTCGCCAGATACAACCTTCACCCGATCAGCGGCTTCGCCCGACTCGGTGGCCGTGCCCAGCACAACTTCAATGCTGCGGCTGACCTGTTGGGTTCCGGCAGATGCTTCTTCAACATTCCGGGCAATTTCTGCTGTCGCGGCGCTTTGTTCTTCGACGGCGGACGCAATGGAAGATGAGATTTCGTTCATATCCATAATGACACTTGAAATGTCTTTAATCACGTCTGCGGCTTCTGAACTGGCGGATTGAACCTCTCCGACACTCTTTGAAATTTCTTGTGTGGCGGAGGCCGTTTGTTCTGCCAAACTTTTCACTTCGGTCGCGACAACGGCAAAGCCTTTGCCCGCTTCACCAGCACGTGCGGCTTCAATGGTTGCGTTCAGCGCGAGGAGGTTTGTCTGTTCAGCAATATCGTTGATCAACGTGACGACTTCGCTAATGTTGCCTGACATCGTGATCAAACCACCCACCTGGTCTTGCGCCCGTTGCGCTTCGGTAACGGCCGATTGTGCGATGCGGGCAGAACTGGCCACCTGAGTGGAAATCTCTTGCACGGAGGCTGACAATTGTTCAGCAGCCGTTGCAACAGTTTGGACATTTTCCGACGCTTCCAAAGACGCCGCTGCGACAGAGGTGGATTCTTCCAACGTCTGGTTTGCAATGCCTTTCATGTTGTCAGCCGCCGCGTTCATGTTGGTAGCGGCCTCGCCGAGGCTGTTCAGCAATTCTTCAGCATCATGATCAAAGTTGCTGGTCAGGTCTTCGATAACTTTAGCCCGGGCAGCACGTTCTTCTTGCACGCGACGTTCTTCGGCTTCTTTGGCGGCTCGTTCCGTTTCTGCACGTTGGCGGTCGTCTTCTGCGCGTTGGCGTTCTTCTTCTTCGCGCTGTTGTTTGGAGATTTGTTGTTCTTCTGCCAATTTTGCCGCCCTGATGGTGCTTTCTTTGAAGGTGTTGACCGCTTGCGCCATCATGCCGACTTCGTCTTTTTGGCCTTGGGCAGGTATTTCTGTCGTCATGTCGCCTGACGCGAGGGATTGCATGGCTTCGGTCATGGATGTGATCGGGCGCACAATGGATCGTCCGATAACTATTGCAATGAAAACTGCCATGGCCGTTGCAATCAGGGCCGCAACCAACATGCCAATCTCTAATGTCTTGAAGGTCTGAACCAGTTCCGGACCAATGACGTCCTGAATTTTTTTGTTCGATAGTTTCAGGTCTTCAGCAAGCCTGGCGATTTCAGGCCCAATTTGATCCAAGCGCGTTTTGATGATTGCATTGCGGCTGAAGATAATCTCGGTGACTTCCCCAAAAGCCTGATGGTAGGCTTTCATGTCGGCAATGGTTTGCGTTGTCAGTGCGCGACGGCGCGGGTTTTGTAATTCGATTAACAGATTGCCTAGTCCTGTATTAAATTCTGCGATTTCTTTAGCGACGCGATCAGCCGATGATTGGTCATTCGTCACCAAAAAATCTGCCACATAAAATCGGGCCAGCATCAAATGGGTCATGGCGACGCCACCAGCGCGGACGGCTTCTGGATCACCATCACGATAGGCGGTGTCGATAACTTCTTGCAATTCTTTCCGCATTTTTACGCCGACCGGATCGATTTTGTCGAAGACAACCGCGTTACGTAACGTCCGTTTTTCAATCACTTGTTCAAAATACTTGACATACGACCGCATGCTCTCGGCAATGGTATCCAAGGTTGCCAGGTCGTCGGTCGAGTCCTTTAGTGCCTTGGCACTCTCAACAAAACCTAAGGTCGAGTTTGCCCGGTTGCGGGCTTCTTCGATGGCCGTTTCTGATCCGCTGACAATGAATTCTTTTACATTAAGGCGAGTCAAGATCAGGTTGGCTTGTAGGCGACCCAGTTCATTCGTGACCAGTGCCGCACCACGATAAGTACCAAAATTAGTCTCAGACCGAAGAAATCCAAGGAAAGCAAGCGTGCTGATGACAATCAGCACGGCGACAACCATTCCAAAACCGATGGTGATGCGTCGGTTAATGGATAAGTTTTGAAATTTGCTAGATTTGGCTACAGGCATAGTGCCTGACGCGGAAGCGTTCATTTGGAAGCCCTCTTGACTGATAAGTGTGAAACAAAGATTGATGAATGCACGTTTATTCGTGTTGTTCAGGTAAAGTATATTTGCGTCTTCATCCAATCAATAGGGGTTTACCTTAGGTGGTTATGGCTCTATTCGGATAGAGTGTAGGTGGCCAAAACAAGAGGATGGATTAGGCACAGCATAAGACAGGGGCCTGAATCCGAAGTTTGAAAAGCGACCGCCCCAATAATGTTGGGAACGTCGCATCCGCCACACTAATCCACCCTATCGGAATCTTTTTTGACGGCGTCTTCACACTCAAGAAGTCGAGCGACTTTGTGGCCCGCATAAACAGCCGCTGCGATGGTGCCTGGGGCGTCGCAATCTCCGGCCCGAACAACATTGGAAATGCCTGCTGCGATCAGTTGTGTATAGAGATCATCAACGGGAGCGCGGGTTGTTACGGGCACGATGGTCTCACACGCGAGACGCACGTCGACACCGCCAAAAACTGATGCCAAAATTGCGTGGTCGCGATCAAATCTCTCTAGGCGAACATTTGGAATAATAGTTGCCCCTTCGGCGATCAATTTGGTGTTGGTCGCATAGAGTTCCTCGGTAAAGCGGGTCCAAACGCCAACGCGGCCTTCCGGTGTCGCGACCGTAACGGCGCGCCCCTCTGCCAAGAACGCAAACGCTAGCGTTGCTGCCATATAGTAATGATCATCGTCATAAATCAGGACAGGTCCGCTTCCCCGCGCGCCTGACATAATATCGTCTGGCGAAAGAACGCCGGGCAGGTCATGGCCTTCGAAAGCCTTCTCGCTGTTCCGCCCAACGCCGTCTGAGCGCCATGTGGCACCCGTCGCGACAATCACATGATCGGGTGCCAGTTCTTGAACATCCGCTAGGCCAAGCTGGCTTTCCAAATAAATATTAACGTTGGTCATGGTCTGCAACTGCCCAACCCGCCAATCTCGAACGCGCGCCCATTCGGACAGGGTTGGCAGGCGCGTTTCTCGGGTAACGCGGCCGCCGAGTTCATCACGCGCCTCGGCGAGTGTTACGGTGTAGCCGCGTCGTCCTGCGGTTAACGCGGCTTCCAAACCGGCTGGCCCGCCACCGATAACCAAGACGTGAGTTTGTGTGTTTCCCGTGACAGGCACGTTTTCTGGATGCCACTCTCTGCGCCATTCCTCGCCCATCGTTGGGTTCTGGGTGCAGCGGATGGGCGCGCCGAGCGAATTGTGAGCATAGCATATATTACAGCCGATACATTCGCGGATATCATCTAACCGCCCTTGCTTGATCTTATTGGGAAGGAACGGATCAGCAATAGAAGGCCGCGCTGCGCCAATCATATCTTGCGCTCCTGATTTGATGACGCTGACCATGGTGTCGGGCGAGGTGAAGCGCCCAACGGCAACGACAGGCTTGCCAGATGTTTCTTTGGCAAAGCGGATGGTGTCGCGCTCGGCTGCTTCTTTTACATAACGTGAGCCGCCCATTTCGATGCCGTAGTTATCAACGGTGATATCCCAAAGGTCTGGTTCTTGGGCGAGGCTCTCAAAAAGCTCGCGCGACTCGGTGCCGCTAAAAAAGATACCGCCATCGTCGATAGCCAGGGAAAACCGGCACGCCACCGCAAGGTCGCCGCCTGTGGCTTCGCGGGTTTCTTCAATAAGCTCACGAACCAATCGGGTGCGATTTTCAACACTGCCGCCGTATTCGTCGGTGCGGTCATTTGTCGCGGCAGAAAGAAATTCGGTTAGCGCGTATCCGTGGTTGGCATAGACATAGGCGATATCGAACCCGGCTTGCTTGGCTCGCTTTGCGGCATCTGCATGCCAGCGGCGGATATCACGAATATCGGATCGATCCATCCGCCGACTTTGAACCGGATCACACGTTGCGTGGGCGGCTGCCATATTGCCAACCCCCAGTGTTGGCGTTCGGCTGGTGAAGTTGCTAACCGAGGCACCGCCGACCCAGAGTTCGCATCCGGCCAGTGATCCATGTTCATGAACGGCGTCGCACATCAACGCGTGTGCACGGACATCAGCCTCGTCCCATAAGCGGGCAAAGGGGTAGGGTTCGTCATCGGATGTTGGATGGATCGAACAATACTCGGTGCAGACAACGCCCCATCCGCCCTCGGCTTTCATTCCCCGCATGGCGGCAACCATGCGCGGGCGGCGTGATCCCATGCCGGAACAGTGGGGCACCTGATAAAACCGATTGGGCGCGGTTACGGGGCCAAGCGTGACGGGTTCGAATAAAACATCGTAGCGCGACATAAGGGGCTTATCTCTGAGCCAAAAGCTGTGCGTTAACAGCCGCGAGTGTGCCTGGGGCAGGGGCCTCTCGCAGCCCTATAACGGGAAGGCGATCTCGGAGGGTATCATGATAGGCCCGCACATTGCCCTCTAGATCCGAGAGGATCAGATCATCAAAGGCGCTGGATCGCATCCCTTCCCATGACCATTTAATCAATTGGACGTCTTCATCTGTGGTGAAGCGATCTATTCGCTGCGACAGATAGCGGGCGAGTTTGGTTTCTCGGCGGGTATCAGGCAGGCCATAGTTTCGGCCTCGCATCGCACCGCGGCGTGTTGTTATCGGTTGAAAGTCATAAAAATTCACCTGATCCGGATAGAGGGCGATCACAGTTGCTGGATAAACCCCAAAATAGACCCAGGCACGCTGGTTAGATTCGGGTAGGTGGTCCATCTTTGGTAAAATCTTGGCGTAGTGGCGAACGCCCCAATCTTTGTGGGTATCGTTAAACTGCCCAAATGACCGAGACAAATCAGGGCTTAGGGTCTCATCCGCATACCCAGCCCCATACAGGTCTTGTAGGCCTGGATGGGCAATTGGCACGTGATATCCTTCATTATCGACATCGGCCATCGCCTTCCAGTTTACATCAAACTCGAACCGCCAAGTATCACTAATGGGCTCCATGTCAGCGACACGATAGGGCTCAAACTCTGCTTCAACGGGCTTCATAATCTCGGCAATGCTTGGCCCTTCTCCTTTGAACCGGACAAAGACAAATCCCATCCAAATTTCTTGATCGACGGGCTTTAGGCCCAGTTGGCTCTGGTCAATGTCGCCAAATGTTTCAGCGCGCGGTATGGATCGTAGCGCGCCATCCAATTTGTACGACCAGCCATGAAACGGGCAAGTAATCGCATGACGGCATTGTCCGCGCTCTGTCGCGACAACTCTTGACCCCCGGTGGCGGCAAAGGTTGTGAAAGCTTCGAATGACGTTGTCATTGCCACGAATGGTCAGGCAGCGTTCATCAACAACATCATGGGTCATAAAATCCCCTGGGGTGGGAATTTCGCTAACATGGCCGACAACGGTCCAATTACGTCGGAAAATATACTCTTTCTCCAACTCTGTCAGTTCGTCATTTTCATAGGCCCAAGATGGTAGGCCGCCTCTTTCGGAGTCATTGGAAATTACCTTTAGTGCTACGTTGCTGCGCATAGGGCCACCTATTCATATTCGTCGATCTTCAAAATTATCCTGCCATAATAAACACTTCGTGTCCATACGCTGACTGAATGGTTAGTTAATTAATTTCTTTACAATCTTGAAAACAATGTGAAAATAAGAAGATTAGGAGGCGCTATTGGGCATGATCGACGCACGGCAAAAAGAAATGAGCGGCAGAAGTCGTGCGGCTCAGCGTGCTATTCGTCGCGAACAAATTATCGAATCGACGATCCGCTCGATCAATAAGGTTGGATTTGCAGAAACCACGTTGGCAACTGTTGCCAAAGAGGCTGGCGTTTCGCAAGCTGGTGTTGTTTTTCACTTCAAAACCAAGAATGCATTGCTGATTGAAACCTTGCGACATTTATCGGACGCGTACAACGAATCCTGGTCATCGGCGCTGGCGGCGGCGTCTGATGATCCTGTGCAGCGCATCTGTGCGCTTGTGGCCGCTGATTTCAGGCCGTCTATTTGTAACCGCCGCATTATCTCTGTTTGGTATGCCTTTTGGGGCGAGGCCAAATCTAGGCCGACCTATATGAAAATATGTGGTGCCAGTGACAAGGCGCGGGCCGACGCAATGCGGGTTGAATGCGCCCGCCTTATCGGCGGCGGTGCCGAAAACGAGCAAGAATGGTCTGATACGGTGGACCTCATTGACGGTCTCATTAACGGAATGTGGCTTCAACTGTTGTTAGATTATGCAACATTTAAGCGATCTGACGCTCTTCGAATTATGCAATCGCAATTGCAGCGGGTATTTCCAGATCACGCGGATATGATTGCGCATGAGTTTGAAAAGGTGAAAGTTAGGTCAGCTTAAATATCTGGGCGACTTGGTCCGTTTCAGGATACGCTTTGAAAATGAGGGTGCGTGTGGTTACGATTTAGGTAGGGGAACACGTTGAGGCGTATGAATGAATCGTTCGCTTCAAAAAATGTCGGCAAAAGTCGCCGCAACCAGTGACATAAACAGAACAGGGAGCGATCAAAACGATGGCTATACGATCAAATTTTATGAAGGGCTTGCTTGCCGGGTGTGCGGGTCTTGTGGTGGCTATTCAGCCGGCGTTGTCGGCAGAAGAGTTGCGGGTAACAAACTGGGCTGAATACATTGGCGAAGACACGATTGCGAACTTTGAAAAGGAGTTCGGGATCAAGGTCATTTACGACAATTATGATTCAGTCGAAGCGATTGATTCAAAATTGTTGGCTGGAAATTCTGGGTATGACGTTGTCTCCCATGCTTCCAGTCAGGTTGCTCGCTTGATTCCGGCGGGCATCGTTCAGCCGCTTGATAGATCAAAGTTGCCGAATTTTGCTAATATTGCGCCAGAATTGATGGGGCAATTGGATTCAAAATGGGATCCGGGCAATAAGTACATCGTTCCCTTTATGTGGGGAACACACGGTGTGACGTATAATCGTGAAGCTGTTCTGACCGCCTATCCAGATGCACCGATTGGTCTGTTGGAAATGGTGTTAGAGCCAAAGCACATGAAGGAATTAGCAAAATGCGGTGTCGCGTTTTTAGATTCGCCCACAGACGTGTTGCCGATGACGTTGGCACACTTGGGTCATCCACCTGACTCAACAGACCCAAAACACTACGCCGAAGCAAAAGCACTGTTGGAACAAATTCGTCCCTACGTGAAGACCTTTGATAACTATGCTTATCAACGGATGCCGCAGCGTGAGTTTTGTGTTGCTATAACCTGGGGACCGGATGGCCTGTTGGCTATGTCAGGTGCTGCCGAGGCTAACACTGGCGTCGTGCTGGATTTCTATCTCCCGCAAGGGCCTGGCGCTGCGAACCTGTGGATTGACGGTTGGGTTATTCCTGCCGATGCCAAGGATGTCGACAACGCGCACAAATTCTTGAACTACATGATGCGCCCTGAAGTTGGTGCCGCAGATAGTAACTTCACGTGGTACGCAACAGCCAATAAGGCTGCCTTGCCGATGGTGGACGATGAGGTGAAAACCAGCCCAGCGTCTTATCCAACGCCGGATCAGGTTGCGCAAATGTACACGTTGGCACCGCTGCCCCCTCGGGCAGCACGGGTGCGGACCCGGGTTTGGACAGAGTTCAAAGCCGGTAAATAGTCTGAGTAAAGCGGGCGGCGATATCATCGTCGCCCGTTTGCTTTTGCCAGGGCGAAAGTGCCGGTTGGGGAGCAGCAATGTCTACTACGAATGTGTGTACGGTGGGTACACCTTGGATGGATCCGGACGCCACGCCATTCATCAAAATCCAAGGCATCACCAAAAATTTTGGCTCCTTTACGGCCGTCAACAACGTTGATTTGGACATTTATCAAGGCGAGTTGTTCTGCCTTTTGGGTGGCTCGGGGTGCGGCAAAAGTACACTGCTGCGGATGTTGGCAGGGTTTGAGAAGCCGACATCGGGAAAAATAATGATTGATGGTGTCGATATGGCAGGGGTTCCGGCCTACGACCGCCCGACCAACATGATGTTCCAAAGTTACGCATTATTTCCGCACATGAGTGTTGAGAAAAACGTCGCGTATGGTTTGAAACAAGACGATATCCCAAATTCTGAAATTAATGATCGTGTTGCGGAGATTCTGGCGCTGGTTGAGTTGCAAGACTTCGGCAAGCGCAAGCCCCATCAACTGTCCGGTGGTCAGCGCCAACGTGTTGCGTTAGCCCGTGCACTGGTAAAAAAACCCAAGCTGTTATTATTGGATGAGCCGCTGGGCGCGCTGGATAAAAAATTACGCGAGCAAACTCAGTTTGAATTGATGCGCATTCAAGAGCAGGTCGGTATCACCTTTGTTGTTGTGACCCACGACCAAGAAGAAGCCATGACCCTTTCGACCCGTATCGCTGTTATGGATGCGGGTCAGTTTGTGCAAGTTGGCACCCCGACAGAGGTTTATGAGTTTCCCGATACACGGTTCGTTGCCGACTTCATTGGTTCAGCCAATATGTTTGAGGGGCGCGTCTCTAAAGACGAAGTTGACCACGTAACAGTCGATACAGATGTCGGCAATTTTTACATCGATCATGGTTTATCGGTGAAAGCAGGGTCAAAGGTTTGGATTGCACTGCGGCCAGAAAAGCTGAAGGTCAGCAAGACAGCGCCAGCCGAAGAAGGGCCAAACCAAATTCGAGGAATGGTCGATGACTTTGGATACCTCGGTGGCATCACGATTTATAAAGTGCGGCTGGAAAACGGCCAGATGATTGACGTGACCCAATCTAACCAAATCAGACCTAAAGAACGAACGCATATGATCACCTGGGATGAAGAGGTATTCCTTAGCTGGGATCCTTCTAGCGCAGTGGTTCTAACACGATGAGCGCGCCGATGATCGCACCCGAGGCAGACTTAGCTGGGCGATCATCGTTCGTAACCAGAATGCTCGCCTGGGCGCAAACAGCGTGGAAGGGAATTATTGTTTTCCTTCCTTATTCTTGGTTGCTGATATTCTTCTTATTGCCTTTTTTCATTGTTGCGAAAATCAGCATTGCAGAACCGATTATCGCAAGCCCGCCGTTTTCAAGCCTGATTGAATGGTCCGAAGACGGCATCCTGACGATCCGTCTTATCTTTGATAACTTCAGTTATATCTTTGAAGACGATCTGTATTCATCAACCTATCTAAACTCGATCAAGATTTCATCAATCTCGACACTCCTGTGCCTGCTGATCGGGTATCCGATGGCCTATGGGATTGTTCGCTCGTCACCGACAACTAAGAACCTGTTGCTTTTAGCGATCATCTTACCATTTTGGACATCATTCTTGTTGCGCGTTTACGCTTGGATGGGGCTGCTGTCAGACGTTGGTACGATCAACAATTTCTTGATTTGGTTGGGCGTCATCGAAACGCCCATTCGCATGCTTTATACGGAATTCGCCGTCTACATCGGTATTGTCTACACCTACCTTCCGTTCATGGTCTTGCCACTTTATGCCAACATGGAAAAATTGGATGGATCGCTCAACGAAGCCGCCGCCGATCTGGGCGCGCGACCGATCAAGGTTTTCTTCACCATCACGCTGCCGCTCACGATTCCGGGAATGGTTGCAGGGTCCTTGTTGGTGTTCATTCCGGCAACGGGTGAATATGTGATTCCTGATTTGTTGGGCGGCGGCAACGTCTTGATGATTGGTCGTCTGCTCTACAATGAATTTAATGCCAATCACGATTGGCCGGTGTCAGCCGCAGTTGCGATTATCCTTCTGGTCCTACTGGTCGTACCGATGATGATTTATCAGCACTATCAATCCAAAGAAAACGAGGGGGCATGACGCAGACATGAACGCGCAACGATCCGCCTTCCTTACTTGGATGCTCTGCATGGGGTTCGCCTTTTTGTATGTGCCGATGCTGTTGTTGATTATCTACTCATTTAATAAATCGAAATTGGTTCCGGTTTGGGGCGGGTTTTCGACACGCTGGTATACGGAGCTGTTCCAAAGCCAAGAGGTTTGGGATGCGTTAACGCTTAGCCTAAAGATCGGCGTTGTGAATGCCACCTTCGCAACGCTGTTAGGTACATTTGCTGGATTGGCGATGGCCCGGTTTGGTCGATTTAAAGGGCGCACGCTTTTCAGCGGTATGATCAGTGCACCGCTTGTCATGCCCGAAGTGATTACCGGCCTTTCGCTCTTAATGCTGTTCATTACGCTGCGTGAATTCATTGGCTGGCCAGACCAGCGCGGGTTCACCACAATCACCATTGCACACATCACATTTTCGCTGGCGTATGTTGCCGTCATTATTCAATCGCGGTTGATCGGTATGGGGCAAGATCTGGAAGAAGCGGCCATGGACTTAGGCGCGAAACCATTTCGCGTTCTATTCGATATAACATTGCCTCGTCTCGCCCCAGGCATGATTGCCGGTTGGCTGCTTGCCTTCACCCTGTCGCTAGATGATCTGGTGATCGCCAGTTTTGTGACGGGACCGGGGGCCAATACGCTGCCCATTCTCATCTTTTCGCGAATACGACTGGGCCTGAGGCCCGATATCAACGCCCTTGCAACCATCATTATTGTGACCGTTGCAATCGGCGTGATTATCGCTGGTTACATCATGTTTAGGCAGCAGAAGCGTTATAATGAATCAATAAAGATGGCTGCAAAGACAGGCGAGTAAGCATGCCTTTCTTTTGTGGGGTTTTATGACGAGCGCGATCCCGGATCGGCCAGATGCGGGATCGGCGGTTCTCGGTCGCGACATCGTTTTTGATGATGCTTTGCGCCAAGCCATTGAAACAAATCTATTAGCGTTCGACGTTATTCCTTCAACAGATACGACCCTTAAAAGGGCGGCTGTCACTGTATGTATTGTTGCAAACGAGGGTGGTATGGCCAGCGTTCTTCTGACGTTTCGACCACCAAGCTTGAACCGACACGCCAGTCAGTATGCCTTACCTGGCGGCAGATTGGATGATGGTGAGACGGATGTTGATGCCGCCCTGCGCGAACTCCGCGAAGAACTCAATCTGTCACCCGGGCCAGACAGTTTGTTAGGGCGATTGGACACCTTCCAAACTGACTCTGGATATTGCATCACACCCTTTGTTTCTTGGGTGGAGGACGCCACGCTTCTAAAACCCTCGCCTGATGAAGTGGCACAGGTTTTTCCTATCCCGTTCTCAGAACTGCTATCACCGGACATTCCCCATATTGCTGCCGATCCTGTCAGTGGAGATTTGGTTTTTTCGGCTCCGCTGCGCACCGTTGGGCATCATGTTTTTGCGCCAACAGCGGCCATTCTCTATCAATTCAGAGAAGTTGCCATCCTTGGGCGATCAACTCGTGTCGCGGGTGCGGGTCAGCCAGATTTTGCGCGGCGTTAACTGCCTTTGGTTTATTGAGAGGACGATGCCGCTTGTAATGGGCCTTTATGGGTCAGGCGGGTTTCCAAATACCTTCTGCTTCTAGATCGCGCATTGTTGCTTCGATGCCTTTGCGGAGAATATCGACCATGGTGTCGATTTCAGCTCTGGTAATAATCAAGGGTGGTGACATGACACACATGTTGACCAACGGTCGCACAATCAGGCCCAATTCTTGGCAATGAGCATCAATTCGGTTTCCGACATCGCGGTCCATTTCCAAAGAAGCCTTAGTATCTTGATTGGCGACACATTCCAGGCTGGCCATCAGGCCAACGCCACGAACCTCGCCGACAATAGGCAGGTCTTCCAGCTCTTTTAACCGGGCCTGGAAGTAGGGTGCTATTTCCCGCACATGTTCCAAAATGCCATCGCGGGCGATGATTTCGATGTTCTTCAAGGCCGCAGCGCAGCAGACTGGATGCCCTGAATAGGTATAGCCATTTGAGTAGGTAACTGCGTCGTGGCCGGCATCCTTGATTCTGTCGATCACGGCTTCGGAGATCGCAAATCCGCCGAGGGGCTGATAGCCAGATGTGACACCTTTGGCGAAGGTTATGATGTCTGGCGTGATGCCGAACTCATCTTCAGAGGCAAACCAATGACCCAGGCGACCAAACGCTGTCACCACTTCATCGGAAATATAAAGAATGTCGTGTTTGCGGCATACTTCTAAGGTGCGTTGGTGATAGCCTTTTGGTGGGATGAAAACACCGCCAGAGGCCAAGATCGGCTCGGCAATGAACACAGCGATCTTATCAGGACCAATCGATTGGATGGTTTGTTCCAACTCATCAATCAGAAAATCCAGATAGGCCTCGACAGTCATACCGTCTGGCCGGTGGTAGGGACTTGGCGCGCTGATGTGCGTGACCAAGTCTTCGGCAAAATCAAAGAATGTCTTGTCCCGCTCTTTGCCAGAACACGACGCGGATAAGTAAGTGGAGCCGTGGTAACCCTTTTTGCGGGCAATAACCTGCTTCTTTTCAGGGCGCCCAAGAGCATTGTTAAACATATGGACAAATCGAAGCGCGGAATCGACTGCCGTTGATCCGCCGGTCGTGAAGAAAATGCGATTTAGATCGCCAGGCGTTAGCTCCGCGATCTTTTCTGCCAGTTTGGCAGCCGGCGTCGAGGTCGTATTCCAGGGCGAATTATAGGGCAGGGCCATGACTTGATCAGCGATCGCATCCGCCATTTCTCGATTACCGTGACCAATTTGCACGCACCACATGCCGCCCGGACCATCAATCAGCTTATTGCCGTGGGCATCCGTGACGTAAATGCCGCCTCCCGTTTCAACCACAGTTCGCACACTGTCACCCAGGTTGCTGATGCCTTCCCAGGGCTGAATGAGGTGAGACTTTGCTGCGGCTTCAATGGCGTCCACATCGTCCGTCTGATTGTGCCCAAGGCCTGGTTGATCCATCGGTGTCATTGTTTGTACTCCTAACAAAAAATTTTAGAATGAATTTCATCTATATAAGTATAAAAATACTTTAATAACAATAAGAAAAGATGCTTATGCTAAGTGAGCGCTCAGTCAATAATTAAGTCCGCATGCGGATGTATCACGAGCCTAACCCGACCGTGAAAAAACGTCACACAGCGATGCTGCGGGACTATGCTAACTTTCCTGGTCACAATGTCGCCACCAATTAAGTGCAATGGTAGGGTGATACAGTTGCTAGGTGCCCGAAATCACCCAGAAGTGTTTGCGATATCTAAAATATCTAGGGCATGATAAGCCCAGTTAAAAACAACAGGGAGCGCGTTAGAATGACAAAATTTACAATGAATCGCCGGAGTGCGATGGGCACTGGTGTTGCTGCGGCGGCAGCCATCGGTGTTGGTGTTTCTTCAAAGAAAGCAAAAGCGGCGCCGAAAAGTGGCGGTACATTCCGCTTTGGTATTGGCCATGGCTCAACATCAGACAGTAGTGATCCAGCGACAACAGAAAACGATTTCACGATTTTTACCTCGAACTGTTACCGCGGCAGCTTAACCCTTGTCGAAGCCGATGGGTCGCTTGGCCCAGACGTGGCCTCCGATTGGTCAGCGTCAAAAGATGCCAAAACGTGGACTTTTAACATCATCAAAGGGTTGGAGTTCCATAACGGCAAAGCCGTCACGGCCGATGACGTGGTTGCTTCTATTGATCACCATCGGGGCGAAGACTCTAAGTCGGCTGCCAAGCCGTTGGTTGATCCAATTAAGAGCATTAAGGCTGATGGGCCAGGCCGTGTGGTGTTTGAATTGGCAAGCGGCAATGCTGACTTCCCGTTTATCATGAGCGATTATCACTTGGTTATTCAGCCCGCCAAAGACGGTAAGATGGACTGGCAATCGAACGTTGGCACCGGACCCTTCACGCTTGAATCTTTGGAACTTGGTGTTCGCGCAACATTTAAGCGTGCTGCAAACTTCCATCGCCGCGCCGCGTATTTTGATGGCATTGAACTGCTGACCATTGCAGATTCAGCAGCTCGTTTGAACGCGTTGAAGTCTGGTCAAGTTGATATGATCGATCAGGTCGATCTCAAGACAGCCCATTTGCTGACTCGCGATCCGAATATCAATCTGCAAGAAGTCAGCGGAACGGCACACTACACCATTCCAATGAACACAACGGTAGCGCCATTCGACAATAACGATATCCGGCTGGCGCTGAAGTACGGTTTGGACCGCGAAGAAATGGTCGCCAAGATTTTGAAGGGCCATGGCGTCGTCGGTAATGACCACCCAATCGGAACGGCCAATCGATTCCATGCGACAGGCCTAGAACAACGCAAGTATGATCCCGACAAATCTATGTTCCACCTGAAGAAAGCAGGTTTAACAGAGTTGAAGGTTGACCTGTCTTCCGCCGATGCGGCGTTTGCTGGTGCAGTTGATGCGGCCATTTTGTACAAGGAAAGCGCTGCGAAGGGTGGCATTAACATCAATGTTATCCGCGAGCCTAGCGATGGGTATTGGTCAAACGTCTGGATGAAAAAGCCGTGGAGCTTCTCTTACTGGGGCGGTCGTCCAACGGAAGACTGGATGTTCTCAACCGCTTATGCGGCGGGCGTGCCGTGGAATGAGACCTTCTGGAATAATGAACGCTTTAATATGATTCTGAATGAAGCCCGTTCAGAGTTGGATGAAGTCAAGCGTCGGGGCATGTACTTCGAGCTTCAGCAAATTTGTCGCGATGATGGCGGTGCCGTCGTTCCGATGTTCAACAACTACGTCAATGCCGTAACCACCAAGGTTGGGATCCCCGATCAAGTGGCGGCGAATTGGAACAACGACGGCCACAAATGTGGCGAACGCTGGTGGTTTGCCTAAGTCAGGCCAAACTCCCGCGAATGAGATTAGGGTCGGTGAGAAATCACCGGCCCTTTTTCGTACCTTACTTTTTTAGTGTGGCCGGTTTCGATGATACCAAGACGACTTTATCTGGCGTGCGGTCCGATTCAAACCGGATCGCACCGCACTTGCACCCGCCCGCTACGGCTGGTTCTGACACCAAGAACGCGCCTACGCGCGCCGCCGCCGCCGACCGCCTTCGCGGTTGCCGCGTCGTCCGCCTTCGCCGTCGCCGCCAACCGAGCCCTCTGGGGCGGGTTCACGATAATTACGAATCCAGTTGGCCCCGTTCGCATCGTGGTTCATCAAGAAATTCGCGGCCCGAATGGCTTCCATTTCTTGCGGGCGAATCGGGTTCATGATCGCGGATGTCATGCCCGCACCGGCGGCCATGGCCAAGAATGTTGCATTGACGCCGTGCCGGTTCGGCAGGCCGAATGAGATGTTTGATGCGCCGCACGTGGTGTTTACGCCCAACTCGTCGCGTAATCGCCGCACCAGAGCAAAAACCTGCAAACCAGCGGTGCCCATGGCACCAACTGGCATGACCAGCGGATCAACAACGATGTCGTTCGGCGGGATGCCATAGTCAGCCGCGTGCTCAACGATTTTCTTGGCGACTTCAAAACGCACATCTGGGTCTTCAGAGATACCGGTCTCGTCGTTCGAAATGGCGACAACAGGCAACTTGTACTTCGCGACCAGTGGCAAAATGGCTTCTAGTTTTTCAAGCTCACCGGTGACCGAGTTAATCAGCGGGCGACCTTCACAGACCGCAACACCAGCTTCGATGGCACCGGTAACTGACGAATCGATGCACAGCGGAACATTAACAAGCGACTGAACCAGCTCGACCACTTTGGTCATCAACGGTGGCTCTGTGATGTTCGGATCAGGGTTCGTGTTGTAAACCACGCCCGCGTTTACGTCCAAAACCATAGCGCCACACTTGACTTGCTCAAGCGCGTCTTTCTCAACAGTTGAAAAATCACCAGCTTCCAATTCAGCCGCAAGCTTTTTACGGCCAGTTGGATTGATGCGTTCACCAATCACGCAAAACGGCTCATCAAAGCCGAGAACAACGGTCTTGGTCTTGGACTCCAGAACGGTACGGGTCATCGTGGTTTCCTTGTGGCGAACAGCGCCTAAGCAGGGGTTGGTGTGTCTAAATCTATAGAGGCGTTTAACGGATCATGAAGTGGGCGAAAAGACGAAATGTGATGTTCGTTAAAACTGATGGTGATTATGGTTGAAAAGCGAAAGCACCGCCAATGAGTTTTTGGTACGCGGACCAAAGCTAAAATGCTGGCTGATGCACGACATGGATCGTCACAAACACGACTTAGGAACCCAACAAGTCATAAATTGCGGAATCTAAGGCAACTTGAAATGTCGGGTCATTATCGCCGCTGGCGCAACAATGGCCCCAGTCAGTTTCATGGGGGCGGAGTTCCGCGTTTCGCATTGCCTCGACTTCTAAGGCATTATCAATCACTGGGAAGTAAAGATCGGTGGTGCTCGGCATCACGATAGCCTTGGCTTTAATGGCCGCTAAGGCTGCGTGCGTATCACCGCCATAGGCCGGGGTTGCCCCGATATCAGCATGTTGCCAAGACCACAACATATGCAGCAAGTCATTGGCATCCCATTCCAGATGGTCGGCTTCCCAATCTTGCAGCATGTCTTCCGGTGTCTCGAAGCCTCGGGTCTTATAAAGGCCATCGCGGAAAAACGTCTGGCTATAAGCCCAGCCACAGTACACCCGGGCAAATGCCTTCAAGCCAGATGTTGGCGGCATGGTATAACGACCTTGGTCATAAACTGGATCGGCGTGCAGTGCCGCTTTAACGCCTTCAAGAAACACCCAGTTATGGGGCGCGCACTTGGCTGAACCACAAAAGGGAAGAATGGCATCAACAGCGTCTGGAAATTGTGCGGCCCATTCATAAGATTGACAGGCCCCCATCGACCAGCCCATCACCAGCTTCACGCGCTCAATGCCAAACGCCTCTGACAGCAGACGCTTTTGGCAAGCGACGGCATCATATAGGGTTGTCTTCGGGAAGTTGACCCCCGCTTGCGCCCCTGTGGTGTTCGAAGGCGATGATGAAACGCCGTTGCCGAACAAGTTCGGAATCACGATAAAATGCTTGGCCGGATCAAGGGATCTGCCCGCACCGAAGTAAGCCTCGTTCCGCGCGTGTGTGCCCGTGTAGAATGTCGGGATAACAACAACATTGTCTTTGCCCGGCGACAGCGTCCCATAGGTCGCATAGACCAACTTACCGTTTAGTAAGGTCTCGCCCGATTGCAGCGGGACATCGCCCAAGTCAAAGGTGTCAACGGATTGCATCATGAGGTTGATTAAATCAGGTATCCATTGTCACGCAAGTAGGCAATGACCTGATCGGCCAACACATCGGGGGCAAAGCTGCGGCTATCCAGGACAATTTCAGGATTTTCCGGCACTTCATAATCTGAATCGATGCCCGTGAAGTTTTTAATCTCTCCGGCGCGCGCTTTCGCATATAGGCCCTTGGGGTCGCGGTCTTCGCAGACATCAATTGGGGTATCCATAAAGACCTCAACGAACTCTCCAGCCTCGACCATTGTGCGCGCCAAGTCCCGTTCACTGCGGAATGGTGAGATGAAAGAGACCAGAACGATGAGACCTGCATCAACAAATAACCGTGAGACCTCTGCGACCCGACGGATGTTCTCGACTCGGTCTGCATCGGTGAAGCCCAAATCTTTGTTCAAGCCGTGACGCACATTGTCGCCATCCAAAAGGTACGTATGCCGCCCCAGCGCTGTCAGTTTTTGTTCGATGGCATCAGCGGCGGTGGATTTACCAGAGCCAGAAAGGCCCGTGAACCAAAGAATGCAGGGTTTTTGCTTTTTCTGTTCGGCGCGCAGGCGTTTGTCGATTTCCAACTCATGCCATTGAATATTTGTTGAGCGGCGCAGACCAAAATCAATCATGCCGGCGGCGACCGTTGCGTTGGTTAATCGATCAATCATGATGAACGATCCGGTTTCCCGGTTGTCCTTATAGGCATCGAACGCGATGGATTGATCCAGGGCGACGTTGCAGACGGCAATGTCATTCAGGGTCAAGGTCTTCGCTGCTGTGTGTTCCAGCGTATTGACGTTGATAACGTGTTTCAGGTCGGTCACGGCACCGGTGGTTTCTGTTGTGCCTGCCTTAATGATGTATTGCCGTTCCGGCAGCAGCGGTTCTTCGCCCATCCAAATAAGGTGAGCTTGTAGGTGGTCCGTATGATCGGTGGGGGACTCGGCGGCGGCGAGTATATCGCCTCGGCTGACATCCACTTCATCCGATAATGTCAGGGTGACGGATTGCCCGGCTTGGGCTACATCAAGATCGCCATCATAAGTCACGATCCGGGCCACGGTGGACTTCAGACCCGACGGGCAGATGGCTATAGAATCACCAGGGCGAACAGTTCCACCGGCAATGGTTCCTGAAAATCCGCGAAAATCGGCGTTCGGTCGATTAACCCACTGCACGGGCATCCGAAAGGGGGTGTTGGTCCGCGTTGCAGAGGGTGGTGTATTTTCCAACACGTCCAACAACGTTGGGCCATCATACCAATTGAGATCGCTGCCTCGTTCAAAAATCATCGCACCGGTCAAGGCAGAGACTGGAACACTGATGATGTTGTTAAGGCCCACCGCGTCAGCAAAGGCGTGATAGTCATCAACAATCTCGTCAAACCGATCTTTCGAATAATCCACGATGTCCATCTTGTTAACCGCCAACACAACGTTGGTGATGCCGAGCATGGAGACGATAAAGCTGTGTCGGCGGGTTTGGGTCAGCACGCCGTGCCGAGCATCTACCAAGATGATCGCGAGGTCGGCGGTCGAAGCTCCCGTCGCCATGTTTCGTGTGTATTGTTCGTGGCCCGGCGTGTCGGCAACGATGAATTTGCGTTTGTCCGTGGCGAAAAAGCGATAGGCGACATCAATGGTAATGCCTTGCTCACGCTCGGCTTGTAGACCATCGACCAGTAGCGCGAGATCGACCTCGCCGCCTTGCGTACCCTGGGTCTTTGAATCTTTCGTCACCTGGGCCAGTTGGTCTTCAAAGATCAGTTTCGAATCATACAGCAACCGACCGATCAGGGTAGATTTTCCATCATCAACGCTGCCACAGGTGATAAAACGCAACAGGTCTTTTTGTTCCTGTTCGGCTAAGTAGGCCTCAATGTCTTCGGCGATCAGGGCAGATTGATGTTCCATCAGAAGTATCCCTCACGCTTTTTCTTTTCCATCGATCCCGCTTCGTCAGAATCAATCATCCGGCCTTGGCGTTCAGACGTGCGGGTCAGCAGCATTTCTTGGATCACATCGGTTAGGGTGGCCGCACGGCTCTCAACGGCACCGGTCAGTGGATAACATCCTAGGGTGCGAAACCGCACCCAGCGCTGTTCAGGGACTTCACCATCAGCCAGGGGCATCCGGTTATCGTCGACCATGATCAGTGTGCCATCGCGTTCAACAACCGGGCGTGGTGCCGAAAGATAAAGGTCTGGAATATCGATGCCTTCTGAATGGATGTATTGCCAAATATCCAGTTCAGTCCAGTTGGAGATTGGGAAAACGCGAATGCTTTCGCCCTTAGAAATCCGTGTGTTGTAAAGATTCCACAGTTCGGGGCGTTGCGCCTTTGGGTCCCAGCGATGAGCCTTCGACCGGAACGAAAAAACACGTTCTTTGGCGCGGCTTTTTTCCTCATCACGGCGGGCACCGCCGAAGGCCGCATCAAACCCATGTTTGTCCAAGGCCTGTTTCAGCGATTGAGTCTTCATGATGTCGGTATGAACTTTCGATCCGTGCGAGAACGGATTGACCCCTTGGGCAACGCCTTCTTGGTTGATGTGGACAATCAGGTCCATGCCGCATTCTCGCGCCATCTTATCGCGGAATTCATACATTGCCTTGAACTTCCAGGTCGTATCAACGTGCAGCAGAGGAAACGGCGGCACGCTGGGATAGAACGCTTTTCGTGCCAAATGCAGCATAACGGCTGAGTCTTTGCCGACAGAATACATCATCACGGGCTTTTCAAACCGCGCGACGACTTCACGCATGATGTGAATGGCTTCTGCCTCAAGGCGGCGCAGATGGGTCAAACGATCAGACATAGAGCGGCTTTCAAAAAATCAAGATCAATGAATTGGTACGGTTACTGAGGTATCGGATCAAGGCGCAAACGATGTTCGTACAACACGTCATAGTGCGGCTTGCAAGCCGCATAGGTGGATTGTAGCTTTTCATTAGCATCAATTGGCAAGTAGGTACGCTCCTGCCGAGCAAGGCCGGTGCTTTGTTTCAGGTTGGCGTGCCACGATCCGCCTTCGTACCAACTCACCTCTTTCCGCTCGCCGCTGCCCCATTCCAAGGCATCTTTGATGAAGGGGATACCGACCGCGTCGCAATAGGCTTTTGCCATGCTTCTTGGGTTATCCAGCATTTCTTCGGCGTCGATCACGGGTGGGGCTTTGCCGTTACACTCACACAGCCGATCAAACAAAATGTACTGTTCCTGATAGCCGGTTTCGGCGATGTGGAAATCCGGCCATTTGTCATACATTGACGGGATCGTTTTCGCTGGATCGCGGATTAAGAATGTGTGCGTGAATAGGTCGAGGAATTTTCGATCTGCCATATGAATGATGTAATGCGGGAATTCCTTTACGAAGACGAGACCCGTTTCGGCTTTGGCGACCATGCCGACCAAAACACTTTGGAACGATAAAGCATCGTTGACCGGTGTCGCATTCGGGCGCGGCACCCGGCGTTCATGCCCGAAATACCAAACTTCACCAAAGGGCTCATGGTAGCAGGTCATATCGCCCCGCTGGCGCATCATCCATTCAAAGGCGGTTGAGGTTGATCTGGGGACGGCCCAAAGCGCGAGAATCTTGTTCATCGGTCATCCTATTTAATCAGGCTGCGCATCAGGTGCCCGCGATCAAGCACCCCTTCGCCCAGGTTTAGTATATCCAGCATGGCCCAGAACAAGGCCAAGTCCGATGAGATAAGCGGCTTGCCTGTTAGCCCTTCGATGGCTTCGACGTAGGGTCCGGTTCGCATGCCGGAACCGGTTTGCACGACGGCATCGGCATCAGGCGCAGCTTGGTGGGCTTTCAAGCAAGCCCCAACCACTTCGCTGGGGGGATGGTCCCAGTGAGATTCCGCCTCGGCTCTTTGTAGATCATCGAACGAGCCGTAAAACCCTTGATCGACCAGATTTCCGGCATAGAGAATTTCGAACCCTGCGGCTTCTAAATACCCATTGATCCCTGCCTTCCAATCGGGCCGGTAATATCCATTGGCCACCGTGATGCGTTTGGCACCGATGGCGCGCAGGGCTTTAACAATGCAATGACCCGCCATCAGGAATGTCGCATCAATGCGATTGGAAATGTCGGCGCAAATCTTTTCGATCTCATCGGGTGTTGTGCCATTGCAATGAACCCAGTTGGTGCCGGTCTGACCAACAACAGTAACGTGGCTTTTTGCGAGCGCCTCGGCTGATTCTTCAAGCAGGTCAAAGTTCTTTGCCCGTTGGCCTAGTTCATAAGTGTAGTCGGGTATGTGAAGCACCCGTTGCATGACGCCGATACCCTTTGGTGCGATATCCAAGAATTGCTGCGTGCTATCGTCAAAATATCGTGGCGTGGTGATGAAACCGATATAGCCCCGATATCGTTTCCGATGCTCAGTGATGCTGTGCATAACGGTCACTCCTGTATGGCGAGTGTAAGATTGCCCCAATTGTGAGGTGGTTTTCCAATAGAGATTGCGCTTGGTTTAAATATCATTTTTGATATGGATATGCCGCGCTATCGCATCCCGTCCAGCAGTGCCCTTGTTGCCTTCGAAAGTGCAGCCCGGTACCTCAATTTTAGCCGCGCTGCGGATGAGCTTAATACGTCACAACCAGCGATCAGTCGCCATATCAAGGCCTTAGAAGATCGAATCGGGGTTTCGCTGTTCCGGCGAGACAGCCGGGCACCCAGCTTAACATCCGAGGGGCGGACGCTGTATCATGCCGTTGTATCCGGATTTGATGGCATTCAAGCCGCCATCACCAATGTTCAAAAAACAATTACGCGGGAAACATTGACAATCGGTTGCACCTTTGATGTCGCACACCAGTTCATTATGCCGAAATACCAAGCCTTACAGGCAGTTGTCGGTAATGATGTGGATATTCGTGTGCTGACCAGCGAATATGAGCACCGCGACCGTCTTGCCGATCAGAACCCCGATATTTGGTTTGCGTATCGCCCGCAGAACAAGCTGGTGCAGAATGCCTACCTTATTGCCATCGAAGAGGTGTTTCCCGTCGCGTCGCCATCGTATTTGGCGCAGCACTTAGAGACGTTATCCCGTCCTTCTGGTCAATGGCACGACGTGACTCTGTTGCATTTGGCAAAAGAAAATCAAGGCTGGGCCACATGGGATACGTGGTTTGCCGCCCATGATTGTGAGCCACCAAAGGGTGCGGTCCGCCGGTTCAATAGTGACGTCTATTTGCTCGAGGCTTGCGTGTCGGGCCAGGGCGTTGCTTTGGGTTGGCTTGAGATGATGGGGCGTTATTTAGACCAAGGCGCTCTTGTGCCTGTTGCGGAAACCAGCGTTCAGACAGACGCTGGATTTTTCATGGAAGTGACGGAAACGGGCCTTGATCGAAAGGTTGTTGCGCGCGCGGTTAACTTCTTCAAGCCGACCAGCGGTTAAGGCCGAAGCCGCCGTGTCATCAGTTTCTTGTAAAACGGCGTGTGATGCTCAACCAAGGCCCGGAGGCGAGGATGAGCATCTAGGTCAACGGGTTTGGTATCTTTTGGTTTCTGAATACCCTGCGACTCACTAGCGTCCGTGTGCCAGTCTTTTGCATAATCCCATTGTTCGGGTGTGCCGGGGTCCCACGTCAAAGCACCCGCATCCAAGCTCATGCCGATGCCGCGACAATAGGCTTTGAAAACACCCGTTGGGTCCTCGACCAGGTCATCGGACGAAACAATGGGTGGCACCGACTTGTTGAGGTTTTGAAGAAAATCAACATGGTCCGCTTGGGCTTCAATACCCGCTTCTTCAACGGTGAATTCATCATCAAGCTTTAGATACGATAAAAAGGCTGCTGCTGGGTCCCTGACCAAAAACGTGTTTTTAATGCGCTTGAAGAACGATTCATCCGAGTTGAAACGATCAGAGACATAATAGCTCATGTCTTTGAAAAACACCGGCTTGGTTTCGGCAGCCTTCAGGATCATATCCTTGATGCCGTCGAAGGTTTGCGGATGATGTGCTTCTGGATGAAAGTTTGGAAAGGGACGATGCTCCTTTTCCAGATAATGATAGTAGCTGAAGGGTTCGTGGAAAACCTCGAACACCTCTGTTTCTATCAAGACGCGCTCCATCGCAGTTGAGCGGGACCGTGGGTGACACCATAGGGCTATAATGGGATGCATTGTGCGTTCTCTCAGAACAAAATGAGTCGCGTTTTTATCGTCGCTGTCTCACCATACCAATTATTTTTTTATGATCAATGCTGGATCAAAGGGTGGAAACTCGCCACACTCACGCCTTCTTTTTAGACGACAGGATAAGTATGACGACGTTGTTCGATACCGTAGCTGTTCCCAAAGTTCCCATTGTTGGAACCGATGACACATTTCCCATTCGCCGGATTTACTGTGTCGGAAGAAACTATGCCGAGCACGTGCGCGAAATGGGCGGTGATCCGAAAACCGTTTTCCCTTGCCTGTTTACGAAGTTCCCAAACACCTATTCACCCAATGGCGTTGACGTGGCGTATCCGCCGCGCACGTCGAATTTCCATTTTGAGATTGAACTGGTCGTTGCCATCGGTGGCGAAGGCGCGAATGTCGCGGCTGAGGATGCCAAGGAACTGATTTATGGGTATGCCGTTGGCCTGGATATGACGCGCCGTGACCGTCAACGGGAAATGAAAGACAAAGGATGGCCCTGGGATATCGGCAAGAATTTCGATCAAGCCATGCCAATGGCTGCGATCAGCCGGGCGTCTGATGTGGGGCATCTGCGCGATGGAGCCATCTGGTTGGACGTGAATGGCGAACGACGGCAATCGGGAAACCTATCGGAAATGATCTGGTCGGTTGATGAAATTATTGCCAACGTTTCTAGCTTTGCGGCATTGGCACCGGGTGATTTGATCATGACGGGGACGCCGTCGGGCGTGGGTCCTGTGGTCGCCGGTGATAAATTAAGCGGTGGCGTTGACGGGTTGTCGCCCATTGATGTTGTGATTGCTTAATCATATTTCGATTATCGAGTGACTTGAAGTCAACTGACGGCAGAGATTAAATCGCATGCATGATGATGTCAGTCTGGTTAGGGTCATCACTAATTAATTAAGTAAGTAATGTAGATAACTCAGGAACAAACAGGGAGATGAATAATGTCTGATTTTGATCATGACCCCCGCGTAGAGGGGCTAATTTCTAACGCAATCAAGAAATCTGTATCGCGCCGTCACTTTATGGAAGGCACAGCCGCCATGGGTTTGTCGGTCGCAGCCGCAAGCACGCTGTGGTCAAAGCGCGTTGAAGCCGCAACGCCTAAAAAGGGTGGCACATATCGGGTTGGTATGCATGACGGTAACACCACCGACCAATGGGATCCGGGTACAACGGAATCAGTTTATATGATTCAGATGAACCACGCGGCTCGCAGTTATCTAACCTTGATTACCAATGAGAACACCTTGGGCCCAGATGCGGCAGAAAGCTGGGAAGCCTCTGCTGATGCGTCGACGTGGACGTTCAAGCTGCAAAGCGGAATCACGTTCCATGATGGAGCACCTCTGACCGCTGCGGATGCGGTGGCATCGCTTAATTATCACCGCGGTGATGATTCGAAGTCGGCGGCAAAGGCTCTGCTTGAAGATGTGGAAAGCATTACCGCAGAAGGTACCGATACGGTTGTTGTGAAAATGACGTCCGGTAATGCCGATCTTCCCTATCTGATGTCTGACTATCACTTGGTTATGATGAAGTCGGATGGCGAAGGTAATGTCGATCCGAAAAGTTCAAATGGTACCGGCCCTTACAAGGTCATGAACCATAATGCGGGCGTTGGTTCAGAACTTGTACGCCACGACGGGTTCCATCGTGACACTTGGTTCGACGGCGTGAAAGCAACGGTCATTAACGACCCCACCACGCGCCAGACAGCGATTAAAACAGGTCAGGTTGACGCAATTAGTGAAGCTGAACTGAAGACGGTTCACTTGCTGGGCCGCGACCCGAATGTTGAGATTGATGAAGTCGCATCTGGTGCACACGTCACGATCCCAATGTTTTGCGACCAAGCACCGTTCGACAACGTCGACGTTCGTTTGGCGTTGAAGTACGCGATCAACCGGGAAGAAATCGTTCAAAAGATTGCCCGCGGCCATGCGTCGATTGGCAACGATTTCCCGATTGCGCCAACCGTTCCATTCGGCGGGACCCTCGAGCAACGCGCCCATGATCCGGACAAAGCAAAGTTCCACTTGAAGAAGGCAGGCGCTGAAGGTTTGTCTGTTAGTCTGTCCGCTTCGGATGCTGCTTTTGGTGGTGCTGTCGACATGGTCACGCTGTATGCAGAGCAAGCAAAAGCCGCAGGTATCGATATTAAAATCGTTCGTGAACCAAACGATGGATATTGGTCAAACGTCTGGTTGGTGAAGCCTTTCGTCGTTGTTGCTTGGGGTGCCCGCCCAACGGCTGATGTGATGTACTCGTTGGCGTACAAAGATGACGCAGCGTGGAATGAAAGCCATTGGCAGAATGCGCTGTTTAATGAACTATTGCGCCAAGCCAAAGGTGAGCTGGACAACGTCAAGCGCCAAGCAATGTATGACGAAATGCATTTGCTTTGCCGTGATGATGGCGGAACGATCGTTCCCTTCTTCCGGAACCGGGTTTGTGCGCGGCGTGCAAACGTTCATCACGTCGAGAACATCGCCGGTAACTGGGAAATGGATGGTGCTCGGTCATACGAGCGCTGGTGGTTTGCTTGATCCCATCTGTTACTGTTTGGGTTTAGAGAGCGAGGCGGCCCCCTGGGTCGCCTCGTTTTTTTGTGCCAAGTTTTTGCATAGGCTGTGTCGTTTGTGTGTTGACGAAACCGTGCACCGGGCAGACCGTAAACCAGCAAATTTATCAGAGGGATTATCCGCATGGATACGGTTTCTGCCTGCGAAGTAAAAGTCGCCCGCCAACATGGGGCGATGGACTACACCACACCCCCCACAGACCTGGACGACGTTCGAATGTATCGGTTGGCACGGGTCCGCCAAATGCTGATTGAGCGGGATTTGGCCGGCATCATTATGTGGGATCAGTTAAATACGCGGTACGCGACCGATGTTACCAACATGCAGATTTGGTGCGCCCACAACGAGGCGCGCTACGTTTATGTGCCAGCAGAAGGCCCTGTGACCGTATGGGACTATGGCGGTAAAACGTTTCTGTCTGAGGGCGTCCCCACCGTTGATCGCGTGCGCCCCGTGAAATCGTTTCTGTATTTCTTTGCGGGCAATACGATACAAGAACGCGCTCGAGAATGGGCCTTAGATATCGACAGCGTCATCCGTGAATCAGCCGGTGGATCGAAGCGTATTGCCCTGGACCGGATGGCCCCGCTGGGCGTTCAAGAATTGGAACGTCTTGGCTATGACATTCATGATGGTTTCGAGGTTATGGAAAATGCCCGTAAAGTCAAAGCGCCTGGCGAAATTGATTTAATGCGCCATTCGATTGCCGTTTGCGAAAGTGCTGTTGAACAAATGCGCCAAGCCATGCGGCCCGGTATTACGGAAAATGCTCTGTGGGCAGAGCTGCATCACGGTAACATCGCTGGCGGTGGGGAATGGATTGAAACCCGGTTGTTGTCATCGGGGCCGCGCACCAACCCATGGTTCCAGGAAAGCTCGATGCGGCCCATTGAAAAAGGCGACATGGTCAGTTTCGATACGGACTTGGTCGGGCCTTATGGGTATTGCTGCGATATCTCGCGGTCTTGGGTGTGCGATGCGAAACCGACCGATGAGCAACGCGAGCTCTACGCCGAAGCGGTACGCCATATCGAATTCAATAAGCAGCTCTTGCGACCGGGAATAAGCTTCCGCGAGATTACGGATAAGCTGCTTTCGCTTGGCGATGAATTCATCAATCAACGCTATGGCGTCGCGATGCATGGTGTTGGTATGTGTGATGAGTATCCCTCTATCTACTACGATATTGACTATGACAGCGTCGGTTACGATGGCATGTTCGAACCTGGTATGGTCGTTTGTGTCGAAGCCCTGATTGCCCGCGAAGGACGCGGCGAATCAGTAAAACTCGAAGAACAAGTTCTCATCACCGAAAATGGCTTTGAGCAGCTTTCGACCTATCCGTTGGAAGAAGACTGGCTTTAGGCTCGGTTTTTGGGGATCACCTCATAGCCGGGTTCTTCAGGCTCGTCGTCAATCATTTCAGCGGGGAAGCCATCTGCCAAAATATCGACGCCGCATTGTTCTTCCAGTCGCTTGATCACATTAGGCGACCATTCATCAAAGCCATAGCGTTCGACGCACTCTTTGAAGATATCAACCAGCAACGGCGAAACGTCTAGTTTGACACCAACCCGCTCTGCGGTTGTTTGAAATAGGCTAACGTCTTTTAAGACAAGCCCCATGGTGAAGCTGATGTCGCGACTACCGTTCAGGGTTACTTGGCTTTCGGTTTCATGAACAAATGAATTGCCAGACGAAATGCGGATGGCTTCGTAGGTTGTTGCCAAATCCAGACCGGCCATTTTCATCGTCGTCATCGCTTCGGCCAGTGTCACCAAATTGGCCGTCGCCAGGTAGTTGGTCATCGCTTTTAAAACACTGGCACTGCCGAGAGGTCCAGTGTGTAAAACCCGGCGACCCATGGTGGTTAGCAGCGGTAGCATCCGATCAAAAGTTTCACGGTCACACCCGGCGAAAATCGAAATATTGCCTGTTGCAGCCCGGTGGCAACCACCCGAAACTGGGCAATCAACCGGCGATGCGCCTAGCGCCTTTACCTTCTTGCCCAGGCGGGTGACTTCGGCTTCATCCGTTGTACTCATCTCGGCCCAAATTTTTCCAGCGGAAAGCCCAGCCAAAACACCATCTTCTGCTTCCATCACCGCAGCGCTGGCCGCAGGGCTGGGCAAGCAGGTGACGATAATATCGACCTGTTCGGCCATTTCCTTTGGACTGTCGGCCCATTTTGCCCCTTTTTGAATATAAGGTTCGGCGACGGCAGGGTCCAAATCACGGACCCATAAATCCTTACCGTTTCGCAGCAAGCTGCCTGCAAGTTTGCCGCCCGCATTGCCTAACCCAATAAACCCAATTTTCATGATCGTCTCCCCGCTTGTGTGTGTCGGAACGGTGCGTGATTGTTTGATAGGATTCAAGGGATGAAAACTCGCCGCTGGAACAATTTTATTCACCAGCGTAGCGTCAGTGAAAGAACGGTCAAAAGGATTCCGTTGAATGATTGGACAGAGCCTTAAAGCAGCAATGGCGGCTTTGGCCGACACGACTCCGGTTGATGAGGTCGCGATCAGGGCTCATCGTTTGGATCGCGTTCGGGCGGGCGTGGAAGCGGCGGATGTTGCGGCTTTGTTGATCTTTGATTCCGTCAATTTACGCTATGTGACCGGTAGCCGAAACATGCAAGTCTGGACCATGCACAATGCCTGCCGGTACGGGCTTTTGGCAGCCGGTGGCCCGATGGTCCTCTTTGAATTGCCGACCGGTTTTCATCTCGCCAAGCAGTTAGAAACCATTGATGAGGTGCGCACTGCATTATCGGCTGATTATTTGGTGGTTGGCCCCCGTGCTGATGAGATCGCGGCTCGGATGGCAGCGGAAATCGCCTCTGTTATCCGTGAACATGGCGGTGGTAATCATCGATTGGCAGTCGACCGGTTGGATGTACCCTTGGCTCATGCGTTGATGGCAGAGGGCCTCACGATTGTTGATGGTAAGGGCATTCTGGAAGTAGCACGCTCGATCAAGTCTGTCGAAGAAATTCGCGCCTTGAAGCGATCCTTGGGTACCTGCGAAGCGGCCATGGCCGATATGCGGGCGCAGTTGGTGCCGGGTATGACAGAGCAACAGGCCTTGTCGATCCTGATAGCGGGCAGCATCGCGCGTGGCGGTGAATACCCGGAAACCCGCCTGATGACGTCGGGGCCTCGAACCAACCCATGGTTCCAAGAAACCAATGATCGGGTGATGGAAGCGGGTGATTTCTTAGCCTTCGATACGGACCTGATCGGGCCGATGGGTTTTTACAATGATATCTCACGCACCTGGCGGATCGGCGGTGGTATGCCATCGGATGAGCAGCGCACTCTGTACGACCTGTCACGGCGGCAGATTGACCATAACATGGCGTTGATGCGCCCGGGCCTAGGGTTCTTGGAATTTGGTGATCTATCGTTCCAACTACCAGAACCTTACATTACCAACCGCTATGCAGACGTTGGGCACGGTTGCGGGTTGGGTGTTGAGTATCCATTTCTGTGGTACCGCGAAGATGCAGAATACGGTGCCTACGATGGCGTTTTAGAAGAAAATATGGTGATCTGCCTGGAAAGCTATGTTGGCGCGAGTGGTGGTCATGAAGGCGTTAAACTAGAGCAGCCTGTTTGGGTAACGGCAGATGGACCTTTGTTGTTGGCCGATACCCCGCTAGAAGATGATTACGCCTAATCTTCATTCTCGACGTGACTTTCTGTATTGGCATTTGGATTGAGCGGGCGCACGATTTACACGATTCGTAAATTCTTACCCAAGTCGTTGTGCTTTCTATGGCGTTCAATGTTCGGCACCCCGTATGGCTTTCTCAGGTGCCAGCACCGGGTATCCGCGTGTTTGCGACGCTGTACGGCATCGAAGCGATTGCCCGTGCGACAACTGTCAGCATTATTCCCATTCAGGCCTATGACCTTCTTGGTGATGCGCAGTCTGTCAGTTTTTTGTATTCGTTGGCAGCATTGGCAGGGCTCGTGTCAGGCTTTGCCGTTCCCGTTCTTATCCGCCGCGTGTCTCGTCGATGGACCTATACCATCGGCTGCATGATGTTGGTTATTTGCGCCGCAGCCCTGGCAACGGTGACATTGCCTGGGCAGGTGTTTGGCATGCTTTGCCGAACGTTCGGCTCTGCGGCGTTGAACATCACCCTCAGCCTCTACATCATGGATTACATTAGAAAGCACGATTATGTGCGAAACGATTCCGTTCGCTTGGCGGCGTCGACGGTCGGATGGATGGTTGCCCCCTTCTTGGGTGTCTGGCTTTATGAAAATGTTGGGCACTCAATCGCGTTTATCTGGAGCGCGGTGTGCGCCCTAATCCTGGTCTTGGTGTTCTGGTACTTTCGCCTATCCGATAAACCACAAATTTCACCAGCCCGGATGCGTCCCGTTAATCCGTTATTGCATATTCGGCGATTTGTATCACAGCCTCGGTTGCGGATGGCATGGCTGATCGCGTTTGGTCGATCCAGTTTTTGGTCAATGCTGTTTATTTATGCGCCATTGCTGATGGTAACCGGCGGCGAAGGTAGTGCAGCGGGCGGATTGGTGGTTTCGTTAAGCAACGCCGTATTGTTTTCAGTGCTCATTTGGGCGCGAGTCGAACGCCGCATTAAACTGCGTCGCACAATTACAATTGGTTTTGTCGGTGTTGCTGTTTTATTGCTTGCGTCAGGTTTCGCTGGTGAGGCCAATCCCTGGATCGCTGCCGGATTCCTGATCTTTGCATCGGTATTTGCCTCTGCGTTGGATGCCGCCGGAACGGCACCGTACTTTCGGTCTGTGCGATTTCATGAACGAGCGGACATGACAGCCGTTTATCGGACATATCTGGATTTGGGCGAATTGATCCCACCGATTATTTTCGGAATATTGTTAGGTTTCTTCAGCTTGAGCGCGGTCTTTATTTCGCTGAGTGTGTTTCAGTTTATTTGCGCAGCATTGGTTTGGCGAAATCTACATCCTCGGCTATAGCGTGTCTTGCCAGAAGCCAGTCCAACGGGCAGAGTTGCCCTACTTTCTCGACCCTTACTGACAGGTATACCAAGATGGCAAAACGTATTGGCGTTCTGGTCACAGGGCATGTTCCAGATGACCTGAAGCCCCGTTACGGCACCTATTCGACCATGTTCGATGGTCTAATGAAGGCAGCCGATCCAACGCTAGAAACTGTCGCCATTGATGTGGTGGGCGGCGAGCCTTTACCGGCGGATGTCGCCGCGTACGATGGCTATATCATTACAGGGTCACGCCATGGGGCGTATGAAGACCATGCGTGGATTCCCCCCTTGGAAGATTTTATCCGGAAAGCAGCCGATCAGAACGTTCCCAACGTCGGTATTTGTTTTGGCCATCAACTGATGGCCCAGGCTTTTGGTGGCAAGGTTGAGAAATCGAACAAGGGCTGGGGTGTCGGGCTTAACAGCTATGACATTCAAGACACGTTGCCGGTTGCGCACGGCGACTTGGCGCCCGTGAATGTTCCCGTCATGCATCAAGACCAAGTGGTTGAGGCACCCAAGAACGGCACCCTCATTGCGGGGTGGAACTTTTGCCCTCTCGGTGGATTCCAATATCCCGGCGGTGCGATTTCGTTCCAGTTTCACCCCGAATTCGCCAGCGATTATTTGGGCGATCTAATCGCTGCGCGGCGTGGCGTCGTTATTCCAGCCGATCAAGCAGATGGCGGTCTCGAAAGTTTGAAATCACCTAATGATGACCGATTCCGTGTCGCCAACTGGATGGCGCGCCATTTAACGGCTTAGGCAGCGTTTCATGCCGCGCCAGTTTACACCCAACGTTACGGAATCGTTGGATGCAGTGCTGATGCCGAACGATCCCCCGGCAATCGATCAAGCCCGTATGTATGCCTACCGGGTTGAACGCATCCGCGAGCAATTGCGTCTGACCGAAACGGCAATGTGCCTTTTGGTCAATCCGACAAGTCTGCGATACGCCTGTGACTACCGCGGGTATGGGTTGTTTCAGTCTCGCATCCCGACGTTTTATGCGTTTGTTCCAGCAGAAGGCCCTGTGGTGATGCATGGTGCCTATGGTGATGCGGCCGTCGCCGATGATTATCGCCCAGCCCGCGCTTTGTCGTTTTTTGAAGCCGGACCGGCATTGGATGATCCCGCCCGATTGCTGGCTGATGATGTCGTGAATTTCTTATCTGAGATTGGCACGGACAACCGCCGCGTTGCGGTTGAGTATGTGAATCCGAGCCTGACCCAGGCCTTGTTGCAACGGGGCCTAGAGATCTCGGATGGGGTGAAAGTTTCTGAGATGGCGCGGGTGATAAAATCAGAGGACGAGATCACCTGTATCCGCTGGGCCATGGCCGTTGCGCATCACGGCATCGACCGCATGTTGTCTGTTCTAAAGCCTGGTGTTAGCGAACTTCAGCTCTGGTCTATTTTAACCGCAACAAACACGGCGAACGATGGCGATTGGCACGATGGCCGGATGTTGGCCTCTGGCCCTCGGATTAACCCGTGGCTGCAAGAGGCCTCGCCCCGGCGCATCGAAGCTGGGGACTTATTGGGTTTTGATACGGATATGGTTGGCCCCTTTGGCTATTTCGCTGATGTGTCGCGCACGGTATTTTGCGGACCGGGCAAGCCGACCAAACGGCAAAAGCAGATTTACCGGTTGGCGTTGGATGAGATCGAGCACAACCTCGCGCTGGTGCGCCCCGGCATCACCTTGTCAGAATTTCAAAAGCGGGCCTATGAGCCTGCGGAAGAATTCCGGACCAACCGATATCCCGTCCGTGTTCATGCCATTGGCATGTGCGATGAATGGCCGAAAGTTTACTACACCCAAGATGCCGATAAACTGCTTAGCGATACAGAACTCGCCGCTGGCATGGTGCTGTGCGTTGAAAGTTATATGGGCGCGGTTGGCGAGCGTGACGGTGTGAAGTTGGAGCAAGAAGTCTTGGTTACGGAGGACGGTTTTGAGGTGTTGTCGACGTATCCGTTTGACGAGGCTTTATTGAATTGATCTGCGTTTCAACGGTGCCGCATTAAGAAGTCTTTGAGAGGCGGCAGCACCGCCTCTGACCCTTCAATTAAAATCGAATGTTTCAGGTTGGGTAGAATAACCAACTCGCTTCTGGGCAAAGTGTTGGCGATCAATTGATTGAGTCGCGGGTTACAACCGCCGTCATTTTCGCCGGTCAGCACAAGGCATGGACACGTCACCTGATGCAGCCAGGGCATCATTTCCGTGCTGGCGTAGATATCAAACACGCTCAGGAACACATCTTCCGGCGTGTCGATAACTTGCTTGATGCGGGCGTCAATTTTATCTGGGTGAGCCGCAATGAACGGGTCTGTGTACCAGCGATCAATCAGCGTTCGTAGCAAAGGCTCAACACCTTTTGACCGCATAGCGGCAACCACGCCTTTCACCTTGGCGCTGTCGTCGGGCGTTCGGCCCGCTGCGGTGCTGAGCAAGCTGACAGACTTGGTGCGGTTGGGATACAGCCGCGCATAGGCCGGGCCGATCTGCCCGCCCAATGAATGGCCAACGATGTGAATCTCGTCATGACCGAGTTTAGCCCGGAGGTTTTCTAGGTCTTCAACTAACTCATCCAAGGAATAGGGTGTCGGCGGCACGGGGCTTTCGCCGTGGCCGCGCAGGTCATAGGTAACGCAGGTGAAGTGATCTTTCAGGCCATCAACCAGTGCATCCCATGTCACCCGTCGCGAGCCAATGCCGTGAACCATGTAAAGCGCAGGGCCGGAACCAGTGACCGTGTAGGCGACGTCAACGGCGCTCATGCCGCAGCCCTCGCGCCAGCGGGCCGACCGGTGAAGTGCGGCATAATGTCTTCGGCAAAGCATTGGAGGCAGTCCAGGGTTTCTGCTGGGTCGATGCCGAAGTTTGGGTTGATGATGACACGGTCGATGCCAAGCTCTGCATAGGGTGCCAGTTTATCGATGATCTCTTGCGGGCTGCCAATCAGCAGGCTTTTGGCAAGTTCGTCTTTAGTTTGTGTGCGGGGCAGGGGCTTTGCTGCACCGTGCTCAACGATGCCGGGTCCAGTAAAAACATTATCGAACCGGCTGTAGTAGTAATCCGCAGCATCGACTTTGGCCTTTTTGTCCGCGTTAGAAGACGTGACGAACCCAACACGCGACAGGGTGATGGTTAAATGCTCGCCCGACGTCCCCATTTCTTCTTTCGCCCGGTTAAACCCACCAACCTGATCCAGCAGCAATTGATGATTGCCGGATAGGGGCGTCGTCTGAATATGAAACCCCCGCTTGGTGCAGTGATAAATTCCCTCTGGGTTCATCACCGCCATCATCATGGGCGGACCACCGGGGCGGACAGGCCGTGGCATAATCGTAATGGGATCGAACGTGTAATAATCGCCATGCCACGACACTTCTTCGTCGGTCAGCAGGGCTTGCAGCACGGCCAGCGATTCATTGAACCGGGCTTGGGTTTCATCCATGGGCACGCCCAAGCGCTCCATTTCGTAACGAAAGGCACCACGACCGACACCCAGCAGTAACCGACCTTCGGTGAAGATGTCGGCGACGACAACTTCACCCGCATAGATGCGCATATCATGCAACGGCAGCACAACAATCGAGGTCATTATTTTAACCCGGTCTGTGTGTGCGGCAATCTTGACCGCAAACTGCAAGGGCGCGGGCATCATCAGGCAATTCATCAAGTGGTGTTCGGTGATCGACACCGCATCAAAGCCCATGCGATCCCCCAAAATCGCTTGGTTGAGCATGTCGCGGTAGACCCGATCGCCGCCATATGACGTGTCTGGGTAGTCGGCCGACAATTGAATGCTGAATTCCATACGTGATGTCTCCTTGCCAATAAATATCCTGACACAGTTGATAAAATCGGTAAAACGAATATAATTGCATAATAAATTCGATAAATAAGAATTAAGGATTGTCCGTGCAACTCTCTGCCATTCAGACTTTTCTTGCCGTTGCTGAAACCGGGGCTTTGAGCCGGGCGGCAGATCGTTTAAACGTATCGCAATCAACGGTGACGGCGCGGTTGAATGCTTTGGAAGACCAGATCGGTCAGCCTTTGATCCACCGCCGAAGATCTGGGGCCGAACTGACTCCTGCTGGTTTCAAGTTTCAACGCTATGCCGAGCTGATCGGCCAACTTTGGAAACAGGCTCAATTGGAGACATCGTTGCCCGCTGCCATTTCATCCGTCTGCAACATTGGCTGCCATTTTGATCTATGGTCTGGATATGCAGATGCGCTGGTTCGTATGCTCAAACAGCGCGCGCCTGGCGTCGCGTTTTCTGTTTGGCCCGGTGAGCAGACAGACATAGACCGGTGGCTCGGTAATGGCCTTATTGAGGCAGCGTTTTGTCATGCGCCCCCGCAGATGGACGGCTTGACCCATCACGCGCTACGACCAGAAAAACTATTGATGTGCTCAACCCTCGATGTCATGGCAGCGAACGACCAACAGGCTCAGGTTTACGTTGATTTCGGTGAGGCATTTCGCCGTGACCATGCGAAGGCCTTTGCCAATGCGGCTACGCCCATGGCGACCTTTGGCAGCGCCGCCTTGGCGCTCGATTATCTGATTGAATATGGCGGAACTGCGTATTTGCCGATGCGATTGGCAGAACCTTATCTTGATTCCGGCGTGCTCAAAAGAATTCCGACCGCCCCCATCTTCAGCCGTTCGGTCTGGTTTGCCTGCATGGAACGGGTCGAAGCGCTGACCCCTGTGATTGGTGAGTATGTCACTGAGTTGCGTCAGTAAGACCGGTTCGTTAAATGGCTAACCCAACTTTGCGTCCTTCATAGATGGCATAAGGCGCTTGGCGCGGGGCGGCGGCATCACCGATCAAGTGCACCTTGATCGCATCATCGACCAAATCGACAGCCACTGAATCTTCCGCCATGTTGGTTGTGGCCAAAACCAAGCTATCCGCTTCAACCAGCGTTTCTGTGCCGCTAAGGAAGGATACAATTTTTGCCCCTTCATCAGTCCATTCGGCAATTGCGCTTTCGCAGTGGAACGTGACACCCAATTGCGCCAAGCGCTGCCGTAGGGGAAAGTCTGCGGCGGTGCGGCCCAATTCTTTGCCAACCAAGGGATCAGGTGTGACGATGGAAACCGTGTGTCCGTCTTCCGCCAGTTTCCACGCCGTGCCGCAGCCGCGCCAGTTGCCGCCTTCATCCAGAACAATCACGCGCGCGCCCAGTTTGGCATCGCGGCGCATAACATCTTCGACGGCATAAACATTGCCGCGTTCCAGTCCAGGCAATGTGTCCAGATGCGGCACGGCTTTTTGAAATCCCGTTTCACGCGGAAGCGACCCGGTCGCGACGATAACAACATCCACGTTTTCTGCCCGCACATCGTCCGCATCCAAATAGGTGTTGAGCCGAACACTGACTTGCAGCTTCACCAGTTGCCGCTCGTACCAGTCAATCAGGTCGAGAATTTGGGCGCGTCGCGGTTGTTCCCCGGCCAATTTAAATTGGCCACCTAAGTGCGGCTGAGCCTCTGCGAGTGTGACTTGGTGCCCTCGCTCTGCCGCGACGCGGGCGGCTTCGAGACCGGCAGGGCCACCGCCGACCACCAGAACCCGTTTTGGTTTTTGCGCCGAGGTGAAGCGATCACCGCCCCACTCATGTTCGCGGCCTACTGACGGATTGACCAGGCAGGAAATCCAGTAATCGCGAGATCGGCGGCCCCAACACATCTGATTGCACGATAGGCACCCCCGCACATCATCGGCCCGGTTTTCGCGGGCTTTGTTGGCGAGATGCGGATCAGCGATTTGTCCACGCACGATCGACACCAGATCAGCCTGACCCGCAGCCAGGACGGCCTCGGCGTTGTCCGGTGTTCGAATATGGCTCTCAGATGTCACCAGCGCGTGTTTACAGACGCCTTTCAGTGTTTCCGATAGCGCGGTTCCCAACTTCTCAGGATATAAAAACGTTGGCATGAGCTTATGGAAATCGAAGTAGCTGCCGGTGCCACAGGTGACATAATCAATCAACGTTCGCTCATCATGATAGGCGATGATCTCAGAAAGGGCTTCGCGTTGCAGGGCGGCGGAAACATCGGGCTCGTCAGAAACGGCCAAGCCAATGATAAAGTCATTGCCGCATAGTTTGCGAATGCGGGTAATAATCTCGCGACCAAACCGCGTGCGGTTTTCCAGGCTACCGCCCCATTGATCGTCCCGTCGGTTAGACCAAGGCGTCCAGAACTGATCGACAATGCCATGATACGCGGCCCACACCTCGACCCCATCAAACCCCGCTTCATGGCACCGGCGCGCCGCTTGGACGAAGCCATCGATGGTTTCTTCAATTTCCGCTTCGGTCATGGCGTGGCTACCATCTGAATCATGATAGCTCGGCATCCCAGACGGCGACCAGTTGGGATGATAAGAATTATCAGCGTCGCCGTGCTGGCCAACGTGATAAAGCTGTTGCAGAATGACCGCGCCTTCGTCTTTGACAGCGTCGGTTAGGGTGCGAAAATGTGGGATGATGGCGTCATCAGAATGCAGGAAGTTGCCGCGCGTCAGAACCGCCGCAGCGTGAACCGGAACTGGCTCGACCACAATCATTGCCGCACCGCCGATGGCGCGTTCGCGGTAATATCCGACATGACGTTCGGTGGGTACGCCCGCTTCAGCCATGTTTGATGTGTGCGCCCCAAACACAATGCGGTTGCGCAGCGTTTTACCCCGTAAATCAATCGGGCTGAACGTTCGGACGTAGGGTGTGGGTGATCCCGCCATGCCCACAGGCTAATGCGAGAGGGCTGGCTCAAACAAGATCAAGTTTGAAAGGCAACCATTAGCCGCCCAAGCCAGCCTTAATGCCTGGCCAGTTGGCTTCGGATTGCTGCAAGAAGCTATCTTGTTTGGCTTCCCACTTTTTCTGAATGCGCTTGTCATAGTTTAGATACAAGCGCCCATCGACAATCTTAAACGCTTCTGGCTCGGTTTTGGCTGTTGATCCGTAAGCAACCGCGTAGGCGCAATACCCGCCATAAGCCGGGGCGTACTTCTCAGGGTCGCCATCAAACATGGCTTTGTTTTCTGCGCTGGAGAAATGCCAAGTTGAGCTATTCCAGGTTGACGTGAATTCAGCATTGCCCTTCACGGGCTTGTTCATGGTGTGATAGGCAACCGGATCGTAGCCACCGATGGCCAGGCCACCGCGTTCAAATACCTGGCCAGCAAAGGCAAAACCGGTTGGGATGACGGAAGACGCAAGCGCAGCGGCTGCGGCACCAAGAACAAAACGGCGGGATAGCAAACGGGGCATCACAAAATTCCTTCAAAGTTTGAGCGTCAGGGTCAATCGTCTGCTGATGTATATGGAGAGAGATTGCATGCAGGTCCATTAACAGGCTTTCACATCGTCGTGAGGGCGAAAATTATTCCAAAAGAGCCGTTCTGATCTGTATCAATGGCAAGCATTGCGGGTTTCGCTATCACCAAGGAACAACTCTTATTGGGCTGATGAACAATGGTACAAGAACCACGAAAGAAAATTGAACCTGCGGTTCGATCAATCACAGGCGCAGACATCATTGATGCGTTTGGTCATGGCTTGCGTGATTTTCGCGCGGCGCCGATGTTTGGCCTCTTCTTTGGTGCCATCTACGCCCTGGGTGGTTTGTCTGTTGTTGCAACGGCTTATGCGTTTGAACTAACCTACATCGCCTATCCGTTAGCCGCTGGTTTTACCCTAATTGGCCCGTTCGTTGCTGTCGGACTGTATGAGGTGAGCCGACGTCTGGAATCTGGTGAGCCGCTTATATGGTCCGGCGTTCTTGGCGTCATTTTTGCCCAACGGCACCGGGAAATGGGCTGGATGTCGTTCGTTACCTTGTTTGTGTTGATGATGTGGATGTATCAAGTCCGCATTCTGTTGGCCCTGTTTCTTGGTCTGAAAACACCGCCAACGCTAGATGGGTTCATTGATGTGCTTATCTCCACCCCGGAAGGGTGGATGTTTTTAGCTGTCGGTCATGGTGTCGGCGCCATCCTGGCGTTGATCTTGTTCTCTCTGACTGTGGTGTCGTTTCCGATGCTTCTAGACCGCGATGTGGATTTTATCACGGCCATGATCACCAGCGTTAAATCTGTGGTGGTGAATCCAAAAACCATGATCTGCTGGGCCGCCATTGTTGTGCTGTCGTTGATTGTAGCGATGGCCCCATCGTTCTTAGGCTTATTGTTTGTGTTACCAATATTGGGTCACACAACGTGGCATTTGTATAAGAAACTGGTCCCGCCGCCCGAGGCACCGTAACCTTCTCTCATAACATAGTCATGAGATGAGGGAGGTTTGCCATGTCAGCATCGTGGGAAGAGATCGAGGCCCGTCAAGCCGAGATGCAGAATTGGTACTGGCACGGTGTGCCAACATTTTTCAAATGCCCCTGGAATGAAGACCCAAAGGCCGCTGATATCGGTTTGATCGGTATTCCGCATAGCACAGGGAACGGGTCGACCGAGCGTGATCAGCACTTGGGACCCCGGGCTGTTCGGAACGTGTCGGGTCGGATGCGCCGCGCCCATCAGGCGTATAACCTGATTCCGTGGGATGTGTGCAGGGTCCACGACTTGGGCGATGTACCGCTGCCCCAAGCGAACAACAACGAAATATCGGTTCAGCACATCCAAGATTATTTTGAGCATCTGGATGCGGCGGGAACGCGACCAGTTTCTTATGGTGGTGATCACGCCGTAACAGGCCCCATTCTGAAAGCCTTGGGCGGGCCGGGTTCCAAAATGGCCAGAGGTAAAAAGCTGTCGCTGGTGCATTTCGATGCCCACCGTGATGACTACGACCATATGCCGCATTGGTTGGGTGCGGTGCGCTCTGCGGCCCATTGGGGTGCCTATGTTGTCAAAGAAGGCCACGTGGATGAAGAGCGTTCCATCCAATTGGGTATTCGCGGCAACCCCATGAAGCCGCGGCTTGACCCCGCCGAAAGTGATACGGGTTATCGCGTGGTGCCGACTGATGAAATCGTCAAAATCGGCATCAATGAGACCATCAAAATTATGCGCGAGCGTGTCGGCGACAACCCCATTTACATCACCTTTGATCTGGATGCGTTGGATCCCTGTGATGCGCCGGGTGTGGCGAATCTGGAAGCTGGTTATCGGGGTTTGCGGACCTATGAGGCCATCGAAATTCTTCAAGGGCTGCGCGGGTGTGACATCATCGGTGCCGATGTTGTGTGCCCGATGCCGACGGTTGATAGCCCGAACCAGATTACGTCCTTGACCGGAACGGTTCTGATGTTCGAGATGCTCAGCCTCATCGCAGACCGCATACGAAAGAATTAGCTATGAAATCAGGTGGCCATCTTATTGTTGAGTGTTTGAAGGCGCAGGGCGTTGATCGCGTGTTTTGCGTACCCGGCGAAAGCTATCTGAATGTGCTGGATGGCCTGTTTGAGTCGGGCATAGACGCCGTTGTCGCGCGCCATGAAGGCGGTGCGGCCATGATGGCGGATGCGGACGGAAAGATGACGGGTCGCCCTGGGGTCTGCATGGTGACTCGCGGCCCCGGTGCGACCAATGCCTCGGCTGGGGTTCATGTTGCCGCCCAAGATTCAACGCCGATGGTGTTGTTCGTTGGTCAAATTGCGCGGGACATGCGAGGCCGGGAAGCCTTTCAAGAAGTTGACTACCGGGCCGTCTTTGGCACGGTGGCAAAATGGGTTGAAGAAATCGATCAAGTTGATCGTATCCCCGAGATATTGTCGCATGCTTGGCATGTCGCCATGTCCGGTCGGCCCGGCCCGGTTGTTCTGGCCTTGCCCGAAGACATGCTGACCGACATGACGGATCGTGCGCCGTGTGAGCGTGTTGAGGTGGCCGATCCGGCCCCTACGCCAGACGCGGTGCAGCGTTTCCATGAGATGCTGGGCGCAGCAAAATGCCCGTTTGTGGCGTTGGGCGGTACCCGTTGGACAGCGGCGGATGTAGCCAAAGTACAAGCATTCGCCGAAGCCTGGGATTTGCCAGTGGGTGTCACGTTCCGGCGGCAAAGCTTGTTCGACGCGGCACATCCTAATTATGCAGGTGATGTTGGCCTTGGCATCAATCCAGCCCTGAAACAGCGGATTGCTGAAAGTGACCTGCTGCTATTATTGGGCGCGCGGTTCTCGGAAAATCCATCGCAGAGTTTTTCTTTACTGGAGATTCCCGAACCCAAACAGACGCTCGTGCATGTTCATCCAGGGCCAGAAGAATTGGGCCGAATTTATCGACCAACACTGGGGATTAACGCAACCCCAGGTGCGTTTTTGGATGCGATCTCAAAGGCCGCGCCGGCGCCAACGTGGTCTGGTCTTGGCGATAAGGCTCATGCGGATTACCTGGTATGGACTGACCAACCACCGGCGGGTGTTGGCGCGGCGACCATGAGCCACGTGATCGGACATCTACGTAACGTGTTGCCAGAAAATGCGATTCTTTGTAATGGCGCGGGCAACTACGCCATCTGGCTGCATCGGTTTTATCGGTATCACGGGTTCGGAACGCAGTTGGCCCCCACGTCCGGGTCCATGGGATACGGTATGCCCGCTGCCGTTGCTGCGGCCGTTAGATACCCAGATCGCACGGTTGTTTGCCTAGCCGGTGACGGTTGTTTTCAGATGTCAGGTATGGAATTTGGCGTGGCGGCTCAGCGCGGCCTGAAGCTGGTTGTTCTGGTATGCGATAATTCGATCTATGGCACCATTCGGATGCACCAAGAGCGGGATTATCCTGGGCGTGTGTCGGCAACGTCGATGGTTAACCCCGATTTTTCTGCTTGGGCGCGCAGCTATGGTGCCGTTGGTTTGACGGTTGAAAAAGACGCTGATTTCTTGAGCGCCTTAGCTCAAGCCTTTGATACCAAGGGGCCAGCATTGATTCACATTAAATTGGATGCTCGTGATATCGCACCCGGTCAGATGCTTGAGATCTAGTGGTCTATTTCTGCGAGATGTTGAATCAACGTCGGAAGTGATCCATCGGCCCTCATGCGCGCCATCGTCGCATCGAAGCGGGGCATAAAGTTGGCGGGCAATTGAACTTTCTTTGACAGTAAAAGTTTGAAATCCATTTCTGCGATGGGTATCTGCGCAGGTGCAATCTCACCTTGCATTCCAAGTTTGCGAATTAGGACAAGTGCGACCTCGGCGGGCTGTATTATGACATCAGCCCGACCGACACTGATCAGTCGCAGGCAGTCTTCAGCATTATTGGCGATCATATATGGTATCTGATGGGTGGCAAAATACTGCTTCGACCATCCATTCGCCAACAAATCACAGACCTGAAGAGTCCGCAAATCATCAACCGTAATGGGATGATTAAATTTTTCTGCAAGCGGGCCGTCCACTTTGATAACAGGGCGCATTTGCAGTTTGAACACAGTTGATTCGGAAGCAACGGTATAATTGAGACGCGCCTTCGTTGCGACCGTAACCAGAGCATCTAGGTCACCGTTCTTGACCTTAGATTGTGCCCGGGTCCAAGGGTTGCCATTGACCACCAAACGCATACCCATTTCGCCTTCAATAATGGCGCGCATAAGCTTGGGGAGAATGCCATCAACGTCGGGGCCGACACCGAAAGAGTAGGGCGGCCAGTCGGAATTGAATGAGATCGAGATTGTTTCCTGGTCGGCGCGTGCGGCGACAGTCCAAGCGATAGCGATCGCTAAAATAAAAACGTTACAAAGCGCAACCACGCATGCACGCAAAAAGCGATCAAAATATCTATCGCACACGTCTACACCACCCAAGTCAACAAATTCAGCGGGTAGGGTACACCAGTGCCGACGGAACACAAATATTTTGACAGGAATTTGTCAGGTTGTTGTGAAGGCAGGTTTTCACGCGTATAACGATATGCTCGAAGCAGGTGTCATCAGAAGCCTTTGACAACAATTTTGCCTTTTATAAGGCCTGTTTCCACCCAGCCGCGCCCAACCCAGGCCTGTTTGCGCCTTGGCGGATCGCTTGGCTTTTGTGGTTGAAGGGCTGGCGCTTGCGCGTTAGGCCGACAAAGCCTCACGCATGACGCGGTTTACTTCTGCGGCATGGTGGCGGGCGTTTTTGTTCGCTGGTTCCAGGGCTTCGTCGTAGAAGAAATCTGGTAGCTCGTCGTCTGCTTCGGTGAAGCCCGCTGCGGCATTAAAATCTTTTTCCATGACTAAGCATTCACGGCCCAATTCTTGAAGGAACCCGGCTTGTAAGTCCGCATCAAAGGCGGCGTTGATAGCATCAATAATCATGTGTGGTTGTTCGTTGGTGACGGACCGCCCGAACACGCAAAGGCCCAATGAATCCGCCGCTGCACTCCACACCTGAATGGTGTGGCTTTCGCGGGTGAGTTCTTCGGTTGTTTTGCCATCACATTCATAGGTCGGAAGATTGCCCGCCGTATGGTCCGCTCCCTGCGCCGTATACATCATGGTGATGCCAGTCACCTCAATGACCCGTGGGTCATAGGCGCTGATGGCTTGGTTCTTAATAACTGGAACGCGTTTGATGCCAAGCTCGCGGCCCATGTGCGCAGTGCCTTGGGCCATTTGTCGGCCCTTTTCCGTGCCGTCCAGAATCTCTTGCAGCATGGCGGCCATGAAGCCGACATCGCCAAACTCTGCTTGGCCCGCTTCCATCAGCACGGCCAACATCGCGCCGGTTTCAATGGTATCAACACCCAAATCATTGCAGACGCCGTTTAGGCGGGCCACATCATCAGGGTCTGTTAGACCGCAGTTACTGCCCAACAAACCAAGCGTTTCATATTCGAGCGGTGAGACCATTTCGACGCCATTGGCATCGACGTAGATGTTTGAGCACTTAATCATGCAACCCGGCATGCAGGCGTGTGTTGTGTTGCCACCACGGCTTAAGTTGCGATCACGAATATGATCGCCGCCCAGTTTGAACACGCCGTCAGCCGAATCGACCAATCGTCCCGATGAGAAATTACGAACCGGTAAGCCGCCAACCTTATTTGTGAAATCACCGACCAAGGCGGTGCCATACAACTGCATGTTCTGAATGGGCACTTGTTCATTCAATTGTTTGCCGTATTCCTTCACGGTCATCATCAGGCGCTTGCGATCAACGAAGGTCGGCATTTTGACCTTGTCAGCGACGATGGCTTTGACGCGCTTCGACGCCATCACAGCACCGACGCCACCCCGAGCGGCCAAGCGGGCCGGGCGGCCTTCAACGTCTGAGAACGAAATGCCAGCGATCAAGCCGCCGTATTCGGCGACGGGGCCAATCAGGGCGGTGGCGACTTTATCGCCATAGCGTTCAAGCAGCTTTGTTTGCGTGTCACTGGTTGTCAGGCCCAGCAGATCATCCGCAGGCTCAAACGTGATGTTGCCTTCTTTGGTGATCCGGATAACGACCCAATCTTCGGATATGTTGGTTAAGGTAAACCCGGCAATCTCAAGTTGACCCAGCGCATAGCCAAACGATCCCCCCGTGTTGGCCTCTTTAACGCCGCCGGTCAGTGGGCTTTTGCAGCCAACGCTCAGGCGGTTGGCGTTCGAAAAATTTGTTCCGGCGAAGGGGCCAACAGAAAAGATCAACGGATTCTCAGGGCCCAAGGGATCGACGGTTGCTGCGCCGCTCTCTAAAAGCGTTTTGGCAATCAGCCAACGGCCAGACCGGGCAATGTCTGCCCCGGTCAGGGTTTCAGAGGCCACCGCATGGTTTGCCATGTCGATTGTCAGATACCGCCGCATGGTCTGCTCCGCTTTTGTATTCAGATATAAAGGATTTCAGGCATCAAGGGCCGAATTGCAAGGGGCAAGCACCTACATAATCAGGGAATTAGCCTAACTTATGCGTGATTGTTGATTTTTCACCGCTGCTAGGCGCAGTGTTTCTTGCTAACGTACCTCAACTATGAAGCCATCCTCTATGGAGAAACCGCCATGTCCGTCGCGATTGCCGTTGAAAACAAAGACCAACAAGACCTTGAGGCGGAGGCTCGCGTTGACCTCGCCGCCGTCTTCCGGTGGACGGCCCGGTCAAACATGCATGAATCGGTCGCCAACCACTTTTCTTACGCCGTATCGCCAGATGGCAGCCAGTTTCTGATCAACCGAGCGGGCCAGCATTTCTCAACAATCAAAGCGTCAGACCTAATCCTGATGGATGGCCACAACCCAGACGCCTTTGAGGATATTGTCGATTGCACGGCCATTGCCATTCATGGCGCGATGCATCGTAACGCCCCACAAGCCCGCGTGGTGCTGCACGTGCATTCGAAATATGCGACGGCATTGGCTTGCCTCGAAGACCCATCAATGCCCGCGATTGATCAAAACACCGCCCGTTTTCATAACCGCATTGCCTTTGATGATGGGTTTGATGGTATGGGTCTTGGCGATGAAGCGGAACGCATGGCCAAGCGCCTTGGTAATAAATCAACCATGTTAATGGGCAATCACGGCATTATGACATGTGGGCCGAATGCAGCGCTGGCTTGGGATACGCTGTATTACTTTGAACGTTCGGCGGAAACGCTGATTACAGCGTTGTCGTCTGGGCGTAAGCTTCGGGTACTTTCGGACGAGGTCGCCGAAAAAACTGCTCAACAATGGGAAGACTATGACGACCTTGCCTATCAGCACCTTGATGCCATCAAAGGCATTCTCGATCGCGAAGAGCCTGACTATCGGGATTGATGTTCGGTGCAAATTTGGTGCATAATTACATCTGTTTATATTTTCATGGCGGAGAGTAGCAGATGTCACGGCAAAGTATTTCATTCACAGTTCCGAACAGCGAGTGGCTTCGGTCGAAAGTTAATGGAGAAGGCGAATACGCCAGCAACAGCGAAGCTGTTAACGACTTGATTCGCAGAGCCCGTGCCGAGGAGAAAGCGGAGAATGTGGCGATTCGAGCCGCATTGATTGAAGGTGAAGCAAGTGGAATTAGCGATTTATCGCCTGACGATATTATTGCAAAGGTGATTCAGCGAAAGCGCGGTCTTGGCGCTTTATAAACTGTCAACTGCGGCAGCGCTCGATTTTGAGCACATCTTTGAATTTGGCATTGATGCGTTTGGGTTGGATCGTGCCCTTGTTTACCAAGATAGTCTAAAACAGCGATTTCAGGAGATCGCCATCAAACCTAACCAGTTTCCCCGAGTCGATCATCTTTACAAAGGCTATAGACGCAGCATTCACGGATCACATGCCATTTACTTTCAAGATGACCCAACGGGCGTTTTGATTGTCCGTATCTTAGGTCAGCAGAACTTAGCAAAAGCATTTTGAGTTAAGAAAAAAAAGCACCGAAGTGCCCCTTTTTCTTTGATGTGTGGATCGTCAAAGATCAATCGTACAGCACGACGCTGCGAATGCTTTCGCCGGAATGCATCAAATCAAACGCGTTGTTGATGTCTTCAAGCGGCATGGTGTGGGTGATCAGATCATCAATGTTGATCTTGCCGTCCATGTACCAATCAACAATTTTTGGCACGTCGGTGCGGCCCTTGGCCCCGCCAAAGGCTGAACCGCGCCAAACACGTCCCGTTACCAATTGAAACGGTCGGGTCGAAATTTCCTGGCCGGCACCGGCCACGCCGATGATGGTGCTTTCGCCCCAGCCTTTGTGACAGCATTCCAAGGCTTGGCGCATCGTGTTGACGTTGCCGATACATTCAAACGAATGGTCGGCCCCGCCGTTGGTCAGATCCACCAAGTAAGGCACCAGGTCGCCTTCGACTTCTTTTGGGTTCACGAAATCGGTCATGCCAAATTTTTCGCCCAAGGCTTTGCGGGCCGGGTTCAAATCAACCCCAACAATCTTGTTGGCCCCAACCATGCGCGCACCTTGAATCACGTTCAGGCCAATACCGCCCAAACCAAACACAATCACGTTGTCGCCCGGGCGAACCTTGGCCGTATTGATCACGGCACCGATACCGGTTGTCACGCCGCAACCGATATAACAGATTTTATCGAAGGGCGCGTCTTCGCGTACTTTCGCCAAGGCGATTTCTGGCAACACGGTGTAATTCGAAAACGTTGATGTGCCCATGTAGTGATAGATTTTATCTTTGCCGACAGAGAACCGCGATGTGCCATCGGGCATGACGCCCTGACCCTGGGTCGTCCGAATGGCCTGGCACAGATTGGTGCGACCTGATGTGCAGTAATCGCATTCGCGGCATTCCGGCGTATACAGCGGAATCACGTGATCGCCTTTTTTCAGCGACGTCACGTTTTTGCCAATGTCCACGACAATGCCTGCGCCTTCGTGGCCCAACACAGCCGGGAAGATGCCTTCCGGGTCTGCACCGGATCGGGTAAATTCATCCGTATGGCAAATGCCGGTGGCTTTGATTTCAACCACAACTTCGCCTTCGCGTGGGCCGTCTAGCGTGACGGTCTCAATAGAAAGGGGTTTGCCTGCTTCCCAGGCGACGGCGGCTTTGGTTTCCATGGATGAATCCTCTTAATCCGTTATCATTTGATTGGCATCAGAATGCCGTGCGCGGCGACGGTGATCAACCGATGATGTCATCTATTCAGTAGATGTTTCCTATGGGCCAATAGGCCAGCGGTTGAGGCATCGAGGCTCTCGCCTGATCCTTCGGCCAGCACTGGCAATAGTTTTGTCGCCAAGGCCTTACCCAATTCAACACCCCATTGATCAAACGGGTTGATACCCCAGACGGCGGCTTCAACGAAGGTCTTGTGTTCATACAGAGCAATCAGGCGGCCCAGCGTTTCCGGATCAAGCTGCTTGTAGAGCAGCGTGGTCGACGGGCGATCGCCAGGAAACGTGCGATGGGCGGCGAGGTGGTCAATATCTTCGCTCGATACGCCAGCGCCCGCCATTTGCGCGCGGGCCTCTTGTTCTGTCAGGCCGAACGCGAGGGCCTGAGATTGCGCCAAGGCGTTCGCCAGCAAGATGTGATGGTGGCCCTCATCGGCGTTGGTTGGCTGTGCTGCGATCAAAAAATCAACGGGAATTATGTCGGTGCCCTGGTGTAACAATTGGAAAAAGCTGTGCTGCGCGTTCGTGCCTGGTTCGCCCCATACAACCGGGCAGGTGGCGTGGTGGGCGGGTTGGCCGTCGGCAGTGACTCGCTTGCCGTTTGATTCCATAGTCAGTTGTTGCAAGTAGGCGGGGAACCGCCGCAACCGTTGATCGTAGGGTGCGACGCAGACACTGCTGCATCCCAGAATATTGCGACGCCAAATGCTGATCAGCCCCATCAGTATTGGTAAATTTTGACGGGTGCCTGCGGTTTGAAAATGATCATCCATCACCGCCGCGCCAGCAAGAAACGCGCGGAAGTGATCCGGGCCAATAGCAATGGCAACGGGCAGACCAATGGCACTCCAGATCGAATATCGACCGCCGACCCAATCCCAAAAACCAAAAACGTTTTCAGCGTCGATGCCAAAGTCTTGCGCAGCAGATACATTTGTTGAAACAGCGGCCAACCGGTCGCTGACAGGCCGACCCGTTTTGGCCAACCACGCCTTTGCTGTGGCGGCATTGGTCATGGTCTCGACGGTCGTGAAGGTTTTTGACTGCACAATAATCAAGGAGCGTTCAGGGTTAAGCGTCGCCAACGTGTCGGCAACATCTGCGCCATCTACGTTTGAAACGAAATGAACGTTCGGCCCATCTGCATAGGGTGATAGAGCAAGCGTTGCCATGGCCGGGCCTAAGTCTGATCCGCCAATGCCGATTGAAACCACATCATCAATGTCGTCGCGGTTGCGCACTTGATCCGCGAAAGCCAAAACGCGGCTTAACGTTTCTTTTATATCAGCCGAAACAGGCTGGTTGTGCGCGGACCAATTTTTGTCAGGTGCGCGTAACGCCATGTGAAGGGCAGCGCGGCCTTCTGTTGAATTGAACGCGTCGCCTGCAAAAAGCGCATCGCGTTTGGCTTCCACATTTGTGGCAAGGGCCAAATCAATCAAGGCCTCTATCGCCGCTTGGTCGAGCTTCTCTTTTGAGGCGTCGATCAGTAAACCGTCCTGAGCAACAGACAAAGACTGAAAGCGATCTGGATCATTGGCGAACAGATCGCGCAAGTGTCGCCCTTCAAGGCGGCGTCCATGATCTTCCAATGTCGCCCAGGCAGCCTGTATTGCCGGGATCATTGTTTGATTTTCCAGGCCTCATAGCGCGCTTTGGTTTCATCGTTCATCGGATACAGACCGGGCAGGGCCGCACCGGCGTCGACTTGATCCATGATCCAGGCTTCCATGCGTTCTTGTTCGGGAGCGAATTCCAAAACGTGGTCTAGCAGGGCGGCAGGAATAACAACTGCGCCGTCATCGTCGGCGACGATGATATCGTTGGGAAATATGGCAACGCCGCCACAGGCGACCGGCTCATTCCACCCGACAAACGTAAGACCGGCAATTGACGGTGGTGCCGCAACACCGTCGCACCAAATAGGCAGGCCCGTTTCCATGACCCCGGCAATGTCGCGCATAACTCCATCGGTGATCAGTGCGGCAACACCGCGCTTTTCCATCCGGGCACACAAGATGTCACCAAAGACGCCAGCATCATGGATGCCCATCGCATCAATCACGGCAATGCAGCCATCGGGCATGTCTTCAATAGCGGCACGTGTCGATGTTGGTGACGTCCACGAAGCAGGTGTCGCCAAGTCTTCGCGGGCTGGAACAAAGCGCATGGTGAAAGCCGGTCCAACCACGCGGGGCTGACCTTCGGTCATTGGGCTGGTGCCGCGCAGCCAGACATTGCGCAGGCCCTTTTTCAGCAAGATGGTTGTGATGGTCGCTGTTGAAACACCGCTGAGTGTGGCCTGGGCCTCTGCATCTAAAACCATAGCGATCTCCTCTTTGCGGGCTGATGAATGTTAAGGGTAAAGGTATCGTATGGTCCATCGTCCGGCCAACGGTAAGACGATCTTGTTTCACATTCGCTTCACTTAACCAATTTCAACCAATATTTAACCAACTTATACCACTTGTCGTTGGGGTTTGATTCTTGCTAGCATTTTCCAGCGAAAAGATAGGTTCCCGTAAATATTTCGGAAATAGGCCGTCTATCGGATGCTTGAGGGATTGAATACCACAACCAAACGCCCCCGTGGCTATCGCCCCGGCATACCTGAATTGGGTATCGGGCGCGAGCGCCATTGCATTGCTGGTGATGGTTGTGCGGTTTTCAAGGTCGCCGCAGGCGATGCGATTATGGTGACAGACCCCGAAGGAGGCCAGATCGCAGAATTGGTTGCATTTGGTCCAGATGGATTGCCAGACGTTGGCCGCCTTGGTGTGGCACCGAGTGGTCCCGCAACCGGTGTTTTTGCGTGTTTGGATGGGGGCAGACCTGATGGTTCGCTCAGTGAAGCTCTGGCACGGCACAATCTAAAAGTTCGCGGCGCAGATTGCTTAAGGTTATTTTCGGATGACAGCCCAGCGGGGCAGACGGAATCCCTAACCGTCCAATCAGATTGTATGGTTTTGATCTGTGCGCCGGGCGAGCCCATGGCACCGGATGCGCACAACCCGCCAACAGAGATTATCGCGTTTATCACCCGTTCCAATCCGGTTGTAGACAGGGGTGAAAAATTGCCGGACCCCTTTGCCGACCCCCGGATAGACCAGCGGGTTCAATCGGCAACGGCAGAATCCTATCAGGTAAAGGCCGGAGAATGGATTCAGATTATTGATGTGGCTGGCCGGCAGTGTTCGGATTTTCAGTCGTTCAGTGCGCGGTCCTTGGATGCGGGGCTTGACCGCCCTCTCGATGTGACAACCACCCGCAGTTTGATGGGTACGGGATATCCGGGGCCAGGAACCCACGCCAAGTATTATGATCAAGACATGCGGCCCTTGGTCGAGTTGGTGCAAGACACCTGTAATCGGCATGACGCGTTTGGCCTGGCATGCTTTGGCAAGTTTTATGACGACATGGGATATCCTGGGCACAAGAATTGTTCGGATAATTTTAACGGTGTCTTACAGCCCTATGGCATCGCCGCCCGGCCCGGCTGGATGGCCATGAATTTTTTCTACAACACAGTGGTTGATGACCACAATGCACTGTTATTGGACGAGCCGTGGTCGCGCCCCGGCGACTATGTGATGATGCGCGCCCTGGAAGATTTGGTGTGTGTCAGCTCGGCGTGTCCTGATGACACCACGGCCGCAAATGGTTGGAACCCAACCGATATGCATGTCCGCGTCTACAGGCCAGACCTGGACGCAAGGCGCTCAATCGGTTTTCGTAAACGCCCGGATTCAGAGGCTGAAATGACCAAAGAAACAGGTTTTCACCCCCGTACCTCGGCCCTGACCCGCGATCTGGTCGAATACAATGGATTCTGGTTGGCCAACAGTTATGTGAATTATGGGCCGACGGCAGAATACTGGGCGTGCCGGGAAAAGGCCGTTGTTTTGGACCTGTCGGCCTTGCGCAAATTTGAGGTTCTGGGACCGGACGCGGAAACGTTGCTGCAACGCTGCCTTACCCGCAACGTTCGCCGCCTGGGGCCAGGTGACGTGGTCTATTCCGCCATGTGTTACGACACGGGCACGATGATTGATGACGGCACCTTGTTCCGCATGACCGACACAAACTTCCGCTGGATCGGTGGCAACGATTTTGGCGGCGATTGGTTGCGCCAAAAAGCCGCTGAATGGGATTTAAACGTTCGGATTAAATCATCAACCGATCAGCTTCATAATCTATCGGTCCAGGGGCCGCTGAGCCGCGACATTCTAAAAAAGATTGTCTGGACACCGCCAACCCAAGCCAGCGTCGAAGAAATGGGGTGGTTCAAATTCTCCGTCGCCCGCATCGGCGATTTTGATGGCATTCCGATTGTTGTTTCGCGCACGGGGTATACGGGCGAATTAGGCTATGAAGTCTTTTGCCACCCAAAAGATGCTGTTGCCGTTTGGGATGCGATCTGGGCGGTGGGCGAGCCGTTGGGTATGGCCCCATTGGGCCTCGCCGCACTGGATATGTTGCGGATTGAGTCTGGGCTTATCTTCGCGGGCTATGAATTTGACGACCAGACCGATCCGTTCGAGGCCGGTATTGGCTTCACCGTCCCATTAAAATCAAAACAAGAAGACTTTATTGGCCGTGATGCCTTGCGCAAGCGAAAAGACAATCCACAGCGTGCCCTGGTCGGCCTGGAACTGGTTGGCGATGAAGTTGCCGCCCATGGCGACTGCGTGCATGTCGGCCGTCTGCAAGTGGGCACGGTAACAAGTGCCGTGCGCTCGCCCGTCTTGGCCAAGAACATTGCGCTTTGCCGCATCGCCACCGGATACACAGAACCAGGAACAGAGGTTGAGGTTGGTAAGCTAGACGGTCACGCCAAACGCCTGCCCGCGACCGTTGTTCCGTTCCCCGCGTATGACCCGAAAAAAGAACGCCCGCGTTCATGAGCCATCCGCTTTGATAACAGGGCAACCAAACCGCTTACATAGATAGTCAGAAATAGACAGGGAGAATAATGATGACCAGAGTTGCTGTGATCGGAGCCGGACCATCCGGTTTAGCCATGTTGCGTGCGTTTCAATCCGCCAAAGACAAGGGCGCGGACATTCCAGAAATTGTCTGCTTTGAGAAGCAAGATAATTGGGGCGGTCTGTGGAATTACACGTGGCGCACTGGGCTGGATGAAAATGGCGAGCCTGTTCACGGGTCGATGTATCGGTATTTGTGGTCGAACGGCCCGAAAGAATGCCTGGAATTCGCCGACTATTCTTTCGAAGAACACTTTGGTAAGCCGATTGCGTCGTACCCACCGCGCGAAGTGCTGTTCGATTACATCAAAGGCCGCGTTGAAAAATCTGTCCCGAAAGACTGGATTCGCTTCAACACGCCCGTTCGCATGGTCACCTATGACGATGCCTCTGGCATGTTCACCGTGACGGTGCACGATTACGCCAACGATAAAACCTACGCGGAAGAATTTGATTATGTCTCGGTTTGCTCGGGTCACTTCTCGACGCCAAACGTGCCATACTTCCCCGGCTTCGAAAGCTTTGGCGGTCGGGTCATGCATGCCCATGATTTCCGTGATGCGCTCGAATTCAAAGACAAAGACATTCTGATTATTGGCACCAGCTATTCTGCCGAAGACATCGGATCACAGTGTTGGAAGTACGGCTGCAAATCGGTAACGGTCAGCCACCGAACCGCGCCTATTGGCTTTGATTGGCCAGACAACTGGGAAGAAGTGCCGCTATTGGAAAAGGTAGAAGGCAACACGGCAACGTTCATTGATGGCAAAACCAAACACATCGATGCCATTTTGTTGTGCACGGGCTATTTGCACCACTTCCCGTTCATGGATGAATCTCTGAAGCTGCGCACGACCAATCGGCTGTCGATCTTGGGCCTGTATAACGGTGTAATCTGGGAACAGAACCCAAAGCTGTCGTATATCGGCATGCAAGACCAGTGGTACACCTTCAACATGTTTGATGCCCAGGCGTGGTATGCGCGCGATGTCATCATGGGGCGGATCACACTGCCAAGCTTGGCTGACATGCAGGCTGATACCCAGGCGTGGCGCGTGAAAGAAGACGCGCTTGAAGATGCCTATGGCATGATCGACTTCCAGGGCGATACAGTTCAGGCGCTGATCGACCAGACCGACTACCCCAGCTTTGATATCAAAGGCACCAATCAGACCTTCCGCAAATGGAAAAAGCATAAGGCGGAAAACATCATGGGCTTCCGCGATAACGCCTATACATCACTGATGACGGGAACCACATCGCCGGTACACCACACCCCGTGGGTCGATGAAATGGATGATTCCATGGCGACGTACCTCAAGAACTAACGTGTCTTAGATCGCCCAAAACACAGAAGCCGCTCGGGGGCAACCTCGGGCGGTTTTTTATCACCAATATGTCGTTCCGTGGACGCCCAATAGAGACCGCGAGGCCCACATTACCAATGTGGTGTTAGGTCGTATATTTGCAAACCCAGGGCCAATGGGCGACCATTGAGAAAGCTGCAAATGTTCTTTACCCTATGCGAGTATAACGGGTAAAGGCACAACCGAATGAAGTTGTCATTGCTTGAGGAACTCACTCTATGATCACTCTGATTCGTGGCATGAAGTGGGCGCTGGTTCTAATTCTGTCTTGTGCGACGGCATATATTGTTCCAGGACTTTTGCAGATTTATCAAAATAAATACATAATTGGAGGTCTTATATTTTCTGTTACTATTTTATTATATATTATTTCATGTTTTTTTATTAATTTTTATACAATTTTTATACTAATTATTATTTCAAATATTTTTTTTATATTTTCTATCATATATTTTATAGTGGATTATTCGAAGGGGCGCGTTGATTTCAATATTGCTGCAATTCGCCGAAATGCTATTACATCTCTAATTCTGTTTGCGGTTTTTTATCATGAATATGTTGTTCCTTGGACGCCCTATAGAGAACACGAGGCAGAATCTGTTAGCGGTGTGTCTATGGAGCCGTTGCTTCAGAACCGCGACTCTCTTATGGTATTGTGGGCGGATGATTTAACGGTCTCATTAGGTGATGTGGTTTTTTGGTGGAACCCGGACTCCGGTGATCTAGACTACCGGATGGGTAGAGTGGTTGGTATGCCAGGAGATTCTGTCGCTATTGATCAGGGCAAAATTTGGCGTAATGGCGATTTGTTCACTTATAATTGCCAAAGCGAAAACGGACCTGTGACTTGCGATGAATCATTGTCGCCGGACGATGAAGCCTACCGGGTCTGGGTTGCGGATGATGGATTTCACCCAGAGCCGGTAAGCCTTGATCGCATTCTCGATGGGCACCGATTCATCGTTCCCGATAATCGTGATACCCGAGACGGCACTCCCATCGGACACCAAGTTGACGTGGCCCACATTACCTATGTTGTTTTAGGTCGCAATTTTCCAAACCCAGGGCCGATTGACTAAATCACCCATTGGTTACGGTAGGCCCTTTTGTTGGCAGTTCTGCAGTTTTTGCTTCGCTCTTTGCAATGCAGTCGTCAGTCTTTCACCCTCAAGAATCAGTGCGGAGTGCTCCTTCTCGAGTTTGGCGAGTGTTAATTTTTGCACTTCGAGGTCGGTTTTTAATGACTCAACACGGTTTTTAGAGTCTTCGAGTTCGGTCTCGATTTTTTCTAGTTGTGCTTTGAGTTGATCGTATCGTCTGCGTACATCTTGCGGAACAACGTCCTTTTCGGCCAATCCCGGCAATGTTGATACACGATCACTTGGATTATCATTGCGGTTCTGTTTGTTACGATTTCGTTTATTGGGGATTTTTTTAGAAAAAATTGCGTTTGCCAAGTCACCAAGAACATTCTCGAAATCAGGTTCTTTTGGCTCGAATGTTGTGTCTTCCCAGCTATCCCCGTCTTCTGTGGTTAGTTTTGGGTAAGCGGCCTCAATACGGCTAATTTCCCCCGTCAAGGTTTGGATTTGTTGTTGGTATGTCTTTTGTTTTGACTCTTCCTTCCAGATTTTTGGCGGGATTGCCGTAATTTTTTGACGTGTCGCATCAACTGCGCGCTGCTTGGCGTTTTGATCAAATTGGTTTTTCTCTAAGTCATCGTTGATCGAAGCGACAACGTCACGCAGTTCGGCGCACGGATCTTCTTTCGGCTCGTCTGGCTCTTCTGTCGGGCCGTCGGGTTTGTCATCATCGGAACCACCAGGGTTATCGGGCCTGTCGCTGGGTGCATCGCCGGGTGCATCCCCTTCGGGTTGTCCGCCTTCTGGGCCGTTATCGTTGTCTGCCAGGGGGGCGGGATCGGCGAACACCAAGCGTGTCATCTCGGGGAGGTCCGCCAATGAGAACGGCAATTGCCCCATGGTTTTAAGTTCATCGTTCGATGCGCGGAACAGGCGCATGGCATCAGTGGGGGATGCTTTGGCCAGTTGGCCGAACAGGTCATCAACCTCATCATCGGCTTGGCCGGACCAGTTTTCTTTGACCGCTTCGGCGATGTGTTTGGGCACCGTGCCTTGGCCATAGTTGCGGGTGAGCGCGCGCACCAACCGGGCGTTTTCAGAAAATGCATCACCGGGCAGGGCATTTAGGTTTGGCGCGGCGCGGCGGCGGAGCGGCGGCGTGAGAGCGTTGTTCAAGGCCTTGAGGGTTGGCCCGCCCGGATTAAGGAGGCCGTCTTCTTTCAGTTTATTTTTCTTCTGAAAGGATTTGACGGCGGATTGGGCTTCGTCGTCATAAACGTCACTATTCTCATTGCGGGGATGCGGTTCCAAAAAGCCATTGCCAACCAAACCAAGCCGCACCCGTTTTACGTCGTCTGGCTTGTTGCCGTCGGCGTCTTGGCGGGGGCCAACGGGACGACCGACTGTAATAAGGTCTTCACCCTCTCTCAATTTTGCTGCGTTTGATTTTTCAAGAAAATTGCCAAATGCCATACTGAGAATCCTTATGTTTCCACTGCATAAGGATTATATAGCTACATAAAAAGAATAAAACAAGAACAAAAATATTAAACTGTGACTATTTTATGCATTGAGCCAAATTTGATTGTGCGGTGATAGAGGATGTAAACCTCGGCGACTCAGACGAAACCAGGGGTGGCCATGCCCGGTATCATGCCGCACTGTGAGGATTATATGATTGCGAGGGTTTATGTCGTTTCTGGGTCTCACCGCTTTGTTTTTAACCGCTGCGTTGCTGGCCGTGCCGCTATCAAAGCGCTTGGGACTGGGTTCTGTTCTGGGATATTTGGCAGCGGGCTTGGTGATAGGTCCCTGGGGCTTGGGTTTTGTCGAACACGTTGATGATCTGCTGCACTTTTCCGAACTCGGCATCGTCCTGCTGCTGTTTTTAATCGGATTAGAGCTTCAGCCGACGCGCTTGTGGACCATGCGGCGCACGGTGTTCGGCATCGGTGGCGCGCAAGTATTTGTCTCGACCGCGCTGATTGGGACCATCGCTGTTGCCCTGGGTCTAAGCTGGCAAGCGGGCCTCGTTGTTGGGGCGGCCTTGTGTTTATCGTCAACGGCGCTGGCCTTGCAGTTAATGGCCGAGAAAGGACACTTGCGCCTGAAGTACGGTCGCACGGCCTTCTCTATTCTACTGTCGCAAGACTTAGCGGCTATTCCTATTATTGCTTTGGTGCCGTTTTTGGGGCCGTCAATGATGGGAACGGACAACAGCGATGGTGGCGGGTGGCAAAGTGCCGCCATGGCAGTTGGTGCCGTTGTTGGTCTGATCGTTGTTGGTCGATACGGATTGCGACACGTTTTGCGATTGGTCGCGAAAACGGACATACGCGAACTATTTACAGCCTGTGCCCTATTAACTGTGATTGGTTCGGCTTTGTTGATGCAGGCTGCGGGGCTTTCCATGGCGTTGGGGGCGTTCTTAGCAGGCGTGCTGTTGGCCGATTCTGAATTCCGCCCAGCCTTGGAAACAGACATTGACCCCTTCAAAGGATTGCTGCTGGGCTTGTTCTTTATGGCCGTCGGTATGTCGGTCAACTTAGGCCTCTTCATTAGTGACACAGGCACAGTTCTGAGCATCGCTGCGGGGTTGATCGCTGTGAAAGCGTTTGTTTTGTATGGGTTAGGTGTGATTGAAAAACTCGACCGGCCCGGTCGACGCAACTTGGCCATATCGCTGTCGCAGGGCGGTGAGTTTGCTTTCGTCATTTTTGGAATTGCCGCTGGGGCCAGCGTGATTGAGACAGGCTTGCAAGACTTGCTGAATCTTTCCGTCACTGTTTCGATGGCGCTGACGCCTCTCTTGTTCTTGTTTTCAGAGATGGCAGAAAGTGGATCAAAACCCGACGATGCCCCACCAGAAATGGAGGCAATGGAAGACGAACACCCGGTTATCATTGCGGGGTTTGGGCGGTTCGGACAAATCACTGGGCGTATTCTGCGGGCCAAGAAAATCGGTTTTACGGCGCTAGAGCGCAACGCAAAGCAAGTTGATTTCGTTACCGGCTTCGGGGCCAAGGTTTACTATGGCGATGCCAGCCGTATCGATTTGCTGCACAAGGCAGGGACGTCGAAAGCAAAAATATTTGTGATTGCTGTGAACGATCCAGATCAGTCGGTGCAGATCGCCGCGACCGTCCGCCAAAGCTTTCCACGCCTAAAAATAATTGCCCGCGCGCGAGACCGAGACCATGCGCTGCGCCTTATGTCCTTCGGTGTGACCACAGTGATCCGGGAAATGTTCTATTCGAGCCTGGAGGTCAGCCGGAATGTTTTAGAAGGCTTGGGCATGGCGCCGCATCAAGCGAACTATGTGGTCGAAACCTTCCGCGACCACGATGAAAGGCGCCTCATTGATCAACGCAAGTTGCGCGGAGACCAAGAAGCAACGCGCGTCGAAGCGAAGAAATGGGCCGATGAGCTTGAAGCACTTTTTGAGGCGGACGTTGCCGCTGAACAAGCAGCCAACGAGGCGCAAAAGACTTAATCCGTTGCTTCACGCGTTAAGGTGGGGGGGTATTCCGCAGCTTGGTGTGAAACCGATTGCTTGTCGATGAAAGCGGCAAGGGTGCTGACTTCTTCTGCTGTCAGGCGAAGGCCCAATTTGGTGCGGCGCCAAAGAAGATCTTCAGGCGTGCGCACCCACTCGTGCTGCATCAGGTAACGAACTTCGGCCTCATAAAGATCATAGCCAAAATGCTGGCCGAGATCATCTTTTGATGGTGCGTCGCCCAACAACACGTGGGCGTCGGTCCCATAAAGTCGCACAAGGCGTTTTGCATGACGCTGTGCTAGGAAGGGATAAGCCCCCATCAGCGCGGCTACTTGATCGTCGTAACCGGTGATCGGAAAGTCGCCGCCGGGCAATGTCACGCCCGCCGTCCAAGCGGGGCCTTTCGGTCCAAGTGCGGTCTCTAACTTGGTCAAAACCGATTCGGCCAATCGGCGATACGTGGTGATCTTACCGCCAAAGATGTTCAACAAGAATCCGGTCTCACCATCGCCTTCAGTGCGCAGCACATAGTCGCGGGTGGCTTCTTGTGCGGCGCTGGCGCCATCATCAAACAAGGGGCGAACGCCGGAATAGGTCCACACCACATCATTGGTGGTCACTGGTTTTGCAAAGTATTCACTTACCGCTTTGCACAAATAGTCGGTTTCTTCTGGCGTGATCGCGGCCTTTGCCGGGTCGCCAACAAAGTCTTTGTCCGTTGTGCCGACCAATGTGAAATCTGTTTCATAAGGAATGGCAAAGATAATCCGGCCATCGCTGTTTTGGAAAATGTAGCACTTGTCATGATTGAACAGTTTATTGACCACGATGTGTGACCCCTGAACCATCCGCACATTGCGCGCATTGCGTTTCGGTTCAACCTGGCTAATGACGGTATCAACCCACGGACCAGCGGCATTCACAATGGCACGGGCCTGAATGGTCTCCGTTGCACCCGAAACTTCATCGCGAACTGAAATAGTCCAGGTGCCATTTTCACGGATGGCCCCTGTGACGAGCGCGCGGGTTCGAACCACGGCACCGTGGTTGGCGGCGCTGCGAGCATTCAGGGCAACCAATCGGGCATCATCGACCCAACAATCGGAGTATTCGAAGGCTTTATCAAAAAGTGGTTTCAACGGTTTGCCGGCGATATCGGTCTTCATATTCAAAACAGCCGTCGGGGGCAGGGCTTTGCGGCCCCCTAAATGGTCATATAAAAACAGGCCCAGCCGCAGCAGCCACGCGGGGCGCAGGCCTTTGTGATGCGGCAGAACAAAGCGGAGGGGGCGGATAATGTGCGGTGCGGCGGCCCAAAGGATTTCGCGTTCTTTTAGCGATTCGCGCACCAACCTGAATTCATAATGTTCCAGATAACGTAGTCCACCATGGACCAACTTTGTTGACCATGAAGATGTGCCGCTCGCGAGGTCCTTCATTTCGGCCACGTAAACAGAGTATCCGCGCCCAGCCGCGTCACGGGCAATACCACAGCCATTAATCCCGCCGCCAATGACAAAGATGTCAAAAGGGGTTTCGGTTGATGTCATGGCACAACTTCTCTCAGGCGAATGGGCAAGGCCGGCGCGATCTCTATTTGGGTGCCATGGGAGGCACAGCGATCAATAACAGATTGTGGCGGCTCAATGTCGGTTACGAAAATATCGATGTCGGCGAGGTCGGTAATTTTAACTGGAGCGGTGCGTTCAAATTTAAGGGCATCGGCAACTAGAATCGTCTTGCGGGCATGTCGGATCATTTCTTGGCTGACCCGCACTTCGCGATAGTCATAGTCCAAAACAGCACCATCTTCATCTATGGCGGATGCGCCAATTACCGCATAGTCCACTTTGAACTGACGCACAAAATCGACCGTTGCCTCGCCAACAATGCCGCCGTCTGTTTGGCGGACAATGCCGCCAGCAATGATGACCTGAATGGCTTCTAGCTCGCGCAGGCTGTGGGCGACGTTCAAATTATTGGTGATGATCATGAGGCCATTGTGGCCCCGTAAGGCCATTGCCACTTGCTCATTCGTTGTGCCGATATTAATCACAACAGAGCAGTTGTCCGGGATGAGGCCTGCCGCATGGACGCCAATGCGATGTTTTTCTGCGGCCGACAAAATCTGACGTGAATCATAGGCGAAGTTTGTGACCCCCGATGGATGCATCGCCCCACCGTGGATGCGGTTGAGAACTCCCGTATCACATAAATCATTCAGATCTTTGCGAATGGTTTGTGCTGATACACCGAACCGTTCAGCCAAGGAATCAACATCAACGCGACCAAGGCGGCGCGCCAGATCGAGGATATCAGATTGCCGAGGAGGAAGTGTTGCCATGCTCAAATCCACAAATAACGAAGATAAATGAAATTTATAAAACCTATTTATGTGAAATATCACGAAAATCGCAACCAAAATTTTCACTTGACGCGCGTTTTCTTTCGTTTGATAGTTTCATCAGTATAAAAACAAGAAACCAATCAACCTACATGGGAGTTTCATTCAATGAGATGGACACTGATGGCCGCGACAGCGGTCACGGCGATAACTGTTTCGGCATCGCCCCTCTTTGCTGGCGGCCATTTGCTGTCAGAAGAGGCGAAAAAATGGATTAATGACGAGTTCCAACCCTCGACGCTGTCTGTTGCAGAGCAGAAAGCGGAGATGGAATGGTTCGTTACGGCGTCTGAGCCGTTCAAGGGCATGGAGATCAATGTTCTGTCGGAAACCATTCCGACCCACGAATATGAGTCCAAAGTTCTGACCAAGGCGTTTGAAGACATCACAGGTATCAAGGTTAATCACCAGTTGTTGGGTGAAGGCGAAGTTGTTCAGGCCGTGCAAACGCAAATGCAAACGAACCGAAACTTGTATGATGCCTATATCAATGACTCGGATCTGATCGGTACCCATTCACGTCTTCAATTGGCTGTAAACCTGACGGACTGGATGGCAGGCGAGGGCAAAGCGGTCACGCTGCCAACGTTGGATGTTGATGACTTCATCGGCAAAGACTTTACGACCGGCCCGGACGGCAAACTGTACCAGTTGCCAGATCAGCAGTTCGCGAACCTTTACTGGTTCCGCTATGATTGGTTCCAACGCGATGACCTGAAAGCCAAGTTCAAAGACATGTACGGCTATGACCTGGGCGTTCCTGTCAACTGGTCCGCCTACGAAGACATCGCCGAATTCTTCTCAGTCCATGTAAAAGAAATTGATGGTGTCCGAATTTATGGTCACATGGATTACGGTAAACGCGCTCCCGATTTGGGTTGGCGTATGACCGATGCTTGGCTGTCTATGGCCGGTGCGGGTTCAACTGGTTTACCAAACGGTCGCCCAATTGATGAATGGGGTATCCGCATGGAAGAGGGATCTTGTAACCCTGCTGGTGCGTCTGTGACGCGCGGCGGGGGTGCCAATGGTCCAGCGGCTGTTTATGCCATTCGCAAGTGGGATGAATGGTTGCGGAAATATGCGCCTCCGGGTGCGGCTGATTATGACTTCTACCAGTCCTTACCAGCGTTAAGCCAAGGCAACGTTGCCCAGCAAGTTTTCTGGTACACAGCGTTTACCGCATCGATGGTTGCGCCTAAGTCCGAAGGCAACAACACGGTTGACGATGCTGGTAAGCCGCTATGGCGGATGGCACCTTCTCCGAAGGGTCCTTACTGGGAAGAAGGCCAAAAGCTTGGTTATCAAGATGCGGGTTCTTGGACTCTGTTCAAGTCGACGCCGGTTGATCGCCGTAAAGCGGCTTGGCTGTACGCTCAGTTCGTTGTTTCAAAAACGGTATCGTTAAAGAAAAGCCACGTTGGCCTTACGATCATTCGTGACAGCGACATCAACCACCAATCGTTCACCGACCGTGCGCCTAACTTGGGTGGCTTGGTTGAGTTCTATCGCTCACCAGATCGGGTCATGTGGACCCCAACGGGTGTCAACGTTCCTGACTATCCTAAGTTGGCACAAATTTGGTGGCAGCAAATTGGGGATGTGAACTCTGGTGCGTTTACGGCTCAAGAAGCCATGAACCGCTTGGCTTCTGAAATGGACTTGGTCATGGCCCGGATGCAACGGGCTGACGAAGCCAACAACACCTACGGCGGTTGTGGCCCGCGTCTGAACGAAGAAAAAGACGCAGCCGATTGGATTGGCAAAGGTGGTGCCAAAGCCAAGCTGGCGAATGAGAAGCCGCAAGGGGTGACCATCCCTTATGATGAGCTGATCAAACGTTGGGCTAATTAAGAAACGTCGCGTGGGGTCAGTCATAATATTGGCTGACCCCATCGTTTCCCTGTCCTGCCGCTGTGCATCGTGCTGATTGCTACAGCAGCGAGCCTAGAAGATTATCATGACCTTAGAACTTCGATCCGTCGCCAAGACTTTGGCCGGTGCGGTCCACATTCATCCGACCGATCTGACGTTACAGCCTGGCAGCTTCAACATATTGCTGGGAACAACGTTGGCAGGTAAGACAACTTTAATGCAGCTGATGGCTGGGCTTGAACGCCCGACCGGCGGGCAGGTTTTCTTTGGCGGAAAAGATGTGACCGGCGCCCGCGTGCAAGCGCGCAACGTGTCGATGGTCTATCAACAGTTTATCAATTATCCTAGTTTTACCGTCTTTGAGAATATTGCCTCGCCCCTACGGGTCGCCAAGATGGCCGAAGATGAGATTAAAAAGCGGGTTGGCGCGATGGCAGAACTGCTGCGCTTGTCGCCGATGTTAGAGCGAAAACCCAGTGAACTTTCCGGTGGCCAGCAGCAACGCACCGCAATGGCGCGGGCGTTGGTCAAAGATGCCTCGTTGGTTTTGCTCGATGAGCCGCTCGCGAACCTAGACTTCAAATTGCGCGAAGAATTACGGGACGAATTGCCCCGCCTGTTCGCAGACCGTGATTGCATCGTGGTGTACGCAACAACGGAACCAGTCGAAGCCCTGTTATTTGGTGGCTACACCGCCGCCCTGCACGAGGGGCGAATTACCCAGTTTGGCCCGACCGGTGATCTCTACCGCAAACCGGCTGACTTGATCAGCGCACAGGTCTTTTCTGATCCGCCGATCAACACGGCAACGGTTACAAAATCTGGCAACGAGATCACGCTGGGCGACGGCATTGGGTGGGCCGCACCCGATGCGTTGAAATCGCAAGCGGATGGCACTTATACCTTCGCAATCCGTCCACATCATGTTTCGCCGATCGCCTCCAGCGACCATACGATCGAAGTATCCGGCACGGTGCAGGTGACAGAACTTTCTGGATCAGAGAGCGTCGTCCACTTTCATCGCAATGGTCAACCGTGGGTGTCACAGTCTCACGGCATTCATGCCTTTAACGTTGGTGATACGGCGACCCTCTTTGCCGATGTGTCAGAAGCTTTTTACTTTGATGCCAATCACCGCCTGATCAGCGAAACGGCGGGATAGAACCATGGCAAAAATTACCCTTCAAGACTTGCGCCACAGCTACATGCCTAATCCAGTAGCAGATGCTGATTGGGCCTTAAAACGCCTGGATGTTGATTGGGATGACGGCGGCGCCTATGCGCTGCTTGGCCCCAGCGGATGCGGTAAGACAACGCTTTTGAATCTGATTTCAGGGTTGTTGATACCCAGCCATGGCAAAATCTTGTTTGATGACCAAGACGTCACGACGCTGGCACCGGACGAGCGACACATTGCTCAGGTTTTTCAGTTTCCCGTTGTTTACGACACCATGACCGTGTTCAATAACTTGGCGTTTCCCCTACGCAATCGAGGCGTTGATGCGGCAACGATTGAGAGTCGCGTCAAATCCATCGCCGAGATGTTAGACCTCACCGATACGCTGAATACGCGCGCTGCGGGCCTAACGGCGGACGGCAAGCAAAAGATATCGTTGGGCCGTGGCCTCGTGCGTGAAGACGTGAATGCCATCATGTTTGATGAGCCGCTCACCGTGATCGATCCGCACTTGAAATGGCAATTGCGGTCTAAGCTAAAAGAGCTGCACCAACGGGTGAAGCGCACCATGATCTATGTGACGCACGACCAAACGGAAGCTCTGACATTCGCCGATAAGGTTGTTGTGATGGATGCGGGCGAAGTGGTTCAGATTGGCACGCCGGTTGAATTGTTCGAATGCCCGCAACACACGTTTGTCGGTCACTTTATTGGCTCGCCCGGCATGAACGTGATGCCGTGTGATATTGCCAGTGGAAAAGCCACGATGCGGGGGCATGTGATTGAAACGGCGAATGTAGCCGACACTCAAGCCGCCCACGGCGCAAAGCTTGAAGTGGGTGTTCGCCCAGAATTTGTTTCGTTTGCCGACACAGGATTACCAGTCCAGGTAATCAAAGTTGCGGACGCCGGACGGTTCCGCATTGTCGAAGTTGCCTGCGAAGACGTTGGTCTAAAAGTGTTGATCAACGAAGCTGAGTCGATCCCGGCAGATGGGGCGCATGTTGCCTTCGATACGAAGAACACGCGGGTTTACCAAAACGGCTGGCTGGCGGGTCATGCATCGGCATCTACCGGGGGGTATGGGGCATGAACCAGACAACCAATCAAAGGGCGTGGCTCTTCGTTATTCCCGTCGTCGTGCTGGTCGCCTTCAACGCGGTCATTCCGCTGATGACCGTGGTGAACTATTCGGTTCAAGAAACCTTCGGCGATAACACATTTTTCTGGTCGGGCGTCTTGTGGTTCGAACAGATGATGAATTCAGACCGCTTTCATGCGGCTTTGGGGCGGCAGTTTTTCTTCACCGGGATGGTCTTGTTGATTGAAATTCCCCTGGGAGTTGCCATCGCCCTTTCCATGCCGCGCAAGGGTATTTGGGTGCCGGTCTGTTTGGTCTTGATGGCTCTGCCATTGCTGATCCCCTGGAACGTTGTCGGTGCCATGTGGAATATTTTTGCCCTACCCGACATTGGCTTGATGGGGCGCGGTCTGAATGCAATGGGGTTTGACTACAACTATACCCGCCAGCCCGGTGATGCCTGGTTCACGCTGATTATTATGGATGTGTGGCATTGGACATCATTGGTTGTGCTGTTGACCTACGCGGGTTTGGTGGCGATCCCCGATGCTTATTATCAGGCGGCGAAGATTGACGGCGCATCACCCTGGGCGATCTTCCGTTACATTCAGTTGCCCAAGCTAAAGCGCGTCCTGACCATCGCCTTTCTGCTGCGCTTTATGGACAGTTTCATGATCTATACCGAAGCCGTCGTGCTAACTGGTGGTGGCCCCGGCAACACCACAACGTTGCTGTCGATTGATTTGGTGAAGATCGCCTTGGGGCAATTTGATCTCGGCCCCGCTGCGGCGATGTCACTGATCTACTTCTTGATTGTGTTGCTCGTCAGTTGGCTGTTCTACACGGTCATGACCAAGGATGAGGCCTAACATCATGCACATGCGCTGGCTGGTTCCGACCCTTTATATCTTGTTCCTGATGCTGCCAATTTACTGGCTCGTGAACATGTCATTCAAATCAACGAATGAAATTTTGGGCTCGTTCACCTTGTTCCCGCAAGATTTCACATTGGACAATTATCGGGTCATCTTCACTGATCCCACATGGTACATGGGCTATGTGAATTCGCTGACCTATGTCTCGATCAACACGGTTTTGTCTGTCGCTGTGGCGTTGCCTGCGGCGTATGCGTTTTCACGCTATCGGTTCTTGGGCGACAAGCACTTGTTTTTCTGGCTGCTGACCAACCGCATGGCACCGCCTGCCGTGTTCGCCTTGCCCTTCTTTCAGCTGTATTCAGCGGTGGGCTTGTTCGATACCCACATCGCCGTCGCCTTGGCGCACACCCTGTTTAACATTCCGCTGGCGGTCTGGATTTTGGAAGGCTTCATGCGCGGCGTGCCGAAAGAATTGGATGAGACCGCGTATGTCGATGGCCATTCGTTCTGGAGCTTCTTCATCCGTATTTTCATTCCAACCATCGCCGCTGGCATCGGCGTCGCCTGTTTCTTCTGCTTCATGTTCAGTTGGGTGGAATTATTGCTCGCAAAAACACTGACGTCTGTGGATGCCAAACCGATTGCTGCCGTCATGACCCGAACGGCGTCAACATCGGGGTATGAGCTTGGCTTGCTGGCGGCAGCGGGCACGCTGACGATTATTCCAGGGGCCATCGTGATTTACTTTGTCCGCAACTACATCGCCAAGGGCTTCGCCCTCGGACGGGTTTAGGGGAGCGCTGCTGCTATGGGATTAAGCTGGATGGCCTGGACGTGGCCGACCGCCGCGTTCTTCATCTTTATTTTTGCGTGTATCACCACCATGATCGTGTGGGAAATGAAGTCACCCGGCGGCGCCCCACGGCACGGCATTTTTGGCTTGGATACCACCCGCGGGGATCGACTGTTCATCACATTGCTGGGCAGCGCCTATATCTTCCTGGGCTGGCTGGCGATTATGGGCACACCGCTGTATGGGCCGCTGGTGATTGCCATCATTTGGGGCGTGTTCGTTTTTCGGTTTGCGTAAGGACCTTCAATAAGACCAAAGTTCGCCCCAGATTTTCGCAATGGTGGGAGACGGATGCGATGTCCACAGCCTTGATGGCCCGAACGGAAACCGCTTTGGCGCAGCTCACCGCTGATGGCTTGCTGAAACGGGAAAACCGCATTGTTTCCGCCCAAGGGGCGGACATTCAGGTAAAGGCCGGGTTGGCCGCACCTGTCGATGGCCCTGATGACGCCAAGCATCTTCTGAATTTTTGTGCCAATAACTATCTGGGTTTGGCCAATGATGCGCGCCTCAAGGCCGCAGCCCATGCGGCGATTGATAGCCACGGCCTGGGCATGGCGTCGGTGCGGTTTATTTGTGGCACCCAAGACCTGCACCGTACGTTAGAAGAAAAACTCGCGGCCTTTCTAGGCACCGAAGACGCCATCCTTTTCGCGTCTTGCTTTGATGCCAACGCGGCTATTTTTGAGGCACTTCTCGGGCCAGAGGATGCGATTATCTCTGATGCGCTCAACCATGCCTCTATCATCGATGGGGTCCGCCTGAGCAAAGCAAAACGTTTCCGCTATGCTAATTCGAACATGGCGGAACTGGAAACACGTTTGCAAGAGGCCGCCTCGGCCCAGGCGCGCATCATCGTCACCGACGGGGTTTTCTCGATGGATGGCATCATTGCCAACCTGCCGGATATTTGTGATTTGGCGGAACGGTATGATGCGTTGGTGATGGTGGATGATAGTCACGCCGTTGGCTTTATGGGGCCAAGCGGCGCGGGCACGCCCGATCATTGGGGCGTGCGGGGCCGGGTACACTTGTTGTCCGGTACCTTCGGGAAAGCTTTGGGTGGTGCAGCGGGGGGGTACATTGCCGGACCCGCGCCCTTGGTCGAAATGCTCCGTCAAAAGGGGCGGCCCTATCTGTTTTCAAACGCACTGCCGCCGGCGATTTGTGCCGCGACCATCGAAGCCTTGGCGATGGTTGGCGAAGGCGGTGATTTGCAAGCGCGACTGTTCCAAAATGCGGCGCGGTTTCGTGCGGGCATGACTGATGCCGGGTTTAACCTTGTGCCCGGTGAGCATCCGATCATTCCGGTCATGCTGGGTGACGCCCGTTTGGCCGCCGCGTTTGCTGAAGGTATGAAAGCCGAAGGTGTTTATGTGACCGCATTTTCTTATCCGGTTGTGCCGCAGGGCCAAGCGCGCATTCGCACGCAAATGTCAGCGGCGCACACGCCCGATCATATCGACGCAGCGATTGCTGCCTTCACCAAAGTTGGACAGCAGTTGGAGGTGATTCGATGAAAGCCTTGGTCAAAGCCAAAGACGCCCCCGGCCTGGAATTGCATCAGATTGATGAGCCCACCATGGGGCCAGATGACGTGATGATCCGGGTGAAGAAAGCCGCCATCTGCGGCACGGATATGCACATCTGGAATTGGGATGCCTGGGCGCAAAAAACTGTGCCAGTTCCGATGACAGTCGGTCATGAATATGTTGGCATTGTCGAACGTGTTGGCGAGCGGGTGAAGTCGGTTAAGGTTGGTGAGCGGGTCTCAGGCGAAGGCCACGTGCCGTGTGGCAATTGCCGTAATTGCCTATCGGGCCGGGCGCACATTTGCAAAGACACCCGGGGCATTGGGGTCAACCTGCCGGGGGCGTTTGCGGATCTTCTTGTTATTCCGCATGCCAATGTTCGCCATCTGCCAGACAGTGTTCCCGATGATATTGCGGCCATTCTCGACCCGTTGGGCAATGCGGTGAACACGGCCTTGGCTTTTGATGTGGTGGGTGAAGATGTTTTGATCACGGGCGCAGGCCCGATTGGCTGTATGGCTGCCGCAGTGTGCCGCCATGTCGGGGCGCGTCACATTGTGGTGACAGACCTAAACCCTGACCGTTTGGCCCTGGCCGAACGTATGGGGGCATCGCGCGGCGTGCGCGCGGACCAAGAAGACTTGGCTGATGTGATGGCTGAATTGGGCATGCGTGAAGGCTTTGATATTGGCCTGGAAATGTCCGGCGCTGAACCGGCACTGGATGCAATGATCCACGCCATGATCACGGGCGGTAAGATTGCCTTGCTGGGCTTGTTTGCGGATCAGCCGCGCGTCGATCTGACGACAGCAATCTTCAAAGGCCTTACGTTCGAAGGCATCTACGGTCGCAAGATGTACGAAACCTGGCACAAGATGCTGGCGATGCTGGAAAGCGGGTTGGATGTATCACCTGTCATTTCGCACCGGTATCCGTTCGAAGATTTCGAAAAGGGTTTTGATGCCATCCTAACCGGCGGGGCCAACAAAGTTATTCTGAGCCTTTAGGTTGTCGCAGGCCCCACATCGCGGCAATACCAAACGCAGGGCCGAGGGCAAGGCTGGCCAGAACCAAGGGCCAGCCAAAGGCATCGGCGAAGTAGGGGGCGGCTTGGACCGTTAGGATGGTTAGGGCGAACCCGAGGGCGGTTTGCAACGTCATCATGCTACCGGCAAGGTCTGGGGGCGCGGCGTCGGCGACCAGGGCCGAGAACTGGGCAGAGTCGGGGACAATGGCGAGTCCCCATATCACAACGATGATAAACGTAATCCAGACCGGCCCACCAAAGGTCAGCGCCGTTGCGATGGCGGCTGCTCCACTAATGGCCATGGCGATGATGGTCATCTCTGCTTTACCGATGCGGTCAGCCACCCATCCCGCAGCCGCACATGCCACCCCGCCGGATGCGATGGCGATGAAGGCGGTCAGCTTGGCAGCGGCAATGGCTTCGTCTTGTGGCAAGGTCATGGCAAAGGAAACGGCGGCGGCTGCACCGATCCAGGCCCACATGGCGTACAATTCCCACATGTGCCCTAGATACCCAAAGATGGCGAGACGGATGCGTTTATCGGTCCACGCCAGGTGCATGGCTGTGGGATCGAACGTTGGACTTTTGGCATGATGCGGACCCAGGCCGATCAGCAACCCGAGACCCCCAGCCACCATTGAAATGATGGATGCAATGGTGACGGTTAGCCGCCAATCAGTGCCGCCCCAGAATGCCAATAAATGAGGTGCGGCTGATCCCAACGTCAACCCGCCAACCAGCAACCCCACCAAGAGGCCGCGATCATGGGTTCCCCAACCAACGGCGATTTTCATGCCGACGGGATAGACACCGGCCAGTAACGCCCCGGTCAGGAACCGCATGAAAATGGCGCCGTCGCCACCGATGGGCAGGATCAAGAGCAGCAGGTTCGCACTCCCGGCACAGACGGCACTGATGGCGAAAACGCGGCGAGAGTCATATCGGTCAGCGATGCCAAGAACAGCCGATGCCACCGCACCAACAACAAACCCCGCTTGGACAGCGCTGGATAGGGCAGCTTGGCGCACAGCACTCAGTGCCGTTTCAGCGGTCATATCGGGTAGAATTGCGGCGGAGACGAACCATAGGCTCATAACTGCAATTTCAAGAATCACCAGAAGGGCGATGGATGGAATTTTTAACACGTCGGGTCCTTTTTTCGCGCGAAGCCACTAAGCCTCGGCATTTCAGGTCCGCCAAGCCACAAATGCGTCAACTGGGTAGCCAAGCAGCCAAAGCATCGGTATGGTTTTGGTTCAAAGCGCCCCTATATAGAGCGTGTCTATTAACCAATCAGGGAGGATCGGACGACCATGCCGACCAAACGTACATTTTTGAAAACCACTTGCGCTATGGGTGTTGCTGCCCTTGTTGGCGTATCGATGATCGCACAATCGGGTTCAGCCCACGCCGAAGGCGGTGACTATGTTCTCGCCACGGCGTCAACCGGCGGCACCTATTATCCGGTTGGTGTTGCATTGGCGACGCTGACCAAGGTCAAGCTGCAACCGAAGAAAAAAATTGGCATGTCTGCCATTAACTCTGCCGGGTCGGGCGAAAACGTCCGCTTGCTGCGTGAAAACGAAGCCCAATTCGCCATTCTGCAAGGTCTGTTCGGGCATTATGCTTGGACGGGTACAGGCCCGGTGAAAGCCGACGGCCCACAAACCGGCCTACGCGCAGTTTCTATGCTGTGGCAGAACGTCGAACATTTTGTTGTGAAAAGCGAACATGCCAAAACCGGCACGATCAGTGACTTTGTCGGCCTGAAAGGCAGCAAGGTTGCTCTGGGTAAGCAAAACTCTGGCACAATCGGTTCGAACAAAGCGATCTTGGGAAATCTTGGAATCGATATCGACAAAGATTTCGAACTGATGTACGCGGGCTATGGCCCATCAGCAACGGCCCTGAGTGATGGTCAGGTCGAAGGTATTTCGACCCCAGCGGGTGTGCCCGTGGGTGCGATTACGCAACTGATGGCAACAGCGGGCGACTCGGTCACGTTGCTGTCATTCACGGATGCTCAAATTGCTGAAGCGGATGGCGGTGCGAACCTATGGACACGGTATCCCATTGCCGCTGAAACCTATCCGAACCAAACCAAAGACGTGGTGACCATCGCACAACCAAACTTCTTGGCAACGCGCGCTGATGTGGATGAAGAGCACGTCTATCTGTTCACCAAAACAGTCTATGAAAACTTGGCCTTCCTGCAAGCTATTCACCCAGCAACCAAAGCCATGGCCGTTGAAAAAGCCATTTCAGGCTTGCCAATGCCGCTGCACCCCGGTGCTGCGCGTTATTACAAAGAAGTTGGGATCACAATTCCTGACCGCCTCATGGCGAAATAAGCGACGACAGAAACCGGGCCGGTCCAACAGGATCGGCCCTTTCTGATCGCAGCCATGGCAGACGCCACACAGGACTCAAATCCGCTGAGCGAAGAAGGCTCATCCGAGTCGCATTTCACCAATATTTTCTCAGGCCCTTGGGCCAAGCTGGCGTACTGGTTTGCGATTGCTTTGTCCGTTGGGCACATCTATGCGGCGCTGAGTGCTGATCTTTCAGAGATTATGCGCAATGCCCTACACTTTGCGGGCTTTGGTTTTCTCTGCGCCATCACCTACCCCTTGCTCCGATCTAAGGTCTCTATGTGGCTCGACCTTGCGCTCGGTTTGGCCTTGATTTGGGCGGCCATGCATTTGGTGTTTGGTGAGAACGCGATTTATGACCGAGGCGTTCGGCTGATTACGGCGGACTGGATCGCCGGCGCCATTGTTATTCTGGGCGGCATGGAACTGGCCCGCCGGTCGTCGGGCTGGATCATTCCGATCTTGATTGTCATCGCCCTCAGTTATATCGCCGTATGGGGGCAGCACATTCCGGGTATCTTCCGTTTTGGCGGCTTGTCCTATGAAACTGTGATGTTCCGGTCGATCTATGGTGACGATGCGATATTCGGCACCATTGCCAGGATTTCATCGACGTATGTTGTTTTATTTATCATCTTTGGTGCGTTTTTGTTGCGATCTGGTGCTGGTGATTTTGTGATTGATTTGGCTCGCGCGGTTGCGGGCAAGTTGATCGGCGGCCCCGGGATGGTCGCTGTCATTGCGTCGGCCCTGACCGGTACGATCTCGGGGTCTGCTGTTGCCAATACGGCCTCAACGGGGGTGATTACGATACCGCTAATGAAGCGCGCCGGTTTTAAGCCAACCTTTGCGGGCGGGGTTGAAGCCGCGTCTTCAACCGGTGGACAATTGATGCCACCGATCATGGGCGCAGGTGCGTTCGTGATGGCGAGCTATACCAATATTTCCTATGAGACCATTGTCTTGGTCGCGTTCCTGCCCGCCATGCTGTACTTCGCGTCTGTGATGTTTTTTGTGCGGATCGAAGCGAAAAAAATCGACATGCAGCCCATGAGCAACGATGGGCTCAGCCTGGGCGAAACGGTTAAAAAAGGCGGCGCGTCTTTCATCATTCCGATCAGTATTGTGATCGGGATGCTGGTCAGTGGATTTTCACCGACCTACGCGGCATCGGTTGGTATCGTTGCCGTTGTAGCCTCCAGTTGGTTGACGCGGTCTCCTATGGGACCGAAGGCCATTTTGGATGCTTTGGCGTTGGGTGCGAAAAACATGATTATGACGGCTGTGTTGCTGTGCATCGTTGGTCTTATCGTGAACGTGATTGCGACGGCGGGTGTGGGCAACACGTTCTCGCTGATGATTTCAAATTGGGCTGACGGCAACGTGTTGATCGCGATTATCTTGATTGCGTTGGCGTCGTTGGTGTTGGGCATGGGGCTGCCGGTGACTGCTGCTTACATCGTGCTCGCCACGCTATCGGCACCCGCATTAACGGGCATGATCTCTGACGGTGTGGTGATTGATTTGATTGCCGCCGGAAATCTCGTCGAAGAAGCCAAAGCAATGTTTATGTTGGTTTCACCCGAAGCCCTCACGGCATTGACTGCTCCCATGACAACAGCGGATGCCACGGCCCTGTACGGCGGTCTACCCATCGAATTGCAAGCGGCGGTGCGCGACATGGCGGTGCCTGCGGCGGTTCAGGTGACGGCGTTGCTGTCAGCGCACATGATCATTTTTTGGCTCAGTCAAGATTCCAACGTCACCCCGCCGGTGTGCCTTGCGGCATTCACAGCGGCGGCGGCGGCGAAGGCACCGCCTATGGCCACAGGCTTCGCCAGTTGGAAATTGGCTAAAGGTCTCTACATCGTCCCCATCCTTTTCGCCTATACGCCAATTTTATCGGGTGAATGGACTGATGCGGTTCGAGTGTTCGTGTTTGCCTTTGTCGGCATTTACGGCCTCGCCGCTGCCATGCAAGGGTGGATGGAAGCCAAGCTAAGCATCGTTTTTCGCGTTTTGGCCGGTGTTACTGGATTGGCCGCGATGTGGCCTGCGGGCCTTGCGGTGAACGCGGCAGGGGCCGTCGCCGTGATCGTTTTGTTGGTGTTAAACGTTCGGGCGTCTCGCCAGCAGATTGCGTAGCCACGCGGCGGCGGCTGTTGCGGGCGCAGACCAATCTCCTATCTCTTGTTGGCGGCATAGTTGCAGGGTTGGATACCAAGGCGTCGTATCCCCCTTTGGTCCCCAGCGCCAATCTGGTGCGTAGGGCAGCAACACAGCACCGGGTCGCCCCAGGGCGCCCGCCAAATGCGCCGCGCCCGTATCGATGCTGATGATGGCGTCACATGCGGCCATCGCCCGCGCTGTCGCGCCAAAATCTGTTAACTGGGGTGCCGCATCCAAGATGGTTGCGGCTGGTCCTGCGACATCCTGAAGCACAGAGACGTCGCCACCAATTTGTAGCGAGACAAACGTTATGCCCGTTACCGCCAAAATGGGCGCTAAATCTTCGGGCTTCATCGACCGCTTTCGGTTTGCGCGCGGCACCTGTTGACCAGACCAGACAAGGCCGACACGCGGTCGATCAAGTGCTCCAAGATCAATATCAGGTCCAGGCGGCGGAAAGAGATAGGGCATCGCCGGTGGCAGTGTTTGCGTTGTCGTTTTTAAGACGTTGGGTAAACTAGCAAGCGGTATCTGAATATCTGCTTCGGGCCTTGGGTTGGTGTTGGTCCATATCTCGGTAATGCCATCGCAGGTGCCAAGCAACTCAGCCAGTTCCGGGCGAGCCTCTACCACCACCCGGCCGCCACGTTCGGCGACCAGCGGCGCGAGCCGAATGAACTGGATGACATCGCCAAACCCTTGCTCTGATCCCAATAAAATTGCTCGACCCTCTAAGGGTTCACCTTGCCAGTGCGGAAGGTCCGCGTGGGGGGGCGACTTCTCAGACGACGCCCACCGTGTGTCATAGGCGGCCCAACCTTCCGTATCGCGACCCAACATCAACAGCACCATGGCCCTGTTCCACTGGGCATGGGTATGATTTGGGTTGAGCGCCAAGGCCCGATCCAGTGTCGCCAGCGCGTCTTCATATCGGGTGTACTCCCATAGGATTGTCCCGAATGAGGCTTGGGCGTCGGCATCATGAGGCAGGGCCTGGGCGATGGCTTCATACAGCGGATAGGCGTCGCGAACGCGGCCCGCTTCTCGTAGAATGCGGGCCTTCGATTTCAAAATACTCGCCTCACCGGGCTTCAAGGCTAAGGCTGTTTTCAGACAAGTTAGGGCGTCATCGGGTCGGTCTTGCGCATCGAACGCGCTCGCCAACAAGGTGTGTCCTTCAACGGCGCTGGGATCGGTTGCAATGGCACTTCGAAGATCAATTTCAGCACGCGCGGGATCATTGCCGGCAAGCAGCGCCTGCGCCCGTCCGCGCAGTGCGGCGGCCGCATTGGGTTGGGTTTGGAGGATAACCTCAAAATGCTGGGTTGCCGCCGCAAGTTGGCCCGCTTGCAGTTCCAGTAAACCCATCACCTGATTCAGCGATGGATTGGTCGGCTGTGCGGCCAGAACCTTTGTATAGAGGGTACGTGCCTCATCCAGACGGCCCGCCTGATGGGCCGCGATTGCTTGTGAGAGAGGGTCCGTTACCATGTGCTATCGTAAAAGGCGACATCGTCCGCAGCAATCATCGCTACCCGTTTGGCCCGTAAAACCTTAGGGTCGGCTATCGGCATAGGCTGATGAGTCATAGGTATCAACGTGCTCCAAGGCATCAAGCCAGTAGCCTGAACTGATGACGTCTAATTCCAGACTATTTTCAATGCGGGTGTTGATCCGGGTGATCCAGACAATCTGATCGGCGTCGGGAAAAGACTGGCCTTTCAATTCATTATCATACAATCGGTAGAGCGCGGCATGATCATCCATCCCGTCGGCCAACAAGCGCACCAGAAATGACTCGTTCAACGACGGTGTCAACAATGCGCCCGCAGCAGCATTGGTGGCGGTCACGTCTAACCTGATACATACCGCATCGGGTTTTGGGAAAACCTGAGGAAATGCTGTGTATAGCAAGCTACCGACGCTAAATAAGCGTTCGTGTAAGGATGAATCCGCGTATTCTTCCCATAATTTTTCGTCCAACATTTCAACGGCCATGTTGCGGATTTGTCCATCGCGCAGTACATCGCCTATGTCATGCTTCAAGATCATGTAGGCAGCTTCTTCCGGCCCCAGATCCTGCAATGACATCAGGCACATCTCATGACGATCATCGTCGCTCATACCGGTTTGATCACCGTAGTCCATCGCTTCCAAAAGCGAGGCGTACTGGTCGAGCGTGCGTGCGCCGTCAATCTCCAGAATATTGGAAAAATTCAGAACTTTAACCCTGAACAAGGGCGTCATTCTTTAGCGGTTGCTTCGGCACATTTAACGCACAATGTGGCATACGGCAGTGCTTCTAACCGTTTCGGCGGAATCTTTTTATCGCAGCTTTCGCAGATCCCATAGGTACCTTCTTCAATTTTGGACAGCGCCGACTTGATTCTCCGAATCTCATGCATGGCCATATCACCCATGCTTTCCAGCACCTCGTCGTTTTCTGATTCGGTTGCGTTCTCCGACCAATTGCTGTCCGGCGGTTCGCTTAAATTATCCTCAATCTCGTGCGCGCGTTCGTCCAGTTCCAGCAGGCGCGCTTCTAGTTTTGCTTTAATATCGTCGATGTCAGCCATTCTTGCTTCCTTATCTAGCGGAGTGTCGTCTTGTTGTTCGGCGTATGCCACAGTACGTGCCATAAACCCGTCAATCACCCAGCAAATTGCTGTTGCAGAAGTAAAGGATAGCGCAATGGAACGCCCTAGAACAATCGACATTCACAATGGCGATCAGGAAGTCGGTACGTTCAGTCAACAAGAAATGTAGCGGCGCATCACGATGGTACGGGGGCACATGCAGACGCTGTCGTTGGATTGCGTGTTATTTACGTCGTATCACAACATTAATTACTTTGCAGATTTTCTATACTGCGCATTTGGTCGTTCGTATGGCCTTGTGATTGATGCGGACAAGGCGACAACCGTTTCTGCCAATATCGATGGCGGCCAGCCGTGACGGCGCGGCGTTACTGAAAATATCGTCTACACGGATTGGCAACGCGACAACTTCATTCACGCTGTGAAAGACTTGGTTGGTTCGGCCAAACGCATTGGCATCGAAGCTGATCATCTGACGCTGCAACTGCGCGACAAGTTAGCAGCCGCCTTGCCGGGTGTGACATTTGTTGATGTTTCTGATGCTGTTATGCGCAGCCGCATGATTAAGTCAGACGAAGAAATCGTCCTCATTAAGAATGGCGCCCGTATCGCGGATGTCGGTGGGTGGGCCTGTGTAGAAGCTATAGAAGTTGGTGCGCCAGAGTATGAGGTTGCGCTGCATTCGACCGGAGCCATGGTCCGAGAGATTGCAGCGACGTATCCAGGCGCAGAATTGCGCGACACCTGGACGTGGTTTCAATCGGGCATCAATACCGATGGTGCGCACAACCCCGTGACGCCACGAAAAATTGAATCGGGAGATATCCTGAGCCTGAACTGTTTCCCCATGATTGCCGGGTACTACACGGCTTTAGAGCGGACGTTATTTGCTGAAACCGTTTCTGATCGGCACTTAGAACTTTGGCAGGTTAACTGCGAAGTCCATCGGCGCGGCCTACAACTCATCAAACCGGGTGCGGTTTGTAGCGAGATTGCGCACGAGCTGAACAGCATTTATGCCGAGCATGATTTGTTAGAGTACCGAACGTTTGGGTACGGTCACTCTTTTGGTGCTCTGTCGCATTACTATGGGCGAGAAGCGGGGCTCGAACTTCGCGAAGATATCGAAACAGTTTTAGAACCCAACATGGTGGTTTCAATTGAGCCCATGATTATGTTGCCCGAAGATATGCCAGGTGCAGGGGGCTACCGCGAACATGATATTTTGGTTGTTACAGCGACAGGGGCCGACAACATCACTGGCTTCCCGTTTGGGCCAGACCACAACATCATTCGACATTAAGAAGTTGCGCCGGAAACCTTTTCCAACCCGGCTGAGGAACGGGATGGGGGCTTCCGGCGCGTCGGAGCAGGCCGCACGCTCCGAACAGTTGATCGCCAAGTTACCGACCGATCAAATTCAAAAATTCTCTGCGGGTTGATTCGTTATGACGAAACGCTCCAACCGTCCGGCTGGTAATCATGCTAACGCCGGTCTTTTTAACGCCCCGCGTGGTCATGCACTGGTGTTCTGCTTCCAAAACAACGGCGACCCCTTTTGGCTTCAAGACAGCATCAATGGTATTGGCAATTTGCGAAGTCATCTTCTCTTGAATTTGCAACCGTTTGGCGTAGACCTCGACGATGCGGGCCAATTTAGAAATGCCAACCACCCGGTTGTCTGGCAGGTACGCCACGCTGGCTTTGCCAATAATCGGCACCATGTGATGTTCACAATGGCTGTGGAAATCAATATCCCGCAGCAACACCATTTCGTCGTAGCCTTCTACTTCTTCGAAGGTGCGCTCTAGAATGGCGACGGGATCTTCTTGGTATCCGGCGAAAAATTCATCATACGAACGAACAACGCGATCTGGGGTGCCCTGCAAGCCTTCCCGGTCCGGGTCATCGCCAGCATAGCTAATCAATGTGCGAACGGCTGCTTCGGCTTCTGCGGTGGACGGACGCCGTTGTGCTGCGGCTTCGCGCTCGCGGGCGAGATCTTCGGCAAGGGCAATTTGAACTGATGGCATGTCAAAGTTCCATTTCGTTACAGTCTATCTACGCGAACACATCTGTGTCGGATCACAAGATTCTTAAAAAGACTCTCGGGTTTTAGGCGGAAAAGACCCAGCGGGCGTTCTTGATAAAAACGGCCTCTTCAACCGCCTTTTAGTGGGGGGAATATGGTGATTTCATCCCCATCGACAAGGGGGTGGTCTGCCCGATCCAGTCTTGGGACTGGGCGCGAATCAACCATTGTTACCAGCGTCTCAGCCAAACCAAGCTGTAAAAGAACGTCTGCGACAGTCGCGCCGTCTTCAACAGACACCGAAACGCTGCCGTCACGGTCAAGCTTTAGTCCAGCAGGGACCTTGGCCCCACCGATGATTTTAACGGTGATGTTCATACCAAGATCCTTGCCCTAAGGTGTGTTGTCGGTGTGCGCCTACAGGTTCAGGCGGGCTTTTAACGCATTGCCCAATTCACCATTCGGCGTCCAACCGCGAACCGTGTAATATTCAGGCAACATCTGATCCAGCATGGTCGTGAATCCTTTGCCAGCACCCACTTCCGCAGGTTCGGTTAGCACCCGAACAGGTAACGTATCATCCGCAGCGGTAAAGCCAGCGCGGTTGTTGAAATCGCGCTCTAGGTTCCAAATGCGCTCGCCGGTTTCAATGAATTTCTCGATGGTCCAGTTGCCTTCGCACGCACCATCGACTTGCCCGGCATAGTCTTCGACGCCGAATGCGCCAGCTGAAAAGGCACAAAGACCGGTCGAATCAAGCGCCGAGATAAAGTCCTGTGTATCCTTAACAATCTGGGCTTTGCCCTCTGGGCGAACATATTCAAAATCATCGCCATAGGGATCAGCCCGCAAATGGCATGCCCCCCGGTTTGATGTGGCATAACCCAAACCCATTCCTTGCATCGCGCGCGGATCATAAGCAGCGAATTCTTGCCCTTTCACAGTCATCGAAAACTCAGGCCGTCCAAAATGCTCACAGAGACGTTTAGAGCCCATGGCCATAAACTCACCCAAACGGCCTTCGCAATAGGCGGCGGCCTTAGATGCGGCAACCAAAGCTTCAGCGCTGCCGAAACGTAAGTCGACGCCATCGGTGTCTTCTAACGTCATAACGCCCAACTCAAAAAGCTCCATTGCAGCAGAAATTGTGCCGCCTAGGCTGATCGGGTCCATGGAATGGTCATTACAGATAGCATTGGCAAAGTGCGCGGCTTCAATATCATCGACGCCAACCATGGGGCCGAGTGCGAAGGCACTTTCGTATTCAAGGCCGCCGGTCACGGTTTTATATTTTTCGACACCTTCGCCTTGAACCGAGAAGTGCGTTGGGTCGATGTGCGAGACCCGGGCGCAGCCGATGGTGCAGGCAAAGCAGGCTTTGTTGCGAATCAATTGGGCGCTGGAATCAGACAGTCGAGTCCGTTTCATCGCTGCCGCATTAATGTTGTTTTTGCCCTCAAATTGAACCTGGCGGCAATTACGGGTGGGCAAGCTGCCATGGGCATTGGTGATATCCATCATGGGCATGGTGCCGCTGGCGGCCATGCCAGCGCGACCCTCGCTGGGGTCTAGCTTTGCCCGCGCTGCCTTGACCCGTTCCATGAACACACCGAAGTCGCGAACTTTGACGCCACCGGTGCCACGAACAGCAATAGATTTGACCAATTTTGATCCCATCACGGCGCCCACGCCAGAACGGCCAGCGGCACGGTCGCGATCATTCACGACACAGGCATAGCGATTCAATTTTTCACCTGCGACGCCGATGCCAGCACAACGGATCAGTGGGTCTTGGTGACGGGCTTTGATCTTGTCTTCTGTATCCCAAACGCCATCGCCCCAAATGAAGCCCTCTGCATCCAAAATATGGCATTCTTGGTCTTCGATCATCAGGTAAACGGGCTTTGGTGACTTACCTTCGAGAATAATCATATCCCAGCCAGCCATCTTTAGCTCACCGCCGAACTGGCCACCAGAATTTGAGCACGCGATGGCACCGGTTAGCGCGCCTTTGGTCACAACAGACCAACGGCCCCCTGTTGACGCCATTGTTCCGGTGAGTGGTCCGGTCGCAATGATAAGCTTGTTGCCGGGATCTAGTGGATCGACTTTTGGATCGATCTCTTCATAAAGGTATTTCGACGCCAAGCCGCGCTGGCCCATGTACTTTTGGGCCCATTCCATGTTCATAGGCTCGCCTTTAGCGACACCGTTTGTCAGATCAACCCGTAAAATGCGGCCATGCCAACCCATTGGACTCTCCCAAATACACTGCTGAAGTCGCCCATTTGCGACCATCTATCTGTGTGTTGAAGGTCGTCGCTTTACGCCAAAGAGTCAATGGGATTAGGTGGGGGAATCAATGGTTCCGAGGCCTCTGGATTAACGGTCGCGGAAGGCCTCTGAAAGGGGCCGATAAACGGGTTTCAGCCGGGGCGGTGTGAGCCTCGACAATCAATTCAGAATCTCACATTTATTTGAAGATGATGCGTTGAACGGCAGCGTTAACGAAGGCGTAGACCGGATGGGCTAAGGGCTCAGAAAAGTGTCTTTATCTCGGGCTTGCGGGCATTGTTGGCCTTGCATCCGGCGCCCGCCCGCGTTAGGCAGCGGATATGGCACGCATCATTAAAGCAATTCGGTCACGCTATCGGGCCAGCCTAGAACGGCATCGCAATCGCCCTTTCTTGGATGCAGCAATGGCTGCATTGGCTTTGATCGCTATTGCCGATGGCGACGCTTGTCGGCGGGAAGGCGCGCGGGTTGGCGAAATCCTACGAACGCTAAACTTGTTGCAAATGTTTGATCCAGATGAAGGTCTGCATTTGTTTTTGCACCATGTCGCAGCCGTCAGACTCGATTCTGAGGCGGGTCACGAGGCCGTCTATGAAGCCCTAAGATTAGGTGCACCCGATTCAGAGGCTGCGGCCCTTATTGTCGCCATGTGTAAATCTGTTAGCGAAGCAGACGGCCTCGTCACCGATGATGAAAAAGGTGAAATTAAGCGAATTTGTGAGGTGCTCGGCGTCTCAGAAAGTGACATTGCCGCTCATGTGTATGATTTGTTAGAAGAGTCAAAAGAAGGCTCCTAACCGGTTTGCAGGCACGCTTTAAAAATAACGCCGCACTGACTTTTTGTAAGCGAGGTAATCGTCACCGAACAAGCGTTCGAGGTAGGCTTCTTCGCGTTTGATAATGCCTTCGTTCAAGACAAGCACTGTGGGGACCAGAAAAATGGCAATCCACGGCATATTGGCAATGAATGCCATGCCAAAGGTCATCAAAATCAACGAAAGATAAATTGGGTTACGGGAGTATTGGTATGGCCCGTTTATCACCAACGCCGTGGTCGCATGATGCGGCTGAACCGGGGTGCCTTGGTTGGTAAACGTAATGGCAGACCAAGCAATGGTTGCAAGGCCGAGCACAGCCAGACCCCACCCAACCGGTTCCGCATATGGTAGTATAATCGTTGGCCAGAACAGAGGAATGAAACGAGTTAAGACAAACCCGATGGCCACGGCCAGCCCAAACAAAATAGGCGGTGGCATCAACACACCTGCCGTATTTGCCTTAGGGTCCAAACTCATTCAAATCATCCATTGCGCGGGAGGGTATTTGGTCGACGAATAGGAGACAAGCCGCAGGAATATCGGCAATCTTTCAAGGCTTAGCGACGCATTCATCGGCCAAAGAGCCCCCGCCCCTCGGGTTCCGCCAAGCGACCCAACTGCGACGTCAATAACACTTGAATATGCTTTGGCATGTCCTGCGCGTTGATTTCCTGGCATTTGACCTTCTTGGCGGAACGCAATTGTGTGATCTGAACGAGTCTGGACCCTAGTCATGCGGGGGAGGTGCTTTCGGGCGCGGAATGAAATCCAGCCATCGTGAGGGCTTCCATTGTAATTTCAGCCTGCTCCCGCGCCAGAGCTTTTAATTTTTCTTGGTCATCGGCGGGAATATGGAAGCTTGTCCGAACCTCTTCCACCACGCGATTCTCTTCTTTGTGGAGGGTATCGTCCGCATAGCTCATCACCATAATTTCGAACAAGGCGATGTATTTGGCCCGCGGGTCGCTTTCAAAATTGTCCGCATTGACGCGGCCAAATAGTTCTTCTGCTGGCGCTTTTGGGGGGGCACCCATTTCGGCACGCATTGAGTCCAAAAGCACATTTTCTTCTTCCTGAACCTTCCCATCGGCTAAAACAATCCGCGTCATGAGGGCGACGAACGTGCTTTTCTGAGGCGTCGATAACTCGCTTAAAAACATGAAATCTCTCCTTAGAAACTGCCGTCGCTGCGGTTAATAATTTTTGGGAGGCAACAAAGACTCAACGCGAAGGCGGATACCTGATTGCCGCCGACCCCAACTTCTAAAGCGTTCAATATCTGCCGGGGTGAAAGCTAATTTTTCGCCAATTTCTGCCATGACGGCGCTTTCATTTACATGGTAGTTTTCGTCTGAATACGCCAAGGCCATCAGTTCCAACATAACAATGGCGCGGGCAGGTTTGGTGTCCAAAACACCAAGGTCGGCATCGCCCATAACATCCATAATATTGACCTTTTCGGTCAAACCCAACTCAAACAGCAATTGATCCAAGAACTTGTCTTCCGCATCGGGCACCCAATGATCGGATAGGGCCAAGCGATAGGCGAGGGCTAAGAAGACCCGTCGTTGATCCAATGAAAGACGTGTTATCAGCATGATTTTACCTTTCGAACCATGCAGTTTTTTCGTTTATAACGCGTTCGCACCATCATTCAATCTCCGATCATAGCATAGGCTTCTTCGACCAACGCGTTTTGGCTTTCTGGTGTCGGGTTTCGTTTGTGCAACAAAGCTTGTCCCGCCCAAACGGCCATATCATTTAATTGGTCTTGATTGATGCTAAAGGCCACGGCGATCTCGCTAACAATCGTTGATTCAGCCTCGTGCAGGTATTCATCAGCATAAGCCAAAACCAACAACTCCAACATGCTTAGGGTCCGTGCTGTTGGGGTATCAAAAGCCGATACGTCTAAGGCGCCCAAAATTTCACCAACCGGAATATCGAAGGTTTGTCCCATCTCTGCCTGGACCGCATCCAGTGCCTCTTGCTCTTCATCGGCATCGTCGCCATCGGCCATGGCCAATCGCTGCGCCAAGACCATGAAGGCCCGTTGCTGTTGTGGGTTTAGAAACTGAAGAAACATTGTCGTTCGATCCGTTTCCTATACCACGACCCACACCCGCATGGGCGGCGTCTATTCACCGGCTTCGGCAGTTGCTTCGATGGCGGTGTGATGGGCAACTGTTTGCTCTCTAATTTTGTCATCAAATGTCAAAGGAGAAATGCCATTATTTCTGAGTTCACGCCAAACCATGGAAAGGGCACCTTCCATAACCTCTTCCCGGCGACCGTAATTGTCGATCCAGAATTGAAGCTCATAGCCTGAATTATTCACGCCACGTCATAAATTAAGCGGTGAGCGTAGACTAACCTGTTGAAACATAGTAGTTTTATGGTGCATAGCCTAAAACCATTTCACCAGGAAAACCTACGGCTCACCATGAATGACACTATCCCATATCTCCCCGGTTTGTCACCTGTCTCTGGCAAGGAATTGCATGCTCGATTTGACGGTGGTCGGCTTTCGTCCGATGGCGGCGTCTTGTTGCTGCGCGAGATCGAGAACGGCCTTGGGCTGGCTAAACGCCTTTCGTCGTGCATAAAAGACACTCGTGATCCTCTGAGCACGACGCACACCCAGGTTGACATGATCCGGGCACGGATGTTCGCCATCGCCTGCGGTTATGAGGATTGTGATGACCTCGATGTTCTGCGTTTTGATCCGGCCTTTAAACTGGCCTGCGGACGGTTGTCGGAGACGGGCGATGATTTGATGAGCCAACCGACGTTGTCGCGACTGGAGAATGCGCCGTCGTGGCGTGAACTGGGGCGCATGGGTCTGAAGTCGATCGACCTGTTCTGCGATAGCTTCAAATCCGTTCCGGCCCGCATTGTTCTCGATATCGACGACACCCCGGACACGGTTCACGGCGGCCAGCAACTGGCATTCTTCAACGCCCATTATGATGAGTACATTTTTCAGCCCATCCATATCTTCGAGGCGGCTACCGGCAAGCCTGTTCTATCGCTGCTGCGGCCCGGCAAGCGGCCTTCCGGGGAAGAGGCGGCTCGTGTCCTCAAGCACGTCATTCGCCGCATCCGTCGCAATTGGCCCCGGGTGGACATCATGGTCCGTGGCGATGGCCACTACGGGACTCCGGAGGTCATGAAACTGCTGGAAAGCAAAGGCTGTGCCTATATTCTTGGTCTTCCCGGCAACGCCCGCCTGAAGGAGATCGGTCGGCCGTGGAGCGAGGATGTGGCCGTCCGTCGGGTGCAACGGGGCAAAGACAAGCTGCGGCGCTTCTTTCAAGTTGGCTACCAAGCCAAAAGCTGGTCACGGGAGCGCAAGGTCATCGCCCGTGTCGAGGCGACCTCAAAGGGCTGTGATATCCGCTTCGTCGTCACCAATCTTCCCGGAAGAGCCAAGGTACTTTACGAGAAGGTTTATTGTGCCCGGGGCCGAATGGAAAACATGATCAAGGATCACAAGCGCTACACCAAATCCGATCGCACATCCTGCCACCGCTGGGAAGCCAATCAGTTCCGGCTGTTCCTGCACACCGGCGCCTACTGGCTACTGCATCGGCTCCGTTCAGCCGCGCCCCGTCGTTCGCAATGGCGCAAGGCAACGTTTGAGACACTACGCCGGGTCTTCCTTAAAGTCGCTGCGCGCATTGAGGAACTCAAATCCCGTGTGCGCATTGCCCTGCCTTCGGCCTATCCATACCGATCCACCTTCATCGCGACGGCGGGTCGCATCGCCGCACTCGGACCATGATCCAGGCGGCATGTGCCGCCGAATGAACCCCGAACGTCAATCCCTAACGCCTCTAAAAATTAGCCCCTAAAAAACGCCGTCGACCCGGCTGATGCCGTATGCTCAAATCAAATCCGACGGTAGTTATGAATAATGTGGG
>Ga0222633_1000113_pt1 | contig 87497 bp, 81 predicted proteins | sample AntAcemetageno48_FD_179816 | JGI IMG/M metagenome (GOLD analysis project Ga0222633, IMG submission 179816) | Saline water microbial communities from Ace Lake, Antarctica - #48 | ecosystem: Environmental > Aquatic > Non-marine Saline and Alkaline > Saline | place: Antarctica: Ace Lake | collected...
AAAAGCGGCTTCAATCGAACCCATTGGTCTTCCGTTAACTCTTGATAATCTGGCATCACCGTAACTCCATAATTAAACATCAAACCAATTATGAAAGCCTATTCGTTAATTGTTCGCTACAACCTAAGGTAGCCAAGCCTAAAAGTAATACTTCTTGAGGGAAAGCCAATGCTCAGAGGATCGCCCATCGGTTTGAAGGTCGCCAAGGAAGTTAGCCTTACCGTGCGTGGTCGAATACGCCTATGACACTTGCCTATGATATTTCTGGGCTAAGCGTGCTGATTGTTGAAGACAACAAACACATGCAGTTCTTGTTAAAAGAGATTCTCAGGGCCTTTAATGTTCGGCGCGTGCGGACAGCAAGTGATGGAGCCGATGCCCTCAAAGAGATCAGGGTGTTCGCCGCCGATATGATCATTACGGATTGGGCTATGGAGCCACTAGACGGTATTGATTTGACGCGACTCCTTCGAACCGGGTCCGACAGTAAAAATCCTTACGTTCCAATTATTATGTTAACGGGACACACGTCCCATGCGCGCGTGGTTGAGGCGCGAGACTCTGGCATTCACGAGTTCCTGGCAAAGCCTATCTCAGCGCAGATGTTGTATCAGCGCATTGTCTCGGTCATTGAGAATGCCAGGCCATTCGTTAAACATCGATCCTACACCGGACCTTGTCGAAGGCGGGCGAAGGGAGCAGACTTTGGAGGGAAAGAACGGCGTGGTGGTCAAGGCGTGATGGTCAAAGAAGAAGCCTCTGCGTCTTGATGCTTTGCGGGCGTTTTTCTTATTGTTTAGTCGCTTTGCCAAGAGGTATGGGAGCCATGATGTACAGGCTAATATATGCGTCGTGTGCCGCTGAAAGGCTAACCAACGATGATCTGAGCGATATTTTGGAAACAAGTCGGCGCTTTAATCAAAAGGCTGACATCACCGGTGTTCTGCTATTCCATAACGGTCGTTTCATGCAAGTCTTGGAAGGCGAGCAGATAAAAGTCAAAGCGCTAATGAAACGAATTGGCTTGGACAGTAGGCATGTGCGTGTCGACGTTATTTTCGAAGAGCAGGCAACGCACAGTATGTTTGCGGACTGGAACATGGCCTACGTTCCCGGCGGTCCTGAGCTTGATAAACGATTGGAAGGCGTTGGTGGTTTTGAGACCCTTTCGAAATTTGGCGATGATGTCGCACCTGCTGCCGGGATTATTTCGTCTTTTCTAGCCGCAGTCTTGGGCGAGATGGCCGCGTCAGCGGCGGTTCATCATTAAAAGAAGCACTGACTTTTGAGGCTATAATCTTTGGTTCAATCCCCCTTTTCGCCGGACGAACCCTGGTATCATTGCGAAACATTCAGCGATGATGTGACGTTAATTATCGAACCCCATATCGCTTGGTGGGTCAGATGCAATATTTGGCATGTTCGAGGCCGCGACCGCGATCTCTTAATTGATACCGGTATGGGGGTTTTGCCCCTTAAGTCTGAAATTGCGCGCCTTTGTAATCATCCCGTGACGGTGATTGGCACCCACAGTCATTTTGATCACATGGGCGGAAGCCATGAATTTGAATGCCGGTTGGGCCATCGGGCTGAAGCAGATATCTACGCCGAACCCACATTTGAGAACACCGCTTGCTCCGGTTTTGTGCGCGCTGAGACTTTCACAAAGCAGCCCCATGATGGTTTTTCGGCAGAAGCTTATCGGGTCAAACCGGCCCCGTTAACGGGATACCTGGACGATGGCGATGTCGTTGACCTCGGCGACCGGGTTTTCCAAGTTTTACACTTGCCGGGTCATTCTCCTGGGTCCATTGCCTTGTGGGAGAAAGCGACGGGTCTTCTGTTCTCCGGTGATGTGCTCTATGACGGCGAGCTTTATGACACGGTCTATCATTCTGAGCCCGCCATCTACCGCGATAGTTTAGCACGTTTGCACGAACTTCCTGTGCAAACTGTTCATGGTGGTCACGGTATCTCTTTTGACAAACGTCGCATGCAGACATTGATCCAGGCGTATTTGCGTGGCGAAAACCGAATTGATGATCCTGTTGCCTGGGTTGATGAGTACGTTGCAGGTCAAAAATCTCATATTTGATCCGTCAGTACGAATATAATTTGTGAAATTTTTTGTTTAAAATTTCATGTAATGCGGGTTAACTCTATGCTCCAATATCGAAATCTCAGATTTTCGCGGCTTTACGAGCCGCTCGGAACATGAGACCATTTTGCCAAGACCAAATATCCCCAAGTTGGGGAAAAGATTAAAAACAGGGAGAAGTATAGGATGACAATTCAACAATCATTAAGGCGCACGGCTGCGGCGGCAGCTGTCGCGCTTGGTTTTGCTGCACCAGCTGTTGCCGCAGATTTAGGGGCAACAGACGAGCCCATCAAAATGGCGCTTCTGGAATGGACTGGTCAACATGTGACATCGCATATCGCTGGGCATGTTCTAGAAAGCATGGGTTACAAAGTAGAATTTGTAACAGCGAGCAATTTTGGGTCGGCAACGGCTGTTGCTGACGGTGGCATCGCTGCCACGCTGGAATTGTGGGATAATAATCTGGGTGATTTTTATCCGAAACTGATCTCCGAGGGGAAAATCGAGGACATCGGTGATGTTGGTTTGACGGCGCGCGAAGGTTGGCTCTATCCGGCGCACATGGAAACTGTGTGCCCTGGCCTGCCTGCGTGGGATGCCTTCAAAGACTGTGCCCAATTGTTGGCGACGGCTGAGACTTACCCGAAAGGTCGCCTTTTAGCTTACCCCGCTGACTGGGGCACACGGTCTGCTGATCTCATCGCGGGTGAAGGCTTGAACTACACGGCCATTCCTTCAGGTAGCGAAGGGGCTTTGGTTGCTGAAATGTCATCTGCGTTAGAAGCAAAAACACCGCTGGTTATGATGTTCTGGGCGCCGCATTGGTCTTTGGCGACAATTGATGCCAAATGGGTCGATATGCCAAAGGATATTGTCGACAAGTACAGCCTTCAACCGCCACGGACGTTCAAGACCGTTTGGCCCGGCATGAAAGATAAATGGCCAGCTGCTTATGCCTTTTTGGAGCAGTTCGAAATCACAAACGCGATCCAAGAGCCGATTATGGGGGCTGTCGATAATGATGGTGCTGATATTATCGCGGTCACTAAAAAGTGGGTCGAAGAGAACGAGTCTGTTTGGAAGCCGATGGTCGACAAGGCGATGATGTAGTCTTGATTTTTGTGACTAATTAAAACGCATGAGGGCGGATTCGGGAGACCGGACCCGCCCTTTTGGTTTTGCCGCTTCGCAATCGTGCACTGCGATCATCTTTTTGAATATCTAATTGATTGAGGTGGCCAATGGCCGAATCAAACAACATTGGCGATGTAAAGATTTCCTGTCGGAATATCTGGAAAGTCTACGGCGACAATCCCAGCCAATTTTTTGACGGGAACAAAGGTCATGTTGCCGATGTCGAGGGGCTGCTCAAGCGCATTAGAGATAGCGGCCATATTCCAGCGGCGGCCAACGTTAGCTTTGACGTCCGAGTCGGAGAAATCTTTGTCATTATGGGGCTATCTGGATCGGGTAAGTCGACCATGGTTCGTTGTTTGTCACGCCTTGTTGACTCGACGGCGGGCGAAATTCTACTGGACGGTGCCGATCTTCTGAAGGCGACGGAAGCCGAGCTGATCGAAATTCGCCGCCATAAGATGGGAATGGTGTTTCAAGGCTTTGGATTGCTTCCCCATCTCAGCGTCCTTGATAACGTTGCGTTTCCTTTGAAGGTTCAAGGTTTGGATGAAGTGGAGCGACGTGCGCGTGCGGCAAAAATGGTTGAGCTTGTTGGTCTGGCGGGCCGGGAAGACGCGTTCCCGCGCCAGCTTTCTGGCGGACAGCAACAGCGTGTCGGGATCGCCCGATCCTTGGCAGTCGAGCCGGAAATTTGGTTTTTAGATGAGCCATTTTCGGCGCTCGACCCCCTAATACGTCGCCAAATGCAGGACGAATTCGTGCGCCTGCAAACCATGCTTCACAAAACAATTGTCTTCATTACCCATGATTTTCTCGAGGCGCTAAAAATTGCGGATCGCATCGCCATTATGAAGGACGGCCAAATTGTCCAAATCGGGACGGCCTCTGAAATTGTTCTCAACCCGGCGAACGACTATGTGGCCGAATTTACAGAAGACGTGCCGTTGGTGCGGGTGATCACGGTTGCCAAAATCATGGAGCCTGCCCGCGATGGGCTATCGTCAGAGTTTACCGCGACTCCAGAAACAACGCTGGAAGATTTGTTACCAACCTTTGCAGAATCCGATGATCCCGTTGCCGTGGTTGATGGCTCCGGTGCCGTTATTGGCATGGTGACGCCGGGCGGGGTGGTGCGTGCCTTGGCAGAAAGTGAAGCGAAAACTCAGGCTATGGCAAAAGTAACGGTGGAGAATGGGCAATGAAAGCCACATCATCCCGCTTGCTGCCTGAAGGCTTTGCACCGTGGTTAGCCGTTGGGGTATTCGCGGTCGCCTGCTTTTTACTGATGGATACCTTTGCCTGGATTAAAACCTACCCAAAAGACGCCGTCATTCCGATGAGTGCGATCATCAACATTGCCACAGGTTGGTTCGTCGATGAGTTCAAGTGGTTCTTTCGGGGGATATCAGCGGTTTTGGTTTGGCCGATGGTGGCTGTATCCAACATTTTGCAATGGCTGCCTTGGCCCGCCACGATTGCTATTTTCGCCGTTGTCGCGCATCGGGCCGGGGGCTTGTATTTGGCGCTCTTCACAGGGGTGGCGCTGCTCTACATGGTCGTGATTGGGTATTGGGACGAGAGCATGAATACGCTTGCTCTGGTCGCCATCTCTATGCCGCTTTCTGTTGCCTTAGGCCTGTTTCTGGGCATTTTGGCATTTCGATCCAAGCGCATAGACCGCATCGTCCAACCAATGCTTGATGTCATGCAAACGGTTCCGGCGTTTGCCTATTTGATTCCAATCTTGTTTTTGTTCGGCTTCGGGCCCGTTGTTGGCCTGATCGCCAGTGCGATTTATTCATCGCCGTGCACGGTTCGAAACACCATTGTCGGACTTCGGCGTGTGCCACCCGATATTGTTGAATCGGCAATTATGTCTGGGTGTACGCCCCGTCAGCGGTTTTGGCAGGTCGAAATTCCAACCGCATTGCCGCAAATCATGATCGGTGTGAATCAAACAACAATGGCTGCCTTGAGCATGGTCATTATCGCCGCGATCATCGGTGGGTTTGCGGACATCGGCTGGGAAGTTCTTAGCACCATGCGCAAGGCGCAGTTCGGTCAAAGCTTGCTGGCTGGATCTGTCATTGCACTGATGGCAATGATTTTGGATCGGGTCAGTTGGGGCTTTGCTCAGCAGAAATCACACGCACCCAAAAAAGATCAAACGGTGTGGTCCAGAAACGGTCACCTGATTGTTGCGATGACCGCATTCATTGGCTTGATTGGCGCAGCACAAATCATGCCGTTTTTGACCGATTTTCCGAAAGAGTGGGTGTTTTATCCGGCGGATACCTTGAATGACGGTGTGAAGTACATCGTTCGCAACTACAACGATGTCATGACAGCGATCAAAAACACGACGTTGTTTTATGTCATGTTGCCGATCCGCATTGGGTTCTCACAGACAATTAGCCCGTTTTCTTGGGGCTTTGCCCTGACAGACGGCATGATATTGGGATATGCCATCGGATCTGTTGTTGTCACGGCACTTGCGTGGCGACAGTGGGGATGGAAAGCCAGCGTCACTATCGCGATTTTTGCAGGTCTTTTATGGTTTGGCACGACGGGCACGCCATGGCCGGTTTTCTTCGCCGTTGTCACGCTGGTTGCGTGGCAGGCTGGCGGGGTGCGGGTTGCCGCTTTCGCCTTTTTGTCGATGCTGTTCATGTTGGTGAATGGGATCTGGCCCCAGGTGATGCTATCCGTCTATTTATGCGGTGCTGCCGTCATGATTTGTGTCTTCTTAGGGGGATTGTTGGGTATTTGGGCTGCGCATAATGATACGGTGTCCTCAATCATTCGCCCCATCAATGACACGCTGCAAACCATGCCGCAGTTTGTGTTGTTGATCCCCATCTTGATGCTGTTCAAGGTTGGTGAATTCACAGCTTTACTGGCCATCATCGCTTACGCAATTGTGCCTATGGTGCGATATGTCGAGCACGGTCTGCGGTCGGTGCCGACAGAAATTGTCGAAGCATCGACCCAAATTGGATGCACACCCCGGCAAATGCTATTTGACGTTAAACTGCCGTTGGCGCTGCCGATCATCATGTTGGGCCTAAACCAAACCATTATGTACGGCTTGGCTATGTTGGTTATTGCCGCGCTGGTCGGCACCCAGGGGCTTGGCCAGCAAGTCTATTTGGCTCTGAGTAAAGCTGATGCGGGTGCTGGATTGGTGACTGGACTTTCCATGGCCTTGGTTGCCATGGTTGCAGATCGTATTTTACAAGCGGTTAGCAAAAAGCGCCAAGAGGCACTAGGGCTGGAAGCCGTGATTTAGGGGAGAGATCGACCATGGAGCAAGTCAGTTTCACGCGGATGGCGGATGGCACCGCAGAAGATTACGCATTGCTGGATCGCGAGCATGAGGCTTATTATGAAGGGCGCATTGGCGACGCGCTTCTTGATCAGTTGGTAATGATGAAGGGGCCAACGCTAGGTTACAAAATTGATCGTTATGAGCATTCTTTGCAAAGCGCCACGCGCGCTTTGCGTGATGGTCGTAGCGAAGAGTACGTCGTCTCTGCCTTGCTCCACGATGTCGGTGACCCCATCGCGCCAGATAATCATTCTGAAATTGCTGCCGCTGTTCTCAGGCCCTATATCAGCCATGATATGTGGTGGATCATCAAACATCACGGCTTGTTCCAAGGGTATTACTATTTTCATCATACAGGCCGAGATCAGAATGCCCGTGACCTTCATAAAGATCACCCCTTGTTCGATGCCTGTGCCGAATTTTGCGAACTGTACGATCAAAACTGCTTCGATCCAGGCTATGAGAACGAATCTTTAGAGACGTTTCGGCCTATGGTCACTCGAATATTCGCACGGAAACCCTGGACCGACGCCGGTATCGAGCAGGTCTTTTAATCGACCTCTTTGATCACCATTCAATTTTAACTTGTACAGTTCCGGTTCGTGATCCGCAGGCACTGCACCTTAGTTTCCCTTTAATCAGATCTAAGCTGGCATCGTTGCCAAAGCGGCGCATCAGGGTGCAAATCCCTAATATGCCGCGATGGTTGCAGGCGAGACAGTGCGCGGCAAGGCGATATCTATGGCGCGAAAGGTCGGCTAAGTTGGGGGAGATCGGTGCAGTCATAAAGCTGTATAGAACATAAAGTGAACAATTAAAACACACTCGTTTTACGAGACTTAAAATATGCGCTTTCTATTCGGAATGAGTTGAAGGCTTACAATCGGCACGGCTTGCGGTAGACAGGGGCGAATAGTTCTTCTGCCTTAGCTAGGTTCAAAGATGATGGTGTCACGGGATATGAGCAGCGGAATAGGGGGCCACGCCGTTATGGCGGTGGTCGCGGCAGCCTTTCTTTTGCTTGCACCTGGATTTTCAGCGGCAGCCCAAGATACGCTGCTGCGCGACAAAAATGATGACAAGGGCATCGTGACGTTCGTCTTAGAGAACGATTTGTTCTCTGGTGAAGACAATGGCTACACCAACGGCGTGCGCGCGTCTTATTTGTCGCCCGAAGCGGGCATACCGGAATGGATCGACAATGCTGCGCGCCTGATGCCGCTCTTCGCTGCTGATGGTCATAAACGCTACGGGTTCTCTGTCGGCCAATCGATGTTTGCCCCCGATGACCTGACACGCAGCGATTTGATACCCAACGATCGGCCCTATGCGGGTTTTTTGTATGGCAGCGTGGGTTTGCTGACAGACACGGGATATCAGTTGGATAACCTTCAACTCACTTTGGGCATCGTTGGTCCCGCGTCTTTGGCGTCACGGACTCAAGATTTCGTGCACGACACCATTGGTAGCCGGGACCCGCAGGGGTGGGACAATCAGCTTCGTAACGAGCCTGGGTTCATTCTAACCTACGAGCGAAAATGGCGTGGCCTGTATCAGCTCAGCCCCTTTGGTCTGGGTGTTGATGCGACCCCACATATTGGTGCGAGCCTTGGCAATATTCATACCCACGGAACGCTGGGCGCCACGTTTCGTGTTGGGTTTGATTTACCGGCCGACTATGGCCCACCGCTTATTCAACCCAGCTTGCCGGGTTCTGATTTTTTCGTGCCAACAAAGTCGCTGGGGTGGTACATTTTTGCGGGTTTTGAAGGGCGTGCCGTCGCCCACAACATTTTTTTAGACGGTAATACGTTCCAGGACAGCCATTCGGTGAACAAAAAGAACTTCGTCGGCGGCGTTCAGGCAGGCGTTGCCGTAACCTTTGGCGGCGTTAGGGTTGCTTATACGCAGGTGATGCGGACAAAAGAATTTGATGGGCAGCTCAATGCCGATCAATTTGGCGCATTAACGGTCTCGTTTCGGTTCTAGTTTATAGACAGGGCCAATTAAATTCCGCCACCCATCTCTAGCTCACCGGTGCGCCGTTCCACGTGTTTCAGCAGGTCCATCAGGTCTTGTTCGGCGATGCCTGATCCCGATAAGTGCCGGATCGTTTGAATTAAATAATCCCGGTTCAAGCCAGCGACGCCAACCGCGCGCATAACAATGTTTGCCGCCTCTTCAAGCGGCAGTTTGCCCGCGTAGTGGGGATGCTCTGGGTCTGCCACAAACGTATAGGCCGCAACGGTTTCGGGCAGTTCGGCATCACCAGCGGAAAGGTCGAGGGTTACGGCCAAGGGCCGATAGGCATATCCGATCAATTCGCGTTCACTAAGGTACGCAACGGTTGGGGCAACGGCCTCTGCCGCGACCCTGAAGGCAACCCCATGACATCGCCCTCCCGCATCCAGACCTAGTACCAAGCCTGGCACTTGAGATGTTCCTCTATGATGTTGAGAATAAATACAAAACCGCCGCTGATAGCCAACCAAAGTGGCGCCCCGGCGCTCGACAAAATCGAAGTCTGGACGCCACATCAGCGAGCCGTACCCAAAGACCCAAAGGCCACCATCATCCAGGCGCGCACGATTGATCGATTGGTCAACGGCAGCCCGTAATTCAGGTGAAAACGTGTTCGTCGTCTTGCTCATAATGGCTCCACTTTCTCAAGAGTTGGAGCCTCCGGCAATCCCGGGGCGGTTCATCTTGCTCATAATGGCTTCACTTTCTCAAGAGTTGGAGCCTCCGGCAATCCCGGAGCGGTTCTGTTTCATTGTTGACTTTGTGCAACATCTTCTTAACGATCTTGTCATAGATTTGTATCATCTACTGTTTTGGGTCTGAAAGACGCGTTTTCAAGATTGTGACGGCAATTGAGACAAGAGGATCAGTCATGCTGAGACAACCATTCGGTGATCAGAGTATTTTTGAAGTCACGCTCTACAATAAAGAGGTGCGTGCTTTGGTGAAGGAAAATCAAAGCCATCTTTTATTCGAAGATCATTGGGCTGACCCACAAGTTCGCGACGTGGTGGCCAAGTCAGAATCAGAAGCCCGCGATGTGATCGCAAGCCGCTTCCCTGAAGATGCTGGGTTTGTGATTGAAGACGTGCACCCCTGCAAACCGCACTAAGAATAGTACGCCTGCACCACGTTTGAGTTATTGATCTTCTTCGGGGTCGCCGCCGGTTTCAAAGAACTGGAAGGCATCGAGTCCGGTCAGCACCACACCGTCATATCCCTGTGCAATAAGCCCGTAGACGAATGACTGCGTGTCACCAAAGATGATTTGCTGCCATTCCGGCGTCCAATACAAAACAGTGTACAAATCCGGATCATTGCGCGACGGCATGCCGACAAAGTTCGGTGAACCGGGCCTCCAATCGGGTTGCCAAAAATAGGCATAGCTGGGCGCCATGCCGATGTCTATGCGGGCAAAAACCAGCCGCCTTGCGCCAATTTTTTTGTATTTCAGGGTTTCGACAGCCCGACGGCTAAGTGGTGCTCGGCCATGGAACGGCGATACGATTAACAGATCGTAGTTTGTTGCTTGCATCTTCAACGCATACTCATCCATGCGCCCCATACGGGCAGAGTTTGTGAAGAAGGCATAGTTTTGGACGGCATCTAAGGTCAGCACGTTCAACGGGTTTTCATCAAATGGCCGTTTGGGGTGAGGGGCCAGCTTAGAAACAATCGTATCTGGGCTTGGCGCGGCATAGTATCGCGCATTCAAATCACGACTTGATTGATACCCTGAATCAATAATGGCTGGATCATTGGCAAAATCTAACAACAGGACTTGTAATCCTTCATCTGTCGCGCGTTTCAGGCGGGCCAGACGTTCTTGGCGAATGCTTTCAGGTGTCGCTTGATTGATGCCGTCTTCGCCGTTCAGCAATCCGGTGACCAACACGCCATCAATTGATCGCATGAGGGTTCGGGCAGGGGCCGTAAGGCCTTCTTCGACGGAATCTTTTTTCTCTAGCAGTTCCAAGCCGTCTTCAATGACAACCGAAAAACCTGGCCGAAAGTCGCGGGCATAGCGGCTAATGTCCATCACGAAGCGCCGCATGTCTTCGCGAAAATCGCGTAAAACTGAACCCGGTTCCTGAAAGGAAGGTCCTGCCTGTGCGCCCGTATCACGGCCTTGAATGCGGCTATAGCCCTCTTCGCCGGGCTGCACCTGCGCAAGCGCCGCCTGGGCCCACACGGACGTTGCGAGGATTATTCCTGTATAGAGTAGCTTACGAATCATCCAAGAATCATAACCCGTTGACCGGCATTGCACTACTCTTGCGACATAAAGCTTCAAGTATTTGTGAACTGGCGTTAATTGAGAACAAGGCAAGAGTGTTCTTTCATACGTTTATGAAGACAGAACACAAAAATAAACTTTTCCCTTCTTTTGACCGCCAGATGGTGGCTGTTCTCGCCCTATCGTTCCTCATATTGTGCATCGCAATGATGTTTTTCAGTGTGGCTGCGTACGCCGCGTGCGATGGTCGCGCTTGTGCGTATGAGCGTGAGGGCTGGAAAACGGATTTTTCCAACATCACGATTGATCTGGATGAAGTTCTTTCTGGCGGGCCGCCCAAAGATGGCATTCCCTCGATAGATAACCCGATTTTTGTTCCAGTCGCCGAATCAACAACATACGCCGATGTGGAACCGGTCATCGGGCTGATTATCAATGGCGAAGCCCGCGCTTACCCGCTCAGTGTTCTAACGTGGCACGAAATCGTCAACGATACGGTCGGTGGAACGCCCGTTGCCGTTACTTATTGCCCGTTATGCAATGCGGCGATTGTGTTCGACCGGCGTCATGACGGGCAGGTGCTAGATTTTGGTACTACTGGAAAATTGCGACGGTCAGACTTGGTGATGTATGACCGCCAGACGGAGACGTGGTGGCAGCAATTTGAGGGAGCGGGTATTGCCGGAACCTATGCCGGGCAAGTCTTAAAAACAGTGCCAGCTCGGTTGGAATCATGGGCGAACTTTAAAGAGCGCGCGCCCCAAGGCGTCGTCCTGATCCCAAACAACCCGAACATGAGAGAGTATGGCCGCAATCCGTATGTCAATTATGACACAGTGCTTAGTCGCCCCTTCCTATACCGCGGTCCTTATGATCTACCGGTGCCCATGATGATGCGGGTTGTCGTGGTTGGCGACCAAGCTTGGACCTTACCCTATTTGCAAAAGCGTGGTTCAGTGAATGACGGTGACATTGTTTTAAACTGGACTGCCGGACAGGCCTCTGCCCTCAATAGTGGGACCATTGCCAAGGGGCGGGATGTCGGCAACGTTACCGCGCAAACCCTGCTGAATGGTGCAATGACAGATATTACCTACGATGTGACGTTTGCTTTTGTTTTCAATGCGTTCCGCCCGGAAGGCATGTTGTTTTCCGACCCCGAGGACGCCCAGTAACCCTCTCATCACCAAAGATTGCCGTCGCCGTCGGCTGGCCTTAGGCTCGCAGCCCGAGTCGGTATCGGTGATTAAAGGGGGTTCGTGAAGTGGCTGCGCCGCACATCATTGTTCTTGGCAACGAAAAAGGCGGCAGCGGCAAATCAACGACTGCCATGCACCTTATTGTCGGCTTTTTGCGGGCGGGTCATTCTGTTTCGGCGATTGACTTGGATCGGACTCAAGGCACGCTGACACGGTTTCTTCAGAATCGACAAGCCTACGCAGAAAGCCGACATACTCATCTTCCCATGCCGGACCAGATTTTAGGGCCTGAGTCAGAGGCACTGCATCAGCCGGAACCTTGGTTAATAAAAACGCTTCAAGCTCAAATGGCAGATGTCGTCGTCATTGATACGCCCGGCAGCGCGTCTGAGATCGGTCGCGCGGCGCATGGATTTGCCGATACGATCGTGACGCCATTGAATGACAGCTTTGTTGATTTCGATGTGCTGGCGCATATTGATGGTGTGACGATGTCAGTGTCAGGCCTAAGCCATTATTCAGCCATGGTTTGGGAGCAAAAAAAGAAGCGGGCAGAACGGGATGGTGGTCACGTTGATTGGATCGTAATGCGCAACCGCCTGAGTGCACTGGATGCTATTTCAAAACGCCAGATGGCTACCTTAATGGCGGATTTGGCCAAGAGAGTGGGATTTCGCGTGATCGGAGGATTTGGCGAGAGAGTAATTTTTCGCGATATGTTCCCCAAGGGGCTCACCATTCTGGATTTGAAGGAAACGGGGAATGAAGGCAATCCATTGACGCTGTCGCAAGTAGCCGCCCGACAAGAGGTCCGAACCTTGATTGAAGCCGTAAGACAATGGTAGGGCGCATTCCCTGGAACCAGCGGCATAATATGCCTATCTGTTACAGGAACTGAGAAAGCACTTTGATGCCTGACCGCAAAGACCTTAAACAGACGGAATCGAAGGATCTATCGGGTTCGATCGACTCGTTCTTGACGAAAGTAGCGTCAACGCCAAAGCAAACGTCATACAAAGACGGTCGCGGTAAAATCTTGTTTGCCTTGGATGCAACAGCCAGCCGACAACCTACCTGGGACAGCGCAGCGACGATGCAGGGCCGGATGTTTGAGACCGCCTCATCACTTGGCGGTGTGGACATTCAATTGGCGTTTTACAGAGGCTTTGGCGAATTTAAGGTTTCCCGTTGGACCAATAACGGCACCGAGCTCGCGCGGTTGATGGCGTCTGTCGCCTGCATGGCCGGTCAGACACAAATTGAAAAAGTCTTAGGCCACGCGGTGAATGCAGCCAAACAAGGGCAGTTAAACGCGCTCATTTTTGTTGGCGATTCCTGTGAAGAAGATATCGACAAGTTGGGCGCCCGTGCGGGCGAGCTGGGCCTGTTGGGTGTTCCGGTCTTCGTGTTTCATGAAGGCAGCGATCCAATCGCTCAGTTCGCTTTTGAGCAGATTGCAAAATTAACGGGCGGTGCCTGCTGCCGGTTTGATGGGGCCAGCGCGGATATGCTAGGCCGTTTGCTGGGTGCCGTGGCGGCGTTTGCAGCGGGCGGGCGACCAGCGCTTGAAAACCTTGCCCGAGATGAAGGCGGTGCTGTCGCTCTGCTAACCAATCAAATGAAGAGGCGTTAAGCATGGTTTTCGCTGTGGGAATGGGACTGATCCTCCTTTTGGCCGTGTTTTTTCTGTTGCGTTGGTACGTGGACGCAAAACCGACAGAGGTTCTTAAGGCCCTGAAAATTATAGGCATTGGCGCTGTTATTGCCGTTGGTGTTTTCTTCCTCGTCACCGGCAAAGTTGTCTATGCTTTGATGGCATTACCCGCGCTCTTACCTTGGATTCTACGATTCCGACGCGCCGCAACGACCGCTAAGAATTTTTCACGGGCGTGGCCGGGTACGTCTGGCGGCCCAACCGGTCAAGCATCACAAGTTACTTCACGATTTTTGGATATGACCTTGGATCATGATTCCGGGAATTTAGATGGCTATGTTGTTGATGGTGACCACGCCGGAACACGGCTTGCGGACCTTTCAACGATAGAATTACTGGCGTTACTACATGTTTATCGTCAGCAAGATACCGAGTCGGCCCAATTGCTAGAAGCCTACCTCGATCGTGATCGCGAAGGCTGGCGTGATACCGACGGTGGCGCGGGGCAGGGCTCTGATCATCAGCAATCCAGCGCCAATGGCTCAGGGACGATGACCCACGACGAGGCCTATGCCATTCTGGGCTTGGCTCCGGGCGCCGATGACGCCACCATCCGAGAAGCTTATCGTCGGCTCATTTCTAATGCACATCCAGATCACGGCGGCTCTGACTATCTTGCGGCAAAAATTAATCAAGCGAAGGATGTGTTGCTGGGTCGTTAGTGTTTGTGCCGCTTTGATCGGCTCGGCGGTCGCCTTACCCCAACACGCCCATGCGTCCCTATGCACCGTCGATGGCATGCTCGATGTTTTTGAGCGGGCGGCAGCCCAGGCGGTGAGTGGCCAAAGTAAGGCAGCGCTGGAAACAGTCGGACCTCTCGCGACCATGATGTTTCCCCCTGCTTTAGGGCTGATGGCAGAATTGTCTGCGGCCAATTCAGAATCGGCAGCGCATTGGGGGCATTTGGCAGAACGACGTCGGGACCAATCAGGCCAGAAGATTTTGGCAGCGATTCGGTCCAATGGCAGCAAAGAAGCCTTAGATAAGGGTCGTGAACGAGCCGATGCTCAGCAGGCAAAAGTGCCACCGTGTTTGGCGAGACCGTTGGACGTCAGCCGTACAGGCGATCATGCCCTACAAATTGGGCCTGTGACGGTTTCAATTGCCAAGTCCATTGATCCCAAGCTTGTTGACATCGTGAAGAACAGGTTTCCGATTATTTTCAATACGGCGCGTACGGGTACCATCGAAGGCCGCCTCCTTCTCTCATCCGTCCGTCGTATTCAAATTGTCGGCGGTGACCGCTATGACCGTTATGTTGATTGGGTGCCGGGCAATGAAGGCCGGGCAATGCGCATGACGGTTGGCAATATCTTGGACCAGGGCCCTGCTCATACGGCAAAGGCGATGACGATTGCGGCTCAACGGGCGCTGTATGACCGCATTGAAGGCCGCTCGATGATTGATCCGTACTTCACTGTCGTGGAGGGCATTCGGGTCTTCACCAGTATCTATCCAGATGTATCCGGTGATGAGTTTGTTGACTCGCTTCGAAAAGCGTTGGTGATGGCAAAGTCTCTGCCCAAACCGGTTCAGCGCGATTTTAAAGCGGTTGATGAAATTCGATACAATCCGCCATCGAAACATTTTATCAAGTTTGGCGCCCCGGATGGTGCTGTTGCTTACTACGACAAAGGCATTAGTAGGCCCGGTCGTCGGGTGATCTTCGTGCGGCGAGATATGCGGTGGAGTTCCCACGCTGACCTGCTGCTCTCCATTGTCCACGAAGGGGCGCATGCAAACCAAGACGCAAAGGCAGAGCGCATGGTGGCGCAGTCCAAGACGGACCGTGCAAAGGTCGACGCATTAGTCGCCGCCGGACAAGGGGACGGCACAGAGGCAACATCATTACGCGGGTCCATTCGCAAGGCCGAGGCCTATTCAAGCCTTTGGTATCTGCGCGATATTAACGATCCAGCCTACAAAGATCGCATCCGATTCGAATGCGAAGCCCTGCAAACGGAGATCATCTCGGCGGAAGCGCTGGGTCTGGAGCCCCGTATCATCGAAACATCACCTTACCTAGGATTGTGCTCAGATCAGCAGAAATCCTTAGTTTCTTGGAAAGAAAGACGTTTCCAGAAGAGTATGGATGCCTATCAGGCTCAATAATTGCCGGAATGTCATAGGATTTCTTGTTTGCAGGTGCGGCAATGTGGCAAAAGGACGCCCAAGTGTTGCGAACTTCAGTTGACGGGCGGCGAACACTAAGGCTGAGACGAGAGAAACCCAATGCCGAGACCGGTTAAAAAAGCGGTGTTTCCTGTTGCCGGACTTGGCACGCGGTCACTGCCTGCAACCAAAGTAATGCCGAAAGAAATGCTGCCAATCGTTGACCGGCCTTTGATCCAATATGCGATAGAAGAGGCAAGAGACGCCGGCATTGAGGATTTTATCTTTGTGACTGGGCGCGGAAAGTCAGCGTTAGAAGATCACTTTGACCAAGCTTATGAGTTGGAACGCACGCTTGAGCAAAAGGGTAAGACCGATGCCTTGCGCATCGTTCGCGAATTCGTTCCGCCTCCGGGTCATCTTTACTACACACGTCAGCAAGCGCCGTTGGGCTTAGGCCATGCGGTATGGTGCGCGCGGGGTATGTTAGAATCTGATGAACCCTTCGCTGTGATTTTGCCGGATGATTTAATTTTGGCGAAACCAGGCTGCTTGGCTCAAATGGTTAAAGCCTACGGGGCAACGGGCGGTAACATGGTGGCGGTTGAAGATGTGCCCCGTGAGCTAACGCAGCGCTATGGCATCTTAGATATCGAGAGTGAGGATGGCCCCCTCGCAAAGGCCAAAGGCTTGGTCGAAAAGCCAAAGCCCGAAGACGCACCATCGACGCTATCGATTATCGGCCGATATATTCTGGATCCTGCCGTGTTCAAAGCTTTGGATCGACAAGAGGTTGGCGCAGGCGGCGAGATACAGCTCACTGATGCGATGGCGGCGACGCTGACAGATGTTCCTTTTTTCGGGTATCGCTTCGAAGGTGCGCGATATGACTGCGGAAACAGCCTGGGGTTCATTGAGGCTAATATTGCCTTTGGATTGGCGCGCGATGATATCGCTGGGCCCTTACGAGACATTCTTAAGAAGGTAAACTGACATGCGCGTTGCGATGGTGGGTACGGGTTACGTTGGCCTTGTATCAGGAACCTGTTTCTCTGAGTTTGGCGTTAATGTGGTTTGCGTCGATAAAGATGCCGGGAAAATTGATCGCCTGCATGACGGAGTCATGCCGATTTATGAGCCAGGCCTGGATGACCTTGTCGATAAAAACGTAAAAGCTGGCCGGTTGACCTTCACAACAAATTTGAAAGAGGCGGTCAAAGATGCCGACGCCGTTTTTATTGCCGTTGGAACACCGTCTCGCCGTGGTGATGGTCATGCAGACTTATCCTATGTTTACGATGCAGCCCGAGAAATCGCCGAAGCCGTTACCGGCTATACGGTGATTGTGACGAAATCGACCGTGCCGGTTGGCACTGGGCGCGAGGTCGAGCGGATCATCTCGGAAACCCGGCCAGATGCGAATGTTGATATCGTCTCAAATCCAGAATTTCTGCGTGAAGGTTCAGCCATTGAAGATTTCATGCGCCCGGATCGGGTCGTCATTGGCACCCATAGCGAGCGCGCTCAACAGGTTATGAGAGAATTGTATCTCCCACTTTTCCTGATTGAGACGCCGATTATGTTTACCAGCCGTCAAACCTCTGAAATGATTAAGTACGCTGCAAACACCTTTCTGGCGACCAAGATTACCTTCATCAATGAAATTGCTGATTTGTGTGAGGTAATTGATGCAGATGTTCAAGATGTCGCAAAGGGGATTGGCTTGGACAATCGGATTGGCCGCAAGTTTTTGCACGCTGGTCCGGGGTATGGTGGATCGTGTTTCCCAAAAGATACGCTAGCGCTTGTTCGCACAGCGCAAGATTACGATAGCCCGCTTCGAATCGTTGAAACTGTCGTTGATGTGAACGATAAGCGGAAGAAGAAAATGGCCACGCGGATTATTGACGCCATGGGTGGTGATGTGACTGGCAAGTCCGTCGCTGTTCTGGGTCTGACATTCAAGCCCAACACCGATGATATGCGCGACGCGCCCAGCCTCGACATCGTTCCGGCCCTGATTGAGGCAGGCGCTACCGTCCGAGCTTATGATCCAGAAGGCATGACCGAAGCCCGGACCATGTTAGAAGATGTCCAATGGTGTGATGATGCTTATGCGACCATGCCCGGTGCCGATGCCTTGGTCATCATAACGGAATGGAATCAGTTTCGCGCGCTCGATTTCGCCCGTGTGAAAGAGCTGATGCAAAACCCGCTGATGGTTGATTTGCGCAACATTTATAACCCAGCAGACATGGCCCGTGCCGGTTTTGACTATGTTGGCGTCGGTCGGGCTGGGGCTAAGGCTGCTGACAGCAGCGCCGCTGCGTCGGCGGGTGCATAAGGCAATGGCTGGCCATACCCTGAACCCGACGATCCTTCGCGAGTATGACATTCGCGGCATCGTTGGCGATACGCTCAATCCAGATGACGTGCGGGCCATTGGCCGCGCGTTTGGGTCAATGATCGCCGATAAAGGCGGAAAAACTGTTGCGACGGGCTATGACGGTCGTCTCAGTTCACCTGACCTTGAGGCCGCCCTAACTGACGGATTGTCCGCATGTGGTCTCGAAGTTTATCGTGTCGGCCTTGGGCCCACACCAATGTTGTATTATGCGCAGGCATCATTAGGCACAGATGCGGGTGTGATGATCACCGGATCGCACAACCCTCCAGATTACAATGGTCTGAAGTTGGTCGACGGTGGCAAACCCGTCTGGGGACCGCAGATCCAGGAAATTGGTGCGCGGGCCGCAAAAGGCGATTTCGCCTCGGGCAAGGACCGATGCGTCGATCACCCGCTTATGGACGCCTATATTGATCGCATGATGCAAGACTTTAGGCCTGGTAAGCCTCTTAGGGTGGCCTGGGATGCCGGTAACGGCGCGGCAGGTGAAGCATTGGTCAAATTGGTGGCAAAGCTGCCCGGCGAGCATTTTTTGCTCAATGAAACCATTGACGGCACGTTTCCATCGCATCACCCCGATCCGACGGTCGAAGAAAATCTGGAACAATTAAAAACCTGCGTTCGCGATAATAGCCTGGATCTCGGCATCGCTTTTGACGGTGATGGTGATCGGATCGGCGTGATCGACGGCCAAGGTCGCGTATTATGGGGCGATCAGCTCCTGGTCGTGCTGTCGCAAGAGGTGCTTGCTGAAAACCCGGGCGCCACGATTGTGGCTGACGTGAAGGCCTCGCAGCTCTTTTTTGATGAGATTAAGCGCATGGGTGGTAAGCCATTGATGTGGAAAACGGGCCATTCTCTTATCAAAAATAAGATGCGAGAGACGGGCGCGCCTTTGGGTGGCGAAATGAGTGCTCATATCTTTTTTGCTGACCGATATTATGGGTTCGATGACGCGCTGTATGCGGGGGTCAGATTACTCTCTATCTTGGGTAATATCGACGATACCCTGGCCAATATTCGGGATCGTCTGCCGGTCTTTATGAATACACCAGAATTGCGATTCGATTGCGCTGAAGATAGAAAATTTGGCGTGGTTTCTGAAGTCAAGCAGCGCCTAGCAGCAATGCCTAGTCTGTCCGTTATTGATGTTGATGGTGTGCGGGTGCAAACCGAAGATGGTTGGTGGCTCTTACGCGCGTCGAATACTCAGGCTGTCTTGGTCGCCCGGTGTGAGAGCAAGACCGAAGCTGGCCTCAATCGATTGAAAGCCATCTTGGCCGATCAACTTTCCCAAAGCGGGGTTGCATTGCCTGATGCCTGATGCGTTTCAGAATTGAATATGGGCGACCTGAACGGGTTCAGTAACACGTACTTCCAGGCATTGAATGTTACGCTTCTTCAATAACTTACAGGCGCGGTAAGCGTTCCGTTTTTCGATTCCGTGAATCCGGGCGCGGAAAAGATCTTTACGATTTTTCCGATTCAACGGCACGACACGAACCGTTCCATCTCCCAGCACAGCAGGGAGTAGGCCTTTTGATTTTTCGGCGATGTGGCGAGCGTCACCGGGTTTGACGAATGCGCCGACCTGAATGCCCCACGTGGTTTTCTCTGAAACAGTCTTGCGGCCAGCACTTGTAATAACAGGGGCAGGGGTGGACTTGGCCATGACGGCACCGACACCAGCCAATTTAAAGCCCTTATCCAAAAGCTTTTTCATATGCTTGTCGCGAGACCGAGAGCTCTTGCCGCCAAAGACTACCCCAATAATACGCACCCCGTTTCTTTTGACTGATGCGACAAGATTAAAACCAGACGCCCGAATGTATCCTGTCTTGATACCGTCAGCGCCTTGGTAAGAAGCCAGTAATGAATTGTGATTTTTGTAGGTACGACCGCCGTGACTTAACTTCTGGGTCGCAAAATAGTGATAGTATCCCGGAAAATCACGCAAGAGGGCGCGTGCCAGCCGCGCCATATCCCGCGCTGTCGACATTTGACCTTTGTTAGGAAGGCCAGAGGCATTGCGGAATGTTGTTCGGACCATGCCAAGCTTTCGAGCCTTGCTGGTCATGGCCAGGGCAAAACGGCGTTCTGTACCGCTCAACCCTTCCGCCACAACAACAGCAACGTCGTTGGCAGACTTTGTTACCAACGCAAGGATAGCGTCGTTCACAGAAATTGATGACCCTTTCGATAAACCAAGCTTAGACGGGGGTTGAGCAACGGCATGTCTGGAAACCTTGAGGCGTGTTGATGGCTTAACCTTTCCAGTCGTCAGCGCATCAAACACCATATAAAGCGTCATCATCTTGGTCAGAGAGGCAGGATAGTTTCGTGTGTCTGGATTGGTTGCATGAAGAATGCGGCCCGAATCGGCCTCTATCACCATCGAAGCATACTTCGCGTGGGAATTTGTGGGACTGAGTACCAGAAAAGCCGCAGAAATGCTTGCTATGATGGCCCCTGTGACTACTTGCTTCCAGCTTTTCAGCACGTCCCCGTGGCTCCATCTATGCTCGCCCAGCGACGTTGCCGGAACATGACCCCATTTAACCGGATTTCTTATGCATTCTGCAACCATCCCTATATTTTTTGGGATAACCGCAGTTGCAGCGAATCTCGTCCTGAACGGTTATAGTGCCCTGATCAGGTAAAAACCTGGTTAATGGTGCGTAAGGGACGAACGGCACTTATTTTCGTTGTGCGGTGCGATATAATAAGGTTAAAATAACTAGAGACATTAAGGTAATATATTATAAACTATTGATATTAAATGATTTATATAAAAATGGTGCACTGCACAATAATTATTGACTTCTGAATCTAGTGGGCCTATATTCTGACCATGCTGCACCGCAGCATAATGTCATTCGAAGGGTTGAACAATTTCGAACACAGACCTTTCAACCGGCATCGCTGCTAACGCAATAACCAGATTTAGGAGATCCATCATGACCACGAAGAAAACCGCCGCTACGAACAAAATGACCCAACCTGTAGAAGCCGCCATGGCTGCCAGTAAAGAAACCGTTGAAACGGTTGTTAAAGCCAGCACCGAGGCCGCTACGAAGGGCTACGAAAAGGCTGTTGCGATGTCTAAAGAGCACGTCGATGCCGCTGTCAAAGCTGGTAACGACGCCTACAAAGGTTATGAAGACGTCGCTTCTTACAACAAAGAGAACGTAGAAGCCGTTATGGTTGCTGGTTCAACGTTCATGTCTGGCTTCCAAGAAATGAACAAAGCGTTTTACTCGCTTGCCCAAGCTTCAATGGAAGACAGTGTTGCCGCGACGAAAAAGATGATGGCATGCAAATCTTTCAATGATGTCTTCGCCATTCAAAGCGACTTAGCGAAAACCAACTACGAAAAAGCCTTGGCTGAGAGCCGTAAGTTCTCTGACATGGGTGTTAAGTTGGCCGAAGAAGCTGTTAGCCCGATTGCTGGCCGCGTAACAGTCACCGTTGAAAAAATTACGAAGCCATTGGCTGCTTAATTCTCCCCTCGAGACAAGCAGTTTGCGCCCAGCGGGTCCTCCCCCCGCTGGGCGTTTTTGTATGCATTTGTTTTCAAAAAATTATTTTGATTAAGCGTCTGGCCTAACCCACCTTACATCTGGCGTTCTGATCTGCGATTTTGTGTTCACTAAGCGGGCAATAAGTGTCCACTTAACTTTAGTGGACACTTACCTAACGGTGGCAGAGAGACGCAAACGGCGCAAATTGATTAGTCGGAGTGTCGCTATTTACATGTACATGTTTTACGGAATCTGAGCTACCGTCCAAGCACCCCAGGCAATCAACGCCGCTCCGGATATGCGGGGTAGCCAAGGGCCGGGTTGCGTGCATTTTTCAGCCAAAGTAAAAATTGCAATTGCGGCGACCCACAACAGGTTCATGACCCCTCCAACGAACAGTAATGCCATCAGTGCCCAACAACAGCCGACGCAATAGGCGCCATGAGAAAGCCCCATGCGAAAGGCCCCGCCGGCGCCGTCACGCCAACGAGTCATCAGGAAACCGAGCGGCGTTTGGCAGTGTCGCAGGCAGGCATTCTTAAGCGGCGTCCATTGGTATAGTCCCACCAACATAAACGCGATGCCGCTATATGCGGCGTTGGTGCTGGCCATCATGGGGGAGAGCAAGCCCGCGTCATGCAATTCCAACTGCAACACCGTTGCAACCAGGCTAAAAGCCGACCAAATGGCGATATAGCCGGCGACGAAGGTCCCGGTCGGCACAAAGGGCTCTCCTTTGTCGCGTTGATCGCGGTTGATTTTGGCGAACATCAAGACCATAGGACTGGCGCTAGGCAGCATCATGCCCATCATCATCACCGACCACATGACGTACATCAGGCCAAAATCAACGATGGTCCACGGCACGATACGCATCTTCGCCATGGCATCGCCCATCGCGGACATGGCCGTCATGTCGTTCATATCGGCGGCCATAAGGACGAGATAAAGCCAAGCCAACGCCGTGACACTGAGCAGGCCGAACAAAACAATCCAGCGGTCACGGTGTATCATAGATTTCAGGCTCATTTCAGTCATGAGTGTTACTCTCGGTCCTTGCCTAGGGGGTTCAACCTATTTCCATGGGAAGAGTTTCATCGTTTCCCCATTCCGATAGGGAGGCGTCATAGACAGTGATATTGTCGTATCCCAGCATCGTCAGAGCGAAGGCCGCATTGGTTGATCCAATACCGGCGCCGCAATAAAGGATGATCCGGCTAGCGATGCTAGCGCCCACCGTATCGAAAATTTTGTGAAGCGTTGCGGTCGGATGGTAGGCGCCGGTCTCCGGATCATGCAGGGCCCCGAATGGTACGTTGACGCTACCGGGAATGCTACCCTTGCGCCCAAAGACACCACCGCCCTCGCCGGTATGCATCATTGCCGGCAGCGCGTTGATGATGACCGTGCTTTCTTCATCGATCCCGGCCAAGACGTCTCTTTTGCCGACGAATGCCCCGAGACGGGTCTTGGCGGTGAATTTACCCGGCAAGTAGGTGCAGGGCTCATTGGAAACGGGGCGATCTTCGGCGATCCACTTGGGCAGACCTCCACTTAAAAGAACGGCATTGTCAAAGCCAAATGACCGCAGCATCCACCAGACCCGGGACGACCACTGGCCGGGCGTGCTGTAGAGAACGACACAGCTGTCGTTGCTGATGCCATATTTCTCCATAGCGTCAGCGAACTGCTGTTCGGATGGTGCCATCATGGGCAAATCGGACGACGTGTCAGACAGGTCCCCCAGAATGTCGATATAACCGGCGCCCGGTATATGCTTTTCATGGTAATTCGCGTGATCGCTTTCAAACGCGAACGGGTGCGTTTTGCTCCGCACCGGATCGGTGTTCATCTTATTATTTACGGTGCATTCGAATATCCGTAAGTTTGAGTCTTCGAGGTGCCGCTCCAGCCATTCCGTTTCGACAAGATATTGTGGGTGATCAGATTCTTCTTTTTTCATTTCTGTTTCCTTCTCTTTTTCGGTTTAAGTTTAAGTCTAAATATCCAATCTTTTCAGGCGCAGGTGTGCCTGATAGATTTTTCAGCTTCATTTTGCTCAAAAAATCCTTGGGTATAGATCGTTTAACTTACTTCTTGTGTCGCTCGGAGAGGTGCTGCGGGCAGAAGGCACGAAGCCAAGTTTCGATTATCCGACTCCACTCCTGTTCTTAATGACTGGCAGTCATCATCGATCTGTGAAATCAATAAGCTGACCCCAATCCCTTGGGCATGGGCGATATCATCGAGCATCTGCCAGAAAGGGCGTTCAAGCCTTATCGTTGTGTTCCACCCGAAGGTTCGGATTGATCTCTTTTCTCCCATGTACATGGCGGATTTCTTACGCCCCCTGATAGATGAAGGGTGAGAAGAAGGCTGTTTTCTCGTTGATTTCCCAATTGAGATCATGATCGGCGTATTTGAGATGATTAGACCGGGCGACGACGGCGGTTTGCCCCGGCGCCACACACAGCGGATGACCGTTAATGGTGACGTCTCCTTCTCCCTGTCCGACAATCGCCGCTATTTCGACCTCGGCGACACCGGGGATGGAAACAGAACGCTTCTTGCCTTCTGCCTTGAATGTGATTGGCAGGCTGCGCACCCCCAGGTCATTGATGATATGAGCTGCGAGTTTTGATGGGCTGCCCCCTACCTGACCGGTAAAAATTTGTTTCAATGCTTCGGTCTGAGCTGCACTCGCCGCGTCGTCCAGGTAAAGTGCCCCGGTCCACTCGGTCTCAAGCATGTGGCCGGGCGTGTATATCGCCCTGAGGATATTGAGCCCGTCCAATTTTGTGCTGCCAAATGTTCCTTTATCGATATGCCAGCCAATGAGCACAGTGCACTCCCCCGTTGTCGGAGAGCTCAAAAATACACAAGGGCAGGCTGCGTCGCAGTTGCATGCCTCGAAATATTGCCCTTCAATCCGCCAGTCTGTCGTCATGTCGGTCTCCTTTGTCGGTTGTTGTCTTATCATCGATCCCTTGTTAGCCGAGGCCTACTCTTGACGCGACGTCACGAAACGAGCTAGATAACGAAGCCTCATATAAGAAGATATTCACTGGCGTTGCCATGGCAAATAGGCCTTTTTTCATGGTGCAACGTCTAAACAATAAGGATTTTCCACCATGGATGTACTCAGTGATATCTTACATACTGTGCATCTCTCCGGCACACTTTTGGGGCGGGCTGAATTCAGCGCCCCTTGGGGCGCAACCTCGGAAGGCATAAGCGCCCCGGTTTTTCACATGATCCTGAGCGGCCACGGTTTCATCACCCTGGAAGGCGAAACCCCCGTTCCGATTGCCACCGGCGATCTTATAATGATGCCGCACGGACACACCCACTGTCTGCAGAGCGACCCGAGCGCACCGGTCACAAAATTTACGGATTTGATGGTTGGTAGCCCGTTGCGGAAACCCGAAGTCATGCGCAGCGGTGGTGGCGGTGCCATAACCTCCCTTGCCTGTGGCCGCCTGTCATTCGATCAGGGCGAAATGCACCCATTGCTGTCCCAGTTGCCTGCACTGATCCATGTCAAAGATGGAGCCAACGGCACCGGCGAATGGTTGAACGTCACATCACAACTTATATCCAATGAGATTCGCACCGAAAGAATAGGCTCCACGGCCCTTATGGATCGTCTGGGAGGTGTCTTGTTCATTCAGGTTATTCGCAGCTATATGGAATCCCTCCCCCCCAATCAGGCTGGATGGTTAGGCGCGCTGCGTGATCCACGCATTGGCGGAGCCCTTGAGTGTATTCATGAGAAACCAGAAAAAGCCTGGAGCATCGGCGAATTGGCGAGTGAAGTGGGAATGTCACGCTCGGCTTTTGCCGGGCGGTTTAAGGAACTCGTGGGCGAAGCTCCTATGCAATATTTAACGCGATGGCGGATGCATCGTGCTGCGTATTATTTACGTACAGAGCAACTTAATATACCCCAAGTGGCAGATCGTGTCGGATATGAGTCTGATGCAACATTTGCAAAAGCCTTTAAGCGTTATATCGGAACATCGCCAGCAGCATACAGGCGTTCGGAAGAAGGTTCGTCCTTAAGCCACGCGAATTGAGGGCTAAGATAAGCGTCAGGCTTCACGATTAGGGTGAGCGTCCGGTGAGCCACCCCTCGACGATTTGACGATATCACATTACGCTCAGGTCTGAGCGTAATGCCAAGGTAACAGTTCATCAATACGATTGATCTTATGGTCCGCTATTCTGGCAAGTGTGTCAGTCGGCCATGCTTGCGGATCAACGTTGTTGAGTTTGGCTGTTTCGATCAAGGTATAGGCGATGGCAGCCGATTTGCCGCCACGTTCAGATCCCATAAAGAGATAATTTTTACGACCAAGGGCGATAGGCCGCATGGACCTTTTGGTTGCGTTGTTGTCGAGTTCCAGAAACCCATGATCAAGGTATGGCTGTAGTTTTTTCATGCGCATCAGGGCGTAGCGAATGGTCCCGGCAAGCGGTGATTTTCCGGATATTTTGGTCAGTTGCACGTGCAACCATACCTCCAGATCATCAAATACTGGTTTTGACTGGTTCTGTCGGGCCTTCCATCGTTCATCCAGGGGCCGGCCCCTGACTTCTTTCTCAATACCATAGAGCTTGGCGATGCGTTTAATTGCTTCCTCCGCAATCGCTGATCCCTGAGATTTATGCACATCGACAAATTTACGCCGGATATGGGCCATACAGGCGACTTCTGTTATTCTGCCCGTTCGATATAGGTCATTGAACCCGGCATATCCATCCGCATGCATAAACCCTTCGTATTGTCTCAAGTGTTTGTTTGGTCGAGCGTCTTTCTTGTCAGTTGAGAGCTGATACCAGGACGCAGGGTGCCTGGCTCCGGCCCAGAGTCGTTCGTCCCGCACGTAAGCCCAAAGTCTCGCAGTCTTAGTTTTGCCTGATCAGGGCCGCCAGAGCGGGCTAACCGGATGGACGCTTTTTCTATGCGTTTGTTTTTAAATAATGAATCAGTTTGAGCGCCCTCTAAACTATGGTGTGACGCTTTTTTGATGTGTTTCGCACTTCCGAAACCACCGTCTCCTCCTATATGCTATAATAAGAGTCCACGCGATGCGCATTCGGTGTCAAAGATTGAGTGTTCGCGCGGTCGATAGGATCGAAAATGAGACGGACGACTGCTATGAGTAACAAAGACAAAACACCTGCAAAGCCGCCGAAAACGGGGGACGATAACGATACAGGTGTCGCCGTAAAAACACGGTCACAAACGAAAAAGCCAGCGATGTATAAAGTTCTCATGCTCAATGATGACTATACGCCGATGGAATTCGTTGTGCATGTGCTTGAGCGGTTCTTCAGCAAGGTCCATTCTGACGCAACGCAAATCATGTTGCATGTGCATACAAAAGGCGTTGGAATCTGCGGCGTATTCACTTTTGAAGTTGCAGAAACTAAGGTCAATCAGGTGATGGATCTGGCACGCCAGCATCAACATCCTCTTCAATGCACCATTGAGAAAGACGGAGACGAGTAAGTCTATGCTATCCAGAAACCTTGAGAAAACTCTGCATCGGGCCTTGGCTTTTGCGACGGATCGTAATCACGAATACGCAACTCTCGAGCATTTGTTGTTGGCATTGGCTGACGATCAAGACGCCCTTGCTGTTCTGCGTGCATGTGGAGTTAACATTGATCAAATGTCGGCTTCCGTGACTGAGTTTTTGGATACGGAGCTAACAGATATCATTACGGACGTGGTGGGTGAGCCAAAAGCAACGGCTGGCTTCCAACGCGTGATTCAACGCGCCGTTATTCATGTCCAATCATCAGGGCGTGAAGAAGTGACCGGCGCGAATGTTTTGGTCGCCTTGTTCTCTGAGCGCGAAAGCCACGCCGTCTATTTCCTACAACTCCAGGATATGTCCCGCTTGGATGCGGTCAACTACATCAGTCATGGAATTGCTAAAGTGCCGGGCCAGGCAGAAACGCGCCCCGTACAGGGCACGGATGACGATATGGATCCGGACTCAGGTCAGGAAGCAGGGCAGGATGCGTTAGAGGCCTATTGCGTTAATTTGAATCGCAAAGCCGCTGAAGGCCGAATTGATCCGCTTATCGGCCGCGATGCGGAGGTTGAGCGCACGATCCAAGTGCTGTGCCGCCGAACGAAGAACAACCCACTTTATGTTGGTGATCCTGGTGTCGGTAAAACGGCCATCGCCGAAGGTTTAGCCCGCCGCATTGTTGAAGGGGACGTTCCAGAAGTGCTGCTGGGTTCGACGATTTTTGCGCTCGATATGGGGTCGTTGTTGGCAGGAACGCGCTATCGTGGTGATTTTGAAGAGCGCTTAAAAAACGTCATGTCTGAATTAGAGAATACCGAAGGCGGTATTCTATTTATTGACGAAATACATACGGTTATTGGTGCCGGTGCGACGTCAGGTGGGTCGATGGACGCATCAAACATCCTCAAGCCTTCATTGGCTGCTGGGACTCTTAAATGCATGGGATCAACGACGTATAAGGAGTACCGCAGTCATTTTGAGAAAGATCGGGCTTTGGTGCGTCGCTTCCAGAAGATTGATGTTCAAGAACCCTCATTGGATGATGCGGTTAAGATTCTGCGTGGTCTAAAGCCTTATTATGAAGAGTTCCATAAAGTGCGCTACACGGCAGATGCGATCAAAGCATCGGTTGATCTGGCTGCACGGTACATCACTGATCGCAAGTTACCTGATAAGGCCATCGACGTCATTGACGAGGTTGGTGCATCACGGATGTTGGTGCCCGAGAATAAGCGTCGCAAGACAGTCACCGTCAAAGATGTTGAGGCTGTCGTTGCTAAGATCGCTCGCATACCACCCAAAAGCGTTTCTAGTGACGACAAAGAGTCTCTTAAAACACTGGAGCGCGACTTACGGACCGTGGTCTTTGGACAAGATGCCGCGATTGGTACGCTGGCCTCTGCTATCAAAATGGCGCGTGCCGGATTGCGCGAACCAGATAAGCCTATTGGGGCGTATTTGTTCTCTGGCCCAACGGGCGTTGGTAAAACAGAAGTTGCTCGGCAACTCTCGAAAATCTTGGGCGTTCCGCTTGAGCGCTTCGATATGTCCGAATACATGGAACGTCATTCGGTTTCACGTCTGATCGGTGCACCGCCCGGCTATGTGGGTTTCGATCAGGGCGGTTTGCTAACCGACGCTGTCGATCAAAACCCCCATGTGGTTCTGTTGTTAGATGAGATTGAAAAAGCACACCCGGATCTGTTTAACATCCTGTTGCAGGTGATGGATCACGGTAAGCTGACCGACCACAATGGTAAAAGTGTCGATTTCCGAAATGTCATTCTCATTATGACAACCAATGCTGGAGCTTCCGACATGGCCAAACCCGCCATTGGCTTCGAACGCGAAGGGCGTGTTGGCGAAGATACAGAAGCGATCGAGCGCATGTTCACACCGGAATTCCGCAATCGCCTTGATTCGATTATTCCGTTTGCGAGTTTGTCACCAGATGTTGTCTCGCGGGTTGTCGACAAGTTTGTCATGGACTTGGAAGCGCAACTGTCAGATCGCAATGTGGTCATTGAGTTGACAGATGGCGCTCGTGAATGGCTAGCCAAGAAGGGTTACGATAAGCTCTTTGGCGCTCGGCCGTTGGCACGTGTCATTCAAGAGCACATCAAAAAGCAACTGTCTGAAGAACTGCTGTTCGGCAAGCTTGAAAACGGCGGAATCGTCGTTGTGAAAGTTGAGGACAATAAGATTGCCTTTGAATTTCCAGACCCTAAATCGACGTTGCCAACCAAACGCGACAAAGACAGCGTTCCAGCTCTGATCGAACGCTAAAGACTTTGTATTACCGGCATGCGCCTTCTTGAATAAGGCGTGCGCCGGTCGCCCCCTTTGCCGCGAGGGGCGTCATCGACTTGCCCGGCAACGTGACGGCTTCCATCTTGAGGGGGCGTCCGCTTTTTGATCGTTCAACAATAACGGCGCGGCACTCTTGGCAGATGTTTGCCAAAACCAATCCTTGGCCTGGAACACTGAGCGGGCGTATGCATTGGTATGACCCGGGGTCTTGAACGATCTGATCTTCGACCGGCACCGATTGTTGCGAGGGGCTTGCGCACGGTTGCTCTGTCGCCAATCGTGTCCGACCTGGGCCTTTGAACGGTAGCGTGACGTTGCCGCCTTCAATAACCGTATAGGACCGCAAAGCTGGCGGCCCCGTAACCTGGCTGCGTTCGCGTTTCACTTGGACAATACGGCATGAGCCACAGGTGTTGACCAAGCGCTCTTGGCCGGATTGGCGAACCAGGCGAACACATCTGTTTGAGACCGCATGGAGCAATGGGTTGCTGCCTTCGACCGCTGCCGTTTGCGGCGCAGCGGTTGCTTTGCCAACGGTTCCGGCGACAGCCAGGACGAAAACGGCGGAGGCGAGAGCGATCATTCGGCGTGTCATTAAAGGGCTCCGATCTTTAGGAACCCTCAGTGTCGCCGAACATGGTTAACGAAGAGTTACTGGCCCTCTTGTCGGTAGGGTGAAAACTGCATCAATGCTTGCATTTCGCGCTCGACGGCCAGGGTTTCACGCTCGACAAAATCAGCGACGGCACCACGAAGACCGGGATGGCTGATCCAGTGCGCGCTGTATGTTTTCTCCGGTAAATAGCCGCGCTGCACCTTATGTTGGCCTTGGGCACCCGCCTCAACCCGCGTTAATCCGGTTTCAATGGCGTGGTCGATGGCTTGGTAATAGCACGCCTCAAAATGCAGGAACTTGAATTCCTGTTTGCATCCCCAGTTGCGCCCATACAGCGTCTCGCTGCCGATCAGGTTCAAGGCACCGGCCAGCACATCGCCACCGCCTTCGGGTTCAGCAACAACAAGCAACACGCGGTCGGTCAGGCGTTCCCCCAACAGTGAGAAGAAGTCGCGGGTCAGATAGGCCGATCCCCATTTGCGGTCCGTGGTATCGAGGTAGAACCGGTAAAAGGCATCCCAGTGCCGCTCTTGGATGTCAGACCCGACCAGCCGTTTCAGCGTCACGCCTTGCTTAGAGACAGCCTGGCGCTCCTTGCGCAGCATTTTCCGTTTTCGAGAAACCAGCGTGCCCAGAAAATCATCAAACGTGCGATAGCCTTGATTGGTCCAATGATACTGCGATCCGATGCGGGCAAGAAACCCACGCTTTGCCGCTAGTTCCCATTCAGCGCGCAGCGGAAAGGTCATATGGACCGAAGAAATGCCAACGCTCTCAGCCCGTTCGATCATCGCTTGCAGCAACGCAGCTTGAAGCCCCTCGGCGCCGTCATCGCGCACCAGCAATCGCGGGCCGGTGGCCGGAGTAAAAGGCACCGCGCATTGCAGCTTTGGATAATACCGCCCACCAGCGCGTTCAAAGGCATCGGCCCAGCCCCAATCAAACACGTATTCGCCGTAGGAATGGTTTTTCATGTACAGCGGCGCACAGGCATCAAGGGCACCATCGGCCCCCCGGATAGCAAGATGCTGAGCCGCCCAGCCCGACTCGGCGACGGCAGAGCCCGAGTCCTCTAGCGCGCTTAAGAAGCCATGGCTGACGAACGGGTCGTGGACTCCGGCGCAGGCGTTCCAGTGCGCCGCATCCACCTCATGGATGCTGGACAGCAGTTGAACCTGTATGGGATGACCTTCGTCTGGCATTCAACTGATATTGGGGGTGCTAGGGTCTCTGTCCAGAGACGCGCCACCAATATCCTTAGCGAATTTCAAACGTGCCCTCGACCTCGACTGCGACACCAAACGGCAACGATGAACAGCCAACAGCAGCCCGTGCATGGCGCCCGGCATCACCAAAGACCTCAACCATCAGGTCAGAGGCCCCATTAACGATTTTTGGATGGTCAGCGAAGTCTGCTGTGGCATTGACGAAGCCGCCCAAGCGTACAACCCGGACGACGCGGTCCAAATCACCACCGCATGCGGCCTTGGCCTGAGAGATCAGGTTGATGGCGCAAACCCGCGCGGCTTCGGCGGCCTGTTCGATGCTGACATCCTTGCCCAGCGTGCCTTTGTTTACCAATTCACCGTCTCGCAGCGGCAACTGGCCCGAGCAAAATACCAAGGTGCCGGTCTGGACATAGGGCACATAGTTGGCGGCAGGGGCCGGGGCGTCGGGGATAACAATGCCAAGCTCGGCAAGGCGTGCCTCAATTTTTCCACTCATAACCATGAGCCTCCGTGACGGTTGATGTAAGGTGCGCTACCTTACGCGCCTGCACCACAAGAGCAACATTCCATGCCCCTGCCATCTGAACCAACTGTGACGCCTTCTGAGGCCCCATTGTTCAATCACTGGGACCGGCGCTTTAACGATTTGGCCCGCTTCATTGCCCAATGGTCAAAAGACCCCAGCACCCAGGTGGGCGCGGTGATTGTGGGCGACATGAACCGCATTGTCTCAACCGGGTTCAATGGTCTTCCAGCGGGCGTCGAAGACACGCTCGAGCGGCTGAACGACCGAGAGTTAAAATACCAGATGATTGTCCACGCCGAACGTAACGCCATCATCAATGCGCGGCAGAACGTGGCGAGGATGCGCATTTATATCTGGCCGATGATGCCGTGCAGCGTTTGCGCCAGTTTGATTATTCAGGCGGGCCTGACCGAGGTGATCGCGCCGGAAAACACCAATGAACGCTGGGTCGATAGCTTCACCCTCAGCCAAACCATGTTTGAAGAGTCCGGTGTAACGATGCGCCTCGCGCCGAAAGACTGGGGAAACACGACATCAGCCCTAAAAAGCTGACAGGTGGTTTACGCCGTGTTGTCAGGCTGTGGCCCTAAAACCCCGATTTACCCCCGTTCGAAACAGGTGTTTTTGACGTAACATTTTGTTTTAAAACAAAACATGCGTTTCTGAGCGTGGTTTTGTCAGCAATTGTCAACAGGGGTAATTAAGGTGACATAGAGTTTAATTCATCCTCTTTCTAACCTCGCATCGCCCGAGAATTAAACTCTATGTCACCTTAATTCCTTATAGGCACGTCTTGTCATTCGAGAGATCTCTCGTTCGCCTTAAATCCTATTCACCATGTCAAACAGCCCGGCGATGGTTTGCCGTGATAGGGATATGGGCCAAAATATAGGATTATCAAGCAAGTTACCAAAAATTTGTTTGTCGTATTATCAATGGATTATGGAGATTTTCATTAAAAAGTGCTGGTTTGTTCTCTTTTTTGATTGGCCCACTTCGGACTATGAACCTATTATTCGATCATGAATTGAACAAACCACAGGAAAACAACCCATGTTCCCGCTCGCATCTCAATTGGCCCGTAACGTCAGTGTCGACCTCAAAGACAGCCTTCGCACCAAAACCGCCTTGAACAATCTGGGTTATCTGAACACGCCCAGTTTCGGCCTCACTGAATATCCGAACGAGACACGTTTAAGCGCTACCGCTGCGCTGCTTGAGCGCGGTGTTCGAGGCATCACAAAGTTTCAAAACGATAACGGCTTAAAGGTCGATGGCATTGCACTCATGTAGCGAAGCGATAGTGCATCAAAATAACATGAAGCCAGGGGGTGAGACCGCGCAAAAGTTGGGTGCGACGATGACCCAGCGGTTTGGCAACCCGATTGGTCCCCGACTTGGTGCCAATGATGATTCTGACAAGCCGAACACCCTGGCCAACATGGACCCGGCACGCCGTGTTGATGACTCGGATGGGTCTATGCGGAAACAACGCGAACCGGGGCTCAAGCAGCGCAGCGGTAACCCATCGAATGGGACAAAAACCATTGAGGACATGCTAAAAAACCCAAAGAAGAACAACCCGTTCTGGTCGGCAGCGGCCCAGAAACCACAACAGTCGCTTCAACAAAAACAACACGTCCCCAACCGTAATCCGCTGAAACTAAAATCAGAGGTCGCCAGCAACAGCAGCGTTGATCTGGTCGACAGCCTTCGGGTTAAGCAGGGCCTGAACAAGCTGGGGTACCTTCAAGAACCCAAGTTCGGCATCACGCGATATCCCAACCAACAGATGTTTGATGCGATCCAAGACTTTCAGAAGGGCAAAGGCCTAAAAATTGACGGTGTCATGAAGCCGGGCGGTGAGACGGAACAAACTCTCAGCAAAATCCTCACCGACAACGGCCTGTTCTTCAAAGACGCCCATGAAGATGAACTGCGCTCAAGTAGCGAAGCGTTAGCGCTACAACAACACTCAAGTAGCGAAGCGTTAGCGCAACAAAAACGCTCAAGCCGAGATGCGGTGGCGCAAACCAACCAAGAGGCCAGCACCGACGCACAAACTGTGCCAAAACCACCCCTTAAACCCGGAGAATATGACCGCGACGGCGACGGCGTCGCCGATGCCCGAGACAAACTGTTCCGACCGGGCGACGGCAAATCCAATCCGCAACCGCAGCCCTATTATCCAGGCATGGACGGCCCTGATAGTAAGATGCTTTTGGATGCGAAAACATCAGATACCAAAGGCGGTGGCGGCCCGAAAACGGGCAAACAAAACGACCAACCGGACGGTGCCGATACCGCAACGGACGGCACGCCAAAATCAGGCGTGCCCGAGGGTGCCCGCATGGACGAACACGGCAACTGGTTTGATGCGGACGGCAAGCCCATCGACGACCCCAACCAAAACCTGAACCTGCATAAAACGGCAGGGCCCGTGGCCATTCCGGCAGCGGCGGCGGCGATTGGGAGTGCCGCTGTTGCGGCGGGGGCGATCACCCAAAAGCAATTGGATGCGGCGATGGCCAAAGTACGCGAAACAGGTAAGCCGCTGACCGACTTTTTGCCTGATCTAAAGGATACGCCCGCTGGCATAGCGGCCACCGCCAATTTACCCCAAAACACTGAGGCGCGGCGTTGATGATATTGATTGGACGCCTATGTTTGGCGACAAGATCAAATCAAGCGGGTTGGGACGCTAGTGAGGACGTGCCCGCTCCTTCTGCCTTGACTAAATAGGCGTCTCGTCGCAAGCCTTTCGCATGGCGGAAACACCTTCTCATATTGTTGTGATCGGCGCGGGTATCATTGGCGTCTGTGCCGCTTTGGAGCTGCGTCGCCGGGGTCATGCCGTCACCATCATAGACCGCGAAGGACCGGCCAGTGCGTGTTCGTTCGGCAATGCAGGGCTATTTGCCGAAGCGGCGTTTCAGCCGTTGGCGACGCCCGATGCCCTTATGAAGGTGCCGGGTTGGTTGATACGCGATAATGGCCCGATCGCTGTGCAGTGGCGCTATCTGCCCAGCTTGGCACCGTGGCTGATGCGCTATCTAGTGAGCGCCTTTAAGCCCGACATGGCCGAGCGCGGCGATGCAATCCATGCCCTGACCATCAATTCAACAGCGCGCTATGAAAAACTGGCCGCCGAAGCCGGTGTACCTGAATTGGCGCAGCGCACAGAGTATGTGTATGCGTTTCGCGACCCGGCAGCGTTGGCGCATAAGCAGGACCTAACCGAGAGCTATCGCGCCAAGGGTTATACGGTTGATATGGTCTCGGCGACCGAGTTGTGTGCGTTGGAGCCGGATCTTGATACGGCGCATGTTGGCGGCGCGGTGCTGCGCAATATGGGGTTTACGCCAAACCCCGGTCGGTTGACCAAGGCGATCTATGAGTTGTTTCTGCGCGAGGGCGGGCAATCTAAGACCGCGACCGTTCAGGGGTTTGAGGCCAAGCCCGAAGGCGGTGTGCGCTTTGTTCACACATCCGAAGGCGGTGTTGCCTGTGATGGCGTGGTGCTGGCGGCGGGGGCGTGGTCGGCGCGGCTGCTGGCCCCGTTGGGCGTGAAGGTGCCTTTGGAAACCGAACGTGGCTATCACGTGTTGGTCCGCAATCCGGGGGTGACGGTGGCCCGACCGATCTACGGCGGTGAGGGATCAATGGTCGCGACACCGATGGAAGAAGGGTTGCGGTTCGCCGGTACGGTTGAATTTGCCTCTGTCGATGCAGCCCCGAACCCGGCCCGCATCGAGAATATTTTGCGCACTGCACGGGCGCTGTTTCCAACCCTGAATACCGCTGACCATGACGTGTGGATGGGGTGTCGCCCCACCTTGCCCGATAGCCTGCCGGTGATTGATCGTTGCCCGGGGCACGCAAATGTGGCGCTGGCGTTTGGCCATCAGCATCTGGGCCTAACGTGCGCCCCTGCAACCGCACATTTGGTTGCCGATGTGGTGGATGGTCGGCAATCAAATATCGATATCGCGCCGTATCGGGCGACGCGCTTTTGAACGCCTCGCACTTGTTTGGCCCTGTGCTCGCACTTGTTTGGCCCCGTGAATGACTGGAATGTGGGTCTTGTGCCTGAATGTGAAGCAGCGCAAAGTATCGTGCATTATAAAAGGCACACAAAGATGTCATAATTGGGGGAGTTGACGAGCAGCCATTTTATGGCTCAGAGTCTGGCGTCTAACTCATGGAAAACGTTGCATTTTTGTTAAACTCAGGGAGATCACAATGACGAAACAACTTAAATCGCGCGTTAGCGCGGCAACCACAGGCGCAGCCGCAAAGGCGTTTAATCGCCGGACGGTTTTGAAAAGCGCCGCTGCTGTCGGTGCCATTGCGGCCACCGGTCCAGCGTATATTAAAGACGCTTTTTCGGCCGGTACGGTCAACGCGATCGTTTGGACGAACTATCTGACAGACGACTTCTTGGCCAAGTTCAAAGCCGATACGGGCATCACCGTTAACGTGACGCCACTGGGCTCGAACGAAGAGCTAATCAACAAAATGAAAGCCACCAAGGGCCGCGGGTTCGACATGGTCACACCGACCTTGAACCGTCGTGGTCAGTGGCAGCCGCTGGAAATGTCTCAGCCTTGGGACTTGAACAAGATTCCGAACCTGTCGAACGTTGATGCGGCTTTTGTAAAAGCATCAAGCGCTTGGACATGGGGTGGCGGTCAGCATCACTTGCCACATATTTGGGGCACCGAGGCGATGTCTTGGCGCACCGACATGTACACCACCGAGTATGGCAAACTGTCATTGGGTGATCTGTGGATTCCAGAAATGAAGGGCAAAGTTCAGGGCCGCCCGCATTCCATGATGGCTGGTATTGGCCGTTACCTGGAAGGCGCCGGCAAGCTTCCGCCATTTACCGATGCGTACAAGAGCCAAGATCAAATGCGCAAAATTTGGGACGAAATCACCAAATTTGCGGTTGAGCATAAAGCCTGGGTGAAGCAGTTCTGGAACGATCACGACACACAAAAAACCGGCTTCATGCAAAACGGTGTTGTGATGGGTCAAACCTGGGACGGCCCCGCCATCGAGTTGATGAAAGAAGGCAAGCCGGTTCAGTACATGGCACCGAAAGAGGGTGCGTTTGCTTGGCTTGACGGTCTGTTGATGCCAACGGGTGCTGAAAACATCGCTGAAACCTATGAGTTGGTGAATGCCATCTACACGGTTGAAGCGGCTGCCGATTCAGCCATCAAAACCGGCTATAACGGCACCGTTACGGGCTATGCCGACAAACTGGATGAGGCCTCTAAGAACGCTTTCAACACATCTTACCCCGGCGACGCGCTGGCGAAGTTGTGGTGGTGGCCAGACGAAGAGCCTTGGTACGCGGAAATTCGTGCCGAGTATCGCGACAAGTTCGTCGCTGCCTAAGCAGGTATTTGGTTGCGGAGAACTCGGCTCTATTTGGGCCGGGTTCTCCCCCCAACCAACGCGAAGAACATGATGGTCAGAACAACTGACCGCGTGGGGGACTTGTAAGCGATTTGGGGAGAATGCTGTAAACAGCGCTTCTAACGGCGATAAGGGGACTGCAATGAGCAGCGTCGAGTTAGATCATGTGACCATTCGTTTCGGCGATTTTACCGCCGTTGACGATTGTAATTTGACCATTGAATCCGGTGAGTTTTTTAGCTTCCTTGGCCCCAGCGGCTGCGGCAAAACCACAATTTTGCGCGCCGTGTCCGGCTTTATGGAACCAACCGAAGGTAGCGTTCGGATTGGCGAAAAGGACATGCGTGGCTTTGGCCCCAACCAACGACCAACGGCGCTGATCTTTCAGAATCTGGCGTTGTTCCCGCTGATGACCGTTGCCGACAACATCGCCTTTGGCCTGGAAGTGAACGGCATCAAGTACGCTGAACGTCGCCGCCGGGCCGAAGAGTTGCTCAACCTGATTGCGTTGCCCGGGCAGGGCGAAAAAATGGTGTCCGAGCTTTCCGGTGGACAGAAACAGCGCGTCGCCATTGCCCGAGCGTTGGCGGTTGAGCCGCAGGTCTTGCTGCTGGATGAGCCGCTATCGGCGTTGGATTTGAAGTTGCGCCAACATATGCGCTCCGAGCTGCGCACCATTCAAAAGCGCGTCGGCATTACCTTTATCTACATCACCCACGATCAAGGCGAAGCGCTGACCATGTCAGACCGCGTTGCTGTGATGAGTGCGGGGATTGTGCAACAGGTTGGCAACGGTACGGAAATTTACAACAACCCGGCGACATCGTTTGTGGCGTCGTTTGTGGGTGAAAACAATCCGCTGCCGGGCCGCGTGACGAAAGCCGATGGCGACCATGCACTGATTGACTCAGAATTTGGTTCGATCCGTGGCCTGAACAATCGTGGCCTGAAAGAAGGCGATGACGCGGTTGTTTTTGTTCGCCCTGAAAACTTGAAGCTGGCTGATTCCAGCGCCGATACTTCGGCTGAAAATGTTTTTGAAACCACAGTGCTGAAAGAAGAATTCGAAGGCAGCTTCTTGCATGTGTTCTTAAAAAGCACGGGCGAAAAACCGCTGAAGCTGGCGATTACCAACGATGGCTTGGTGCCAACCTTCAATGGCGGTGAAGCGGTCAAAGTAACATTTGATGCGCAAAAGGCCATCGCCCTGCCGTTTGGGGAAATGGCCGATGAGTGAGGCGGCGCCCGCACAAGGTATGGGGCAAGAAATTGTCGTTGCCCAGTCGGTGATTGCGCCACAATTGCCGCAGCCCGGTTCAGACGAACCTGCGGCGACGCCCAGTATGCCCAGTCCGTCATTGCCAAGTGTGGGCGGGTCCGAGGCCACGCCATCAATGCCCAGCCCGTCGTTGCCAAATAATAGTGGCAGCATGTCGGTGTCTCCGTCTTTGCCGGGCGCGTCAGCGCCGTCGGTCACGCCGTCACTTCCCAGTAATGGTTCGGGGTCGGGCGTCAATATCACAATCGTGAACCCAGAGAATCTGCCGGCCCTGAAGCCCGGACAAACCGAGTTGAAACTTGTCATCCAGCCGGAAGCACCGGCGCAGCCGATGCAAGAAGATGGCGGTATTGGCTTTTTCACGATCTTCTTGGCGTTGGTCACGGCAATGGTTGTTGCACCAGTCGTTCAGCGCGAAGCGGGAAAATGGGTTGGTTTCGTTAACGCTTTTGATTTCATCCGCAAGAACGGCGCAGTGATTTCAGGTTACCTCATCTTGTTTGCCGGCGGTTGGATTGTCTTCATGATCATCTTGCCGCAGGCGTTCATGCTTGATTTTTCGTTCCGCTATAACTTACCACCGCCAGAAGTTGGCGGGCCGAACGACGTCTATACGCTGAAGAACTATACCTATTTGCTGTTCGGCCGTGAAACAGATGATGCGTGGCTAAACTGGTTGCACCTAGAGGTCTTCTTCAAGACGATCTTGGCCAGTGTGATCGTCACGGTTCTGAACTTCTTGCTGTGTTACCCGTTGGCCTACTTCATGGCGCAGTCGGTTCATGGCAAATCACAACGCCTGTTGTTTCTCTGCCTGTTGTTGCCGTTCTGGGTGAACGAAATTTTGCGAGCCTTTGCCTTCAAATTGATCTTTGCACAAGCCGGTCTGATCAACGTGATGATGATCAATATAGGTCTGTGGGACACGCCGTTTGACTTCTTCAAATCCGATGTCGCCCTTTATACCGGGCTGACCTATGCATACCTCTTGCTGATGATCTTCCCGTTGTATAACGCCATTGAAAGCTTGGATCACAATCAAATTGAGGCAGCGCGCGATTTGGGTGCGTCTTGGTGGCGCATTCATACGCGGGTGGTGATGCCCTATGCCAAGCCCGGAATCGCGTCCGGTTGTACGATGGTATTTATGCTGTCGGCAGGGGCTTTGGCGGCACCGAACATTCTGGGTGGACCCAGTAGTTTGTGGTTCACGCAAATTATTTATCAGTGGTACAACACCGGTGGCAACTGGCCGCAAGGATCAGCCTATGCCTTTGTTCTGCTGATTGCGTGCATCGTGTTCGTTCGGATCATGATGCGGGTCTTCAACGTCAGCCTTGGGGATATCGCAAAACGATGACATCAGAACAAATCAATCGCTGGGTCGTGCGCGGATACATTTTGCTGTTCTTCGTCTACCTATTTGGTCCGCTGGTGATTATGTCAGCATCGGCTTTCAACACGTCTAGTTATCCAACAATCACGCCGTGGGAAGGGTTCACAACGGAATGGTTCTCTAACTTGGCGAACAACAGCAAGATCATCAATGGCTTGGTCAACAGCTTGTGGGTTGGCTTGGGTGTTGTTGCGCTCGCTGTGCCAACGGGCCTGGCGGGTGCCCTTATGTTGATGGAGGTTCGCCCGAACCTACGCCCGATTTATTACACCATCGTGGTATCGCCGGTTCTGGTGCCTGGCGTTATTTTGGGTATTTCAACCGTAATCTTTTGGGAGCGGTTCGGAACGTTTGTCGGTTTGGATTATAAGACAACGTCTAATCCGTTTTTCCTAACCATCATCGGCCAATCAACGTTTATTTCTGCCTACTGTATGCTGATCTTTATCGCCCGGTTGCAGCGGTTTGATAAAACCCAAGAAGAAGCAGCCCTTGATTTGGGCGCGACCCATGTTCAGGTGTTTTGGAAGGTCTTGCTGCCTTTCTTGCGCCCGGCAATTTTCTCGTCGATCATTCTGGCGTTCCTCACCAGCTTTGAGAACTATAACACCACCGTCTTCACCATGGTTGCCAAGGGCACGTTGGTGACGGAACTGGCAGGCATGGCGCGGTTTGGCGTCAGTCCTGAAATCAGTGCACTGGCTGTTGTTATTATTGCCTTCACGCTGACCGGCGCTGTGATCTATGAGATTAAAAAACGCCGCGAAGAAGCCCACGAAGAACGGGCAAAGGCGGCGGCAAAGATGGCTCGTATCGCCGACCCGGAACCTGCTTAATCGGCTGGATAAAGAGGAACATTCCATGGCATCCACCGTGCATATCATTGAACGGTATTCTGTTCAGGTGCTGACTAAACGGACAGGCCAAGCGCCAAGGCCACAAATTATTGTTCGTCTCTACACGGCGTCGGGTTTGATGTGTGGTACGGCTGTCTTTAAGGATTATGGACCGAACAGAGAGGCCGACCTGCCGCTTGGTGATCCATCGGATGATTCGGCGACGGCTTTTTATGACATCCGGTTTTACGAAGCCTTTATCGATATTTTACGGCTTGAAACCGAACTGTTCTGGAAAATTCACTGGATCCAACTGGGTGCGGCAAGACAAGTTTCCGATGTTTCGCTGGATACGAAACAAGAGATCATTGGTGAATACTTCAGCCGCCTTGAAAACATATGATCGGTTGGGCTGGGCTGGTAACAGCGTCAGTCATTATCGTGATTGCGGATGTTGCTGTTTCCGATGCTTACGAAAGTTTGATCTATGATCATGAGGTTGCTGCCGAATGCGGTCTGTTGTCTGCCGACGCGCGGGGATCGTTCAGGCGCGCCCGCGATGATCTTGCCGCTCGCAGCAATCTGGAACCTGACGCCCTAAAAGCATTGCGCTTGTCGGCCATCGTTCGGGCGATGCGCGAATATGACAACCGTGGATTGGGTGGCTATAAGGCGTGGTGTAAACAGGACGGCAAAGCTGGCGTTGCGCGAATTATTGCTGCTGACCCCTTAAAATAATCAAAAGCGGATAAAAAACCGAAAAAAAATCCATATTTTTGACAACATTAACTTAATTTTGTCGAATTTAGGGACTACTATCCGCATCTCTAAACACGCGGCCATTCGGCTCGCAAGACAATATGAATGGCGACTGTTTTGAAACGCCCTGCAAAAACACCAATGGCTTCCTCTTCAGCGCTAACGCAGCGCTGTGCCCAAACATTTGGTCGTCGCACCCTTCTAAAGAATGTCGCCGCCGTCGGTGCCTTGGCAGCGACCGGACCTTTTATTGTTAAAGATGCCTTCGGTACGGGTGGAGAGTTAAGGTTCTTAATGTGGTCTGACTATCTGCCGACGGCCTTCCTAGACGGGTTCGTTAAGGAAACGGGTATTCGCGTTCGCCATGTGACCTATGGCTCGAACGAAGAATTGATGAGTCGGCTGCAAGCAACGAAAGGACGGGGTTTCGATTTGATCGGCCCGTCAACACGGTTTGCCAATCAGTGGCGTGATACGAATTTGCTCATTCCATTTGACAACACCCGCGTGAATCTTGAGCGCATTCAATCAACTTACTTGAACAATGCTTTGGATCATTGGACCTGGAACGGTGGGTTCCATTATTTACCTTATGTTTGGGGAACCGAGGCTATTGCCTGGCGGACAGATCAATATGATCCGCAATACCAAGGTCTCAGCTATGGGACCCTCTGGACACCTGGCGTTAAGGGCCGGGTGATGGGGCGCCCTCATTCCATGATGCTGGGCATTGGTCTTTATTTAGATGCGACGGGTAAGTTGCCGTCGAACCGCATGCTGGATGCGTATAAAGATGAAGAATCGATGCGGCGGATTTGGTCCGAAATCACAAAGTTCGCCATCGACCATCGCGAATGGGTAAAATTATTCTGGAACGATGCTGAATCCCAAGTGAACGGTTTTCTGAAAAACGACATTGTTATTGCGCAGACGTGGGACGGCCCCCCTCTTCGTATGAAGAACCAGGGTGAACCGATCGACTACAGAGCGCCAGATGAAGGGGCGATTGCTTGGATTGATGGGCTATCAATTCCGCTTGATGCCCGCAACTTCGATGAGATTTATGCCTTCTTAGACTATCTCTATCGCCCTGAAAACGCGGCACTTCTTTCGCGTGAGACCGGATACAATCCAGTGGTGGCGGGGGCCGGTGAGTTGTTGGACGAAGCCAGTCGCCGCAACTTTGACGAAGCCTATCCAGCAGGGGCGATTGAGAATTTGTGGTGGTGGCAACCGGAGCCCTCTTGGTATGCCAGCCTTCGTCAGGCATTCACAGACGCATTCGTTGCCAGTAAGTAACCAGAATTCTGGTTAATCCTCCTCTTGATTTTTACAACCATTCAGTGGCACCTTTGTGTTTAGAGCACAAATAGCGTGGTTCGGAAAACGCGCTTTGGTGTTCAAGTGAACGCACTGGGGGGTGGTTATGCGCGAGTGGACTCTCAAGGTAGGTATTTTTCATATCGTCGTTGCCATGGGGATTGTCATGGCGGCTGGGTCTGCCAATGCGGTTGACCAAAAGCCAGAGGCTTTCATTGAAGAACTCACTATACTCGCCATCAATGATTTAACCGACGCCACCATTCCACGCGATGTTCGCCTCGAACGATTGCAAACCATGATGGCAGAGAAATTCGCTGGTAAGTCTATTGCTACGTGGGTCTTGGGTCGGCACCTCAAACGCGCATCGGAAAGTCAGCGTGAACGGTATATGACCACCTATGCGCGGTTGATGACCGAATCCTACGTGGATCGGTTTACGCGGTATAACGGCGAAAGCTTAGAAATTGTGCGGGCGGAACAGATCAGTGATACCGAGTCTGTTGTTAAAACAATTATGCAACGGCCAGGTGGGTTTGAGTCGGTCAAAATTGATTGGCGATTGCGTGATCATGAAGGCAAGTGGTTGGTGCTGGACATCTTGGTTGAAGGCGTCAGCATGGCGCAGGCGCAGCGGTCGGAATTTGCCTCGACCATGCGTCGCCTCGGTGGTGACATGGATGCCTTTTTAGATGAACTTGAGCAACGCGCCCTCCAAGTCGCCGCCCGATCCGACTAACGTCGAAGCACCATCCGGTAAGGATGCGGACTACGAGAATTTCCCTGTTGGCTCATTTTTACTGCCAGCGCGATTGCGGCCTCACATTCACTGTTTCTATGCGTTTGCGCGGGCGATTGATGACGTCGCCGATTCAAACACGCTGTCTGCCGATGAGAAGATTGAACGGCTTAATTATTTTGCCAAAGCTGTGTCAGGCGATGCGGCTGGACCTGCTGGCTATGAAAAAGGCCAAGCAATGCACGCCTCACTGGCGGCAACGGGTGTCACAACCCAGCATTGCCTGGATTTGATTGACGCCTTTAAGCAGGACTGCGTGCAAACGCGGTATACGTCTTGGGATGATCTCATGCACTACTGCATCCGCTCGGCGGCACCTGTGGGGCGGTACCTGTTGGATGTGCACGGCTGTGATCCGAAAGGGTATGTGCAATCGGATGCGCTGTGTAATGCGCTGCAAGTGATCAATCATTTACAAGATTGCCAAGATGACTATCGAACGCTGGACCGCGTTTACTTGCCCGGCGATTGGATGGCCGAAGAAGGCGTCACCGTTGAGGCTTTAGATGGTTCTGAGGTCAGGCCTGAATTGCGGCGCGTGTTAGACCGGTGCATTGCTGCCAGCATTGAATTGATGGTAACGGCTCGACCTTTAGCCGCTCGATTGTCCGACCGACGTCTCGCGATGGAGTCGGCGATTATTGTTCGCATCGCGGATGCCTTGCTTGTGAAGCTGGCTGTTGAAGACCCCCTTGCCGGGCGCGTGGCTCTGGCGAAACCAGCGTACCTAAGTTGCGCCGTGCGGGGTGCCTTTATGGGCATGATTGGTCGCCCCTGATGGAGGGCGGCTCAGACGTTGCGGCGGCCATTGGGCTTCTCGCTGCCTTCGCCTGGATTTATCTTCTTGGTTTTCATGGTGGATTTTGGCGGGCTGATCAGCGGTTGCCAGACCGTGTGCCTCCGCTTGAAAACTGGCCGTCTGTTGCGTGTGTCATTCCGGCCCGCAATGAGGCCGAGACCATCGCCGCAACGGTGAACAGTCTTTTGGCGCAAGAGTACGAGGGGGCGCTGACGGTTATTGTGGTTGATGATAATAGCACCGATGGCACGGCAGAAGCGGTGCCCCGAGATGACCGATGTTCGGTGATCTCGGGCGAGCCTTTGGTCGCTGGTTGGACCGGCAAGGTCTGGGCGATGCATCAAGGCTTTCAACAAGTCGATGCCGCCACAGATTATGTTCTGTTTACCGACGCCGATATTGTGCATGACCCGTCCAGCGTTGCCCGGCTGGTGTCAAAAGCACAGCCGAATAATCTGACCATGACATCGCTGATGGTACGCTTGGACGCGGGCGGCTTTTGGGGACAATTATTGATTCCCGCCTTCGTCTTCTTTTTTCAAAAGCTGTACCCGTTTCCGACGGTCAACAACCCTCGCCGCAAGATGGCTGCGGCTGCCGGTGGGTGTATGTTGGTCAATCGGGAAGCCTTGGTGAAGGCGGGCGGACTGGAGAAGATCAGCGATGCCCTGATTGACGATTGTGCATTGGGGGCGTTGATGAAAACCCAAGGGCCGATCTGGCTGGGGTTAACGAGCGAGGTCAGAAGTCTTCGCCCCTATGACGGGTTGGGTGAGATTTGGACGATGGTGGCGCGCACGGCTTTCCATCAGTTGCGCTATTCCGTTTTCATCTTGATCGGCTGCGTTATGGGATTGGCCTTGTTGTATGTCGCTGGGCCAGGCGTTGCAATTTATGGTGTGGTGATGATGGATGGTGTGGCGCTGGGACTGGGGATCGCGGCGTGGGCGTTGATGGCGGTCGCCTATGCACCAACGGTTCGGTTGTATGGTTTATCAACGGGTTGGGTGGCAACGCTGCCGCTGTGCGGGCTGTTGTATGGGCTGATGACAGTTGATTCTGCGCGGCGGCATTGGATGGGTGTGGGCGGCACTTGGAAAGGCCGGACGCATTCTCCGAAGGCCTGACGACGTGACAAAGAGGCGTGACGGCCCACATCCGCTGGTGTATCGAACCATTTATGACGAATGAGCCGCCCCAATCGTTAGCGCCTGCAATCACTGCGGCGGAACAGCGAGAGCTTGAAGGCTTGGTGCGCCAAGCGGGCTCGTCGTTCTATTGGGCGATGCGCCGGCTGCCACCACAAAAGCGTCAGGCACTGTACGCAATCTATGCCTTCTGCCGTGAGGTTGACGACATCGCCGATGAGCCGGGTATGATGGACGATAAGCAACGCGCGCTGCAAGGCTGGAGTGACGAGGTCGCAGCGATCAATGCGGGGCATCCGACAACGCTGATTGGCCGCGGCTTGCTAGAGGCGCAAACCCATTTTGGCATCTTATGTAATGACTTGATCGCCGTGATCGCCGGTATGGAAACTGATGCACCGCCGACCTTAAAGCTGGCCGACGATGCAGCGCTAACCCTGTATATTGACCAAGTTGCCTGTGCGGTTGGTCGATTGTGTGTTCGCGTGTTCGGCCTGGAAGAGTCTCTTGGGATTGCGCTTGCCAAAGCCCAAGGAGAGGCCTTGCAGCTAACCAACATCCTGCGCGACGTCGCTGAAGATGCGGGCCGTGACCGCATCTATATCCCGGCTGATCTCCTGCGCGAAAAGGGTGTTCCTGACGATATTGGCATGGATGCGTTGTTGGATCATCCAGGGCTTAAGGCGGCGTGCGGTGACTTAAGCGGGCGCGCCCTTGAGCAGTTTTTGGAAGCCGAACGTCTCATTACCCAAGCGCCGCGTGATTTAACGCGCCCGTCTCGCATGATGTTAGCGGTTTATCGGGCAACCTTTGATCGGCTGATGCAGCGCGGATGGCGCGATATGCGCAAGACCGTGCGCTTAGGCAAAGCGGCGAAGCTGTGGATCGCACTGCGCCATGGGGTATTCTAATCCATGAGCACCGTTCACGTCATCGGTGCGGGCATGGCCGGGCTGGGGGCCGTCGTCGCACTGGCCAGTTCGGGCCAAAGAGTCAGGCTCTGGGAAGCAGCGAACCACGCGGGAGGCCGCTGTCGCTCATATTTTGATGCGGCAGTCGATGCCCGCATCGATAACGGCAACCATCTGGTGCTTAGCGGCAATACGGCGATCAATCGATATCTGGGCGAAATCGGTGCATCGGATCAATTGGCGGGTCCCGAGAGCGCCAAGTTTCACTTTTTTGACCTGGATTCGGGCGAGCGGTGGGTGGTTTGGCCAAATGAGGGCGCTATCCCGTGGTGGCTGTTCAATCGCTCTCGGCGCGTGCCAGGGGCCTCGATCATCGATCATCTTCAGGCGATCAAGCTAGCCTGGTGCACAGCAGATGCGACTGTGGCCCAGGTACTGGGTGGTAACACCGCGTTTGATCGGTTATGGGAACCATTGGCCGTGGGGGTGCTCAATACCCAATCTTCCGAAGCTGCGGCGACACTGCTGTGGCCGGTGGTGCGTGAAACCTTTGGGCGCGGCGGGCGGGCCTGCAAGCCGCGCGTTGCAAAACACGGTCTTAGTGAGACATTCGTCAACCCGGCCTTGGCGTACCTGAAAACCAAAGGGGCGGAGATAACCCTTGGTAGCCGATTGCGTGGATTGGTTCGCGGTGCCGGTCGCGTTGCGGCGCTAGAGTTTGCTGGCGAAGCCGGGACGATCAACTTAACAGCGGAGGATCGCGTCATCCTTGCCGTCCCGCCGGGGGGGGCTGCGGCCTTGCTGCCGGAGTTAACCGTGCCGACGGACTTTCGCCCGATCTTGAACGCCCATTTTAAGCTAGAGCCAGGTGAGGGCGCTGAGCACGGCATCATTGGCCTGACTGGGGGGCTGTCCCAATGGGTGTTCACTCGCGATGGCTTGGCATCCGTGACGGTCAGCGCGGCAGAGGCTGTTATTGACGAATCAGCAGACGTTTTGGCCGCCAAATTATGGCGCGAAGTCGCCAAAACGCTGAAGTTAGGCGCCCGCTCGATGCCCGCACACCGGATCGTGAAGGAAAAGCGGGCGACAATTGCCCAAACACCCGATCAGAACGCGAAACGCCCCTCTGTTGTGACCCCCTTGGAAAACCTGACATTGGCCGGGGATTGGACAGCAACAGGCTTGCCAGCGACCATTGAAGGCGCGCTCCGCTCTGGGTTCAATGCAGCCATGCACGGCACGGAACCACTTGAAAGATGGACATCTTTTTAAAACAACCTTATACCTCAAGGTAACGTGATTTCGCAGCCGCGAGATCGCGCTTTGTTTGTTAATAAAATGTCTGCTTTTTGCCGTAATAATCTGAGTAACCATGTTCGATACGCCGCCCATAACAGAAAGCCCGGAAATCCACGATCCAAAGTGGGAATTATTGGGCAGAGTCGATCAAACGGTCGAAGAGGCGCGCGCATGGCTTTTAGAAAAGCAACGCGACGATGGCCATTGGGCCTTCGAATTTGAATCAGACGCGACGATTCCTTCCGAATACATCTTGCTGAACCACTTCTTGGGCGACCCGAAAGAAGAACTCGAAGCGAAAATCGGCAATTACTTGCGCGAAATTCAAGGCGGACACGGCGGCTGGCCGTTGTTTCATGATGGCGACTTCGACATGAGCGCCTCGGTTAAGGCCTATTACGCGCTCAAAATGATCGGTGACGATCCAGAATCGGATCATATGATTCGCGCCCGTAACGCCATTTTGGCGAATGGTGGCGCTGAACGAGCCAATGTCTTCACACGCATTTTGCTGGCGCTGTATCAACAGGTGCCGTGGCGTGCCGTTCCTGTTATGCGCGTCGAAGCGTTCTTACTGCCGAAATGGGCACCATTCCATATGGATAAGGTGTCCTATTGGACGCGAACCGTGATGACCCCGCTGCTGGTGCTGTATTCGTTTAAGCCAAAAGCGAAGAATTTGCGCGACGTTCATATTCGTGAGTTGTTCACATCGCCGCCTGAATCCATCAAAGATTATATGCGCAACCCAACAGGCCACTGGATGGGGTCTATATTCTTGGGTGTCGATAAGATCGCGCGTGCCATTGAGCCTCTGATCCCAAAACGGATCGAAAAAAGGGCGATGAGTAAGGCTGTCAATTTTATTGAAGAACGCTTGAACGGAACCGAAGGTTTGGGTGGCATTTTTCCGGCGATCGCGTTTTCAATCATCGCCTTTGAGGCCATGGGCTATTCGCGCGATGATCCGGCGTTTGTATCGCAGCGCCAAGCCATTGAAGATTTAATGATTGAAGAAGAAAACCGCGCCTATTGCCAACCGTGCCTATCGCCGGTCTGGGATACGGGCTTAGCCCTTCATGCACTTTTAGAAACTGGGATGGATCCGGAAAGCCCAGAAGTCACAAAAGCCATTGATTGGCTGTATGAGCGCGAAATTACGGACGTTGTCGGCGATTGGGCAAAGCAACGCCCCGGCTTGGCACCGGGCGGATGGGCCTTCCAATATCGTAACGATCACTACCCCGACGTGGACGACACGGCTGTTGTTGCCATGGCCTTACATCGCTCAGGTCCTAAAAAACACGCAGAGACTCTGGAACGCACGCGGGTTTGGGTCGAAGGCATGCAATCGGAAAATGGCGGGTGGGGCGCGTTTGACGCGGATAATACCCACTACCATTTGAACCATATTCCGTTCGCTGATCACGGCGCGATGCTGGACCCGCCCACGGCTGATGTTTCTGCCAGGTGCCTCGGCATGATGACCCAGATGGGCTATGAGTTGGACCATCCGAGTGTTGTTCGCGCCATTGCATATTTGAAAATGGAACAAGAACAAGACGGGTCTTGGTTTGGCCGCTGGGGCACAAACTATGTTTATGGCACATGGTCTGCGTTGTCGGCGTTGAATGCGGCGGGCGAGGACATGAACCAGCCGTACATCCGCAAAGCCGTTGATTACCTGATATCGTTCCAACGCGAAGATGGCGGCTGGGGCGAAGACTGCGCGACGTATTGGAAAGACCGTAAGGGTGAATCCAAGGAAAGCACACCGTCGCACACATCCTGGGCCGTGTTGGGTCTGATGGCAGCGGGCGAAGCGGAAACCGATTGTGTCCGCCGTGGCATTGAATACCTCGTAAATGCGCCCCGCGAAGCGGACGGAAAATGGATTGAGAAATTTCATAACGCGCCTGGTTTCCCAAAAGTGTTTTACCTAAAATACCACGGATACAGCGCGTACTTCCCGCTGTGGACGCTGGCGCGATACAGTAATTTGCAGCGCAGCAATTCCAAGTTTCCGCAATACGGCCTTTGATCGCAGACACACGCGAGCCTGCCCATCCAGGGCTGACAGTCGGTCTCATTACCGGACTAGCCAGCGAAGTTGAAGCCCTCGGCAGTCTTGAACCGAACTGCGAAGTACGGTGTGCCGGTGCGCGTGCCAACCGGGCAGAGGCCCACGCCCGCGAGCTTATTCACGAAGGGGCCGATGGCCTGATCAGTTTTGGAATTGCTGGAGGACTGATTCCGGACTTGCCGCCCGGATCACTGGTTCTGGCGGATTGGGTGATTGGGGCCGAAGGCGGTCAGGCCTATGCCTGCGATGGCGCGTGGCGAAACCGGATCCGCGATGCGGTCGTTGCCGCCGATCCGACCATCCAGGTAAAGGGTGGCGGTCTGACCGGCTCGAACGCCATGATCGCCTCTAGTGCGGGGAAAGCGGCCTTACAGCAAAAAAGTGGCGCAGTGGCTGTCGATATGGAAAGCGCCGCCGTTGCGCGGGTCGCGGCAGAGGCGGGCAAGCCATTCGTGGTGGTGCGGGCCGTTGCCGACCCGGCCGAACGGACCATTCCCGCCTGGTTATCCGATAGTGTTAACGAAGCAGGCGAGCCGCGCTATGCGCACGTCATTACCAACCTTGCGATAAGGCCCTGGAGTGTTCCGGCCCTTATTCGGGTTGCGTCTGACAGTGAAAAAGCGTTGGAAACCTTACGCCGCGTCGCGCTCTTTAGCCGCCCGCTCTTCCATCTCTTGTGAGCGGGTTTTTACCATACCCTCAAAGATGAATTCGGCTGGGCGCTGATCTTCAAAGCTGACTTCAGGCGCCATCTCTTTTTTCGTATCAATCGGCTTTCTGGACACTTTCCAAGCCTTGAACGGGTTAGAGAACAGGTCTTTAACGGCAGAGGCTTCATAGCCACAGTGGGCCATGCAGTTGGCGCATTTTTCATATTTGCCGGTGCCGTATAGGTCCCAGTCTGTGGTGTCCATTAGCTCTTTGAAGGTATCAACATAACCTTCACCCAAAAGGTAGCAGGGCTTTTGCCAGCCAAAGATGTTGCGCGTTGGGTTGCCCCATGGCGTGCAGTGATAGGTTTGGTTGCCAGCCAAGAAATCCATGAACAGCGATGAGTGATTGAACTGCCAGCGCTTTGATTCTTCGCGTTTTTGGCCCAAATCAAAGATGTCGCGGAACAGTTGCTTGGTTTTCTTGCGGGATAGGAAGTTTTCTTGATCAGGCGCGCGTTCGTAGGCGTAACCCGGCGAGACGGTGATGCCTTCAACGTCCAGCTCATTCGTGCAGAAATCAAAGAACTCTGCCGCTTCTTCAGCCGACATTTGATCGAACAACGTGCAGTTTACGGTAACGCGAAAGCCCATTTCGCGGGCTTTTTTAATGGCGCTGACGGCGCGCTTAAAGGTGCCGGGCTGGGCGACGGCGCGATCATGATGTTCTTCCAGGCCGTCCAAATGCACAGAAAACGTCAAGTACGGTGATGGTGTAAAGTTTTCGAGCCGCTTTTCCATCAACAGTGCGTTGGTGCATAGATAGACGAATTTTTTACGCTCTATAATACCTTCGACGATTTGTTTGATTTCTTTATGCAGCAGCGGCTCACCGCCGGGAATGGATACCACGGGTGCACCGCACTCATCCACAGCGGTCATGCAATCATCAAAGCTGAGGCGCTTGTTGAGGATATCATCTTCATAGTCGATCTTGCCGCAGCCGGGGCAGGCCAAATTGCAACGAAACAACGGTTCCAGCATCAAGACTAATGGATACTTGTCTTGGCCTTTCAGTTTTTTGCCTAACAGGTAAGCACCAATACGAGCTTGCTGTATCAAAGGAACGGCCATGGCTGTCTATCCATCAACTAGAGTGAAATACGGGTTTATGCAGATGCGGCTTCAGGTGTTTTAATCGGCGTGGTCAGCTCGTCAGGTAATTTGAAGACGATATTTTCTTGGGTGCCAGATCGTTCGGTGACAGTGATCGTGGCAAATTCCCGTAAGCGATCAATAACGCCTTGCACCAAGGCTTCGGGCGCTGATGCCCCTGCCGTTAACCCAACCCGAGTAGCACCCGTAAACCAACTTTCTTGCATTTGCGTTGAGTCATCAATGAGGTAGCTATCGATGTTAAATTCAGTGCCAATTTCCCGCAAGCGATTGGAATTTGAGCTATTTTTGGCCCCAACCACCAGCAGCACATCCACTTCGCTGGCCAATTCACGAACCGCAACTTGGCGATTTTGGGTGGCGTAGCAGATGTCTTTGACATCGGGACCGACAATATTCGGGAACCGATCTTTCAGGGCCGCGATAACGTCTCGGGTTTCGTCGACGCTAAGCGTCGTCTGCGTCACATAAGACAACATTTCGGGGTCATTTACCTGAAGAGTCGCGACTTCTTCGGGGTTCGTTACCAGCAGCACACCGCCGGGTATGCGGCCCTGGGTGCCTTCAACTTCGGGGTGGCCCGCGTGGCCGATCAAAATAACCTGGCGCCCTTTTTTAGCGTGATTCTGGCCCTCTTTGTGAACTTTAGAGACCAGCGGGCAGGTCGCATCAATCACCGGCAAGTCGCGCACTTTTGCAGCGTTTTCAACCGATTCGGCAACCCCATGGGCAGAGAAAATCGTAACCGCCCCATCAGGAACATCGTCGACTTCTGCAACAAAAACCGCACCTTTGGCCCGCAGCGATTCAACCACGTGTTTATTATGAACAATTTCATGGCGCACGTAGACGGGCGGGCCATAGCGATCCAGCGCGCGTTCTACAATTTCAATGGCGCGTTCGACACCGGCGCAGAACCCGCGGGGATTGGCCAAAACAACATCAAGGGTGGGCTTGGCTGAGTCCGTCATGAAAACCTCATCGTATTCGCGCGCCTAGAGAAAACCATATATCACACGGTTGTTTAAACATTGCTGCGTAAAAGTCCACCCTAGTGCCTTGGGCTTGGCCCCATGGGCCTTCGCCATACCGGCATTGGTTGCGACGACGCAACATTTGATATAGGTCGCATGAAATAGATTAAAACCCAGTTAGCGGTTCAATAGGTATGTAAATTTTGGAGGTCGGCCGTGCATTTGGTGACCGGAGCAACGGGATTCTTAGGCTCAGCCGTCGCCAGACGCCTTTTAGCTGCGGGTAACAGTGTGCGCGTCACCGTGCGAAAGGGCAGTGATCGGCGGAATTTACAGGGTTTAGATGTCGAGGTCGTCACGGCTGATTTGCGTGATTCGGCGTCGATGGCGCGCGCAATGAAGGGCTGTGACGCTGTTTTTCATGTCGCGGCGGATTATCGTCTTTGGACCCGCGATGTCGAAGGGATGTTCAAAACCAACGTTGATGGCAGCGTTGCGATTGTCCGGGCCGCGATGGACGCGGGTATTCAGCGCATCGTCTATACGTCCAGCGTTGCTGTTTTGGGCATTGATCCGACCGGCACGCCAGCAAACGAAGAAACGCCCGTGTCGTTCGCCGATATGATCGGTCCTTATAAGCAATCTAAGTTCCGGGCTGAAGAAGCTGTACGGGCGCTGATTGCCGATGAAGGCGCGCCGGTTGTGATTGTGAATCCATCAACGCCAATTGGCCCTCGCGATGTGAAGCCAACACCAACGGGCAAGGTTATTGTCGATGCCGCGACTGGGAAAATTCCTGCTTTTGTCGATACGGGGTTGAATGTTGCCCACGTCGATGACGTTGCCGAAGGGCACGTCTTGGCTTTTCACAAAGGTCAGATCGGTGAGCGCTATATTTTAGGGGGCGATGACATGGCGTTGGCGGATATCTTGCGGGTTGTTGCTGAGACCGTCGGGCGCAAGCCGCCGACGGTGAAATTGCCGCACGGCTTGATCATGCCGATTGCCTACATGGCAGAAGCCTGGGCGACCATGTTTGGCGGCGAGCCATTTGTTGTTGTCGATGGTGTTAAAATGGCGCGAAAGAAGATGTTCTTTTCCTGCGCGAAGGCGGAAACCGATTTGGGTTACACGCACCGCGCGGGAGGCGACGCCATTCGCGACGCTGTCGCGTGGTTCCAGGCCGAGGGCTACGTGTAGTGGCCACATCTCGCCGCATTGGCGTGGCGGGCCTTCTCGGGTTAGGCGTCGGGCTTAGCTTAGTTGCCTTTGTATTTGCCGGAACGGACTGGGGCGCTTTGCAGCAATCCTTGGCGGCTGTCGGGGTCGGTTTTGCCGCTATTTGCCTGTTTCGATTTTTGCCAATTGGCTTTGATGCGATGGGGTGGCGGGCGCTGGTGCGGCCAGCGTTGGCTGGCCCCGTTTACGCAACGCGCGCGCGGTGGATTGGCGAATCGGTCAACACGCTGCTGCCCGTTGGTCAGGTCGGCGGCGACGTGGTGCGCGCCCGATTGCTGGGCAAGTCATCCCATGACATGACGCGTGCTGCGGCCAGCACAGCGGCAGACTTTGCGATGGGGTTGGTGGCGCAGGCGGCCTTTACGATTGCCGCGCTGGCCTTGTTTTTTGCCGCCCTTGGCACTTCGGTTCTGGTTCATCAGGCGCTGATTGGTGGCGGTATCACGGTTTTGATCGGTGCTTTGGTTTTGATGCTGGTGCGGGGTGGCATTTTAGGGCGCTTGGTTGGTGTCGCACGGGGAGCCTTACCCGACGCCTGGGCTGAACGCACGGTCGAGGCCGCTGCGTCGGCAGATGCTGCGATAAAGCTGATCATGGCTGACAGAGGGGTTGTCGCGCAGTGCTTTGCCTGGCGTTTCGCTGGGTGGTTCGTGCGGGCGGGGGAGCCTTGGTTGATACTCTGGCTTGCGGGCCTGCCGGTTAGCTTATTTGCGGCGTTGGTTGTAGAGGCCGTAGCCAATGCGGCGCGCAGTGCGGCGTTTTTCATCCCCGGTGCCATTGGCGTGCAAGAAGGCGGTATCATGGCGGTCAGCTTAGCCTTGGGTTTGGATGCGGAAACGGCGGTGCTTCTGGCCCTGGTAAAACGGGGGCGTGAGGTCGCCGTTAGTGCGCCGGGGTTGATTGATTGGTGGTGGCAGGAACGGCGCTTTCGCCGGTCGGCTGCGATACCATGACCGAACAGAAGATCAAGATTCATGCGTTGGTTGACCTTATGCTTCGCGAGGACGCGGGCGGGCACGTTAAATGCTGGCAACGCTTGGCCGAGGCGGCGACGGATCCAGCGTTCTCCCCCCTTGATCTGACCGTACATTTCATGGGCACGGAGGCGCGTGTTGAGGCGTTGTCTGATCGGGTGCGGTATCAGTGTCATACGCCGGTTTTCTCGACCGCGCGGTTGCCATTTTTGGGGGCGATGCCCGATCATACAGACTTGGCGCCGAAGTCTCGATCTTTGGCACGGGCCTTAGCCGGTGCCGATCTTATCCATGCGACAGGCGCAGAATTTACGTTTGCCAAAACCGGCCTTGCTGTTGCCCGGAAACGCCGGGTACCGCTTACGCTGTCGCTGCATACGGACACGGCGCGTTATGCCCGCATCTTCACGGGGCGCACCATTGAAGGCCTGTTTGGCAAAGCCTCGTTTATGACCCGGTTGTTGAATGACCGCTGTGGTATTCCCGCCGGTCAGGAACGGGCCATGATCGACAAACTGCAAACGATGGCTGCTGCGGCCCGGCATGTTTTAATGCCAACACCGACCTGGCCAGGGTTGGAGATGATAACCACGCCAACATCAATCATGCGGCGCGGCATTGACCGCAGCCGCTTTGGACAAACGGCCCGGGACAGGGCGTGGCTGGAATCGGTGTATGATATTCCTGAAGATCGGGTTGTTGTCGCCTATGCGGGCCGGGTTAATCGCGGCAAGAACATTGGCACTTTAATAAACGCGGCCGCTCAGGCGATTGCCGCAGGGGCCGATATCCATGTGATTCTGATGGGCGAGGGTGAGGATCGCGAAACGGCGGCGGCGTCGCTTGGTAATCGGGTGTCGTGCCCCGGGGTGGTTGCGCAAACGACTGTCAGCCGGGTGCTTGCAGCATCCGACGTGCTGGCGTTTCCGTCGATGGTCGAGGTGTTCTCGAACACGGTGGTAGAGGGCATCGCGTCAGGCCTTCCCGTTATCGTAACGCCAGAAACCGGCATGCGGGATCGATTAACCCTTGGCGAAGCCGCCATTGAATGCGGTGGGGTTGATATGACCGCATGGGCTGATGCTTTGATCACATTAGCGACGGATTCGGCAGATCGTGCGCGTCGGTCCGCGCTGGCGCGGGTCGCAGCAAACAGTCTGCCTAGCTGGACGGACGTGCTGGTCGATGATGTTTTGCCGATTTGGCAGCGATACGCCACGGATGGGCTGGCATGAAAGAGTTTGGGTCCCGTATTTTGGTTCTCAGTCCACATCCCGATGATGAGGTTGTCGGCGCTGCGGCCTTGATCGCCCGCGCCCGCGCCGCCGGGGTCGAGGTGTGGTTGTGGCACATGACGACCGGCGTACCTGCCCAAGAAACCATGTGGCCGTGGCAGCGTGCGGGCCATGCTGATCGGGTTGCGCGTCGCCGGGCAGAGGCCAAAGCGGTTGCCCAAGAAATGGGATGCCGCATTGCTGGCTTTTCTGATCGCCCGACCCGAAGCCTGCGGCTCAACCTAAGCGCCGCGCGGACAGAGCTATCGCGGTTTTTGCATAACGACGCCATTGATGCTGTCTGGGTGCCAGCATACGAAGGCGGGCACTCGGATCATGACGCGGCGAATGCGCTGGCTTCTGTGTTCAAAAACACGGTGTCCATTTTTGAGTTTGCTGAATACAACTTCGTGGGCAGCACCATTCAATCGCAAATGTTTGTTCATCCGAATGGGACTGAGACGATTTTAAACCTAGCGCCAGATGACGTCGCTGAAAAACGGCGATTATTGGGGTTTTATCCATCAGAGGCGGGAAACTTGGGCTACGTCGACCAAGCCCGAGAGGCCATTCGCCCGTTGGCTGTGTATGACTATGGTAAGCCGCCCCACGAGGGGAAAATGTTTTATCAACGGTTTCAATGGGTGCCGTTTCGCCACCCCCGCATCGACTGGACCACACCAGAGGAGGTCTCAGCCGATGCCGTGGCGTTTATCGATCGGCAGAACGGTACCGATTAAGCCTTATTGGCCGTAACCGCCGACGCCTTCATCCGCGCCAAACTCTTCTAGCAATGTGTCCGCTTTATCATTCAGCGTGGCGACAAGGCCTGACATGCCTTCGTTGCCTAGAATCTGACGATACTCAGATTTACGCAGAGCCAACTCGCTGATGCCTTTGTCGATAATCACGTCAATGATCTTCCAAGCACCCTTGGTTTGCTTTGTGACATAGACAATGGAAACCGCACCGCGACCTGCATCGTTCAAATGGGTTTCGACCAACGTTGTGCCGCGCGGGCCGGGTTTCTCGCCCAATGTTTCAAATGTTTGGCCTGAATACTCTTTGAAGTGAGACGCATAGGTGCTGGCACTCACGCGGCGGAAGGCATTGGTGACAGCATCTTTTTCGTCATCCGTTGATGCTTTCCACGTTTTGCCCGATGCAATAGCAATCATTGTGCGCACCGCAAAAGCCTCGGCGATAGCTGGATCAATCTGGTCGAATCGTCCCTGCATGCCCAGATCTTTAGCGTTCTTCATGACGCCAAGCAGGGTTTCGTGGAACTTCTCAATCAGCTGCATCGGGGTCGAAGCCGCAAAGGTCGCCCCCGGTGTTGCGAGGATGATGGCGCTGCTGAGGAATAAGGCGGCGAGAGCGCCACGGCGGGAGAACGGGATCATAAAAGGGGTTCCTTCACAAATTTGATGACCGGAAAAGTGGGATGACACCATCTAATACCGTTATTGAGTTAAGAGGTCGTTGCCTTTGGCCATCATGGCCTTTGCCATACCGGAAATACCGTCTGAACGGAGGATATCTTTGTATTCGGAACGACGAATGCTCAATTCGCTGATGCCGCCATCGACAATGATGTCGATGATACCCCAGCGATCATCGACGTTTTTTAGGATATAGGCGACGCTTCGTTTGGTCTGGTCGGGGTCAACGATCTCTGTACGGACGATGTGGGTTTCTCGTGGGCCATCTTTTTCATCAATAATGACAAAGTTTTGACCGTCATAACCATCGAATCGGGTTGCCAGGGTGCTAACAGATAAATGGCGGAAAGCCTTTGCCATCTCTGCGCGCCCCGGATCATCGGTCTTACGCCAATGAGGCGTTGATACCAAGGCGGCACCCTCTTCAATGTGAAAAGCAGTATCAATCGCGGGTGCAAGCTTGCCGTATCGTTCATCTGGGGCCAGGAAAAGAGCCTCTTGCATGGTCTCGACTAATGCCGTTTGAAACGTGGTCACAATCTCGCGCGGTGCCTTCGAATCGGCAGCCGCGTTTCCCGTCATGGGTAGCGTCAAAATTGCCACAAACACAAAGAATTTCAGGGGTGTCAGCATATTGTCATCCGTCGGTTTCAGGCTTGAACGCGCATCGGAACCTACGGATAGGATGAGGCGTATTCAACCCATTAAACGTTGAACACGGCAGGATTGCGGCAGTTTTGTAGCAAAGTGTGACCCAGAGGTCGTAAGGTTGGCGAGGCATTGGACCGTACCTGCACCGTCAGAGTTAGCCTTGGGCTGATGACGCCAATGTAACAAGGCGTAACGCATCAGAAAAGATCGTTGACCTGTTGCGACTGCCCTGGGATAAACAATGTGGTTAACCATAATATCTATATTTCGTGGGGACGGCGCGTGCCAAACGGTTCTAAATCAATAAAGCAGATCATCTTAGCGTCGGCTTGCGCTGTAGCCCTGTTGGGACCTGCGACATACGCCCATGCTGCTACGGGCGACCGTCCCACGGAAACTTATGTTGCGCCGACGGCGTTTGATTACGTTCTGGGTGGTGCTGGCAGCCTGACGGCAGAACGTCCGCCGATGACGACGGTTGCTGATCTTTTGATTGCACAGTCAGATGATTATGATGACGATGTGAATGATCCGCTGGAACCTTTGAACCGCGTCATTTTTGGCCTCAATGAATTCATTTACGATATTTTGTTGCGACCACTTTCGTATGCCTACAACGACTATCTTCATGAGCACATTCGGTACTTGCTGGGCAATTTGTTCGAAACCATCAGTGCGCCAGTAACCCTGGCGAATGATATCCTTCAGGGTGAACCTGAACGGGCAGGAAACACATTGGTTCGGATTTGGTTGAACACAGTATTTGGTTTCGGTGGAATAGTGGATTTGGCCGAAGAGTTCGGCATTGAACAGCACAGCGAAGATTTCGGGCAGACGCTCGCCGTTTGGGGCGTTGGCGAAGGCTTTTACGTTGTTCTTCCGATTTTTGGTCCGTCTAGCCCCCGCGATGCCGTTGGCAAGTTCCTGGTTGATAGTTATTTCAGCCCATTCAGCTATTGGACGGATGAGGATGAACACCTTCGCGATACAATTGGACGAAGCGTTCAGTTGGGCGGTGGACTGCATCAGTTTGCTAGTGTTGTGAACGAGTTGGATGACATCAAGAAGACGTCAATTGATTATTATGCCGCCGTGCGTAGCCTCTATCGGCAGAAACGCGTAAGCGAAATTGCCAACGGCGAAACAATTGATCTGCCGCCAATTCCTGACCTGGGATACGAGCTGGATTTGGATGATACGGAAACGGGCATCGAATCTGGGTCGATCGACAATCAGACAGATCCATTCGGTGCTGTTTATGATCCGTCCGACTCGGGCTCAAGCAGTCTTGAAGCTCTGATCCAGAATCAGGCAGATGTGAATAATTTGGAAGTCGCAGAAAGCACTCAGTAAAGGTTGGTTGATCAGTTTGGTCGCCTGAGCCGCTGACGTGTTTTAGGGTCAGGACCCAAAGTCTTCGGTCATCTTACTTTCCACTATTCAAAAGACCTGTTCGTGGGTGTTCACGTGTGCGTGAGACACTCACCTAACAATTGACGGCGGTGGATGATCCAATATACCGTCCGTGGCGTACTAAGAAGTACCAATACCCATTGACTTTTATCGGGTATTGCTTGAAAATAGAAACTATAAGATGTGTCGCTTGATGTGAGCATCTTTATCGTTGGTCTGGCCAGTTGGCGGATCGTTTAACTGCTGCTTCACGCGGACTTGGTTTAAGCCGCACCATAGGAGGGTAGAGTACCATGAAGACAAAAGACCTGACATTCCTTCGTTGTCCTATCGGACGGTTCGCTGCAACAGACTAGCGAACGCTATCGCTGTTTGTTTAAGCAGTCCTTTTCATAAGATACCATCCGTTTTGAGTGCGAGGCCGCTTAACCGGTCTTGTGCGATATAGGAGCAACCACGATGACAACGACCACAAAAACACAAATGCGATCTTTGCCTGCTGTTCCCCCTGATCCAGGGTTGAACCGGTATTTCCGCGAAATTTGGAAGTTTCCGCTTCTGGATCCGGGTGAAGAATATATGCTAGCTGAACGATATCGCGCCCATGGTGATTCGGACGCCGCACACCGCTTGGTGACATCTCATCTGCGTCTTGTTGCCAAAATTGCCATGAAGTACCGTGGTTACGGGTTGCCTGTCGCAGACTTAATTTCGGAAGGTAATATTGGCCTGATGAAGGCCGTAAAAAAGTTTGAGCCGGAACGCGGTTTCCGCCTGTCAACCTATGCGATGTGGTGGATTAAGGCAGCGATTACCGAATACGTGTTGAAATCGTGGTCTATGGTCAAGATGGGCACGATGGCGACGCAAAAGAAATTGTTCTTTTCTCTGCGCAGCATGAAAAGCCGCCTTAAGATCATGGATACGGGAGAGCTCTCGCCAGAGGAATCGCAAGCGCTGAGCGAAGTCTATGATGTTCCGACAAAAGATATTGAGGCGATGAATCGCCGTCTGGTATCGCGTGATTCATCTTTGAACGCGACGTTGGGTGATGACGAAGGAACATCATTCCAAGACACGTTGGTTGATCAAGGACCTTCTCCAGAGGTGCTGTTGGCTGACAGTGAAGAATCGTCTTATCGCGGCAGTCTGCTGCAAAACGCGGTCGCGATGCTCCCAGAGCGTGAGCGCCATATTTTCGTGGAACGGCGTCTTACGGATGACCCAAAAACCCTGGAAGACTTGGGTAAGGAATATGGGATCAGCCGCGAGCGGGTCCGCCAGCTAGAGGTCCGGGCATTTGATCGTGTGCAGTCGGCGGTTCGCGGTGCTGCCCAAGATGATGCGATCGCTGCTTCAGAAGCTAAGGCCGCATAAAGGACACCAAAGATACTTTACAGAAAGGGGCATCGTTTATTCGGTGCCCCTTTCTTATGTGTACCGAGGGCTTCTAACGTCTGCCCCTAAGTATTGCGTGACGACGTCTTACAGGCCATGGTCACGATGTGAGTAAGGCGACCGAAATCGCGATCTAGCAATGACAGGTTGCGGTATGGGTCGTTGCGTAGGATCATGTCCGCATACGTAAGTTTGGCCTGTCGATGTTGGTTTGAGGAGGGGCAGGCCTCGCATATAAGATAAGCAGGGCGAAACTGAATGTCGTTTCGAGTTAAATTCTGGGGAGTCCGCGGCAGCATAGCATGCGCGTCTCCAAACCACATGAAGTACGGCGGTAACACCAGCTGTATTGAGGTGAACTGTGGCAACCGTTTGATTATTTTTGATGCTGGAACGGGTATTCGCCCTTTGGGATCAATCTTAAGCAAGCAAGACCCACGGGAGATTTACTTATTTCTGACGCATACCCACTGGGACCACATTAACGGCTTCCCATTCTTTACACCTGCCTACAATCCGGCTTTCTCTATGCATATTAAAGCCGGACACCTGCATGATAAGGGCGGCATATTACAAATCTTATCAACACAAATGGATAATCCCATGTTCCCGGTGCCGTTAGAGGCGATGCAGGCAAAAATCACCTACGAGGATTTTGTCGCCGGCGAAACCATGGATATTGGTGATGGAATTGTTATTCGAACGGCGGCGCTGAACCATCCAAATGATGCCACGGGCTACCGCGTAGACTATCAGGGACACTCTGTCGCCTACATCACGGACACCGAGCATGTTCCAGGGGAACCGGATCAGAATATTTTGGGCCTTATTGAAGGCTGTGATGTCGTTATTTACGACTCCACCTATACCGAAGAAGAATTTCCCGCCAAGGTTGGTTGGGGTCATTCCACCTGGAATGAAGGCCTAAAACTGTGCCGCATGGCGAACGTCAAACAGCTGGCCATTTTCCATCATGAGCCAGACCACCATGACGATTTTATGGATGAGTTGGCGGCGACGGCTGAGGCTGAATGGTCAGGCTGTTTCGTGACCCGCGAGGGTATGGAACTTGACCTCTCTGACATCGACTGACCACGGCGGACCTCTCTCTAGGAGCGGGCGCGGCGAGCGCCTATCTGATCACCTTTCACTGCTGAGCTGCGGGCTCTATCTCTGGTGCGGTTGTGCTTGGTTGAATGTCTGCGGCCGGTGCCGGTGCTGACGTTGGAATATCCACGGCGCCTGGAATGGGTGTGGTGTCTTTTTCAACGTTTTCAATTTCCAGCTTTTGGCCCAACGATTGACGTTGTTTCAACGACATCGGGAAGACCCTAATATTGATCCGCCGATTAATAGCTTGGTTTTCTGGGATCGCATTGTTTTGTGCGTCGCGGTTTGGAACCTTGGGACGGGTTTCACCAAATGCCTTTGCAGCCATGCGCCGGGCATCAAGCTCTTGCTCGTCGAATAAACGCACGATTCGTGTAGCCCGTCCACCAGACAATTCCCAGTTTGACGGAAAAAGATCTGTCGAGATGGGATCGTCGTCGGTATGGCCTTCAACCTCAATGGCGTAGGTGTCGTAGCGCGGGGATAACAGGGTTTGGGCAATCTGTTCTAGAACCGGAATGGCCGCCTGACGAACGGTGGCTGAACCAGGTTCGTAGAAGGCATTGGACGCCAATTCAATGACGATACCCTTATCGTCCACCGTAACAGTAACGACCTGATCCGCCTGTTGCGAGGTCACAATCTCTTTGATTTCTTGTTTCAACACTTCTGTCGGCGTTGCCTCTTCGCGGTTGCCGACGTTTTCTTTGATGGCTTTGACAGCTTCTTGATAAGCGGGAATGTCGTATTCAGCAAACGTCAGCAGCATAACGAAGAAGGCCATCAATAGGGTGATGGCATCGGCATACGTGGTCAGCCAATCTTCCGCTTCTTCGCATTTGTGTTCTTTTTTAAGAGCCGACATCTTAGGCTTCCGTTACCGCTTCATCTTATCGATGTTGAAGTGAATGGCGGGATCCAAGAAGCTGTTCATCTTATCTTGAATATAGCGGGGGCTTTTGCGGTCTGCCAACAAGGACAACCCTTCGGCCAGCAAGTAGTTGCGAAAGCGAACAATTTCTTCACGTTGTTGAATTTTTGTTGCGGCGGGTAAGAAGACCAATCGGGCGAACAACACACCGTACAAAGTGGTCAGCAACGCAACCGCAAGGCCTTTGCCCAACTCGGATGGATCACCGCCCATGTTATCGAGCATGATAATCAAGCCGACCAGCGTGCCGATCATCCCAAATGCGGGAGCGGCACCGGCCATGGCCTTCAGAATATCGACCTGGACAGTGTTCCGGCCAAAAGTGGTTTCGATGGTGTTGGTGAGAATTTCGCGGACCTCTTCCCCCGTATAACCACTGATGACCATTTCGACCCCAAAGCGCATGAATTTATCGCCTTTGGTTGCCTTCATGGCTTCGGCCTCTAGGGCGGGAATGCCGCTTTTCTGCACTGTGTAGGCCCACTTGATGATCCGGCCGACCTCTGATTTCAGAACGTTCCGGCCCACCTTGGCCGAGAAAACGATTCGCCAAATCAGCTTAAGCGACAAGATCACATAGCGCGGCTCATAAGAGATAAAGGTTGATGCGAAGGTACCGCCTGCAACCATCATGAAGCTAGAAAAGCTGAGAAAAATGAAGAAGTTATCGGTGCTGATGGCGATTGAGCCAAAAAACAGCGCAAACGCACCCAATAGTCCGATAATCGTAGAAAACGACATAAGCCCCTTGGCTCCCCAACTCTTGTCGCGACGGTGCGACCCCCCACCATACTTCGTGAATCCATTTTACGGTAACAGTGTTAACCTTAAATGTCTTACGGAAACATGAACGAATCCAAGGCTGTCGACGATTGACCGACCGGTTGGTCTGATTCTACCAGTGACCAACGGTTCTGTGCATGGGTTCTATTTCACGGCGTAGATTGCTCTTACCGTTCGCGGAAGGCTTCATGCTGTAGTTTGAGGACGGGTTTTATCAAATAGTCCATGACCGAACGGCTACCAGTGTGAATATCGACCTGCGCCTGCATTCCTGGTGTGATGGGAAGTTGACCTTCACTGGCACCCAAATAGGTTTTGTCCGTTTGCACGACGACCTTAAAGAACGGCTGCCCATCTTCGCCGGTGGTGGCATCGGGAGAGACCTGAATGACTTGACCGTCCAGACCGCCATAGCGGGCAAAATCATAGGTCGAGATTTTAACCTGTGCCTTTTGGCCAATGGCGACGTAGCCACGATCTGTTGGATTAAGCTTGGTCTCAATCACCAGCGCATCACCTGTTGGGACCAATTCCAAGATCGACTCACCCGGGCGAACAACGCCGCCGATGGTGTTATAGCGCATGTTTTTGACGATGCCATCGATCGGGCTTTTGATTTCGGCCCGTAAGCCTTGTTCGTCTGCTTTGTTGATCAGCTCAGAGACACGGGCGATGGATTGCTCAGTTTCACCCAATTTTTCCTGGGCTTCGCGGCGAAAGCGAATTTCTTCTTCGCGCATCCGCTCCGATGATTCTTGTACGGCAGCCTGTGCGCGGGGCAGCGCGGGTTCCAGGCTCTGCATTTCCCCTTCCAGGCTTTCCACTTCGGCCTCTAACTCCAAGTGTTCCATCTTCGCAGTCAGGCCTTCGGACAGCAAAGACTTGGACATCGCAAGGCGCTCTCTGGCTAAGTTGAAATTTCGGCCGACGGCTTGGCGGCGGGCCTGTAGTTCTTCAACTTCGAGTTCTTTTTGCCGGACCTGTTCGCCCATAACACTGATGGTTGCGCTGAGTTCATTCTCACGCGCCTGAAAGGCCTGCTGTTGGGCGGCGACCAAGACCGGGCGACGTTCAGCCGCATCTGGGGGAAAGACCAGCGGCTCGCCGGTGGCTTCGGCTTCTAGGCGAGCCTTGGTCAGCAACTCGCTATCAAGTCGGACCCGCAATTCTTCAACGTTTGTGCCCGATGACGCCAAATCGAGTTGCAGCAGTGTTTGACCGACAACAACCGTATCACCTTCACGGACGAACAGTTCTTCTATGATGCCGCCTTCTAAGTGCTGAACCGTTTTGACACTGCCTTGCGGAACGACCTCTCCGGTGGCAATGGCAACTTCGTCCAGTTGGGCGAAAAAGGCCCAGCCAATCCCAACGGCCAGCATGATCATCACGGGCCAAGCGGCAAACCGCCAAGTCGGCAACGGGCGATCATTTAACAAGGCATCCAGCTTGCTGATGGACGGCTGCGCCAATGATGGCGGCATGGATTGGGTCAAGGTTTCACTCATCGCGTCATCCTTTAATACTTAAACAATCATCATAGCACAGCCAGGCGTTGTCATTTTCGTTCTGGACCCGATGCAAGACGAATAGCATCGGCGTAGGGGTCATCTTTTTCGGCTTCATCGGATAGTCGGAACAGCGGGCTCGCTTCTTTTGCTGGCGCAGCTTGTTTCCCTTTAAATGTGCCGCGCGCGCTGGTTTGCAAGGCACCGGGTGCTTGGTCCGCCGGTGATTGGCTGTCATTGGACGCAATGGGCATCCCTGGGATTGCGACCCCTGATGCCCCTGATGCCCCTGATGATTGATCTGGCAACGGCACGCGCTGCGGCGCAACAGGGGCACCTGCGGGCAATGGCGGCAGATTGGGTTTCTCGCCATTCGCCTTTGGGCGTAGGGAGGGCGGCAAAACAGGTCCCTTTGTGCCGCTCGCGCTAGGCGTCGGTGGTGCAGATTGGGTGCCTGGCAGTTTCGGCGCATCAGACTTTGATCCGGGCAGCTTCGGTGCTTCTGGCTTCGCACCGGGTAATGCTGCTGTAGCCACGTCTGGCTGCGGCAAGCCGGCGGGCATTTTGCCTTGGCCACCGAACAGGCGCGGCAGAATTTCTTTGGCTGGGCCAGCCAGCGCAATCTTGCCCTTATCCAAGGCGATCAAGTCATCGCAAGATCCCAACAAGATCGGGCTGTGGGTCACGATGATGACCGTTCGTAATTTAGCGACCTCAACCAGGGTATTGCGCAGTTCTTGTTCCGCTTGGCGGTCCAGGCTGGATGATGGTTCATCCAACAACAGAACTGGCGGATCACCGACAAGCGCGCGGGCAATGGCGATGCGTTGGCGTTGGCCGCCAGAAAGGCGTCGGCCAGCTTCACCAATGTCTGTGGAATATCCATCGGGCATGTCGATGATGAATTGGTGCACACCAGAGGCTTGCGCAGCAGAGATGATTTCTTCGTCGGTGGCGTGAGGGTAACGGTGGGCAATGTTGTCGCGAACCGAACCTTGAAAAAGCAGACACTCTTGCGGCACATAGCCCATCCAGGTTGCCAACTCGCGTCGCGTGAATTGGCTGATGTCAGCGCCGTCAATCAACACGCGGCCACTTGATGGCAGATAGAGGCCCTGAATGACCTTTAGCAGCGTCGTCTTTCCGCTGCCGTTCCGCCCGACAAGGGCGTGAATGCCGCCTTGATGCAAGGTGACAGAAACCGCGTCCAGTGTTGGTGCACCTTCTTGATTGTAGCTGAACGTGACATTTTCGCAGGTAATTTCGCCTTCCGGTTTGGTTAGCGTGACTTCGCTTTCCTCGCGATCCCCTTCGGTTTCAAAAATCTCGCCCAAGCGATCAACGGACTGGTGAAACGACGTAAACGTCCGCCACTGACCGACCAATTGGTTCAGCGGACCCAGCAATCGACCGCTGAGCATGTTAGTGGCAATTAGCGCACCCATTGTTAGCTCTTGGTTGACGATGGCAATCGCCCCGACCGCTGTCATGCAGACCGTGGTCAGCATGGTGATGGTTTGGCCCAGATTCGAATAGGCATCGGTGCGGGCCCCGCGATGGGCAGAATTTTCGATATTGTCGGCGTGCTTTTCTTCCCAGATCGGACGCATCGCGCCTTCCAGGGCCAAGGCTTTGATGGTTGTCCGACCGGCGATCATTTCGGCGATCATGCCATCGCGGGTCTGGGTCGAATCGCGTTCTGCTTGGTTGGCATCAGACATAACAGCCGCAGACCGCCACGCGACAAAAATGAACAGCGGTAAGATGATCATCAAAATCCAGGCAATCGGCGCAGCGACAATCCAAATCAATGCCAGGAACATCACGACGAAAGGAAGGTCACACAGCAAGATGGCGGATGCGCCCGATAACGTGTTGCGCACCGTATCGACATCGCGGAACAATGACTGCCAATGGTTCGCCGGTTTGCTCTCCAGCAACTGCATGGGAAGACCAGTGAATTTATCGAACAAGCGCTGGCCCACAACCACATCGACCCGCAACGCAACCGTTTGCATGATGCGAGAGCGTGCTTGGCGCAGCACATAGTCAAAGACCAGCACCAAGAACATGCCAATCACCAAACCATACAGCGTGGAGATGCCGCCGTAGGTTACGACACGGTCATAGACTTGAAGGGTAAAAATCGGCGCAGCCAACGCCAAAACGTTGACGAAAAACGACATCACCAGAACCTCGCGAAAGACTCCCCACAAGGGTTTTAGAAAGGGGCGCAGCCACGCATTGCTTTTTGGTTCGCTCATGGTGCGATACTATACGCGCACGCTGAATCTCATGCCAGTAGGTATCTGATATCTCATTGATTTTTCCAATTTCCTGACTTTGACAGGGTTCTGTCAGACAGTTGGAGTTGCCAGCGCGCCGTAGCTGGGGTTTTATGCAAGCTAATTGGGGCGCTTCGGTTCGCCAGTGGGAATACTTTATGGGGGGGCAGCGTCGATGTTTCGACGGTTTTACAAAGCAGTGTTCAGTTATGACCGTGTGATCGGCTATTTTCTGCTGATCGCATTGTTGGTCATTGGGCATTTTGACCCCTATCCGAAGCAGTTCCTTCGCCTAAAAACCTTCGATTTTTATAATCAACAGCATCCGCGCGAAATTCCGCCACGGGAAAAACAGCAAGTCACAATTATCGATTTGGATGAAAACAGCTTGGCCGAGTATGGCCAGTGGCCGTGGCCGCGTACCTTGATTGCGCAAATGGTCATCAATGCCTTCCAAATGGGTGCCGCGCAGGTTGCCTTCGATATTGTGTTTGCCGAGCCTGATCGGATGAACCCCGATTCCGTGGCCGATACATTGGTTGGTATTCCGCCCGAACTGCGGGCAGAACTGAAAGGCCTAAAAAGTAACGATCAAGTGCTTGCGGAGATTATCGCACAAGTCCCCGTCGTGATGGGCCAAGCGACGTATTTTGAAGATTTGGATACGGAAAAAGGCCCGCCTGCGAAGAAATCTGTCGCGGTCATTAAATCTAGCAAAACCGCCGAAGATCCGGTTGTCTTTTTGCCAAAGTTTCGATCTCTGATCCGCAATATCCCCATTTTAGAACAGGCTGCCGTGCACCCCCGCGGGGGCCACGGTATTTTCTCGCTGGTGCCGGAACCGGACGGCATTGTGCGCCGTGTTCCATCATTGTTTGTTTACGATGGCCATATGTACCCGTCTTTAGCCGTTGAGATGATGCGCGTTGCCACAGGCCGAAAAACAGTTATTACACAAGTTGATCAAACCGGAATCCGGTTTATCAAGATTGCTCCAAAATTACAGATTCCGACCGACAGGATCGGTCGGGTGTATCCATATTTTTCGAAGTCTGACAAAGGTAAATATGTAGCCGCGAAAGACATTTTGAATGGCACGGCTGACCCCGCCTTAGTAAAGGGCAAGCTGATGATTGTCGGCACGTCCGCTGTGGGTTTGCTCGATATTCGGGCGATCCCTACGGAGCCCGTTATTCCCGGGGTTGAGGTCCACGCGCAGTTGATTGAAGCGGCTTTAGACCAGCAATGGTTAAACCGCCCTAATTTTGCCCCGATTGCAGAGCTTTCGGTTCTGCTATTGGGCGGTATTCTGATGATCATTTTTGTACCATGGATTGGTGCCAAGTGGACGGTGCTGATGTTCTTGACCATCGCTGGCAGCGCTGGCGGCGGCTCGTGGTATATGTTCGTTGAAGAAAAATGGTTGTTGGATGCGGGCTACGCCATCATTGGTATCATGCTGATGTATATGACGTTGACGTACACTAGTTATGCTCGCGAAGAAGCCAACCGGCGCCAAACCCGCGATGCGTTTTCGAAATACCTTTCGCCAGACATGGTTGCCCGTGTTGCGCAAAACCCAGACGAGTTAAAATTGGGTGGCGAACAGCGGGATATGACGTTGTTGTTCTGCGATGTGCGTGGTTTCACGACGATCTCAGAGCAGTTTGATGCTGTCGGCTTGACCGGCCTGATCAATAAGCTGCTGACACCATTGACCAACGTGATCTTGGAACGCAAAGGCACCATCGATAAATATATGGGTGATTGCATCATGGCGTTCTGGAATGCGCCGTTGGATGACGATGACCAAGAGTACAATGGTTGTGCATCGGCCTTGGCGATGTTGGCGGAAATGGAACCGCTGAACGCGCGCCTGGAGCAAGAGGCCATCGAGGAAGGCCGCAAACACGTTCCGCTGAAAGTTGGCCTCGGCCTTAACACCGGGCCGTGCGTTGTCGGCAACATGGGTTCCGACATGCGCTTCGATTACTCTGTGCTGGGCGATGCGGTGAACCTGGCTGCCCGCCTGGAAGGTCAGTCCAAAAGCTACGGCATGAATGTGGTCTTGGGTTTCAATACGTGGGAAGCGGTTAAAGAACGTCTCGCGTGCATTGATCTGGATTACATCATGGTGAAGGGTAAAACGACCGGCACTTATATTTATGGCCTGCTGGGTGACGCCGATATTCTGGCTGACCCAAAGTTTCTATCCTTGCAAAAACTGATTACGGACGCGCAAGAAGCCTATCGTCGCCAGGAGTTTGATGCCGCAGAAGCGATGTTCAAAGAGATTGAAGTTCTCGGCAACAATGAGAACAAGCCGTGGAAACTGGAAGCCAATCTAGGCATTTTATGCGAGATGTATTACGAACGCATCGCCGCGTATCGTGAGGTGCCGCCCGCGCCAGATTGGGATGGCGTGTTCGTCGCAACCTCGAAATAAGAGGGCAGTTGCCAGTGACGCAACCCTTGCTGATTGACGGATTACAATACAGCAACTGGTCAGACGATATTTTTTGCCAGATGAACGCGGTCGGCTTGGCGGCTGTTCACGTGACCATTTGCTATCATGAAGACTTTCGCGAAACTGTTGAAAACATAACCGCCTGGAACCGATGGTTTGAACGCTATCCTGATCTGATTGTTCCCGTCCGCACCGCAGGTGACATTCGCCGCGCTCACGCGGATGGAAAAACGGGCATCATTTTTGGATTTCAGAACTGCTCGCCCATCGAAGATGACATTGGCTTGGTTGAAATCTGCCACCAACTGGGTGTGCGATTCATGCAGCTTTCTTATAACAATCAAAGTCTGTTGGCCACCGGATGTTATGAAGACGATGACCCCGGCATCACCCGTATGGGCAAGCAGGTTATTCAAGAAATGAACCGCGTTGGGCTTGTCGTCGATATGAGCCATTCTGCCGAACGATCAACGATGGAAGCGATTGAAATTTCGGCCCGACCGATCGCCATCACCCACGCTAACCCAGCTTCGTGGCATTCGGCTTTGCGTAATAAATCGGACACGGTTCTGAAGGCCTTGGCGATGCGTGACGGCATGCTAGGTTTTTCGATGTATCCGCATCATTTGAAGAATAAGACGGATTGCACGCTCGAAGATTTTTGCGCGATGATTGCGCGGACAGCAGACCTGATGGGGGTTGATCACATCGGCTTTGGCAGTGATCTTTGTCAGAAACAACCGGACAGCGTTGTCGCCTGGATGCGCAATGGCACTTGGACTCGTGATACGGATTTTGGTGAAGGCAGTGCCGCCCAAGCAGGGTTTCCTGCGCAACCCCCGTGGTTTGAAAACAGTACCGGGTTTCCTGGCATATTGAAGGGTTTGCGTGCCGTTGGCTTTAGCACGGATGATATTGAAAAAATTGCAGGAGGCAATTGGTTGCGGTTCATGGATACAAGTTTTGGTCCAATGAAGGTAGACGCATGACATTGAGCGTGGGCGCAGAATCTATTGCCGAGTTAACGGTGCCATTACGCGCGCCGAATGCCGTCATGCGATTGGACCGTATGGGGTCTGCTTTTGCGACGCGCCTTAGTTTTATGCGCGTGTTGGTGCGCAGAATGGCCCATGAAAACTGGCAGTTTAAGACGACTCGTTTTGATATGGACGATGATGGTTTTGGTGTGGCGGTGCTGTCGGTGCAGACGCCGGACCATACCTATTCTTTGGTCGTTTTCACCCATGATCTTGATCCGGAGATGCGGACGGACCGGGTAATAGCAGAGGCCTGGGACGCGACGTTTGTCTTGTTCGATGGCGTGCCAAACAATGACGATATTGACCGCCTAAGACGCAACGCCCCCTACCAAGAAGCCGGTCGATTTGCAGCGTCAGAGTTGGTACTGGGACGGGCTAATAAAAGTATCCGACTGTTTGGACATGCCGTCGAAAAGCTATCTTTGGGCCAGCAGCCAGATTTGGATCAAGTGACGTCTGTCGGTTATCTGATGCGGACAACGGCCGTTTACGGCAGTGGGAAATTTGGCTGTGCCGACCGGGCAAAAACGGAAAACCGGCCTGGGGTTCAAGCACCGTTTCAAGTGGAGCTTTTGGCGGTCTATATGTTCCGCTGGTTTGTATTGATGTGGGTTGATTCCTTAGCTGAAAGGCGCGGTGGTGATGGGGCTGTTCAATTGAATGACGTCATGCGCCAGCACATCGGTATTGGTAACGCGACGGGCCTTGGGATGGCACCCTTCTTGTTGAACCATCCTGTACTGCTTCATACGTGGGTGGCGGCGCGCGAAACGGCTTTGGCCCGGGTCCGGTCCCTGCAAACGGCAATTGAGGGATCAGCAAAATCGTTTCAACAGGCGCTGAGCGCTGCCAATCAACACATTGCAGAATGGCAGGTCGATGATGCGGTGCAGTCGGCGCGTATTAAAGCGCTGCGTTGCGATATTATGCAGGTAGTGACAGTTGCCGATGATGTGTTTCTTACGCAACGGTATCCTTGGGATTCTTTGTATCAGTATGCCGAGACAGCGTTTTCCCTCGAAGGGCAAGAGCTTCTGATTGCGCTGATGTTAGAAGTCCACGGCCCCCTCATTGATGATCTTTCAGGAAATTTACACGCCGATGAAACAGTTGCATTTGATCCGGCGATGACCACCGGCCAATTGCTTATCCTGATTACGCAGCATTATGACTGGGCATTAGAGACAGATTTTTCGGCACCGCAGAACCACGCGAAATTCTGGTATTATTCTGAAGAAAAATTAGAGCCGCGCCTTGGAAACCGATTGTCAGAGCCGGGCGGTGATCTCGAAATGCCGCTGGCCTTTGGACGAGACGTGGCCGCCTTATACGAAAACCTAAGACAGGCAAATTCAAATGAGATACTGGCAATATTCTTGATGGCGCACCCGGACCATCGGTATGCCGCCAAACGGGTTCAGATAACGGGTGTTCACCCTTACGCTGAAATCCGCGACAACCTGATTGCAGAAACCGTGCGACCCATCGATCTATTGCGGTTCAAATTGGCGTTCTTTGGGGCTACGCATTTTGATCCGAAGTCTGATTTATGGACGCGCATTACATTGTTTTCTGGCGCGCCTCTGCCAGAAGATTTAGGAGATGTTGATCCGGACGGCTGGGCGTTTCCGGTTCAACCCCAGGCAGCGTGACAACAGCGTTAGTCGGTCCATTTTCGGTCAATGAAATTGCTTTTCGGATCACCCGTGCGGTTGTCAGCGCCGGTGTTCCGTGGGGAATTGCACAAGAGGTTGGGGTGGCGTGTCGATGGATGTGTGGCCATGGAATGGACCCGGCGCTTACGATCGTTCCCGCCTTAGACGGATTTCATGACGGGCACAGCAACGCCGCACTGACGTTAACGACCGCAGAAACAGGTTGGGTCATGAGCGCAAGAGGCGCGGGGTGCTTATCTGCCTTGTTCGCGGCACCATCCGCCGCAGATTGGATGATGATCCAACCCGTTCATGGTGGTTCATCGTTGTGCGTAAGGTCGATAGATTGTCCAACTGTGTTCAAAGCGATTATCTCATCGCGGTTGGATGGCATCTTGGAGTTTCAAATGAGAGAGGATGGCGAGAATCTGATCATTGAACGGAATAATGAGGCCAAACAACCAATGGCATTTTTTCCGCTGCAAGGTGTTTGGGTTAACGCTGAGGCATGGCAAACGGTTGAGCGGTATTTTTCGTGGTGCTTGGTGCCAGCATCGAACACGTCACGACTGTCAGGTGCTGGCGCAGGCCTGAAAGATGAAGACTAGCCAATGGTTTTTGTAAAACCTATTGGGGCACAGAACGGTTTGTGGGAAAGGCCATTATGGCTGTTGTCCCAATCCCGAGTTCGCTGGATAGCTCTAGCGTGCCATCATGCATTTCCATCAACTCACGGGCGACACACAGACCAAGGCCTGTTCCCATTGTTTGTTGCACAGCAGACCAATTACCGACCTGGATAAAAGGCTTGAACACTTCGCGCAGGTCTTGTCTGGAAATACCTGGGCCATGGTCTTCGATCTCTATGCAAACGCTACCATCCTTGCAGAAAATTCGACCATCAATGGGTAGGCCATTAGAAAACTTAGCCGCGTTCGAAACCAAGTTGAGTAAAACCTGCCGTACTCTAATTTCATCGGCCCGCAAGAACGGGACGTCTTCCGCAATGGTCCAGTTAATGGGAATGGTGTTGTCACCTTCTTCCGGCGATTCTGGATTCCACAGAACGCGCGTGAACACTGGTAATTTCTTGGCGACATCCCCAACATCAAATGTGCTTTCGCGCAGGTTGATATCGCCCGCCTCGATCTTCGAGTAATCCAAGATGCCTTGGACAATGGATAAGAGGTGCCGTCCACTGCGCGAGATATCTGAGGCATAGGTTCTATAGGTTTCTGGCAGGGGGCCAGCGGCTTCGTGACGCATCATATCTGCAAAACCAATGATGGGGTTTAACGGTGTGCGCAATTCATGGCTCATCTTCGCCAAGAACTGAGATTTTGCCTTGGTCGCTGCCATGGCCGTTCTTGACCAGACAATGAAGACCACAGCAGCTGCGGTTATTAAAATAATTGAAACGAGAGCGATACGTGGCCAAAGGGCAGCAAACATTGTGTCTCCGGGTCTTTCTTGGTCCCAGACGAGTTTTCCGATGGGTTGCCCATCTAAGCCCATTAAGTCGATGCCAATTGCATTTGCCGCATCGTCACTGCCGTGCATCACCCGCAAGTTCTTCAGCAAAAACGCCTCTGACATGTTTTTGAGGCGCGTTTCGTCCATCGGCATGTGGAACGTTAACAAGGGACGGCGATGGGGTTTTAATTGTTCAAGCGTTGGTTCTTCATACGTTATCGGTGCTGTTGCGGTAAAAAAGAGAGCGCCGCCATATTCAACGAAACCAGTTCTTACGATGGGTTCTTCAAAACTGGTTGTTAAGAACCAATCGTAAAACGCGCCTTTGTTGTCTCCAAAAAATTCGTCGGCGGTCTCGGGCAGGGCATGTTCGCCGCTATAGGCAAAAAGTGTCGTTTGATCGGCGCCAACCAAATAGGAGCCTGAATAGCCATACTGGTCCTCCAGATACCAGCCGAGATTGTCATCCGCCCATTCTGGGTCCAAACTGAAATTGGCTTGCTCTGCCGCTGCATCCCACCAAGAAAAATCAAGCAGCTGACTGCTGAGGGACTGGTCCATTGTGCTGAGGGCCGTATGTGCCAGCGTATTGGATGAGTGCAGCGCTAACTGGTTTTCGCGGTCAGCCGCTTCGTTCAAGAACAACGCGATTGCACCGAGGGCCAGTAGTAAAAACAGGGCCGTACACGCTGCTGCATGCCATGGATAATGGGACAGTGATCGCCGTTGCATCGAAAAGGAATTTGTCAAACTGCACCCCATACTAAAGGTTCGCGCGCGAGATACCCGTAGTTGCTCACACGCAATCAACCCTTGTTATAGTTAAAGCTTGTAACTGTCTTCTACAATCGGTGGATACCCTATGGTGGGATGTGGATGCCCCCTATGCTGCTTTTATCCGCAGTCGAATGATCGTCGATATAATTTTCCATCCCGCACCCAGAACGCCCCGCACGGTGCCAGATATCTTGGATTTTCTGACACTCCGGCGGTACGGAACAGAGACTTCTTGCCACCGGATCGGTGCCAGAATCGCCCTAACTTGCATCTCAACGGTCCAGCCATAGGTTTGATCGCGCATGCCTAGAAGGTTTAGCGACTCATGGCGGATGGCACGGAACGGCCCGAGGTCAGAGAACGAGGAACCGAATAGCCATCGAATCAAGGCACAGGCAAACCAGTTGCCGTATCGTTGCTGTGGCGATAGCGCAGTTTGCGCCGCCCGGCTGCATCGTTGCCCAAGCACGAGATCGGTCTGCCCTTTTGCGATCGGGTCAACCAAGGCTGTCATGATGGTCGGGTCATCGCTGCCGTCGGCATCTAAGAAAATAATAATGCTGGTCTCGTGCGTTACGGCCGACATGCCAGCGAGGCAAGCCGCGCCATACCCGTGTTGGGGTTCGCTCACAACATCAGCCCCATAGGCCATGGCGATCATGGCCGTTTCATCGGTCGATCCGTTATCAACAACAATCACACGATCCAGCCAATCGGGTAGCGATTCTAAGACACCACTAATGACCAGCGCTTCATCTAAGGCGGGCATTATGAGCGTGATGGCGTGCCCATGCCTCATGCCGTGCGGCCTCGCCAATATCGCATCGCTAGCCATCCGAGCGTTGGCCCCACGGCCAGCCACGCCAGGGTGCTTTCAAAGTCGGCGAAGGGCGTGAGGAACCGTAAATTATAGAGTGGTAGAGTCACAGTCAGCAGCATTAAAGCGGGGTTAGATGACAAGACAAGGAACGGCATGAACCAAAGGGCATACCACGGATATCCGGTCGGGCTGAGTAGGTAGAGGGTCGCCGTCAGGATGGTCGTCGCCGTGATAGCCAACATCTCATCTGCCCAGACGCGCCACGCCATCCAAAAGCCCAGAGCACTGATCAGCATCGCGACAATCACCCGGGCACCTTCAGGTGTTGCAAAAAATGCAATCAGCCCAAAGGTGGCACTAAATGTTTGCCACTGACCGGCATAGGCGATCAGGCCATAATCCGATGTCCAACCGCCCAGAATCATCGGCCAAACCATCGGGGCCAACAAAGCCATTGTGAGGGCCAAAAACAGCGCCGTCGCCATGATGAGGACGGCTGGGCGCTTTTGTGTTGCGGCCAAAATGATTGGCAACAACACGATGGGCCAGAATTTAATGGCAACAGCACCGGCCAAGGCGGTCACGGCCCACATTGGTTTGCGGTGAATTGCAACCAACACGGCAGCCAATAAGAAGGGCAATAAGATCGCCTCCATGTGGGCCGAGTTGTGAAGTTCTTTCAGGACCAACGGATTGAGCCAGTACAGGGCGACCCAAACTGAATTGCGTTTCAAAAGCCGTAGCAAAACAATCAGTATACATAGTGTGGCGCCGTCACTGAACAAAACCACAACCCGCCACCCCGTTAGGCCCCAGGGATCAAGCCAATGCGCAACAGCAAAAGCCAGTTGAGCGAGGGGCGGATAGATGGTGCGCAGGTCAGGATACGTGATGCTCTCAACCAAACCATTTGCCTGACGCGCCAAATCTTGGACGGCATTGGGAGCCGGCCCGGAGAGACCTTTAGTTGGGCTGAAAATTTCAGCCGGACTATATAAATAAGGGTTGATGCCGTTCGCTGTGAGGCCACCATCCCACAGGTATCGGAGGAAATCTTGTTCTAAGATGGGTTCCGAAGCCAGCATCAACAGGCGCATGCCAACGCCCGCCAAAATAATGATGGCTAGGGTGTTCGTACCCGCCATTACGCAGGGGGTTCGAGCGATGGCTCGGGCTGACCAAACCAAGACCAAGCCAGCCAGCATGCTGGCAGCCACCAAGCCGATAACTGGATCAAATCCAGCCAAGGGAGCGTAGGGTGGAAGGCCCGAAAACCAGACCAGAAACACAGCATACCCCAGACCACTTAAGGCAGCGACTAGAGGGGCAGACTTAGCTGCCACTAGAGGGGCAGACTTAGCAGCGACTAGAGGGGCAGACTTAGCTGCCACTAGGGGGGAAGATTTAACTTCCACCCCGAAGCCGATATGCGTTTGCCGCTTTCTTGGCCGCGATAAAGTCGTCTGGAAGGCTGGTCGCATTTAACGCCCAATCATAATGGTCACTTGAGATGCTGGTGATGCCCTCAAGAGCGGCCAATAAGTCTTTATTGGCGTACTGTTTTAAGTGGGCAATGACGCCTTCATCGGAATCACCGAAATCTTCTTGAAACCAGTCATAAATGCTAGAGACGGTCAGCCGCCCATCGTCAACGCGGGCACCGCGTGGATGATTGATATAGGCCCGCGCACCACGGTCCAGATAGGCTTCGGCCTTAGCGGGCGTCACGGCTTCGGGGAATAGGTCAGGGCAACCGATTGAAGCACAATTAACCGCGTAGTGGATGCGTGGGTCGCGCCATATCGGGCGCAATATGCGATGTTCGATGTCGTCTAAGGAAACGGCCTCGCCTTCGATAACAACCAGTTTTTTACCCCACGGGCCATCGGTAAAAATCCCGGGGGAAATATCAATGTCGCGGATGCTCTCAATCGGATAGTGATCGACAATCACTTTGATTGTCAGGGCATTATAAAGATTGACCCAATAGGCAAATTGTTCAGCCCTGTTCAAGGTGCTAACCGGTGTTTTCTTGAGTGTCTTAAGGTAGGCCTTCAATGGCTTGCGATCACTAAACGCGATGGTCGTATAATCAAACAAGTAGGTGCCATCAGGCTGCTGGACGACATGGTTTTTGAGAATATCCGTCCAAGGCATATGATCGACGGTTTGTGTCGATGCTGGATCGTGGGTTTGCCAATGCTCCCACAGTTCGGCCTCGGGACCGGCCCAGGCGTTAAGGGGCATGGCCAGGATGCTTGCGGCCAGTGTGACACCCTTTGCTATGTGGCTAAAAAACGTCATCGCCCGTCTCCATAAAGCTTATCAGTAGGCCCGATATAAGTCAGGAACGGTCACACACAAAATCACAACCGCGTGGTGATGAACATCACTGGAGGCATTATCCGGGGCCGGCGAGGCGGCCACGTTTTAGAGCGCGTTGCGAGGTCCGCCTTTCATGCAAGGCCCGCAGGGCAACGGCAGACATAATCAAAATGCCTCCGGCTAAGGTGTAGGTCGTCGGAGTCTCGTTAACGAAGATCCAAACCCACAGGGGGCCGAGTGAGAATTCTAACAACATGAAAAGTGTGACCTCAGCGGCCATAAGATGGCGGGTCGCAACAACAAACATGACGTTGCCAATACCAGAAAGAATACCGCCCCAGATAAAACAGAGAACGAAATCATACCAACCCACCCAAAGTGCATCGTATCGAACGATCCCCGCAACGATGGCTAGAATGAGACCGGAAACCAACATCGTCGGTAACATATCAATGTGGCGATACTTGCGCACAATCACAGCAAATCCGGCGAATCCAATGGCCGTGATCAGCGCCATCGCGTTGCCATAAAGTGATCCGCCGCCAATGCCGCCACCGACCATAATACCGACACCGACCGCAGCGGCGGCCATGGTTATTAAGGTTACGCGTGTGAGCGCCTCACGCAGAAAAACCCAAGCCAAGCCCGCCGTGAAAAAGGGAATAGCGCTGAGGGTGAAAAGGGCATTGGCGACCGTCGTCGTTGTTAGGGCTTGCATGAATGCCATGCCAGCAATGGCCAACAACGTTCCGCCAACAAGGCCCGGTCTGCCGATTTTGGTGATCTTAACAACCACTTGGCCCCGATACTGAAAAACCAGAATACCCAAGACGACGGCAAAGATGGAACCAGAGCGATAAATGTTAATCTGCCACGCGTCCGCTACTTCGATGTACCGGCTGATAAGGCCGCCAAAGCTGATCATAACAGACGAAATCACCATCAACCCCATGGCAAAAAGGCGGCGGATTTTTGGCTCAGCAATAGAAGAGGCGTCAGAGGATGACAGGGAAGGCGATGCGGACTGGTTTGGTGGCGGCATGGGCCATCAGCCTACAGGATAGAAGGAGGGGCGATTTACTTCGAATCCAATGTCCACACACCAATCCAATCGTCGGGCTTCACCTCCATTTGGTGATTGCAGCGGTCAATGAAAATGTTTGACAGCTTGTCATCGGGATTGGCCTTTAAAGCATCTTCAAAACAGGTGATCGCCTTTTCCCAATTGCCATCGTGATAATGCTCATAACCACTGTTGAACTGATTCACCACGTCTTGAATGTTTGGGAAGGTTTCTTTGGTATAGTAATCTAGAACCTCATAAATCGCAGCCGGTTCTGTTTTCCCTTTCACAATCACCAAATCACACTGACGCGTCCGATAAGTGCCTTTTAATTTTTCATATGTATTGCCACTAATCAGGAGGCGGGCGGCATATTGTTTGCAGGCACTTTCAATTCGCGCGGCCAAGTTAACACCATCACCGATCATGGTGTAATCCATCCGCTTCGGCGATCCAATGTTGCCGCTGACAACATGGCCTGTGTTCAGGCCGATACCCATATCGACAGGCAAGTCGCCGCGCGCGACGCGATCATTAGAAAGAATCATAACGGTGCGCAGCATTTCAATAGAAGCGCGCATGGCGCGATCCGGGTCGTCATCGTGCTGAATGGGCAAGCCAAAGGCGGCCATGATGGCATCGCCAATAAACTTATCCAGCATGCCTTCTTCGTTGGAGATGCAGTCGACCATCAGCGTGAAATATTCATTCAAAAAGGCAACGGTGCCTTGAGCACCCAGTTTTTCGGTGATCGGTGTAAAGCCCCGGATGTCAGAAAACAGCACGGTGGCTTCGACCATTTTGCCACCCAAAATATCTTCGCCGCCGCCGTCGCCCATTAAACGGTCTGCAATACCCGGGTCCATGTACCGAGACATGGTCGATTTCATCCGTTTCTCGCTCGAGATATCTTCGATCATCACCATGACGCCCAGGCGTTTTTCTTCTTCATTTTTTAGGGGCAACACATTGACGTTGGCAGAGATTTTTTCGCGGTTGTCTTCTGGGCCAATGGCCAATTCGGCATCAACCATGACTTCCGGTTCTTGGCTTTCGTCGACTTCTTTTATTTTTTCCAGCAACAGGTCACTGGCTTTGGCAAAGAAGTCATCGGCTAGCTGACCAATGACAGCGCGCTCGGGCATCTTCATGATGCGGCAGCCCGCCGCGTTACAGGTCACGATTTTGCCGTCTTCGTCCGTCGTAATCACAGCGTTCGACATACTTTGCAGCATGCTTTCGTTGTAATTCTTCATGTTCTGGACGTCTTCAAACAGCTTGGCATTTTCCAGCGCGACAGAAATTTGCGCGGTAAAGGCTTTTAGGCGCGATTCATCTTCGTCTGAAAAAGGTCCGCCTTTGCGATTTAGGACCTGCGTCACGCCAATAACTTGCCCGACCTTGTTGGCGACGGGCACGGCCAGCATAGAGCGTGTAAAATACCCAGTTTTCTTATCGAACGCGGGATTGAACCGCAGGTCTGCATACGCATAGGGGATGTTCACTGTTTTGCCCGATGAGAAAACGGTGCCGGCAATACCTAAGTGGTTGGGCAGGCGAATTTCACCAACGCCATCGCCCATCGCGATACGCGAAAATAGTTCATCCGTCTTAAAATCATTCAAGAACAGGGTGGCGCGGTCAGCCTGCAACATGCGTGCGGCTTCGGCCATGACCCGTTGTAGCAGCGCACCGAGATCAAGCTCGGACGTGACGTCTGATACGAGATCAAGAAATTCGAGTTCTTTTTCGCGGCTTTTTTTCATCTTTTCGACGAACTGAGTCGATTGCAAAGCCACGGCGGCTTGGGTGGTCATAGCGCTGAGAAGGTTCAGATCGTCTTGATCGAATTCACCGTCATTTTTGTTCAAGACTTGGGTGACACCAATCACATCACCGCGAACGGTCGCGATGGGGGCGCACAAAATAGAGCGCGTGCGGAAACCTGTTTGTTCATCCACCGTGCGGTTGAATCGTTCATCGTTATAGGCGTCTAAAATAACCTCGCCCTGACCTGCCGTGAAAACGGCACCAGCAATACCCGTATTGTTCAGGATGCGAATCTCACGTTGGAAATTACCCTGAGCAAATCTGGAGTACAGCTCATTGGTTGCAGGATCATTGATGAACAACGTGCCTCGTTCGGCGTTGAGTTCTTGTGTCGTCAGTTCAACCAGCGTTTTTAAAACTTCATCAAGCGTTTCCAGCCCTGCGCATTTTCGAGAAATCGAGAGCAGCATTTCTGCCTGTTTCAGGCGTTTATCGGCTTGGCGGAGCTTGCGGACCAATTCTTGATCCATTGTCTGGGCGGATTGAGGCTGAACTGCGGGGCGATTGTTTTGGTTCGCCCGCGACTTCTTCGGAACAGATTTCTTGGGGCCGGGTGATGGCCGATCATCAACCTGCTTGGGCTTGGGTGGCAGAGCAGATGGTTCTGGGGAATTGGCAGCTTGCGGCACGTCGGATTCGCTATCCGAGCGCTCAAGCTGCTTCAATCGACGATTAACTAAATCGCCAACTCTGCGTACTGTTTCTTGTGTTTGCTCACCACCTGAACGCGCCACTTGTTCTGCCCTTCTGGAAGATCAACCTATTGAAGAGTCTATGTTTACGCCGTCTCCGGCCTTTTTTCCAGCATATCGCGCAATTCAGAGATCGTCTCATGCAAATGTTTGTTTTCATCGCGGTGGTCGCGCTGAAGGTCTTGAATGCGGTTTTCATAGCGTCCGGTGACGGTTTCCAACTCATCGCGTAAGGTTCCAGCGGTTTCTTTTAGCTCTGCGATTTCCGAATTGGCCTGAGAAACGGCTTTTTGGACCTCTTCATCTTTTTCGAATCGAGCCAATTCCAACTCATCACGCAAAGCTTGTGCCGTCGCTTTAAGTTGCAAAATCTCGGCGTTACCCTCTGCAATTGCGGCTTGAACAGCCTCGTTTCGTTCAAACACCAGATTATCCATTTCATCACGCAGCGCCTGGGCTGTTTCGCGAAGAATGACGATTTCTCCATGGTTTGCGGCGATGGCCTCTTGGACGGCGGCGTCATTATCGGCGCGAATCTTATCCATTTCATCGCGCAGCGCTTGGGCGGTGTCTTTCAACTGGCGAACCTCATCGCGCGAGTCAGAGATTGCATCTTGAATCGCTTGCGCGTTGGTCGCGCGCATGTCTTCCAACTCATCGCGCATCACCTGAATGGTATCGGTCAGGTGGCGCAATTCGCGTTGGGCAGTTAACTCTGCGTCGTCGTTCGGCGGTGTTTTGCTCATAGCGGCCATGATTTTCGTGTTATACCGGTGCATAGTCCCGTGAACAGCCCAGCCGGGCAAGGAAAAGCAAAAGAGGGCGTGAAATGGCCAAGCTGTGCCGGTCGTGTTTTGCTTGGTTTGACGGGGTTGATGTGCCTCTCGAACAACGCTGTCCAATGTGCCGATCCGGACGGATCTTGCAACACGAGGAATTAGGCAGCCTTAGCATCGCCCACATTGATTGTGATGCTTTCTATGCAAGCGTTGAAAAGCGGGACAATCCAGCCCTTGAAGGCCGTCCGGTGATTGTTGGGGGCGGCACGCGCGGTGTGGTTTCGGCCTGTTGTTATATCGCGCGAATCAATGGGGTCCGCTCTGCTATGCCCATGTTCAAGGCTTTGAAAGCCTGCCCAGACGCCGCCGTGATCCGCCCGGACATGGCCAAATACGCGACCGTCGGCAAACAGGTGCGCACTCTGATGGAAGGCGTTACGCCGTTGGTTGAGCCGCTATCCATCGACGAGGCTTTTTTGGATTTAAGCGGCACCGAGCGCGTCCACAAAGCCCCGCCCGCAGTTGTATTGGCGAGGCTGGTCCGGCGGATTGAGGACGAAGTTGGGATAACCGCGTCGATCGGGCTTAGTTTCAACAAATTCCTGGCCAAGCTTTCTTCAGACTTGGACAAACCCCGCGGTTTTTCTGTTGTCGGCGTGGCCGAGGCCGAATCGTTCTTGGCCGAAAAACCGGTGCGCATGATCTGGGGCGTCGGCAAAAGCCTGGCGAAGAAGCTGGAGGCGGACGGAATCCATACCATTGGCCAATTGCGCGCCTTTGACGAGATCGATCTGATGGCGCGATTCGGATCCATGGGGCAGCGATTATCGCGTTTTGCCCGGGGCCATGATACGCGAATCGTTGATCCGGTTTCTGAGTCCAAATCGGTATCTGCGGAAACAACACTAGAGGTCGATGAGACCGACGCCAGTGCCCTGGCGTTCGAGCTGTGGCGGCTATCGGAAACCGTGTCCCGCCGGATCAAGCGCCAAGGACAAGCCGGCAGCACGGTGACGCTAAAGCTACGGTCGAAGGATTTTAAGCTGCTGACACGCTCAAAAACGTTGCCTCATCCGACATCGCTGGCCGAAGATATTTTTCAGATAGCAGAGCCTTTGTTGCGCGCCGAAGCCGATGGGCGGGCCTTTCGCTTGATTGGTGTCGGGCTGTCGTCGTTATCGGATGGCAGTGGTGATGATGCGCTTACCCTCAACTTGCTCGACCCAGACCAAGAGCGACGCAAAACCATTGAAGGCGTGATGGATAAGGTCCGTGACCAATTTGGTGCTGACGCGATCCAAAAAGGGCGCGGCTATCGAAAGCCCAACCGATAATTATACTGACATTACCACGATGAACACCGCGCCATGTCATTTTCGTAGGTCTCGCGGGTGTCGATAGAGGCATTGGCGCGATCAATGTCGTTGTCGATACGCTGAAAGATAGGGCGCATGCGTTTTGTTAAGAGGCGCTTCAGATGGTCAGCGGCTTGGTTTGCTGTGGCTTTCTGCACAGCGCCTAAGCTAAGTGTGGCTTGGCGAAGGGCGTTTCGGAAGTCGGACGCGTGGTGATCCAGCGCTGTTCGAAAAACACCGACATGTCGATCTTCGTGGCGTTTGATGGTTTGAAATTGGCAGCTACCAGGGCGATACCGACTGGCAACAAAGACATCAATGACGTCAAAACCGAGGCTGGCATCAACAGCTGTGACCCAGCCGCAAAATCCAGCATTGTTTGGTGCCGCTGAAATAGAAACCCGGATCGCGAATGTCAGTTCTGCGGTTGTTAGTCCGACCGTATGCCATCCTTGAAAGGCTGAGTATCCCTGTCGCATACGCGCCCTGAGATCAGCAACGTCCAGTGAGTTGATGACATCGACGTTTCCGCGGTCAACTTGCAACATGACACGCGCCGCCGATGTTGTTTTTGGAACGCAGGACTGTGCCGCCGCAGGGCTCGGGGCGAACAGGGGAACAAATGCTTGCACTAAGACCGTGTAGGCGAACAACAAGCCGATGCCGCAGATAAGGTTCTTTGTGGCCGATTTCATGAGAGAGACAGGACCGTATTTTTAGGTCGGCATGGTTCCACACTTTCCATACTGATGCCGCCCTTTTCTGACTGGATCATCGTTACGATCCTTGTTGTACAATAGATATGATTGGGAACCAACAAGCCGGAATCTCTCGTTTCGAGAGGCGCAGGCAAGCCAATTTTCTTGGTTGGTGCTGACGCGTTAATTGGGAAAACAGGTGTAATAACAGTTAGGTGTAAGTCAGTCTTATAATTCGTTCAGATCACAGCTTGCGGGGCGCACCGACATGCCCTAATCGTTACGTCAATTACCAAATCGATTTAGCGTCGGGATTATACCAACGATCACGAGATCGGGATGCCTTCGGGCGAAGGAGTGTATCGCAAAACGATGTTACGGAAACCAAAGACTGGCGTCGAAGTCGGCGATCGGTTCATCAAGACCGATGACAAAAAAGATGTTTGGATTGTGACAAACCAATGGGACGGCAAATATCCGGTTCCCCATTATCAGGTTGTCATGGAAGGCCATGAAACACGTCGGCGCACGTTGTCTCAGACCGTGTTGTTAGACCCGACATATTACACGCGGGTTGTTGAAGCGCCTTAGAGTCCAGACTGATTCAGATCGCGCAATGGATGATTTGAATGAGTTTGGACCCTAGCAAGACGAATGGCCTTGATGTCGATAAGCCATGGCATTTGAAAAGAAAAAGGCGGCAAGCCCATACGGGGGCTAACCGCCTTATTTGTCTCTAATTTCTATACTGCCAGGAACGGTCAGAAACAGGCTATTGTGTGTCAGCAGTTCCACACGGTGCCGTGCTTCGCTTCGCGATGTGATTGTCAGCCTTGCCCATCGGAACGCTTTATGGTTCCGCAACAGCCTACAATCACGGCATTTGCGCTAAACGAAGCCTTGGTGCCCGGCTAGGCGTTCGTATTTAGATTGTTGCCGCGACTATCTGTCACGCCGCCAACTGGTTGTTCGCTCGGCGGCACCGCCGCAGCGGCTTCCAAGATGACCTCGGCAATTTGTTGTTGTTGTTCGATGGTTTGCTTCACCGCAGCGATTGCCGGGGAAAGGGCGCTAATCGTAGATGCTTGATCAACCATTTTATGGTCCTCAGTTCTGAGGTTAAACCCTGAAAATCTTTCCGCCCAATTTCGAGGCGTTCAGGGACTGCACTTCTGCAACCTGTAATGTAGAAACAAATTTGCCAAAAAGCAACCGAATCCAGCGTTTTGGGCTGATTGGCCAACGGCGAGACTTTGCTTGGAAACGAAAAACGGGGCCAGATACCTGTGATCTGGCCCCGCATTCGGGTCCCCAAACGGGGATATTGGCTCCGGCGGCAGGACTCGAACCTGCGACAAAGCGATTAACAGTCGCTTGCTCTACCAACTGAGCTACGCCGGATCAGACTTGGAGGCGCGGACCGGATTCGAACCGGTGTACACGGCTTTGCAGGCCGCTGCGTAGCCACTCCGCCACCGCGCCGATCGACCCGGGCCTAGGCCCGTGAGGCCGCGGAAACTAGCTTTGCTGATGGGGCGCGTCAAGCGCCCGATTTGCAGGACGAGCCGAAAAAGTAACGTTGCAAATAAAGCTGGTTCTGCGACGCCTTAAACCATGGGAGTCGTTAAGCTCGGTTCAAATGGATCGTTGCCCCCCATTCACACGAGTCGTTGAACCAGCTTTGGAACCTGCCTATAACCGATGTATGGTTTTTTGGGCATCATCAAAAGTGCCTCAGATTATAAGGATAGGCTAATGTCGATGGATTTCCGGTCAGCGTGTCGGCACATGATCGACAGTCAATTGTTACCAAATAAGGTGACGTCCGATGCCATTGTCGCGGCTTTCGAGTGGGTGCCGCGTGAGACTTTCGTGCCCGATGCCAAAAAAATGATCGCCTATGCTGATGAGTCGTTAGGCGTGGGGTCGGGTCGGTACTTAATGGAGCCGATGATTTTGGCGCGCCTCATCCAAGAAAGCGCGCCTCAACGCGATGATGTTGCCCTCGTCGTTGGGGGAACGACAGGATATGCGGCAGCCATCCTGGCACGTATCGTGTCCACCGTGATTATGGTTGAACCATCAGAAGAATTTGCTGACAAAGCGACAGAGACCCTGGAACGCCTAGAAATAAACAACGTTGCGGTCACGACAGGCCGGTGGGATGCAGGGTCGCCAAAAAATGCGCCATTTGATCTGATACTCATCGACGGTGCCGTTAACCATGTTCCAGATAGTTTGCGCGAACAATTATCAGATGGTGGTCGCCTTGTGGGCGTTATCCAGAGCCAGGATGCTGGCGGTTTGGGCCGCGCCGTTATCACCAGTCGTCATGGTGGTGGGGCAGGGACGCGGGAGTTCGCAGATGTCGGCACGCCCCTATTGCCCGGCACAAAACGCGAGGAAGCCTTTGTCTTCTGAGGGCTATGCGCCGGACGCTGGTGAAGGAACATAGGGCTGGGCGATTCGCGGAACCGCACCGTAAATTTATTGTAATTTGAGATTCAAGTTATCATCTTATTGATATATGGGCATCTCTAAAAATACCCACTCCACTCATTGATCTGATAGAATCACGATATCACAACGTTGAGATTATGAGGACAAAATATGAGCCAGCTTGGATTTTTTGATGTTGCTAATCGCTATGCT
>Ga0222633_1000114_pt1 | contig 87465 bp, 95 predicted proteins | sample AntAcemetageno48_FD_179816 | JGI IMG/M metagenome (GOLD analysis project Ga0222633, IMG submission 179816) | Saline water microbial communities from Ace Lake, Antarctica - #48 | ecosystem: Environmental > Aquatic > Non-marine Saline and Alkaline > Saline | place: Antarctica: Ace Lake | collected...
TATCACCTCCCTTGATAGGTGTTTTTGAAGCGAACTTCCCTAATTTTGGCGTGAGTTCGGGTCAGTTGCGTTGATTTCAGGGTGAAATTGACCGATAAGGTCAACCAACCTCCCTGATTTCACGCCACTTCACGCCAACTCATGCCAAAATTAGGGAAGAACTCTTCCCTCCACCCACCACACCTCTCCGCGGCACCGCGGGTCCCGTTCCCTTTGGGAGCCATGTCCCTGTGCACATCCCTCTTCTCGAGCGGCGCGAGGGCGGGAAGACGCGTGCTCGTGTGTTCCGTGAATCGCACCAATCGTAGCGCTCGCGTCGTGTCTGGGAGGCTGGGACGACATCCAGTGGGCCAAAATCAAGTCGGCAACCACCGCGGTTCCGGCGGTTCGCCCGGACGCATCACCTCGATCAGGCCCGGCCCGGGGTTGGGTACCCGGGCCGTGCAGACGGGAGACGGGGAAGGGTACGTGTTTTTGTTCGGTGTTACATGGTGACCGTCCTGGACGACGCGTTCCATTCGCGCGGGGCACGAGAAAGTCGGTGTTTCTGGGACGCACCTCGAAGACAACGATCGATTGGAGATAAGGCGTCCCCGACGGCGTTCATCGTCGCATTCACCCGCTGACCTCAAACAAGTCTCCGCCAAAAACTCCAGGCGACCCCGCGAAAGCCCCCCACGCGCATCACAGGCCGTGCCTATTACCCTAGGAACCACCCAAGCAGGACGAAGGTTCACCACGGTGACCCAAAGTTCCTTTGAAGCAACCGCGTCTGAAACCGAAACCGACGAAGCGGCGCTCGCACGACGCCATCCTCTTTTCCTTCACAACTCGCGGTCCCGAAAAAAAGAGCGCTTCGTCCCGAACGACGACACCGACACAAGAAAAGTCTCCATGTACGTCTGCGGGGTTACCGTGTATGACTACTCGCACATAGGCCACGCCAGAGTTTACGTCGCCTTCGACGTGTTGTTCCGACAACTTATTAAACTGGGTACGTATTTCCCACTCACCTCGTTCCGCCTCCCTGATCGGCCCGATTACCGATTGCCTAGACTGTTTACGTAATACATACTACGAGAGACTGACACTTTTTTTGTATCAATCAGGGTACGACGTGACGTACGCGCGGAACTTCACGGACGTGGATGACAAAATCATCAAGCGCGCGACGGAAAACGGCGAGACGTGCGACGCCTTGGTGGCGAGGTACGCGTTCGGGCTTTCCCAACTTCCCTGTTTGCTCATACTCGTATCAGAAGGGAGCATTACCTCCGCCCTGACTGTTCAGACCGATTACGGTGACTGTTGACCAGGCCATCGTCCAATACACGCGATATACTCGTACCAGAAAGGAGCATTACCTCTGCCCTGACTGTTCAGACCGATGGCCGGTGACTGTTGACCAGGCCATCGTCCAATAAACGCGATACATGCGACGTTAACCGTTTTGTTTTACAATTCTCAGGTTCATCGCCGCTTTCAGTGAGGACATGGCGTCGCTGGGATGTTTGCCACCCAGCATGGAACCCAAAGCCACGGAACACATCGGCGATATCGTCGGGATGACGGAAAGGCTGTTAGAAAAAGGGCACGCCTACGAGACGGGGGACGGCGACGTTTACTTCGCCGTGGAATCTCTCGCCTCGTACGGAGCGTTGAGCGGCAGAAATCTCGAGGACGGGCGAGCCGGAGGCAGCGACCGAGTCGCCGCGGTTGACGAACGCAAGAAACACCCCGGGGACTTCGCGCTTTGGAAAGCCGCGAAACAGGGGGAGCCGACCTGGCAAAGTCCGTGGGGTCCCGGGCGCCCGGGGTGGCACATCGAGTGCAGCGCGATGATTGAAAAGTGTTTCGGAACCTCGATCGACATTCACGGCGGCGGCGCGGATCTTATGTTTCCGCACCACGAAAACGAACTCGCGCAGAGCACCGCGGCGTGCGGGTGCGGGGTTTCGCACGACAACGACGATACAGATGCGTCGCAATCGGACGTTACAAACAAAACCCAAGACAATTTCGTCAAGTACTGGGTCCACAACGGGTTTGTGAAGGTTGACAACGAAAAAATGTCAAAGAGTTTGGGCAATTTCTTCACCATCCGCGAAGTCACGTCAATGTACCACCCCCTCGCGTTGCGCTGGATGCTGTTGCAAACGCACTACCGGGCGCCTATTAACTACACGCAACGCGCGCTGGAGGAAGCGAGCGACCGGCTGTTTTACCTGTACCAGACTTTGCACGACGCGGCGGTTGCGCTTGGAGACGAGGCGGCGAAAAACGAAACCGAAAATAACGGAAAACCCAAGCCCCCGACGGGCGTCGCGGCGGAAGGCGTCGCGCTCGCGGCTGCCACTACCGCGGCGGTTTCAGACGCGTTGGCGGATGATTTGAACACGCCGTTGGCCACCGCGGCGCTGTCGCAACCGCTGAAGGTGCTGAACGATTTGGTGTCCACGAAGGATGGAAAGAAAGCGGCTGAACGGTACGTCGCGCTGCGCGATTTAATTGCAGTCGTGAACGATACTTTGACGCGACTCGGGTTACCCGCGGGTGGTGCGCACGGGTTGGTTGGTGAAGATCAAGTGGACGAAATTTTGGACTCATTACGCGCGCTAGCCCTGCAAAGAGCAGGCCTGACCTTGACTGACATAGACGAAGCGACTGCGAAACGAACCGCCGCGAGGGCCGCGAAAGATTTCGCGACCTCGGATTTGATCCGAGACGACCTGTTCAAGAAAGGCATAGCGCTCTCGGACGGCGGCGCGGACGGCGCGTCGTGGAGGCCGTGTCCCGTGGATTTCGATCGTGGGGGAGAGGAATAAAGGGGTTTCGTCATATTTTAAAGGTGTATTTACCTTTATTTTACCTTTTACTTACCTTGAAGGTATTACAAGTACTGTTCAAAGCTTATGGAACGCGGACGCGTAGAAACGAAGACTCACTTCTCCTTCGCGCTCGCCGCCTTCTTCTTTTCGTAGTGGTTCTTCTGGTAGCAAGACTTGCAAATTTTAGTTCCGGGCTTATCTTTGCAGTTGGTCCACTTACTGGTCGTATCCGTCCCGCACTTCACGCACGTCGTCCCCGCGGCCGCGGCGACGTTCAGCAGGTTCTTTTGGTAGCAAGTCAAGCAAATTTTGGTTCCGGGCTTACCTTTCCAGTCGTACCACTGACCGACGGTCGTATCCGTCCCGCACTCCACGCACGTCGTCCCCGCGGTCGCAGCCATGTCCCGCGCCTGCGAAGAATATGGAACTCGAACGACGTGAGTCGAGACGAAACAGCTTCTGACTGAAGTTATCATGCCTATGGGATCGCTTGAGCAGAGAGAGAGAAAGACAGAAGAATCATGAAATGCACACCTCTTTATCGCTACACGGCTTGCAGTACCACGCGTCCTTCTTGAGCTTCGACCTTCGCATTACGCTTGTATTTGCCCCATCCTTACCGCAACCGGAGCACTTGCCTTTGCTGGCAGCGAGCTGCGAAAAAGAGCACCGCGGGTATTGGGGTCAGGATGTGACACAAACATGTTGAAATAATGACGCTTAGGAATCGACGCGCGTGACACACCTGTCGTTTGTTGCAAACGGCGCAGACCGGTTTGTCCTTATCGTCCCTGTTGGCGTACCACTTACTCGTCTCCGTGGTTTCGCACTCGGAGCAGACCAGCGCGATGCCCTGCAGAGGAATGAAAGTTCGAGGGTGAGTTTTACACGCCGTTGACGGGCAACGAGAACGGTGCAGGCGAATGGGTCTTGGACATCTCACATCAATGCGGAGTGCGCACCTTTTTTATCCATCGTTCGGCATAGTAGACCTTCGGAGACTCACTGTGCCAGATTGTGCGTCGAAGAGCGAAAAGAGTTTTGTCAGCACACGCCGTTTTGGCAGGAGAAATCGTAAATAAGCGAGGACAAGGGAAGCACGCACCTGCGGGGAACATATGCTTTGCGAATAGCTTCGCCTTCCGAAGGTATAGACTCGTTGCTCGGTGCCATCGCCCACCGCCTGGGCGTTCGCGTGTCGCGAAGAGCACGCCCGTGCCTTCGTGCCTGGTCCATCCAGATGGACTGCTCGGTGTGCCGAAGCGCGTGCGGTTTGACACGACGTGAAACAAATCCGGCGAGCGCGGCGGGTTGGCGTGCGTTGTCGAGGGAAACGCGCGTGGTTTCGAACTGCCGCCGGGTACAGGCGACACGCGTGGGCATCCGCGCCACCGCGTGCATACCCGCCACGCTGAAGCACGCCATCGTGCTCCTGTAAGAGGCGCAGGCGAGATGTGATTTACAAAAAACGTCCGGGAAGGAGACAAGGACAAGATCAGGCAGCAGGAAGTTGCCAAAAGAAATGGACGCGTTGTTCCCTTATTAACGGGAGTAATAACTTAGTAGGATACAAATAAAGGTAATGATGGGTTGTAATTCACTTAACCGTAAAGACCCTCCTCCCGTTAACTCAAATCCGTGATCGGCGGTCGCAGCACCAGTTCGCCTGCCGCCCGCGCCGCGCGCCGAACCGCCATCGGGAGTTCCCGCGTTTTCGGCACCTGATTCAACAACTCCGCAGTTCGCCGGAACACTGCGATTGTTTCCAAAAGAAAGTGTCAGTCTTTCGTAACGTTACGTGAGTAATTACGGGTGGACAATCGGCAAAACAGGGAGGCGGGATTTAGGTTCCAAGCCCCAAGGCCGTACCTCGCGCGATGTCGCCTTCGTCCAGGTTCGTGTCCCGTCTGACTTGGTCCCAGGACGACCCGCTTGCCCAGGCTTCAACGAGCGCCGCGACTGGCCGGGACAAATTCACAGCCGCGTCCATGCCGTTTTCGAACTGAAGCGACGCGATTTCCGACCCCAGGGGCATTATTTCCTCGAGCGTCTGGTCCAGCCCCGCGCTCGGGCCGTACACGCACGACGTCGGGCGGTTGCTGTCGCAGCAAAGCGCGCCCGCGAGCCCCGCTATTTGCGTCGCGGTCAAGGACGCGACGCGCTCGGAACGCAGCGCGACGCCGAGCCACAGTTCGTTTTCGCCTCGCAGCTTGGAACAGGTGTTGCCCAAATCGGTCAGCGCCAACACGGTTCCCGAACGGTTTGTCTCGGCGTCGTGCCACCGCAGCTGCGTGCGCCGGCGCCGCGCATCCGCGGCGACGAAAGCTTCGTCGATGGACACGGTCTCGGTTGATCCGGTTTCGGGGGCGTCGGATGCGTCGACATCACCCGGTGATGTGAACCGCGATTTAGCGCTCCCGAAGGTTTCGCCACCGACATCGTCCGGCTCCCACTCCAGAAAAGCGGACAACGACTCGTCGCCGTCGTCGTTTCCGAACAGGTCATCATCCCAAGCAGCCGGGTCACTAGAATTTGAGACCTTTTTACCATAGTTTCGTGTACCCCGACGCTTAGCAACCTCCTCTGCTTTTCGCGTCGCGTCACTCAACGCTTCGTCGTAACAAAAAGCACTCGCCTCGTGGTCGATCAAATCGTCGAGCGCGCCTTGTTCGACGAGAATGTCCACCACCCGGGTGAACTCGCTCCAACCCGCGGCGGTGTACTCCTGCACTCTGATTTCCGCCTTTGCGATCCTCTCCTCCAACTTTTGCAACTTCTCCTCTCTCCGCCGGTTCATCTGAGATAAATAAAAGAAAGTGTCAGTATTGTATGGGCAAACAGTACTGGTTTTTCGGAAATACAACACGTACCTTCACCGCGCGGCGCAAATCGCTGAATTGTTTCATCTCCGCGATTTCGGCGCGTGTTTTTTCAACCAGAAGGCGCTGCGTGGTTAAGAACGCATCCATGTCATCCGCGCCTGAAAAAAATAAATCTTTTTGAGATTCGTCCGGATTCGAACCTTCCGCGAGTCTCTCCGCGGTTTCGAACTGCTCAAAAATAACGCCCGAAAGCTCACCAGATACCTCGGCGCCATTCGCCTGCCACGCCCCGTCACCCGTGCGGCGCCACCGCGCGCTCGTTTGATTCACATTTTTGGCACTGCCGACCATAGAGGGCGCGGCGTCCATGAAGTCGGACTTACCACCCGCCGAATCCACACGTTGATCCGCGGCTTGTAAACCGCTGAGCTCCAAATGTCTCACCGCCACGACCTTGTCCGCGGTGAACCGAAACCAAGTACCTTGTTTATCAACCGCGAGGAACTCGCCGGACGGGTATTTGTTACCGCCGGTGTCCAGCACGGGCGCGAAGGTTTCCACCACGGCGACGGTGACGGTTTCGCGCTTCTCTCGTGTGTTCGCGTCTCTCACCAAAGGTTCATCAAAATCCGGGCTCTCGCCGTCTTCCGTATCATCGCCGTGCTCTTCCGGAAACAAGTCGCCCATCCGCTCGTTGATCGGCGTGGAGGAAGTTGAATCGTCCGAAAACAGATCGATCCAGGACCCGTCGGGCGCCAGCCCGATCGATCGAGTCGGTTGTTCTTTCGCGACACTCGACAACTCATCCGATACGAATTTCTCCCCTGAATCCATCAGGATCTCCACAAATACCACGTCCTCGCCCAAAAGGACCCACTCCGCGATCGCAGTCCGGACGGCGTCACTTTTCTGTTCAAGGGTTTGCCGCGCCACGGTTTTCAAAAGCCGCCGCTCTTCCTTTCTGAGATAAATAAAGAAAGTGTCAGTCTTGCATGGGCAAACAATGTGCCTGGATTTGGGAAATTCAATACGTACAACCGTCCGTCCAGCTTCACGAACCGCGCCCACTCCTCGGGTTCCACTTCGGCGGCGCCGTTTCTGAGATAAATAAAAGAAAGTGTCAGTCTTGTATGGGCAAACAGTCGTGGGATTTGGGAAATACAACACGTACCTGAGCTGTTCCGTGAGCGCGTTTTTCTGCTCAAGCAACCGCCGCAACTCCCGCATTTGGTCCCCTTTTGCTTGGCCGCCCAAGTAGTTCCCGAAACTCCGCTCAATCGTGGCCCGGATGGTACCCAAACTCTGCGATTGTGAACGAAAAGTGTCAGTCGCGAGCCTACGGGTGTACTTCGCAACCCGTATCAGCAAACAGTCGGGCGTAACCGGGCCGAACAGTGCACTCGTGCTGTGTGTAGTTGTCACAGCAGCCAGTAAAGGTTACGGCCGTTTTGCACTCAAAGAGGCGCAGTAAACAGTCTCTGGATTTGGGAAACCCCCATAACGTACCTGCCCGCTCTTCACCAAATTAAGCACCATCCCGTACGAAACCGAAAACGTGGATTTCAAATTCTCGGGCGGTTTCGTGACCAACGTAAACGCCTGCGCAATTAGTCAACGAAAAGTGTCAGTCCCGAGGGTGTCTTACTGTACGGGGAATTGGGGTCCGAGTAATCGGGCCGAACACAGTGCGTTTGTGATGTGTTTGTACGAGCCGCGAGTACGCCGGTAAACGGTACGGCCGTAGTGTTCCCGTACTTCCGTTGAATGAAACGGGTGGACGTCAAACAGTAGTCACACTGTTTACACTGTGGACGTCACGAACGGGACAACAAACCGTGTGTGTCGGATTTGGGAAAGCCGAAAAACACGTACCTCCTCCGGGCCTTCGAAGTTACTCTGCATGCACACGACGTGCCCGACGGTGTCGAACCCCCTTCGGCCCGCCCGCCCCGCCATCTGCATGAACTCGTTCGAAGTCAACGCCCTCGGTCCGGAGTCGCCTCGTTTGGATAACGTGGACAACACGCTGCTTCTCGCGGGCATGTTCACGCCCGCCGCGAGCGTCTCCGTGGCGAAAACCACTTTCAGCAAGTTGCGCTGAAACAAATTCTCAACGAGACCTTTCCACCCCGGTAACAAACCGGCGTGGTGGGACGCGATGCCTAGCAACAGGGGCGGGATGGCGTCCCTTCGCACGGCGTCGGGGTTTTCTTTTTCGAATTTCGCGAGCGTTTGCTCGATTTGCGACCGTTCGTTTCCCGTGACCAACGAAGCGCCGCATTCAAACAGGTACTGCGCGGCTTGGTCGCAGCCTTTTCGGGAGAAAATGAACCACACCGCGGGAAGCAAATCCGCGGCGACTAACTGCCCGACCGTGGTTTCCACGTGCGGCACCAGCCTTCGCCTGGCGTTGCGGTCGTTCGCGGGCGACGGCGGAGGTCCGTAACCGTCGCCGCCTGAATACCCCCGGCCACCGCCGCGGTATTGTTGACCGCCGCCACCTTCCCTTTCCCGGTACCGGTCGCTTCCGTCCCGTCCTCCTTCCCCTCCCCGTTCCCGCCCGTTGTTACCCCCGCCGCGATACTCGCGATACTCGTCGGAGCCATCGCCGTCGCCGGCTAAACTGTCGTACCGGTCGTACCGGTCCCCTCCGTTCCGGTGTTCCCACTCCCGCGCGCCTTGTTTCGTGAACGGACACAAATCGTCGTGTATCCGGTCGCCTCGTCTGTCCATCAGCGGGCCGAGACCGGGCCACATCCGCCCGGGGCGCATGGAGAAGTGCCACCGCAGCTGGCACGATAAAAAAGAAAGTGGTTAACGTCTCTCGTAACGTGTAATACGTAAACAGTCAGAGGTAATAGTCCCTTCTGGTACGAGTATGGGCAATCGCGAAGGCAGAACGTGGTGATTGGGAAAGGCCCTTACCGGCACGGGGCGGAAATCGGAAACCACGACGTGGCACTGTTTGTTCACCCCCGCGTTTGCGTCGCAGTGCACCTGAAATAAATAAAGAAAGTGTCAGTCGGGGTATGAGCAGTCAGGGAGGCGGAATGGGTTACATGGGAAAGGCCCTTACCTGTTCGATCCACCCCGCCAGGTCGTCCGGGTTCCCCACCGTGGCGCTTAGGCACAACAACTGGATCCGAGACGGACAGTAAATGATCGTCTCTTCCCACACCGTGCCTCGGTACGGGTCACTGAGGTAGTGCACCTCGTCCAGAATAACCACCCCCACGTCGTCCAGGCGGTAGTCGTCCGTTTCCATCGCGGGAGTATCGGAAGTTCTTGACTGACTACTCCCCGCAGCAGTGTCGGAACCTCTCCCCGCAACCGCACTGGACGGGTACAGCATGTTCCGTAAAATCTCCGTGGTCATGATCACGATGTCGGCGTCCGTGCTGTTGATATCGACGTCCCCGGTTTTCAACCCCACCCTGAGACGATACAAGCCAAAAGTGTCAGTCTCGTATGGGCAATCGCAGAGGCGGTGTGTGGTGGGTGGGAAAGCACTTACCTTCGTATTCCGAACTTCTCCTGGAACTCCCTCAGTTTTTGATTCGACAACGCTTTCAACGGGGTGGTGTATATCGCCTTCTGCCCTCTCGAAAGCGCGGCGATGATCGCGGTTTCGCCGACCAAGGTTTTGCCGGAACCGGTAGGCGCGCTTACCACCACGGAGTCGCCATCTAACAAATGTTTCGTGGCTTGTTTCTGGAACCCGTCCAGTTCAAAGTCGTACACGTCCTGAATATCGCGTACGGTCGGCGTGGCGCCCGTAAAATTTTGGGACGGATCGGGGACGTGCCGCTTGAGCAACAACTCCAGAGACCCGAGGGAGGTCATTTCTTCGTGCGATCCACGTTCGGAAGTTTCGGTTTTTATCGTCGTCCGTTCCCACTCGTCGTCCGCGACCTCGAAATCTTTGAAATCGGATTCGGCAATGGATGATGATTTGTCACCGTCGCCATCCCCATCCTCGTCCACGACATCCCCAACCTCCCCAAAAGTCGGCCCCAATCCCCACTCCGCACCGGAATCCAGTAAATAAACTGTAACCAAACCGTCCATCCCGTGGTACCGCGCCGCGATGTCCAGCGGGGTTTTTCCCGAGGCGTGCACCGGGGATAGCGACGCGCCGGCGTCGAGTAACGCTTGGACACATCTAACGCATCCAAACTCGGCTGCGCCGTGTGCCGCGGTCCACCCCGAGTAACTCGCCATTCCCGGGTCAGCCCCGGCGGCGAGTAGCGTAGTAACTTCCCTTACCTTCCCCTGTTCCGCGGAGACTATCAGCGCGGTCTCGCCGGAACGCTTGTCCCTCGCGTTGATAGATTGGCCATCCGGAAGTAACTCGTCAAGCGCATCTCGCGCCGCCTGACGCGCTTGTTTCGAAGACGTCGCGTTGACGATGGCGTCGGGGTCGTTGTTCGCTTTGGGAGACGTAACATCATCTCCACGCGTCTCTTGTGTGTTGTTACCAAACCCACGGCCCGCCGCTCGTGTGACTGATTGCGCGTACCGCGCTTTACCGACGACGCCGACGATGCCACCACGACGACGAGAAAAGTGCGCGTCGATGGACACGGCACTTTTCACGCGGCCGTGACTCCCCGCCGCCCCGTCCCCACTCCGCGCTGTAACACCCACTCCCACCGCCGAACACGCAACCCCCACCCTCGCCGCGGACGCCATCGGCGGTTCCACCAGGGACCGAGCAAAAGAGCCGTGCGCGGGGCGATGTGCGAAGGGAGAACGGTGGGCCACGTACGCACTCTCGAGAAGAGTGTCTTTTCATTCAACCACTTTGCGGTTTGGCCGCGCAGGCCGAGCAGCTTTTTAGGCGGCGCCTGCGCCACGTTTGCCAAAAAGAAAAGGGGGAGTCTTTAGTTTGCGATCTGGTTTTGGCCAAGCAGTTTTGGCAAACCCAAATCGCCATGCGCAAACAGTCACGCCAGTTTTCCGTCGCGAACGCTTTCCCGAATTGCAGTGGCGACGTGGCCAACACACCCCCGCCTCGTGATCCGCTTTTCAAAACCTGGTTCGTCCAAAAAGTGCACGGGTTGGAAACTAACAAAGCCGCACGGCACAGCACCCCCTTTTTTTGTGGCGCCTTTCCGTTCGCCATCGAACGGCGGGGCACAACAGCGCGCGCGTGCGTTCGAACCGCCGAAGGTTTGACCTCTTGCGTTTCGTGCGAAGGACCTTTGCGAGGTATACACAGGAGCGCGCAAAGGGCGTTGCTTGGTTCTTGTGACGACCGCGGGTTCGCGAGGTACGTCCGCCGATTAAACTAATCATCGTTTACCCAAGAGCCAAACCCGCCCCGTGCCCTGCCGCGGTTTTGAAGCACCGCGGGGACGGTGTCCTGGCCGGGGACGCACCGCACTATTGCCATGCCGCGGACGTACGCCTGGGGACGTGAACGCACCGCGCGCGTCAGGCTTTTAGTCACCAAGATCGTCAAACGCGAAGACCCGCCCCGCCCCCCCGCAATCAATCGCGCGGCGCGCTTTTTCGTCGTCCCCACGCGGATACGGAAAAGCGCATTTCGTGGATGGATGAAAGGGGGACGTCCTGGGGACGGGGACGCCTTGTGACGCGCCCCGAGTGGGGCGACACCGTTTGCCATCCCGTCCGTCCCTCTTCCCCGGGCTCGAACCTGGGACCGGGACGACCCTGCCAGGTGCCCACCGTCCACCCACCTGCGGTCGCTGACCTTCCCCCTTCCATTTGTCGTCCTCGTCATCATCCATCAGAAAGTTCCGGGTTTCAAAAGTTTTCACTTTTTCACCGGATTTCCATTTTCCTCGGACTGTTTGCTCCGTCGAAATCGGATTTCGAAAGAGAGGTCGTGAGAGTCGTTCGTGCCTCGAACCGACGTGCATCTCGCTTTTCGTCGCCAGATTTTCGGAAATCGGAAACGCGGCGCGCGAAAAACTCGCGAGAGGCGGCACTCCTCGAAGCGGCGTTTAGCAGCGCGTCATGTCGGGTCCCCTCGTGGTGACCCCGGGGGCTGTGCTCGCTAGCGGAGCTCAACGTGCCGTACAGCATGGGTCGCGTACACGAAGAGCCGTGGTGGTCGCCGCCGCGAACGGGGCCCACGATGGCACCGCCACGACCCCGGGGCGGTCGACCAAGAAAACCTTCGCGTCTCCGCGATCTAAAGGTCCCCTTTCCGCCAGTCGCGGCACCGCACGGCGGTCAGGTCGCGTTCCCGGTTTCGTTCCGCACGCGATTAGGGACGTCTCAAGTGAGTTGAGCAAGGACGATGGAGGTAACACCGGTGCTTCTGATGCGGTGGCCACCGGGTCGGGCGCCAAGACGCCTCCACCCACCGCGGGGACCGCCACGTTTATCACCACCGCCCCGCCATCGGCGTCGCCCAAACAACTTTCTAAAGAAAAAGAAGCGCCGACCGTGCCGAGTTACGTATCGTCCCTGGCCCAGCGCACCGGCCCCATCGTGGGCAAACGGGAGATTTTCTTCGAAGAGAGCTACGACATCGCGATCCGGGAGTACCTACCCTCGGACGTCAGGGTTGACGTGCAGTCCAACGGGGTGAGCTTCAAAGTCACGGTGGAGACGGATTCCGCGGCGGATCTCGTGCTGCACTGGGGCGTCGCGAGCGTGAAAAACCCGGACACGTGGACCATGCCCCCTAACGCCATCCTCCCCAACGGCACGAACATGCTCGCGGAGGTGTGCCAGACCCCGCTTACCCGGGTTCCCGTGAGGGACGACGGTGTGGGCAACTCGTCGTCGTCGTCAAAACAGTCGTCGGGTAAACAGTCGAAGCAGTCTGGCGATTCCCCAAAGTCCGTCGCGCGCGTCGTGATCGAGGGCGCCGTGGAACACGCCCCGCACGCCCTGAACTTCGTGCTGCACGACAAAAAGTACAACCAGTGGTACCACCAGCAGAGTGGTGACTTTTTTCGAGTTCTCACTCCGGCGCTGCCTGAACCCGAGGAACCGGAAGAGGAGGAGGAGGAGCTTGAAGTCGCCGTTGACTTTGACGACGCCGAATCCGCCGTGACGAAAACAAACGTTCTTTCCCCTGTGGACGCCGCGGCGGCGGCGGCGGTGGTCGCACTTGAAACCCCTTCCAGCAAAACCGCGGCTTCCTCCAAAAAGGAAAAGACGGATTCAGGCCCGAAAGGCATCGCGTCCTTGCTAGGCACGCTTTCCTCCTTCAAACGCAACGTGGACGTGAAGAAGGAGGAGGAGAAGAAGTTGGCGGATGCGATTGAGGAGGTGGAAAAGGCTGCGGCGGCGGTTGCGGCGGCGGTCGGGGTCACTGATTCCGCCTTTACATCCGACGACGACGACGACGACGACGCGTACACGCTTCCCGTAAAAGCGCAGAAGGACTCCAAGAAGGAACAGAAGCGACGAGTCGCGAAGCTGTTACAGGAAAGGGCCGCGTTCGTGGAGGCGGGGTCTAAGGGCAAAGAGTCTGGAAAAAGACGCCCGAGGATCGGTCTGTTCGGGTTGCGAGGGAAAAAGGGCGGTTTGGGGACTTCTGTTTCGGTTTCATCGACGGCGGCTTCCGTTGATACGGACGTAGCCGAGGGTGAAACACCGGTGGTGACCCCCCTAAAGTCACCCCCATCAACGCCCGCCCTGCCAACCGAGGTTGACTGGTTCGCCTTCCAGGAACAGCACCACGTGGTGTTCACGGAAGTTGACGTGCACACGCGGGTTGGGATTTTGGTGGACGTGGAGCGGGACGCGCCTGGAGCGTCTGCGCGAGTACGCGTGGAAACGGACTTACCAGGGGACGACCTGCTGTTGCACTGGGGCGTGGTGCCGAGAGGCGCGCGCGCTGATATGTGGACCGTCCCCGCGCCCCCCATGCGCCCGGAAGGGTCAAAGGTGTACGGCGACAAAGCGTTACAGACCCCGATGACCAAATCCGTAAGCGGCTTGGGCGGCGCGTTCGCGTTCGTGGAGCTTGACATGGGAAGCGCGCCGGGGGGCCTTCGGTTCGTGATCAAGGAAAACGGAGGCCGGGACCGCTGGTTCGACGACTACGGCGGCGACTTCGTAGTGCCGCTTCCGGAACAAGTACGTACCGCGCGTTTCCCAAATCCGTAACGCGCTGTTCGGCCCGATTACCCTGACTGTTTACTCATACACATGGCCCGAAAGACTGACGCTTTCTTTTATTTATCGCAAGGCGCTTTCGTCGAACTTCGTGTCGCCGCCAAGCGGACGGTCGGGGCTGGCGTCGCCGTTCCCCGGAGTCCCCACGCTGAACCGAGACACGTCGTCCGGATCACCCGGGTCCCGGTTAGAGGAAGCGCAGGTACGTGTTGCGCGTTTCCCATATCCCGCCTCCCTGTTTGCCCATACAAGACGTTAACCACTTTTCGTTCACAATCTCAGCTCGCGCTGGGCGGCGCCGCAGCGGCGACGTTTTCAAACACGCTTCCCGGGGAGAAAATAGACGAAAAACTCGAGGAGTGTATTCGGTTGGCGTCCGTTGCGTTTGCGGCGGCGCAGGAAGCCACGCGGGTCGCAGAGCAAGCCACCGCGGCGGCGAAGGACTTGCCCGAAGACGGCGTCGCTAGCACAAAGGCCAGAAGGCTCATCGCGCAGGCGGAACAGGCGAAAGAACAAGCGCGGATCACGGCGTTTGCGGCGCACACCGCGGCGCTCCGGGCGCGGGCGGCGAATGACCCGTCTGGTGCCGCCGCCGCCGCAGCGGATGCGAAGATCGCGGAAGACGCGGAAGTCGCGGAGATGGCGTCGCGGGCTTGGGCTGGGGAGACTGCGGAGATAAGCGATGACACGTTGCAGCGCTGGAGAGACGACATGGAGCTCACGGTCACGAAGGAAGCAGAGGCGGCGGCTGCGGAGGCGGAGAGCGCGGCGCGGCGCATGCGCACCGAGTTCCTGGCGACGCAGGCGGAGAGGGAACGCGTTGAGGCTGTTGCGAGAGCAGAGGCTGAGGCGGAGGCGTCGATTCGGGTACAGAAAGCGGCCGCCGCGGATGCGATTCGGGTGCAGCAAGAGCTCGTTGACAGGGCCGAACGCGGAGAAGGCGCGCCGCCGCCCGCTTGGCTCGCGGGTGACCCTGGCAAAGCCGGGAAAGGCGCTTCCGCGTCAACCGACGCCGTGGCCTCAACCGGCGCGCCGCCGCTACCCAACGCCCCGGGCTTCGCTCCGCCCGCGGACGTGGCGCCGTTCACCCCGACGGCGTCGCCGGTCGCGCCCAGCGTCCCCCTGCCGTCCTCGCCCGAGCGCCAAATAGCGGAGTCTACGCTCGCCCCCCAAACCCCGCAAAGGGCGGTGGGCGACCGCGTGCAGAACCCCACCGGGAACGGCAAGGAGATGCTGATTCAGGGATTCAACTGGGAAAGCGCGCGGAAGAAAGGGCGGTGGTACCAGACCGTCACGGACTTAGCGCCGCGGTTAAAGGAGCTGGGGTTCACCACGATCTGGCTGCCGCCGCCCACGAATTCGGTTTCCGAGGAAGGGTACATGCCGCAGGTACGTGTGTTTTTCAAACTTCAAATCTCCCCGACTGTTTGATGATGTCCTGTATGGAGTGCAGTCAGACAGTCTTACCACTACTATGACGATGGGTACCACTACTATCCCCTTCACAATCCCACTCTCTGACTGTTTACTCATACACTGACACCTCTTTTTTCCCACGCAGGATTTGTACGACTTGAACTCCAAGTACGGAAGCGTGGAGGATTTGAAGCAGTGCGTCGCGGCGCTTCACGAGCACGGCATTAAGACCTTGGGGGACGCGGTGCTTAATCACCGGTGCGCGGGTTTACAAGGGCCGGACGGGCTGTGGAACCAGTACACCGGCAAGTTGGACTGGGACGCGCGCGCTATTGTGAGCGACGACCCGCACTTCGGCGGCAAGGGCAACCGCAGCAGCGGCGATTTCTTCCACGCCGCCCCCAACATCGACCACAGTCAAGATTTCGTGAAGAACGACATAATCGAGTGGATGCGGTGGTTACAAAGGGAGGTTGGGTACGACGGGTGGAGGCTTGATTACGTAAGAGGGTTTTCCGGGACGCACGTCAAGACGTACATGGAATCCACGGTAAGCGCCTTTCCCACCCACCACGTTCCGCCTACGCGATTGCCCATACTCGTACCAGAAGGGACGGTTACCTCTGACTGTTCAGACCGATTACGGTGACTGTTGACCAGGCCATCGTCCAATACACCCGATATACTCGTACCTGACGTTTCTTTTTCCACAACCAGGACGTGCACTTCGCGGTTGGCGAGTACTGGGACACGCTGAGTTATGACTACGACCAGCCGCAGTACAACCAAGATGAACATCGTCAAAGAATCATCAGCTGGATCGACGACGCGGGCGGTTTGGCGGGGGCGTTCGACGTGACCACCAAAGGCGTGCTGCACGCGGTTTTCGAGCGCCAGGAGTACTGGAGGTTAAGCGACAGCGACGGGAACCCGCCCGGGGTGTTGGGGCGGTGGCCGTCTCGGGCGGTTACGTTCATCGAGAACCACGACACCGGTTCCACGCAAGGGCATTGGCGGTTCCCTGGAGGGTACGAACAGCAGGGGTACGTGTACATCCTTACGCACCCCGGCACACCCACGGTTTTCTGGGACCACGTGTTCGAGTGGGCGGAGGACCCGTTGTTGGGCGAAACGATTGAAAAGCTGATTCGGTTCCGGGACGAACGCGGGGTCAACGCGCGGAGCGTTTGCAAAATTTTGAAAGCGGAACAAAGCGTCTACGCCGCGCAGATCGACGACTCGTTAGTGATGAAAATCGGCCCCGGTGCGTTCTCGCCAGCCGATGAGGACTGGGAGTACCACACCCACGGCATCGAGTGGTGCTTGTGGAGACGGAAAGGGACGTGAACCGGACTGAACGGGATTGAGAATGAGATCCCGATGGTTGGATATTATTTTAAAATTAGAGCTCGTCTCGAGTCGCGCGCTCCGGGTCCCTTACGGATCCAGGAGGCGCCGACGCGAGCCAGGCCGTTTGTGATGATGAAAGAATTGACACACGAGTACGGGGGGGCGTTTGTGCGCACATAAATCGGACACTAAATACCCACACGGCCTACGCGTCTTAAAACTTTGGCGGCGGCCATCCGAGGGCGGAAAATACAACCGCGGCGCCCGCGGCGTACGCGAGGATCGAATCGCTCGCGACTCGGCGATTCGGTCTGACTGATTGCCCATACGCGCCATCCTCCCTTCCAACGTCGTTTCCAAACGTGAACGACGTTCGTTTACTACCCAAGGAGGTTCCCCTTGCAGGGTTTGTGGAACCCGACGAAGAGCGATTCTCACCATACGCGTCGTCGACGATTTGCGAATCCGCGGTCGCGAACAGCGTCGCTGCGACGGCCAAGGCGAGCGTCGCCGCCGCCGCGGCTCCAGCCCACGCGCCCGAGGATCGATCCTCGGCGGTTTTGTTTTTGTTTTTGCTACTGTTACCGCTACCGATGTCATTGTCAGCCCTATCAAACACCGCGTCGATTCTTTTCTGAACCTCCGCCCGTTCCACTCGGCGCGACTCGAGCAAAGCGTCGACCCTGATTTTTTCTTTCTGATACGCCACGTGTTCCTCCGCTTCGCCGCCGAGGCGGAACGTGGACGGGTCGCTCCACGTGATTGTCATTTCCTCGGGCCTGTTGGATGAGGAATTCACGGGAGTTTCGGTGAACGGTGCTTTCTCCGTGTCACCCAGCTGAATCACACCTGACGCCCCCGCCCCCGCCCCCGCCCCACACAAGTCTTCCGGTCTTGGTCCCGCGGAAACGCCGTCCACCGCCGCGCCGTCCGCGAAAGTTGTTTCGTAAACGTCCACTCTTTTTCGTTCACTCGCCGTGCGTCGCGCCGCCTTCGCCTTCGCCTTGGCTTCCCGCACGAAAACCTCGCCGACGACGTTTTTGGAATAGTGGCGGGAGTTGGGTGGGTACGCACCGGGTACACACACAGGGCGATCGGTGCCAAAAAAAGCAAGCGCCGCGGTGTGCGCCCCCCGCGCCGCGCTGTTCAAGGACGGGTTTTTAGCACCAACCGCCGTCGACGCCTTTTGCGCTTTATTTTTTAGCGCCAAAAGCTTCGCCACCGCGTGGTCCACGTCTTTTTCACGAACCGCGTCGTCCCCGGCGCTTCTTCTCAGCTTCAGGGCGCGCACGGTTTCGCCCTGCACGTGCGCCTCCGCCAACGCCGAGTGCGGGTCGATGGGCGTGTTCGTGTCGGAGTCATTGTGTTCGTCGCTCTCGATTAGTTCGTCGCGCTTTGTCGCTTTCGCCGTCGCAACCGTCGTCCCGCCGCCATTCCCCTTCCCTCCCTTTTCTCCCATTTTCAATTTCCCACCCCCTTGCCCCCCCACCCCCTTCTTTTCAGGCGCCAACGTGATTGTCATGTGACTAGGCCCGACCATCTTGCCTTCCTGAATCACCACGTGCGTCGCGCCGAACTCGTTAAGCAAACAGTCCCGGAATTCCGTAAACAGCACGGCGCCCGCTTTCGGGCGCAGCGATTGTTTCACCCCGTCGTTTGTTTTGAACTCCACGCGCAGGGTAACTTTGTTGTGAAAAAGGTCAGTCTTGTATGGGCAAACAGTCTTGTATGGGCATCCGGTAACGCTCCCTTCGCAGGACAAGTACGTCGCGATGTATGGACGAACCGTGACCGGCTTCGGTCTGCACAGTCACCAGCGTTAGAGGTAAAACGGGGAGTCGTCTACGATTTGGGAAACGCCAGGACACGAACCTTTGTGCCCGACGTTTAAAAACTGCGACGCTTTGTTGGCTTTGACCTTGACGTCGTTGGGCGAAATACGGGCGGTGAGTTTTAGCTCCTTCGTTTGGTCGTGGCGCCGGCGCTCGACGAGTTTTTTCTTAGCCGAACGCTCCTGTTGAGGGTTGCCAGAAAAGTGTCAGTGTTGTACGGTTAACCAGTCTTGGCGGTATTGTCGGTCTTGTCGGTCTTGTCGGTCTTGTCGGTCTTGTCGGTCTTGTCGGTCTTGGCAGTCTTGGCAGTTTGCCTTGTACGGGCAAACAGGCAGAGGTAATGCGCCCTTCTGGTACTACGTATGTGCAAACAGTGTGCGTCGGATTTGGGAAAGCCCCGACGCGTACCTTTACTTTCTGGGCGTACCGAAACGTGTCGTAATTCATCAACCGGCAAACCGGGGGGTCCGCTCGGGCGTTGACTTCCACTAAGTCCAACCCCAGTTGCTTGGCTCTTCTTAAAGCTACCAGAGTAGAGATGACCTCGTGAGTGGGCTTCTGTTCATTTGGAGAGTTTTGTGCATCATCTGATGATTCTTCAACGTCGTCGTCGCCGTCGTCGTCGTCGGACGATGATTCGTTGCTCGCATCCGTCTGATGAATTAGCCGCACCTGTCTCGCCGTGATCTGTTCGTTCACGCGGTGCGCTTGGTGGTTATTCCCGTTCGGGGTGGGTTCTTCTTTTTCGGTTTTAGGTGAACCTCCTCTTGGTGCGGTGGAGAAGTGGGCGTGTCCACCCTGGGTCCACGCTGGGTACGATTTAGACGCGTGTCCCCCTAGGTCCGGGCCGATACCCCGGGAGATGCTCGATTGCCACACAACATTTGGGTAAGGCCGAGTCACTCGTCGAACTCCCGTCCCTACGTCCCGGAACGGGTTAGAAACAGACCAACCGAAACTCCCAACACCATACCGAGCGCATCGCACGAGCGCGCGAACGGTCGCGGTGACGTCGCGGCCCATCGCTTCGCCGTGTGTGACGAGGTGGTCATCGATCGGATGGCGATCCGAGGACCAAATTTTCGCCGCCATGAAATCTCGTCGTCTTCTCAAGCACGAAAGTCTCTTGCCGACTTTTGCAGCACGCGGCCCATCGTCGGGTCGCGCGCGCGCCGCGCGTTGGCTGTGCGTGTCCGTTCGAAAAAACGTTCGTCACGAGTGTGTCTGGTGGCAGGCGGGTTGCTAGTCGGAAAAAATGGTGAAGATCGTGGAGCTTGATGACACCGAAACCGTCGGGCTGGCGAGCGCGGGGATCGGGCTGGCGGGGAGCGAGCTGCCGAACAAACGACGGAAGAAAAAAACGCAATCGATGGACCCCCTGGGCGGTTTGCGAGGCATGGGTGGCGGCTCGCGGGTTGGTGGGGAACACGCGGAGGAGACTAACGATGCGGAGACAAAACGGGCCGAGCCGCCCAGTGAGGAGGCTGCTTCCTCTGACGCAAACGAGGAACACGAAACGCACCGTTCCATGGATCAAACCAAACCTCCGTTAAAAACCGCGAGCCCAACCCAGGCAATGGCGCTATTGCTCCTTTTACTCGCCGTCTGGGTCTCCGCGTTCGTGTTCGTGTTCACACAGAGCCGGTCGGGAAAAATACTCATGGAGGAGACGTACGACGACGCGCAGGTCAAAGCCGAGTTGTGAGGGAATGCGTTGGAGTAGCGATTGACCAAAGTGAATGAACGTGATTGAACTGTTCCACCCTTTCGGTCGCGTATTAAAAACAACAGCCGACGTCGACGTCACCTCCCACGCGCGCGCCGCGATCCACATCTCACCTCGCCGTATATCGGGGAGACCAGCGACGATGAGTCATTAACTCAGGGGCCGTCCCTCCACCAATCAAAACTCACCTCACATCCTCTCCAGCTCCTCCACGAGTTCCTTTTCCCGCCCGCCGACTTGCTTCGGGATCGTGACTTTCACGGTGACGTACTGGTCGCCCCGGGTGTTGGGCTGGCCCAGCTTGGGGACGCCTCGCTTCGCCATTAACAACGTCGCGCCGGGCTGCACGCCCGCGGGGATTTTCAAATCCACCTCGCCATCCACGGTGCGCACCTTTTGCGTGGTACCCAAAATGGCCTGGAATAGGTAAAACAAAGTGTCAGTCTTGTATGGGCAAACAGTGTGCCGCCTGATTTGGGAAAGGACCAAGGCCGTACCTGCGTGTACGGAATCGTAACCGTGCTGCTGACGTTGATTGATTCGAACCGTTTCAAATCCGCGTCGTCCTTACGATTGAGAAACCGAAAGTGTCAGTCGGGGTATGGGCAATCAGTGTTGGGATTTGGGAAAGGCCCAATACTTACCTTCACCGCGACGAACACGTACAGGTCACCCGGTGGGCCGCCTTTCCGTCCGGCGTTGCCTTCCCCCCTGACTCGCAAGCGCGACCCCGAATCCACCCCCGCTGGTACGCGCAGCGAGATCCGCTTGGACCGCCGCACCCGACCGTCCCCGCCGCAGGACTCACAAGGCGTGAACGTCTGCCCCGAACCGCCGCACTGCTGGCACGCGGTGACCTGCTGGAAGTTACCAAGCGGCGTGCGCACGGTCGCCACGACCTGGCCTTGCCCGCCACATGTGCCGCAAGACGCGGGCCGCGTGCCGGCTTTGATTGTAAAAGAAAAGTGTCAGTCTTGTATGGTCAAACAGGGAGGCGGGATTTGGGAAACGCGGGGACGTACCTTTCACCCCGCTCCCGGTACACGAGTCGCACTCCTCCAGCCGCACGCAATCCAACTCCTTTTCGCACCCGAAAACCGCATCCAGGAACTCGATTTGCAAGTCGTACCGCTCGTCGTCGCCTTGGGTGGGGCGGTTGCGTTGGGCCCTTCCGCCTTGCTGTTGCCCCATGCCCCCCATCCCCCCCCCGAAGAAGGATTCGAACAAATCGAACGGGTTGCTAAACGGATCGCCGCCCATGCCGCCCATCCCGCCCATACCCCCCATCCCGCCTTTCAAACCGGCTTCGCCGTACTGATCGTAGATCTGTTTCTTTTGGGTATCACTCAACACCTCGTACGCGTTGCTGATTTCCTTGAACTGGTCCTCCGCGCCCGCGGCTTTGTTCACGTCAGGGTGGAACTTCCTGGCGAGTTGCCGGTACGCCTGCTTCAGTTCCTTCCCATCCGCCGCCCTGGACACGCCCAAGACTTCGTAGTAATCCCTCGCGGCGCGCGTGACCAACGACCGCCTTTGCGTTGTTTTGGACTGCAGCGAGGTCGCCTTTTGGGGACCCGAAACCCGGATGGACTTGCCATTGAACGCGCTGTTGGATGACGACGGGATGATCGAATCATCGATTGGAAAGATGGTCAGGTCAGTGTTTGGCATTTTCTGCACCCTCGTCATCGAGTAAACAGTCGGGACAAAACGAAAACCACGCTTTCGCGGAAAAATGGCGGCGGCGAGATGCGCAGTGATGTGTGGGACCCGACGTACCTGGCGCGCGCGCGAGTGGCCTGTGCGGCGGGGGCGGACGCGGCGTGGTGCATGGCCTGGTTGGTGGGAAGGAGGGAAAGGAGATGGGTGGAGATGGGAGTCAGTTTGGCACTAGGGAGGGGGTGCCTTTTCAGCTGCAGAGGGCGCTCGAGTAATCCAAATCACGTGGCGGACAGCGCGGCGTTTCTACTGGAATGACGTCCGCAGTTTGCGTCTGCGGATCGATCGGAGAGATGGGTAGCGACCATAGAGACGCACCGATGAAGCGTGCATCCTTCGTAACTGAAAAGAGACGGTGCCGAACGAAAAGACGGCTCGGTTACGGTGGGTAACGACTCTGCGCGCGGCGCGACGCGGAAGAATGCGAGGCGCACGGGCGGCACGGCGAGGAAGGCACGCGAAGCAGGGAGAAAGGTTTTGGCGGTCGATAATTTTGATCGGGATGTTATGTATGAAATGGCAAAACACATTTTTGATCGCAGTTTTCGACCGGAACTGTTTTCCGATTTTTGCGATCAACCTATTTGGGCTACCGATAACGACCAATCCTGGTGGGCCTTGCCCCTCAGGGCGCCGCACAGTCAGCGACGCGTGTCCGGGTTCGGTGTTTGGTTGGCTTGTCGGAATGCTCACGCTGGCGCGTCCCATGGCCGCCACGACCGCGTTCGCGCGTGGTCCGAGGGTCACCACGCGAGCGCGGAGTCGCGCCGCGGTGCACGCGACTTCCGCGGTGTCGAGGAATTCGGGACAAGCGTTGTCCACGAGGTCCACCGCGAACACCTCGTCGTCCCCAAGTTCCTCCGCGTTTGCGAAACCCAGAGGCGGCCTGTCATTGGCGTCGCGCCGTACCGTTCGCGGCGCAGTACTCACCACGCGCGCCAATTCAGACGAGACGGACAAGTTCCAACTCGCGCTCTCCGTGGTGAACGCGCGGACGGTGAACGACGATTGCCTCGCGTTGCTTCTTTCCGAGATGTCGTCGTTGTCTAAAGAGGTCGCGGCGTTGAAGCGCGAGGTGGAGGTGTTGAAAAAAGAAAACGCCCCCCCGGGGGGTTTTGGGGGTACTTCGGAAGACGACTCGGTGTTGAGCAAGCAGGTTGAATTCACCGAGGACGAACGCGTGATGCGGCGGATGATGTCCGCGCTCGGCGCGGCGGAGGGAGATTCACGGAAAAAAGAGCCCACAGTCCCGTTCCCCGACGAGGATTTTTCTGACGTACCAGTCGCCGTGGACTCTTCGTCATGGGCGGGCGACGGTACGGACCGCTCGCACTTGTGGCCGCTTTGTAAAATACACGACGACGACATTTACTTAATGAACACCATGCACGCCGCGATGAACGAGCATGGGTTCTGGGCGGGGGAGGAGGACGAGGGCGATTTCTATTTCGGCCCCTCCACGGTGGACGCGCTTATTTACTTTCAAGCCAGCGCCGGGTTGTCAGAAACCGGGTTTTGCGATTTGCACACCTGGCGTGGTTTACTGGGAGATGAACGGTTCAAATGGGGACCCGCGCCAGGCGCGGTGGGTTTCGACAAAGAAACGAACGAAACCGTCGCGGGCGTGCTCGGCGATGATGGGAATTTCAAAACAGACGACAAAACAAAAAAAAAATCAACGCCCCTCTCCGCGGCGCAGCAACACGCCAAGACCTGGAGCGAAACAGCCGTCACCGCGCTGACCGAAGATGAAGACTCCTTCGCCACCGGGCGGGAGGACCTTTGGGGAGACGAGAAGAGTAGGAACAAAGCCGCGTTTGCGAAAATCGCGCTCGATACCCAAAACATGACGGACGAACAACGATTGAGGTACAAAAAGTGGCCCGTCCTTCGCGGCGAAGACGGGGGCTGGGAAACGCACAAACTGCAAGTGCTGCTTGATGAACAGGGGTACTACTCAGGTGAAGAGGACATGGAGTACTGGTACTTCGGTCTGACCACGGAAAACGCGCTGGGGACGTTTCAAGCGAGCAACGGTAAGGGCCTTTCCCAACTCCAAATCCCGCCGACTGTTTGCCCACACAAGACTGACACTTTTCCTTTTACGTCAGGGATCCCGGACACGGGGCTGACGTGCGCGAACACTTGGAAGGTTTTGCTGGGCGATATCAAGTTTTCCGAGTGTAACACCCCGCGCGACGCCCTTGAAACCGTCGGGGATGGGGATTTCCCGCTGGACCTTTCCAACCAAACCCGCGTGTTTCTGCTTGGCGAGGGGAGGTTCGAGGACGGCGTGGTGCGGACGCAGTAGGGAGGGGTCGTGCGACGTGGTGAGTGGGTATGACTGAATGCGTTTTCTTTTTTTAAATCGAACATCGAACTAACTACAGAGCGGCTAAATCATGATTGAATGCGTTTTCTTTTTAACAAACGCGCAACACGCGTGGGTTACTCGCGAGAGTAGTACTAGGTTGAGTAAGTGCGGCGGTTTTACTCCCCGGTTTCACTCGCGAGAATACGTTCCGAAATCACAACGTCCTATCGCCCATCCAACCCTTACCTCATCATTTCTTCCCCACGAACTGCGGGTGTTCCGGATTCAACACGGAAACCGGGGTGTGCTTGGTGCCTCCCCAGCCTTTCTTTTTTAGCGTATCGACGAACATCTCGGGGAACCGCCGCTCAACGTCGGTGCGGTCGTCGGGGAGGAACTTTTTCTGCGCCGTTAACCCGCCGCCGCCCGGCAACGCGACGCGCAGGGACGACGATCCTACAGGGTTCATTAACTCAAGAGAGTCGTTGCCTTGTTTCGAGTTATCGTTCCCAAGTCGCGCAATCGCTTCGGACACGAAAAGAGGGTCCACGAACCCGTCGTCCAGCCACGGCGTGGGGGCCATTCTTCCGTCGATCAACTCGCGTAAAAACTTTTCGTACCGGCCTTTCCCCCGTAACTCCCGGTGCGACGCAAGCGCCAGCGCGGTGACGTTCCGTGGAGGCGCCCTCGCGAGGGCTAGGGTTTCGTCGTGGAACGGAGCCACCGAACGACCCGGGTTTTCTCCCTGGACTTTAGGGTTTGTGCGGTTCAGGGTACCGGTACCGGTACCGCCAGCCCCGACTTTGAACTCCGTGTCCAGCTGTTCCCGAAACGCTTCTTTGGAAATCTTTGGCGGAGGCAACCCAAAGTCAATCTCTTCGCGGATTCGCCGCGCGATTTCAACTCGCCGCGCTCCGTCCACGGTGCTTAAATCGCACCACGCGCCGATCTCGTCCTGTGCGATGATTTCCAACCACCGCCGCGCCTCGGCCAAGCCCTCGAACCCGACCACGCGTTTCTCGACGCGCCGACCCACGAAAAAAAGCGACGCGTCGGCGTGCCTCGGTCGGCCGATCGCAAAGTCGGGTGGAATTTGAGTTTGACTGTTCCCCCGTGTCCTGACAAATATGCCACTCCCCGGGATCGAACCGAGTGGACTTCGCCCGAACCGCAGCTGCACGTGCGCGTGCGTGTGACTGAGACCCTGCTCGTGCCTCCACCAGCCCTCCGGGACGAACAGGACGTCGCCCGGAGCGAGCACGCAGACTCGGCCGGTGACGCCGGCGGCGTTTGGGAACCGGTCGTACGCCACGTCCGCCCAGTCCACCATAGACCTGCCGTCAAGCGGGTGCCCGACCGGGTACGGGTACATACCGGTGTACGTTTGGTCGGGCGACACTAACAACACCTTGCGCCTTCCAACAATTTGAACCTGCATCGTTTCGAACCCGGAGTCATCCGTCGCGGCGAGAAACGCTTCCTTCGCCGCGGCGTCTGATTGGACGTCAAATTCTGACACCGAAAGCCCGTGCGAATCCGGTACCGTTCGCGACGTCTCGTTGTCCAGCGCGCCCGAGTTCGAACTCGGGGCGTGCTCGTTTTTTTGCCCGGAGACTGTTTGCTTAGCATCCGTAGAGAGAGCGCCCCCTAAAATGCCACTCGCGGTGGGCACGTAAAACGGAAGCAGCGAGTTTCGCGTCCCCGCGCCGACCGACACGGATTTCAGCGGTCCGAATTTTTGCAGAGTCGCTACTTCGTCAACCGCCTGCGATTGGGAAAGAATAGTGGTTAACGTCTTTCGGACCGCGTGGCCTGAGCATTCAGTCACCCGTAATCGGGCCTCCACGGTGTGTCCGGATTTGGGAAAGCCGAAAAACACGCACCTCCCAGTTCAAACCGTCAACCACCTCTTTCCCGAGACCGTCGCCGCCGGACACGGGGCGGACGCCGTGCTTCGGTTGGCGGGGCTGGCGGGTTGTTTCTTTCCCGGGGATATCCCGGGGAACAGTGTCGGTTTCCCCGGCGACAATCGCAATGGACGCGACTTCGTCTTCCAAGTAACAACCCCGGTTTTGCCACTCCCGCGCGCACTTCGCAAACTCGGTCGTGGAAAACCGCGTGACCGCGGTTTCCGGTTGCCGAACTCGGTAGTGCCCCCCGTACGCGTTGTTACCCGGCACGATGGGTAAGAACCTGTTACGCTTGTTAGGGGAGGTTGACGAGAGCAAAACCCGCCACTTCCGCGCGTCGCGAAACGAAGAGTTGGCGAAGTTTTGAAACCGATCTTTTGAATCGTCGTCTGGGTCGTCCCCGGAGTCGCCCCACTTCTGGCAAAGTCCATCCCTAGAAATGTGTATCCCTGGGGTCCCCGGGGACGTACTCGGTACCGCAATTTTCGTGTTGCGAAGCACCACGGGGACGCCTTTGCGCATTTTATCGTTCGCCGCGTTTCGTTGCGTCACGTCCCGCCAGTCAAAAATCGGCACTGCGTTTTCGTCGTCGCGCGTCACGTAGTGCGGGTACGCTGCGGGCGGATCCGTGGGGAGGTCGTGGAGTTGGCTGGAATGCGAAGCGTCACCTGCTTTGCTGGACACGCGGAGGTCTTGGGGGGCGTACGAGGTAGTACCGGGGTATAGATAGGGTTCAGGGGTTGGCGGGGCTTAGGTGTCAGTCGCTTGTCCGACACGCGACGGTCGATTGCGATGATTACTCGTTCCACTTGTTTCTCTTCGAGGAGGTGAAACGTCGCGGCGTTTTTGCCGTAGCCGTCTGGACCTGGTTTCCTTCATCGTCGTAGCGTACCTAAAACTCGGGGAAGGTCTTTCAGGGCGATGTCGCCGTGAGCTTCCATCTGCGCCTGCCGAGGCTTGACGCGACCTGAACCTTTTGTTTTCGTGGCGCATTGCCGGACCACCAGGGGAGGGCGGGTCGTGTCGGATTGCGAATCCGGGGGTCTCGTTCCGGTCCGATCCGAGACATCGTTGGGGGGAGGGACGTGCTCCACAGATTGCGCCGGCGACATCACGTGGGAAAGGCAAACGTGGTCGCAAACACACGGAAGTACCTTGTAACCCGTGGATGTTTGTGTGGAGAAACACGTGCGCCCGTGAACGTGGGTGACGCGCGCGATGCACTCTGTTACTTTTCAGTGAGTGTATTCCGAGGAGAAAATGAACAGCAGAAATAAAAGCGTCCTTCCGGTAAGCGCCCGTGCGCACACCGCGATGCTGCGCCGCGCGGCGCGTCGTTGGGTTATCCGGGGTTGGGATGTGAATGCATTGTTTGACGAAACACAAGGCGGATATCGTGTGATCGGTGGGTATCGCGAAAACCAGCCTAGAAGGCTGCACGTGCGCGCCTCCGGCACTTCATCCCCCGGGGTGTACGGCCTGCGAGGGCTCCACTCGCCGGAAGATTTTGGGAGACTCGCGGCCGATGCGACCGCCACCAGCGAAAGCATCGCGACCGATTTACGCGCAGGCAGACGGTTCGGTATCCACGTAATAGACGACCTGGACGAAATCTCGGACGTCGTGTGTTCCGTGGTGGACGTGGCGGAGCTTTGCCGGAACACGCATCGCGACCCGGCGTGGGTACGCGCGGCGGAGGGGGCGTACGTTTCGTTACAAAGGTACGTCAGCGCCCTGAACGCGGACCGCGGGTTGTACGACGCGCTTGTTAACACTCACGAGGCGCACTTGCGCGCGGAAAGGGGGTTGGCAAGGAAGGCGAACGGGCTTGCGGTGCGAGCGACGTCGGTTGGGAAAGGGCACGGGCGTGGCATTGGAGATGATGGCAGAGCGACGTCAAGGGAAGGAGATAACGATTGCGAAGCTCGGCGTGAAAACAGTAATGATAACTTGTTACCGCCGGAAGCCGCGCGAGTCGCGCTGACCTTGCGCCGCGATTTCGAACGAGGCGGCATCCACCTGGACGACACCAGCAAACTGGCGCTGGAAAACGCCTCAGCCGATGTGGTGCGGCACGGCATGGCGTTCCAGAGGAACCTGGTGGATGCCGACCAACTCGGGTCGGTAAACGTGAGCAGTCACAAGTTAAACGGCGCGCCCAGGGCGCTGATGGCGAGAGTTGGAAACTCTTCTGGAGTTAACACTGGAGGTAATTCTGGAAGGGTTAACTCTGGAACAGGTACTCCGGACGGAAGCAACACCTCGTCAGTAACGACCCTCCCCTTGGACAACCGGACCCTAGGGACTTGCATGCGGTACGTCACCGACCGGGACACGAGGGAGACGATATACAAAGGTAAGTCTTGCATTTCCCAAATCCCAAGACTGACCATACCATACTGACACTTTTCTTTAAAACTACAAAGCCGCTCACCGAAACCCGGCTGCAAATAAAAACGCGCTCGAGGGTTTGTTGACTTCGCGCGCGGAGGTTGCGAAGTTGTTGTACGTGTTGGGGCTTTCCCAAATCCCTCCGACTGTTTACCGCGCCTGTTTGACGTCCACTGGTCATGAAAAGGAAGTTACTACCTACAGCACAAGCGCACTGTGGAGGCTCGAGTACGCCCGACCGTGTCCGGCCCGAATCCGGCCTCCCTGTTTACTCACACCAGTCACGGTCCCGACTGAACGTTTTCCTTACCAATCGCAGAGGGTACCAGTCGCACGCGGCGTACGCCACCGAGCCGCTGTTAGCCGGGCACCCCGATGCGGTGCGGTTCGCGTTGCGGGGGTTACGTTGCGAAACCAACGAAAGAGCGACGCAGGAATTCGAACACATGGGTCGTTTTTTTGGAAACGGGGATGGACACAAAGCGGGAGGGACACATCCCCGTATGGGCAAACAGTCTCGTCCCCAAGAAAACATTCAGTCCTGGGACAAGTCGTTTCTCGCCGGGCGCGCGCGGGATTTCCAAAATTCGCACTCCAACGGAAAAACCACCGCGGCCGTTTCCGAGTATTTCCCGCTACACAAAGTCGTGCGCGGCGCCGGCGAGCTTCTTGAGAAAGTTTTCGGGGTCCGGTTCGAGCTAACGGACGTGCCTGCCAACGAAAAGTGGTGCCACGAAGCGCAAAAGGTGCGGGGCTTTCCCACTGAACACGTCCCGCCGTCCGCGATTGCCCAACCCGTACCTTCCCTCTGACTGTTTACGTAATACGCATTACGAGAGACTGACACTTGTTGCTTTCATCGGGCCAGGTGTCGGTGAGCTGTTCGTCCACCGGCGAACCGTTCGGGACGATTTATTTAGGTACGCATTTTTCCGGCTTTCCCAAATCAGGGGCACCGTCCGTTTGCCGCACCTGGGCGAGTTTAATACGGGTAACAAGTGCGCTGATGTCCGAGCCCAACTCTCGCCAGCTGTTTGCGCATACACAAGTCACGAACGCGGCCTTACAAGACTGACCCTTTTCTTTTCCACTAAAAAGACCTCAACCACCGCCCCGGGAAGTTCCCGCACGCCGCGCACTTCGTGGTGCGGTGCAGTCGGGACGTGCATTTTGTGGATCCTAATGGGAATCGAACCGGTGACGAAACTTTCACAACCTCGAAACAGCCCCAACCACCAACCACGTTTCGGCAGCTCCCCAGTGTCGCACTAGTCACCAACTTCGGCGGCGAACACTCGCGCTTTGGCGACACCAACCTGTCGCACGCCGAGCTGGAAACGTTTCTGCACGAACTCGGGCACGCCGTGCATTCCGTTTTGTCCACGACTAAATACCAGCACCTTAGCGGCACCCGGTGTGCCTCGGATTTAGTGGAAGTCCCATCTCACGTTTTCGAGTATTTCGCGTGGGACGCTGATGCGCTGAAGCTTTTGAGCGGTCACGTCACGACGGGCGAGAGTATACCTGATGAGTTAATTACTCAGCTAAAAAAAGGGAAGGAACTATTCGCCGCGTCCGATCTGCGCCAGCAGCTCATGTTCGCGTCCGTGGATCTGGAAACGCACGCGCTCGGGTTGGGAGACAATGAGTTGTCTTCTTCTGGGTCTATCACCAGTGAAACCATCCGGGACATCGCGGGCCGCATCTCGCACGAGATGGGGCAAAATTCTTTGACTGACTACTCGCACGACACCAACCCAGAGAAGGACGCGGCGTGGGAGCTGCGGTTCGGGCACGTCGTCGGGTACGCGTCGAGTTACTACAGGTAAGTGTTTGTTTTTACCAAATCCGACACACACTGTTTGCCGATTGTCCAGAGTAAGTACTCACTCACATTACCAAAGACGTTGACCACTTTTCGTTCACAAAAACAGCTACGTCTACGCCAAGACGATTTCCGCGCAGGTGTGGGACGCGTTCTTCGCGGGGGGTAATTCTTTGGAGAAAAACTCGGGGGTTGCAATAAGCAAAGGGTTGTTATCGCACGGGGGGGCGGTGGCGCCTGAGGTTTTGTTGAAGCAGGTACGTGTTGCGCGTTTCCCAAATCCTGACACACTGTTTGCCGGTTGTCCGCCCGTAATTACGTAATACACATGGCCCGAAAGACTGACACTGTTCTTTTTTACAATCAGTTACTAGGCCCCGACGCGTTGCGCGACGTGGACGTGACTGAATACGCATACGACAACGTTACAGGTGTTGGTCCGTTAACCACCACCTCGGACAACATACGCGAATACGGCACCACCCGCCAACGCGTCAACGGCGTCGTTCCCAACCACGACTCGCTGTTGAAAGAGCTGCGGGACGGAAATCCGTATCGGTGAGTGGTGTACGGGTGGGGATATCTTAGGTAGGTAGTGTGGATGACGTAAGGGAGGTAGTGGGATATGAAGGTAGGAGCGATACTACATTGACAACGCCGATTCATAACTCGTTCAGGTGTCCCAAATTCCTCAATCGTTCGATGACGTCGGTTTGGTCCTCCTCGGCTTGGGTATTTTTCTTCCGTCTGTGCTGGTACGCCAAACAAACAGAGGCGTCGTCCAACGAGAGCTTCCCCCCATTCGGTAGTGCCTTGAAACCTGACTCTAGTCGTAACGAGTCGTCACTGAACGTTTGACCCAAAGTCTCCATCGCTTGCGTAGGCGAAAACACCAAAACGCAACACCCACGAATTCCGCGCTTCGGCATCTCGTCATTCACCTTTTTCGTCTCCCAAGCAGGGAGTTTCCCGAAACTCACCTGCGCGTGGTGGTTACGGATTGATGATGTGGAGTTCGCGTCGAAGTAGAGCACCAAATCGGATTTGTATATCCCTTCCCGGGTGATTCCCGTGAGCGTCACGGGATTGCGCCATCCCAGGGTATCGCGAAGAAACTGCATTTCTTTCTTCCAATCCGCGGGCCAGCCGTTCAACGCCGAAGCATCGCCAGCGCTGACCAGCATGTCACCCGCCTGCGTAGCGCACATCTCACCTGCTGTAGTGGGGGTCGGGTACACCATTATGACCTCGTGGTCCTTGCTTTTGCGGTTTTGGGTGACTAACTGTAAGTTCACGGGCTTGATTGTCAACAGCCCTTCCGCGTGTGCCGTGACCACTCCGACTCGGTCGCCCTCATGGCTCGTCACGAAACCGTACCGGCCGTTGTGCTGCGGGGCGGATTTCAAACCCTCTATCACGACGTAGCTTCCCGTTGGGAAAAGGGAGAGTGCATCGGAAGGCGCCGCCGTGGCCATGGTTCAGGGCACGCGTGCCCCGGCGCGCGTGACGACTGGCGAAGGGAAGTATGGACGAAAAGTATGATGGGCTTTTCTGCGCAGGCTTGTCTTTTCTTGCAACTGAGTTTTGGTCCTCTCGCTAGACCTGTCAAGCAGCACGCCGGCTCTCCCCAAAACCTCACCTCGCCTGACGCGCAGCAACTCTGTTCACCTCGTAAACCCCCTCGTAGACGTGCAGATGTCCGGCTGCGTAGACACTCTGGCCGGCGTTGTGCGTAGACACATCTCCCAGATCAACGAGCGCGCCCGGCAGGAGCTCCACCTTGCCGAACGGTTTCAACCGCAAACCGTCCACGCGAACGGCGGTTATTTTTATGTGCGAGTCAGTGTCTTCGTCTTGGCGAGTTTGAACTTCTTCTTGAGTCATTTCTGAGTTATCTATACGCAGTGCGTAGCCTTCGTCTCCTGCCAGGATTTGAACCTCCGCAGCGTCCATCACGTCGTCGTCGTCCTCAAAGCCGCACACCTCGTCGCCGTCGGCGAGGACGACCGGGGTTTCGCACTCGTCGGAGTCCAAGTCGACGAACGAGTCGTACTCTTTCGACGGGTTCCCGTACCCGTGCTTCATGTCCCTCGCCTGCTGTTCCTGTAACTCTGCGAACCATTTCCTTTTTTCCAGCTCGTCGAGGGCGGCGGCGTGGGCGTTGGCGACGAAGAGCTTGCCGTTTTTCTCGACGGAAAAAAGCGCGTTGCCTATTTCACAAACGCCGTTGTCGTCGCAAAGCGCCTGCAAATCGATGGGCTTGGGGGGGCACCTGTGCGCGGCGTCGTCGCCACCGAAAGCGTCGAAACCGCCACACTCGTCGGTTCGGTGGGCTAAACACCCGGGGGTGTCCAACAACCACGACGTGGCGACCATGGGTTCGTTGGAAGCGGCGGAACACAGTGTCGTCGTAGTTGTTTTTGGCTTTTTCACGGGACCGTGAGAGTTTGGGACGAAGAAACCTGGCGTGTGTCGTGGCGTACGTGGAAACCGTCGCGCGCGCGTCGTGAATTGCGAACGCTCTTTGACGGGCGTAACCCGGGGGAGACGAATCGTGGAGGTCATGTTTCCGTCAACGACGTGCGGGGACGCAGTCGGGGAGTCGGAAGTGGCGCAACTCGAGGTCGTTGCTTTCAAACATAAAGAGAGCCTTTTCCTCGGCAGACGACGAAAGTTTTGTAGTATTTTTGCAGCACCCGAAAGCATCGTCGTTTTCTTTTCAATCCAAGACTAACTCTCTTACAAAGTGCTCTCGAACTACTTCCCATTTCGGAGCATATCCTCCGCGGGGCCGTGTCCCAAGTCCGCTAATTTGCGCATCAGCCGACTGGATGCCGTCAAAGAAATCGCGTGCCGGAAGAGCGCTTGCATCGCCGGCGCGCGAGCTTGCAAGGCAGTCTCATCACCACCCTCCGCAGCCTTGAGAATGAAATCTAACGAGGTTTCAGGGTTTCTTTCCACGCCGAGTCCGTTACCGTAGCATACCCCAAGGCCGAATTGAGCAGCGGAGTGGCCTTGAGCGGCGGCTTTCTCCCAGTACAACACGCTCTTCACGTACTCCTCGGTTACGTAGTAGTGCCTGCCCAGAAGGTTCAGCGCTCTAGCTTCACCTTGCTCTGCGGCTTTTTCCAACCACTTCAGACACATCTCGACGTGTTGTACCACACCATCGCTTCCATTTCTGTACATCACTCCGAACCAGGTCTGTGACTGAGGGTGACCTTGTTCTGCTGCCTTTTCCATGTACTCGACGCCGAGCGCCACGTCTTTGTCGACCCCGGGATGCCCGCGCAGATACGTGTGCCCCAAAATGAACAGGGCGTCCGGGTGATCGCCCTCTGCGACAGCCCGTTCAAGCCACATAACCGCCATCGCCTTGTCTTTCTCCACGCCATGCGAGCCATCAAAGTATGAGAATCCGAGGGACTCCATCGCTTGCGAGCAACCAGCCTCCGCGGCGCGTTTGCACCACTTCAAGGCTTCGTCCAGATTTTTCTCGACGCCTTGCCCGTTTTGCAAAGAGACCGCGAGGTTGTACATAGAGTCGCAGTTGTTGAACGTAGACTGGCCTTGGTCTTGCTCGCTCGCTTTCTTGAACCACTCGTACGCGTTCTCGAGGTTCCCCGCTGCATAGCAGATCTCGCCGAACCTGTGCGTCGTCCCAACGTCCACGGGCGTCGAAGGCTCTTGCTTCTCCGCGATAAAAAAGGCGGTGCTCACCGCCCTCAGGTTGAGCCGCGTTTTGAAGTCTGTGACGTTGGAGAGGAGCACGGACGCGAGCTGTTCGTTGGGACCGAAGGTGGCGCGATCGGGGTGGATGGGGGTGTTGGTGGTAGGGTTCATGCTGGGAGGTGGGGAAAGCGCGCGGGGCAAGTGTGTGAGACGAGGTCGTGGCTTTCACGACAAGTTCTGTTTTGGCCCTCGCCAGATCGGAAAAGATTTCGCCAGTTGCTTTGGCTTTGCGTCTCGTCGCTACGCTTGCTCGTATCTTCATTCCGGATAGAGCACCGCCGATGGTTTCGATGGCGTCGATGATCACGGTTTCGATGCCCAGCGCGCGTGCCCCCGTGGTGACTCGCGCGCGTGTCGTGAGGCGCGTCCTGTCTCAAGGAGGCTCAACGCGTCACGCCACCACCGACCGGCAAGGCACGCATTTTCGATTGATGACGTCCAAGCTGCAGTCGCGGCCGCGGTTGTCACGGTCATCGTTCGTCACGAACGCGTCAGGTGACTCAGGCGGCGGCGCGCCTGATTTGAGCGTCAGCTCTGGTGACACACCCGCTGCAAAGCGACCCCCGAAACCGCTGGACCTCGCAATCGTCCCGAGGCCTCCCCTGAAAGTCGCCGCCGCGCTCGCGGCGACCGGGTGTGTAGAGTCATCGTACCTCGCATTTGAAAAGCTCACAAATGGCAACGTGACCTGTCCCCTAACCGGCTGCCAAACCGCGCTGTCTTCAGGGTACTCAATGCTGTTCGGCCAGCCTCTGAGCGCGTACGGCGCGGTGGCGTACGGCCTGGTCGCGGCGCTGTGCTGGTGGGGGGCCGGGCTGGGCGGAGACGTGTTTGGCGATTCGGAATCTAGATTAACGAATCCATCCGACGAACTCAATGAAGGTACGTGTTGGCGTTTCCCAAATCCCACCACTGTTTTCAGCCCCTCCCCTTTGAATTCAATACTAGTAACACCACTAGTAACACTACTAGTAACTGTTACAAACCCACACTCGCCGACTCAAGACTGACACTTTGTTTTACCTATCGCAAGCCGCGAATAAATACCAAAAAGCCCGAGGCCTGGCCTGCCTCGCCGGCGCCGGTTTAGCCGGAGTCAGTACGTATTTGCTTTACGTATTAGCGGTACCGCTGGGGGGCGCGGAGTGCGTGTACTGCTTAACTAGCGCTGCTATTAGGTACGTGTTTCCGGCTTTCCCAAATCCCAACACTGGTTGCCCGTCCAAGACTGACCTGACACTTTTCGTTCACAATCAGCTTTACTATTTTGCTAATCGCGACGAGCGGTTTGTCCCCGAAACAAGCCGGGAACACTGCGCCCGCCGCGATTGCGCTGTGTACGTGTTTTCCGGCGTTCCCAAATCCAGGCACCGGCCGTTTGCGGACCCGTTCGTGACTGTTTACGAAACGCACTACTGGTAACTTCACGTCGTACTACTGCAACTGCGTCCGTACTGTTTGCCAATCGCCCAATACAGCACACCCGTACGTTCAAGTCGCGACCGTCGCTAAAGACGCGAGACTCACAAGACTGCCCTTTTTCTTTTTCTTTCCCAAAAACAGACGCCGTGGTGGTGCTGACCTGCTACCTCGCGATCGGGTCTTCCGCGGCGAAGGAAGACGCAAAGGCCAGCATGGCCTCCATTCAGCTCGCGTACGCCGCGCCGGTCATCGACGCGAAAGCCACTTCGTACTCGAAAGAACTCGCGGGTTATTTAACCGAACAAGGCGCCAAGATGTACGGCGCGTTTTGGTGTTCGCACTGCATCGACCAGAAAGAAATCTTCGGCGCGGGCGCGGAGATTCCATACGTGGAGTGTTTTCCGGACGGGTGGCAACGCGGGGCGGAGTTAGCCACTTCATGCAAAGCCGTGGAAATCACCGGGTTCCCAACCTGGATTCTTCCGGACGGCACGCGGGTGGAGGGGGAGAAAAGTTTGGTGGAGCTCGCCAAAGCCACCGGGTTCAGGGCGCCGTTACCGGGAGACGCGCTGCAAACCGAAGACGCGTCGAGTCAGCTTGATTCGTTTTTGAATTAGTACAAGTAGCACACAGGGAAGGGAATACAAGTTCGAAAAAAGAAAGAAAAAAGGAGTGAGTTCCATAAAAGTATAAAATATAAATGCAGACAGTTCTTTTATATCACACGTAGTGTTGGCTATCAAATACAGTCGTAGTGGTTTGTACATCGGATGGCGGTGGTTAGTCTTACTTTGACGTAAACGCCCGCATGAACCGCGGCCACGGCCTTCGGTGGGGACTCGCTGAGGTTGTTCGCGTTTCGGTTTCGTCGTTTGGCGCCGCGCTCGTGCGCGGCGGCGGCGCGGACAGACGCCGCGCGCCCCGCTTGAACGACCGAGGTGTCATACTTTCTAAGACACCTCTTTGCATTTGTACAGGCGAGCCGGCCGGCGAGCCCTCCGAATCGGGGTCGGTATCCGCGACGTCCGCGTCGCGCGCGGACGCGTCGCTCAGTCCGCACCCGTCCTCGCCTCCCCACAACTCGCCGTCGCTCCCGGAAGAGCACCTGCCGTGGTCGCTGTCGCGACTTGACGACGCACCTCCGTTGCGTTCCATGTCGAGATCCACCGTACGGCGAAACGCCCTGTTCGTCGCGGCGTCCGTATCGGCGCCGTCGCCGCACCGGGCGACTTTTGTTTTCGCCCCCTGGTCACTCTTGCAAGCCGTGCTCGTATCACTCCCATCGCTCTTGCTTTTGCTCAACCTTCTTTGTTTGATTTTGTCCTGCGCCGCGGAGCACAAAACAGCGGCGTCGAACGTGGATTCGTTGACCCCCTGCAGCGTCATCTGGCTCCCGGTGTTCGGGTCTTTGCACCGGTAGGTCAGGTTGAGGCACTGCATTTTTTCAGCCGGTATCCCGCACTTCTCCCGGATCTGCGCCATGAAGTCCTCCAGACCCTCGTGCCCGGTACGCACCTTGAGAGATAAATAAAAGAAAGTGTCAGTCGGGGTATATCGCGATGTATGGACAAACAGTCAGGATGGAGGTAATATACAAACCTTGCACCGGAAACTCATGTCGTTGAACTTGACGATGATGTCGCCCTGGATGTCGCTCCGTTCGTCGAAGGACGTGGAGGACGACCGCCTCGAGTTCCCCGGGGTGGATGCAACGCCATCTCGGGGAGTACCGTCCGTCAAACCGCCGATGTCGGGTTCGATTCGTGTGGAATCCGGGGAAGCACCCGTGGTACCGCATGGAATCGATCGCGCATCGTCGTCGTCCAACGCGTCGCCTTCGGTCGTATCCTCATCCGCGTCCGACTCCATCATGTCCTTGAACAGCGCCCCGCGCCAGTTCGGTAACTTTACGTCGCAAAACTTACACAAGTTCTCCTCGTGCTTGCCGCTGCACTGCAGCTGCCACCTCGCCATGCATCGGGCGTGGACCTGTTATTGGAGGGGTGGTGAGTGGGACGGCGGGGTGAGTCGCGAATCGCGAAATCGGAAATTTCAGATTGGGGTTGTGAAAACTCAAAAAGTCGTCACAGACTTTTTCGTTGTTTTAACCGTCTCGGCGGGGATTCCAAGGCGGACGTACCCAGCGGGGACAAAGGCACGGCCGCAGCAGGTCTTCGCGGGCGTCGTCGAGACAGATCCAGCAAGGCTCGTACTCTGTTTGGTTTGGGTTTTGGGTTGTTTAAGGGGGGAGAGTGGGGAGAGGGGGTCAGAGGAGAATCGCGGGAAAAAACAATGACAAGACGTGCTCGTCATGCTTGACGCTGCTTTTCGTTGTTCGAAGTCATGGAAACACGGGCGGGGCGGTGGGTGTGGTGGGTTTGCATTCGTAGCAACCGCAACCATCGTATAAAGCAAACGTACCTTCCGAGTCCACAACTTTCGCTTCGGATTTCGTGCGTCGGGGATCGGCGCCGGACACCATGGCGAGAGGTTCTGACACGACCGCGCTCTCTTTTTCTTAATGGTGTTGGAGGACGACCGGAACGTGAACCGCGCTGTGAGTGCGGTCGTGTTTAGACGTGGAGTACGCACGGACGGTCGAGTGCCGGGTGCGTGAGGTGATGCGTTGACACGACGGACAACGAGTGAGGTAAGCACGGTAGTCGCGCGGCAGGAACTGACACGAATGGCGGGACTTACTTTTTTTTCAAGTTTTCCGCAGTCAGCAAAAAAATTGGACGACGCGGATTGGCAGATATTTTGAGGTGACGCAGGGAAAAGGTAGGGTTTAATAACTCCTCAAGCGCTCCTTTGCGCGCGTCCGGCGAGGCAAAAATCGCGGGAAAACGATTTTGTGTGTCACGTCGCAACTGTTGCGAGATTTGACAGGCTTTTGCGGTGTCTTCCACAAGAACGACGACGATTTGGACGTTTTTGCCAAAAAGCAACAACACTCTTCTCACGGCGTCACTCCCTATGGCGCGTCGCCGCCGCGTCGCGGTTCTTGTGGATGCATCCCCCGGGAGCATGCGGGCGTGTCGTTGGGGCGCCAACGTGGCGCTTGACACGGAAACCGACGTGGTGCTTGTTACCGCGGTGAACGACACTGCGACGGAGTCCGCGGTACGAGACAAATTTTCCACGGGAGGAGACGACTACGCGCTTTCCGTAATAAACCTCTTCGGTCTGTCACGATACCGTCGGTACGCGCATTTGAATGACCTTAAAAACGCATCACCCTCATTACCCTCACAGAACGAGGGCGACCGCGTTTTGGAGCACCACAAAGCGCAGCTGTTGCGGTGTGAGATACCCGAAGCGCGTATCGAAAAGGTGATCGTGCACCCGCGGCGAAACGAAACCACCGCGAAGGCGGTTCTTAGGGCGGCGAAGAAGTGCGACTCCATAATCTGCGGCACGAGGGGGTTGGGCGCTTTACAAAACTCGTTACTGAAGATGGTCGGCCTCGGAAGCTTGTCACACGAAGTCGTGCACAACGCCACCGTACCGGTAACCGTGGTGCCAGTCACCACGCCCGTGCCTGAGATGATCACGGTGAGGCAAGGGAGCGGTGGGAAGACCTCACTTAAGAAGTGACGCGCTAAAAGCGGGAGCGCCGCGCGGAGAAAAGAAAGGAAAGAGACAAGACTTTTACAAAAAATGCAAATCGAACGTCACGTAGTTACTACCTACTACTTCGTCGTACGTAGTACGTACGTTACCAGTAGTACGAACGACACCCCCCCACCCTCACAGCTCACAGCTCACAGCTCACTCGTCTCCCCAGTCATCAAATTTTGATCGAGTTCTTCCTCGTCTTTCGTCTCCGTTTCCGTGTTCCGCGGCGCAGAGGGGACCGGAGCGACCTCCCCGGGAATCACGGGCACCTCCGTACGCGTCGTCACTTTCACCACCTCTGAAACAGAAAGCGGAGGCGGACCTTCCTCGGGTACTTCTGCTGTGGTACCTGGGGGAGGCATCGGTGTCGTCGCCGCGGGTGACTCCAACTCGCTCGGTGCCGTCTCCGCCTCCAAGATCTCCGCCGCGTTCGGTTCCGCGTCCCCCGCGATCGGCGACACTTCCTTCTCCACCTCCTTGTTCATCTCACCACCCGCGGGAGGTACCTCCACACTCGCCGCTAAGAGTCTGAACTTGTCCTCGCAAGCAAGCCCCGCCCCTGTGGCACGCAGTTCTGTTGGCGACAGTCTCCGACGCGTGATTTCGTCCAGGGTCGCGAACCGCGGAACGCGACCGGTGTCTCCGTCGCGACCGTGCGTAACAGCACCGGTAACAGCACCCGTAACAGTACGCACGGTTTCTTTTCCCTTTCTCCAAACAGAGTGATCCGTCGCAGGGTCCGTGTCGCCTCCTTCCTTTTCGGACTCCTCGGAAAAAACTTGTACACGCGCCTCGTCCTCCAAAACGTCTGCCTCCTTCGCCACCGAAAGCCAGTCCTCCGCGAACGCGAACTCGGACTCCACGAGCCAGCACCCGCCGACGCAGAAACCCCACCGCGCCGCGCCCGGGGCTCTGCGATTGGGAAAGAAAAAGGTCAGTCTTGAGTCTTGAGTATGGGTATACTGTACGGGTAAACATTGCACTTGTGGTGTATTACGCAGTTGCCAGTACTGGTAAACGTTACGGGAATACGCACCGCGCGAAGTGCTCGCCCGCGCGTTGCACGTGGCGGTACACATGGATCTTTTCCCCGCCACTGTGTCTGGTGCTGTTCCACTTCGCGATACCAGCGGGGTCGAGCCAGGTGTGGCCGGTGTCCAGGAGGGATGAACTCATTGTGGATGAGTAGTCTGCGTTGGATGCGTGGGTGTATCCGTCTTCCGGATTCGACCCTCCCCCCGCCTTACCCAAACCTTCCCCCGCCATTTCCCGGACGTACCCGACAAGCTTCCGCACGTCGCTTCTCGGTACGGTGTACCACACGAACCTGGCCCGATAAAAAAGAAAGTGTCAGTCTCGTATGGTAATTCAAGGAGGCTGAATGTGGTACATAGGAAATACTCACCCGGTGCTCTCTATGATGGCTTTGGTGTGCGTCACGGTTTCGTACGCCTTGCGCGACACTTTCCTCGACCGCTCTCCGCGTTTCGTGGTGGTCCGCGCGTCGCCACGGGTTTTGTCCGCCGCCACGAAGGTTATTTCCGAAAACGCGAAAGGGCGGTTCACGCGAAGCGGCACCATCGAGCCGGCGGCGTAAAAACGAAGAACGGGTTGGTGCGTTGTCGTCGTGGTATCGACGCCGGGTGACTTGAGACTTGCGAATGTGAGCGAAAAGTGTCAGTCTTGTATATCGCGATATATGGACAAACAGTCACCAGCTTCGGTAAAACAGTGTGCCTGGATTTGGGAAAGGCCCAGGGCCGTACCTTGACGAAATACCTTCCCGCTGCTGACGCAAAGTCTTGTGCAAAGTCACCACCACGTTCCCCGGTCTCCTAACAATCTCCCTCGGATCCCACGGCGTGTACGTCGTTTCGGTGGCGTCTTTTCTTTCGGCGGGTTCTCTGTGACGATCTTTCCTCCCTTCGCCCGATCGCTGGAAGTTTCTCAACCGGAAAACCTCCTGCTCTTTTTTCAGCACCGAAAGCGTTTCCACGCAAACCTCCAAGTACCGAAACCGAATCGGCATCCCGCTCCGGCCGTGCATCAGGCCAAACTTTTTGTGAAAGAAAAAGGTCAGTCGGAGAGTCTTACTGTGCGGGGGATTGGGGTCCGAGTAATCGGGCCGGACACAGGGCACTGGGAGAGTAATCGGGCCTCCACAGTGCGTTTGTGATGTGTTTGGCACAGCCGCGAGTACGCCGTAAGAGTTACCAGTAGTAAGGTCCCGTTACGTTACGTGTTCCCGTACTTCCTTTGAATGAAACGGGTGTGGACGTCACGAACGGGGCGGTAGAAACAGCGTGTGTCGGATTTGGGAAAGCCAAACACGTACCTTCTCTCGGTCCGCCAGTCTCATGTCACGCATCATCTCGCCGCCTTGCCGCACGGTGTCGAACAGGTCATCCAGGGGAAGGGTTGTGCGGTAGAAGTTTTTCTTGGACGACGAACCGTCGTTTCCAACCGGGATCCTCGTTTCAACGGGAAGACGTGAAGACGCGCCGCGTGTGCCCCGCGTTCCTTTCGCTTTTCTTTTTTTCGCGGCCGCCGCGCCGTTCTCCTTGGTCACCGCTTCGGGACGCGGCGGATGTGTATCAGGCCGCGCACCCAAACCAAGCTCACCCGCGATTTTTTCGCGCAACCACTGGTTGTCGTTACTCTTGGCGGGCCATCCGAACAATTTTTCGAATGTTTTCTTGAGCTCGCCTTGTGGCATTTTGCGTAACTCGAGAACACGGCTCTCGTCATCCACGCAGGTGAAGCACTCGGCGGACGCCGCGAGCGCGCGAGCGTGCTCGGCGTCGTCGTCGTCGTCGGCGATGGCCTTTTCAGAGGCGACGGGAAAGCGCGCGGCACTTTCTTTGGCGGCGGTTTCGTTTGTGACTAATTGCGCACTTGAAGGTTTTACTCGCGTCGCGGCCGCGTTTTCGTCGGCGACACCGTTCCCAGCGTTGGAAATGCCATTCCCAGTGGGAACACTCTGGCTGGCCTTAGTCACCGTATCCCCGTCGGAGATCGTATTCCCACTGGTTCCGGCGATCGTGGTGTCCCCGCTGGTATCCCCGGCAATCGTGGTGTCCCTGCTCGTCCCGGCGGCGACGTTGTCATCCCTGCCACCACCATCTCCAGTGCGTAAACAGTCGGAAGACTCCACAAACTTTGGGGTTCGTTTTTCGTTCAACCGCTGCGCGTCCCCAAACGCCGCCCACAACGCACCGCCCGCGCCAGGAACCGCCTGATTGGGCAAAAGGAAAAGTGTCAGTCTTTCGGGCCATGTGAGTGAGTAATTACGGGCGGATAATCGGCAAACAGGGAGGCGGGATTTGTGAAGAAAGCCCCAAGGCCGTACCTTGACCCCCAAGTACGAAACCTCGATAGGGTTGTTGAGTAACGATTCGGGATCGTCATACCGCACGGTTTCGATCGTAACCGCGGGAAGCAACGCGTTTGGCGAAAACGCGTCGTCGCCGTCGTCGAAAAACACGGCGTTGCGCGTTTCTGAGATGAACAAAAGAAAGTGTCAGTCTTGTATGGGCAATCAGTGTGCCTAGATCTGGGAAGCACAACTCGTACCTTCCAAGTCGTTTTTGTTTTCGGAAAAAGCCGCCACCGGGTTGCCAGTCTCGTCTTTGGGTAAACGCGCGATGCGAACTGTTTAGTGTAAAGAAAAGTGTCAATCTCGTATGGGCAACTAGTCATCCGGGATTTGGGAAACACAGTTACGTACCTTTCTCCGGACCGCGAGTCAAGACCCGTGGCACCAGCCGTTGCGTGACGTACGCGCACGCGGCACTCACGGTGTCGCCTTTTAGCGTTCTTTTAACACTCACGAGCCAGTTGGTGACGTCGGCGTTCGGGCCGAGCGAAACCGCCGGCGGTTTCGGCGACGGTTTTTCAACCGTCGCGCCAAGCACAACCTTGGGCGTGCTTCGCCGGCCGCTCCACGTGGTGACCGTTTCCACCACCGGCGCTGACTGTTTGGCCACTGCCACTGCGTGCTTACCCCCACCGGGCGGTAACGCCACCGCCATGTCCGAAGAAGTGGACGCCCCGGTTCGATTCCTGGTAGTGGTAGTGTCGCGACCACCGCCAACAGCGCAGTGAGTCGGAAGGTTTGCGTCCCGGAAAAAGTGCCGCAAAACGCACCCGCCTTGCTCCACGAACGTCCCCGAGAACCGAGCCGACTCCACGTCGCTCGCTGATACGTCGCTCGACGAAAAGGTCAGTCCCGTATGGGCAATCAGGGAGGCGGTGTGTGGAAATAGGGAAAGTTCCGTACCGTCGTCCACGCCAAAGGAACCCAACGCCGCGGCGACGTGCAACGCCTTTTTCGTTCCGGACGTCACTTCGATCCCGGTCAAGGTTCCTTTCGTTCGCAGAATTCGCTCCGGGGTAACGCCTTGCGAGATTTGCGCGTAGTAGGACTCCACCGGGGCGTTTTCGGGGCCGAACCGCGTGACTGAAAAGTCAGTCAAACGTTCGCGGTCGGGTGGTACGCAAACGCACTTGTACTCGGGTGGTCCTTGGTTCGAATCTAAGCCGGGTTTGTCTTTACCAGACGAACCAGCGGCTCCCTTTCCAGGCCGGCCACCAACCGCCTTCTTCGGCGAGTCATTAAACCCCACACCGAATAAGGACTGCCTCACAACCGAAGCCGGCGCCGGCGCCATTTGAAACGCGTCACCCGGGGTTCGCTTTTTTTGGAAAAGAAAAGTGGTTAACGTCGCGTATATCGCGATGTATGGACAAGCAGTCACAAGCTTCGGTAAAACAGTGTGCCTGGATTTGGGAAACACAACGCGTACCTTGCTGACGTGTTTCAAAAACCCAACCGCGACGGAGAAGGGAATGCGCGTGACGTACGGCTCGTCGTGGTCGGCTGTTTCAGTAGCCGTTTCAGGTAACGCCTGTTCAGGCGGTGACGCCTTTTCGTCCGCCGTTTCGTTTTTTGAAACCGCTACACTCCGTCCCGACCGCGACCGTTTTCGCGGCGGTTTCGTCCCTCCGGCTCCCGCCGCGAGTCGCGCGGTGACGCGGTCGATACCTCCAACACCGGCGCCGCTGCCGCCGTCGCCGACCGCGCGCGTCGCCCGTTTCGCGTTCGGGTCGCGAATGATATCCTCCCACAACCGAGTCGGTCGCTCGATGAGCGCGAGCGAGCGAGTGGTTGGGTGATGCGCCGGACCCACCGCGCGGTCGGTCTCGGTTCGATCCCCGGCGTAGTCAACATCGTCGTGCTGCGCGTCGGTTTTGGTTTCGGTTTCGTCGCCGTCGTCGTGGTGATGAGAAAAAAAACTCGGCCCGGGGTACGCCAACTCGAGTTTGGAAGGCGAGTTCAACGGAAACGGCCCGGGCGGCGCGACGTAAACGGGTTTTTTTCGGGCCCGTCGCGGGGTTTCGCCGCCAGACTGTTTGCCCACTGGTTCGCGAACCGCGAGCGCGAGTGGTAGGGCGTTTTTCGGTCGACGCGCGCCAGCTCCATCCTCGGTCGCGTCTTGGTCGGCGTGTTTTCCAGATTTTCTTTTGAGGGGTTGGTAACCCTTCTCCAGCCGCGCGACGGCCGTCGTCGCGTCTTGTAGCGATTGTTTTTCCAGTAGCACTTTCGCCATCGCTTTCTTTATCAACGCGGCGTTCGTCTCGGTCACCGCCGCGCAGGCCGCCGGCGGCGGTTCCCCCGGCTCCGCATCCAAACCAAGCGCACCACCGATTTGTTTGCGCAACCACGGGTCGTTGTTCGAGAAAGTGCCTTGACGAAACGCGACTCGAAAGGTTTCTCGAAGCTCTTTTTGTCCCATTCCGCTTAACTCGCGGGTACGCCCGTCGGCATCAGGGGAGGCGAAGCAAGCAGCGCACGCCGCAAGCGCGCGAGCGTCTTCAGCGGCATCGTGTTTCGTCAGGGGTACGAAATGTACCGCCGTATCCAAAGAAGCCTCCGCGCGCGCTACCCTTTCCATCGCGTTTCGTTTTAGTTGCTTCGCGGTTCTCAACTCAACGGGATCAGGTTCCGTCGGTGTTTCCCGCGTTTCGCTAGCCGACTGTTTGCTGATGCGCGTTTCCGTTTTCGGTCTCGTTTGTCTCGTTTGAGGAACGGACACCGCCGCGTCGACGGTTTCGGGAGCGCTGCGATAGGTAAAAGAAAGTGTCAGTCTTTCGTAATGTGTATTACGTAATTACTCTGGACAATCGGCAAACAGTGTTGGGATTTGGGAAATAAAAAACGTACCTTTTCCGTCGTCGCTTGCCACCGTGCCCGATAACGCTCGGGTTCCCGCCACTCTGCCCGTCCTCGCCACCCCCCAAGTGGTACGCCTTTTGTTTCTTCCCGGGCGAGTTTCGCTTTCGCGACGCGCCGAACGAGGTGTGTTCGTTTGCGGTTTGTTTGGCGGCGTTTGAGTTCGGCATTGGCGCGCTTTTCGGTTTTTCTGTTTCCGGTTGGGTATCGGCGCGAACCGGTGTCGGAGACGCCGGCGTCGCCACTGATCGGTTCGTCGGTCGCCGCTCCGGCAATAAACGCACCGCGAGCGGGTCGTACGGCGAGGACATCGACTGTTCCTGGAACGGACCCAAACCCGGTTGTGTTTGTTGCTGACCAACTACTGAAGGACTCGCACCCGGTTCGGTTGGCGCGACTCCGCCCGGTACCAACGCCTCCATAAACGACGGTCGAAGCGCCGCGGCGGCGGCGTAAGTGGCGTTACGGTTGCGAAACACATCAGCCGCCGTCGTGGCCGCGGTGGCCAGCGCCGGGGAGCTGTGCGGCCGCACACGCGGGGACGCAACAATTTGGGTTGTGACTGGAGAGACCGTCGATCCGTCGCCGGGAGAGACCACGCCTCTCAGCGTCATTTGCATTTCGCCAATTCCGCCAATTCCCCCCATTCCGCGTAGCAGGTCATCCGGTGGCCCTTCGCCCGGTTGCGTGTACGGCGATACGTTTCCCGCTCGCGGCGGCTCGTGTCGGTCGGCGAAGTTGACACCGAACAAATTCGCTTCGTCCATTCGCATTCGCGCCGTGTTGATCGTGGCGGCAGGCCCTTGGTCGGGCCCGGAAAGCGGTGACGGGTTGCCCATACGCGGCGGCGCGAACCGGAGACTCCGCTCAGACCGGGATGTCCGCTCATCCACCAACACCGCGGCGGCGACCATGAGTGCGGATAAATCGAGTTCCGCGTTTTCTCGTTCCGGGGTGACCAAGTTCGCTAAACCGTTGTTTCGCAGAATCCCACACGCGCCGCCCCGCGACTTGCCGATGTCGGCCAACACGTCGTACCCCGCGTAGGTTTGAATCAAACCGCAAACCGTGTCCTGCAAATACGCGGTGAGTTCCACGAATTCTCGTTGCGCAACAAGGCACGGCGCACCACTCCGTGTTTGCCTCAGAGGCGCGAAGAACCGGCGCGCCGCGTCGAGGCCGTCGGCGCACGTGAAGAAATCACTTTTTTCATTCGCCAACCTCCAAAGCGCCAGTGCGAAACCTTCCACCCACTGTTTCGTCCTGTCAAGCCCAAACCTGGTGTACGACGTGACACACGTCGAGGCAGGGACATACACGAAATACCCGCGAAACTTCTCCGAGTACGCACCGTGGTTGGTTAACCCGAGAAGCATCACGCACGCGTGCGTTTGCAGTACCCCGCGGTTCTTCGCGGCATCGAACTTGGGCAGAGGAATAAGCGCCTTTGGGACCGTCAGGGCAGGCCACGGCGAGGACAAGCCGGGCGTACCATACACAAACACCCGTTCCCCGCCACACAGCTCTATCTCATTCACTGTGTCCAGGTGTAAGTGCAGGTTCCCAACGGCGGGTGAATTACCGCAGGCGCGCGAAGACGCACCCGGGGTGGCCATCGCGTCTCCGGGTCTCGGACAGTCGGAAGTGACGAAATCGACCAAGACGTAAAAACACCGCTACGCGGTCTACGAGACGCGACGACCGGTACCGCGGGTTCACTGAGACGCGCTGCTGTTTGAACCGACACAGGCACGCATCGGGTGGGACAACAGCCTGTTCACACCAGAAACAACACCACCGCACGGTGCCGGTGCGCTCCCGGCTGTGCTGCTGCAATGGCGAAGCCACGACGGATCCGAAACGGAAGCGCGTAGAGTTTAACGAGGCGCGCGAAACTGCTGGCGGAGTGGAGGTGACAGCACATTTTTTTGGTCGTCTCTCGTCAGATTGCCGCGCGCCGGCGTCCTTTTGGGTCACGCGGTCACCTCGCAGCCCAGGATGAAGCTCTCTCCTCTTGCGCACATCGACAAGGCGCACGACGACGGGGTGTGGGCGGTGTGCTGGTCTGTAGACCCCGAAACTGGAGAGGGTGTTTTGCTGACCGGATCGGTGGATGAAGGGGTTCGAACCTGGAGGTCCACGGACGATGGACTTGAGATGACGCACTCGTACATAGGTACGAGTTAATGACGAGTTAATTCGGGTCACGCCGGCCGTGCCCGTGTCCTGCCGCGCGCGTCTCGTGACACCCCGTGGCCGTACCGGGTGTCTCTACGAGAGGCGCGACACGTCTGAAACACGGAACGGAAACACCCAGCGCTCGCTCGATCGAAATCGTCGATGTTGGGTTTTTTTACGCGCATTCTTTGACGAGGCGATGCGCGTACCGATCGCGCCTTCGTTTCCGTCGAGATAACACCAAACCCTAAACCCCAAACCCTACCCTGAACCCAAAACCTAACACACAACAAACCCTAACCCTAACCCCACACAACCCGGTAGGCCACACCCTCGGCGTGGTGTCCCTCGCCGCGAGCGCCGACGGCTGTTTAGTCGCGAGCAGCGCTTTGGATTCGCACGTCCGCGTGTGGAACGCGCGCACGCACGAAACCCGCGTGGTGATCGCCACGCCCCCTGGTGAGAACTGGCACTTGGGGTTCATTCCCGATTCGACTCAAGGTGGTGGTGGGTCTAGTTTACTCGCGGTCGCGGCGGGCGCGGCGAAGGCGGTCAAGGTGTACGACGTCAGCGAAGGTACGTCCCCGCGTTTCCCAAATCCGCCTCCCTGTTTTATCTCTAACGCGCCTGCGACTGTTCGGACCGATTACCCTGACTGATGTCCATACATCGTCCAATACATCGTTCTATATATCGTCCAATACACGCCCAACACGGGACTGACACTTTTCGGGCAAAACGTAAAAAGGCGATTCCTGCGGCGCCGAAAAGATCACACTGAAGTTGCCCGACGCCGGTACCTCGTCTGGATTTTCGTCAGGATCAGACGGCACCGGGTGCTTCGCCATGGCACTCGCGGTTAGCAACGACGGGTCGCGCTTGGTGTGCGGCGCCGCGGACGGCGTGGTGGCGGTTTTTGACGTCGGGACGGGCAAGTTCCTTCACAAACTGGAAGGGCACAACCAGTGCGTGCGAGACGTGACCTTCTCGCCCGACGGAAAAACCGTGTTCACCGCGTGCGACGACGGACACGTGCACGTGTACGACGCGCACAACCGGAGCCTTTTGGAGTCGCTTTCCGGGCACGAAGGCTGGGTGCTTGGCGTAAGCGCGTCGAGGGACGGCAACGCGCTCGCGACCTGCGGCGCGGATGCGAAGGTACGCATCGGGGCTCCCAAATCCAAACACCTACGTTTACGGACCTATGGAGTGCAGTCAGCGGGTACTACCCACCACGAGACAGATCCACTCCCACGGCCTTCCCTGTTTCGCGGATTGCGCACCACACAAGTGCCCTGTTTTATCTCTCAGCTGGTGACTGTTCCGACCGATTACCCTCACTGTTGTCCATACATCGTCCAATACATCGCGATATACCGTGACTCGCGACTGACCCTTTTCTTTGCACTCGCAGGTGAAATTGTGGGACATTCGAGAACGGCGGTGCGCGCAGACGTCGTCATCGCAGAAAGAAGCGGTGTGGGGGGTCGCGTTCGGGGGCACGAGCGACGTGCTGGCCACCGTGAGCGACGACAAGTCCGTGGCGACGTTTCAGTACGTGGCGTAGGGAAAGAGGTGAGGGAAACGAGAGTACCTGGTAGGCTTTGCGGCTGACTCGTTGTGACTCAATTTCCAATGCGAAAATCCACCGCCACTGTCTTCAGAAGACTGTTTTCAGGCTGTTTGCGCATACATCGCGCTTGTGAATCAGACTGTGGATGCATTTCAGCCGAATTTCCAACGTGCTCGGATTTCCGCCTGTCAAGTCGGCCGCCGCCGCCGCTCCAATCCTGTCACCTTTTTCGCCCTCCTCGCATTCTCTCGCGCACCACTCGCGCGTCCACACACCACACACGTTCGTCATGGCAAGCGAGAAGAAAGAGAAGAAGGAGAAGAAGGAGAAGAAGGAAAAGAAGGAAAAGCGTGAGAGGGATGACGACGCGGGTGGGGGAACGCAAAAGGCGGAAAAGAAACCAAAGGGCAGCATCTCGCACGCGGTGAACGACGGGAGCAAGCTCGCCGCGGTGGGGAACAGGGATCTGGCGAGCTCGTTGCCCGCGTTCCCACGGGAGTTTTACAAACTCACCAGCTCCATCTCTTCCATGTCCGTGACGGAGATTGAGCAGCGCCGGGAACAGCTCGGCATCACCCTGGAAGCGGCGCCTCCCGGGGAGACGTTCACGCCTTTGGCGAGTTTCAAAGAAGCGGGGTTCCCTCCTGACGTGCTGAAAGCCACCGCGACCTTCGAGAAACCCTCCCCCATTCAATCCCAGAGCTGGCCTGTGGTGCTTTCCGGGCACGACATGGTGGGTATCGCCGCGACGGGGTCGGGCAAAACCATGGCCTTCGGGTTACCCGCGCTTACGCAGATCTTGGCAAGGGGCAAGGGGACAATCAAACCGGGCCGACCGATGATTCTCGTGCTCGCCCCAACAAGAGAACTAGCGCAGCAAACCGCGAAGGTGTTCGACGAAGCGGGTAAGCTGTGTGGCGTGCGCACGGTGTGCGTGTACGGCGGCGCGCCGAAGTGGGAACAGCGGAAACTCATGGCGGAGGGGGGGGGGTGCGCCGTGATTGTCGCGACCCCCGGTCGGCTGCGGGATTTCATGAACGACGGCGACGTGAAGTTGGACATGGTGTCCACCCTGGTTCTGGATGAAGCGGACCGGATGCTTGATTTAGGGTTCGAGCCCGAAATTCGCGAGATCGCGTCCGCCACGCGGGCGGACAGGCAAACCGTGATGTTCTCAGCAACCTGGCCGAACTCAATCCAAAAGCTCGCATCCGAGTTCATGTGCAACCCGGTTAAAGTGCGCATTGGCAGTGAAGGCCTGAAAGCGTCCCATTCAATCACGCAAATCGTGGAGGTCGTGGAACCCAACGACAAAGACGCGCACTTAGCGCGAATCTTAAAGAAATACCTGGGCGGTAAAAAGGAAACCCCGCGGACGTTGATTTTCGCGCTTTACAAAAAGGAGTGCGCGCGGCTTCACGAGAACCTGGCGCGACAGAACTGGCAGTGCACGCCGATTCACGGCGACATGAGTCAGCGGGACCGGGAGGAGTCCGTCGCGGCGTTCAAATCGGGGGCCAAGCCGTTGCTCATCGCCACCGATGTCGCCGCGCGAGGCCTGGATATTAAAGGCGTGGAGTACGTTATTAACTACACGTTTCCGTTAACCACGGAGGACTACGTGCACCGCATCGGGCGGACGGGCAGGGCGGGGCAGACCGGCGTGGCACACACGTTCTTCACTCTGCACGACAAAGGAAGGGCGGGGGAGCTGGCGAACGTCCTACGCGAAGCCGGCGCCGAGGTACCGGAAGCGCTCACGAACTTCGGCACGCACGTCAAGAAGAAGGAATCGAAACTCTACGGCGCGCACTTTAAAGACGTGGACATGAGCGTCAAGGCGAAGAAAACTACTTTTGATTAGAGGAACTGAAGGTTGTGTTTTTAAACGCTTTCTGCTTTTAGACGGCGCGGATGGATGATGTTGACGATGAGATGAATGACTCAAGGTTCGAGGTTTAATTTACTTGTACATAAAACTTTACGTAGCGGTACTACTCTCCATACTGGGCTATCTTCGTCTGCTTGCCTTTTTCTGTGCTCCCGAGGACAGGGCTTTTTCCAGCTCGTCGTCCAAAGCGCTCCACTCGTCAAGCGGGGATTCGATTGAGTCGTTTTGGTTCTTCTCGTCGCTGTTGCTTTTTTTTTCCGGCGTCTCATCAATTCGCGCGTTCGAACTAACAACTCGGCCGGAAACCACGTTTGTTTCTTTTCCGCGAGAAGAAGACCCTCCACCGACTCCTTTTCCAAGGTCAGTATTTCCTGTCTGTGCCGCCCATTCCTCGAAGGACTCGAGCTCCTCCTCGTCCCCCGTTTCATTCATTTCTTTCTTCGCCTGATTCGGTTTCATCGCATTCGATGCACAAGACACACTCGCCTTCCGGGCTTCGTGCCCCGCCCGCGCACCCGAGGTTTCCGGCTTTTCATCCGACCCAGACGAAACAACCCTATGGTCCCCACCTCCCGTCCCACCTGTAACCGGACCCCTTTCCGGGGTTCGGGGGGTCGGGTCGCGACTAGACACCGCATTGCTAGTCTCCATCTTCTGTCGCCGAAACGCCCCCGGCGAGTACTTTGCAACTTCGTCCTGATTCACATACCCGGCTCGGATTCGGACTGGTTTGCGGGTGGTACCGTCCGCCCGGGTGGTGCTCGCCAGCACGCGCTCGGGGAGCTCCTCGCGGAAACCGGCGGGCATGGCGTGAGGGCGACGCGCGGGAGGGTCCGCCATGGCGCGCAAGTGTGAGTGACGAGTTGAAATGGATTCACCTTCTGTTTTTGGACTCGTTCTATTCGAGGCCGATTTTTCGTTCGTCGCTCGAGCGTTTTTGAGCGAGCGTTGGTATCGTTGTTATCAGTGGGTCACACCACAACACACCATGACCCCGTTCATCCCCGAACACCTGCCGTGCGTCGCGACTCGCATCCGAGGCGTGACTTTGTTTATCCAGCTGTTGGGCTCCACAGGCGGTTTCCTGGCGTTGGCGTCCCCGTGCGCGTTGACTGGTGTGGCACAGGTTTTCGGCGTAGTGACTTACTTTTTCGTCGCCCTCGGGTCGTTGGTTTCGGTGTGCGCGAGGGGCTGCACGGGCAAACAGTCTACGCGGTTTTCGGTCGAAATCGACTCACTCGCAAGGTCGCCTCGAACGCATTTTCACTGGTGCGTCGGCGTCAACGCCGTTTTGTTCGCCGCGATGGTGCTGCTCGTGAGCAACACGGAGGACGCGGAGGTTGGTGACGAAAAAAAAAGCGCCTTTAACCGTATCGAAATCGCCGCGGTCGACGGATCGGTTCTGTGGGGCACGCACGCCGCGCACTGCGCCGTGGCGTACGTCATGCACCGGACGTGCCAACCCGGGTCAGTACGCGTGGATGTGAGCGGAGTGTACACGCCTTTACTTGACGAAACTAGTGTAGAAGACGTTTCTTGTGAAGGTATGTCTATTTAGGCAAACGTCGTATGTCTTTTTACATTGTGTAGATAGAGCAGCGCGCGCGCCGGGGTTTCTGTCGTCACGCCGCGCCGGAATCTCGGAGAATCAGAACAACCGCCGCGTGATTCCCTTGAGCGATGTTATTGATGGGTGTCATTGATAGCGACAGCGGCGTCGAGCCGTCATCCGCCGCCTTGTTGACGTCCGCGCCCGTCGCGATCAGCGCCCGCACCACCGTCTCGTTGCCGTTTTGAGCGGCGAAGTACAGCGGCGTCCAGCCGATATCGTCTGCCTTGTTGACGTCCGCACCCGCTTCGATCAGCGCTCGCACCACCGCATCAAAGCCACCTTTAGCGGCGATGCATAGCGGCGTCGTGCCCATATCCATCGCCTTGTTGACGTCCGCGCCCGCCTGGATCAGCGTCCTTGCAACCGTCTTGTGCCCGTCGCCAGCGGCGATGAACAGCGGCGTCGCGCCGATATCGTCTGCCTTCTTCACGTCCGCACCTGCCTCCATCAGCGCCCGCGCCACCGTCTCGTGGTTAAATTCGGCGGCGAAGTACAGTGGCGTCGAGCCGTCATCAATCGCCTTGTTGATGTCCACTCCCGCCCCGACCAGTGCCCGCACTACCGCATCGTGGCCACTGCCAGCGGCCGTGTACAGCGGTGTCATGCCACCGACCGACGCCTTGTTGATGTCCGCGTCCGATTTGGTCAGCGCCCACACCACCGCCGCGTGGCCATTTTGAGCGGCCTGGTACAGCGGCGTCGCGCCGTCATCAGTCGCCTCGTCCACCGGGCAGGCGTTTTCGAGCAACCACTTCAGCACCGTGAGCTGCCCGCCGGCCGCCTCGGCTATACACAAGTCTTTGTCAAAAGTCATACGACCGCGCCGATGCAAACTCTTCAGCGTGCCTAAGCATCCGCGCATCGCGGCTTGTTTAGGCGTAAGCTCCTTGACCGAACCCTTCATTCCCTTCTCCCCGATCGCGTCGCGCATCACCTTAGCGAAATCTCGAAATCCCGCGAGTTCTTCGGGTGAATAGGATGGAGCTCGCACGAAGGCGGAGCTCGAGGAGGCTTCTGGCGCGTCGGACTCATCCGCGGCAGTCACGATACGACCACGCGCGGGAGCATCAGAGCTACGCTCGGGCTTTGGGGCCATCACGGAGGGTGTCAGTGCGGCGTGTTGTGGCTGTGGATCTCATTTCAGCCCCTCGATTCGTAACGCTTTCCTCGGAAGCAACAAAACGCGTTTGCTGTCGTCACACTAACGCCTGCGCAACGACGCACCATGCCGACCTCCCACCCCGATACTCTTGACTTTAGTAATATGGCGCTCCAGCACGACGCTGGCGACGCCTTCGCGGCTCTGCCCGCCCATGTCCTCATCACGCACGTCCTAAGTTCGGGCAATCTGCCCGCTCCCTCAGATCTCGCACGGCTCCGAGCGGTGAGCCACGCGATGCGCGATGCGGTGGATGTGACGGGGCGTCAAGTGTACGAACTGGGAGCTAAGAAAGCCATAGAGTTCGGGGACTTTATCGCGCTGCAACTCATCGTTCAGCGAGGTGACCTGGATGACGACTCCGATAGCTTGTGCATGTGGGCGGCGGAGAAAGGACAACTCGAAATACTGAAGTGGTTGCGCGAGAATGACTTCCGGTGGGATGAAGTGACGTGCGCGGAGGCAGCGTACGGCGGGCACCTCGAGGTGCTGCATTGGCTGCGGCTGCCCATGGGGCGAGGATACGTGCTGGAGGGCGGCGCAGGGCGGGCACCTCGAGGTGCTACAGTGGTTGCGGATAAACGGCTGCCCGTGGAACGTGTGGACGTGCTCGATAGCGGCGGAATACGGGCCCCTCGAAATACTACAGTGGGCTCACTCGAACAGCTGCCCGTGGGACGAGTCTACGTGCGCGTTCGCGGCGCGGGGCGGCCACCTCGAGGTGCTTCAGTGGTTGCGCGCGAACGGCTGCCCGTGGAACCGGCAAACGCTCATAGAAGCGAAATTGAGCAGGCATCTCGAGTTGTTTAACTGGGCGATCGCGAACGGCTGCCCTCGTATGCTCGCTTAGAATTTTGAACAGCCGTAGGTACATTTAGAAGTGCGGTTGAAAAAGTGAGGCATGGCTTTTTAAAAAACTACGTATTAGATCTGTCATCAAAACACCTCAATCTTTTCTAAAATCACCCCCGCCGCGAGCGCAACCGTCTCGGTTGTTTCCACTGCAGACACGGGGCAAATCGTCCGGAAACTCGGCAACGCGGGGTAACGACTACTGATCGTACTACCGTCCGTACCTTCCGATCCTTCAAAAAACCGCGGCGCGACGGGAATCGAACCCGCGTCGTGTCTGTTGGTTGCGAATTTGTTCAACTCGAGCCACGCGGCGTCTTTCGCGATCGTCGATAACGAGACTAACGTCGCGATTGCTTTGTCGGAAACTTTTCTCGATCCCGAAAGACTTCCGGAACTCTTCTCCCCACACGCCAGCGGAGCGATGAACCCAATGGCGTGCGGCGCGACGTCACGCAGGGCTTCTTTCGTGTCCGCCTCGTTCGCCAGCCGAAGCAACAGATCGAGAACCGCGAGTTTTACTTTTTCAGACGCTTTGGTGTCGGTCGCTTCGCCGTTTTTTTCGGAAAGTTTTTGGGTATCCGTCCCGCCGTCCGAAGCGCCAACGCTTTTCATCAAACCATTCGCACTACCGTTCCCAATCAAACCCGCGCCCGCCCCCGCAAAACTCGCCTTCATCGAGTCATCAATCAGCACCACCCTTTGCAGTCGCGTTTCAAGGGAGTCGTTTGAGAGGTCAACATCCGGAACCCCGAACTTCAACGCCCGTTGAAGGCACGGCCAGACGGTTTCAAAAAACCGCCGCGCGACGAACGCGCCGTGTCCGGGCTGCGACGCGGAAGCGAGCGCTAAAATCGTCTCGCAGCTTTTTTGAAACGCGTCAGGGCGAATTGAAGGGCCTTTCGGGTACCCCACCACGCTGACCACTACGTGCGGCCAGACGGTGTGCACCATGGGCAGGACTTTCACGATTTTGTCGTCGGGGTTGGAAACCGCGTCGTCTTCCGGAACCTCGTCGGGAAACGCTTTCCGCAACGCGTCCGTGACGTTTTTGTCTTTTGCGTCACTAACCGCCAAGGCGCTCAACCCTTGTAACGCCTTCGTAACGGCTGCACACGCGCACATCCGTCTTGTCACGAACCCGCTCTCCATCAACGGCGCGCTCGCGGTGAGCATCACGGCTGTGAGGCGCGACAACCGCGCCACACGCGACCGGCGCCGGCGCCACTGGTGGAGGTGCGGCGGCAACTGTTGCGTGAGAACGGCAATCTCAGAAGCGGTGAGTCGGTCTTGTTGAGGTTCTTTTGTGTGGTGGGTAGTGTCATCTCCTGACATATCATCCGGGTTAGCAGTGTCATCCTTTGACAGCTCACCTTTGACGTCAAGACCCCCCTCGTCAACCCCAATCAAACCTCCGCGTCCTTTCCCCACTTCCTCGTCGTTCATCTTCGACAAAGCGTCTAACAAAGGCTTCAACTCAAACTGCGCGATTTCGATTTCGCGCAACGTACAAGTCGCCTCGGCGACGACCGCGGAGGACGTGACACTTAGTATTTGCAAGAACACGGTCACGACGTCGTCGGCGGTACTGCCGTCGGCAGTACCAGTTTTGTCACCAAAACTACCCCCGTTACTGTTTACGTTGGAAGTATCCCTGTTACCGATCCCCAGGTGTTCCGCGACTCTTAAAATCGGGTCTTTAAGAAACGGAAGCAACACGCGCGCGGCGTCTGATTGCGCATCCCCCAACACGGCTTTGAAGAACTGCGGCGCGTCGGGAAAATCCTCCAGCCGTCGCAACCGTCGGGACAGCGCGTCCACCACGTAATCCGCGTTGTTCGCGACGAGCGTTCCTATTAACCGCGACCGGAGTTTGTGTAGGGGCGGGGAAGTCGCGGTGGACGCGTCCGTGGTGTTCAGGGTTTTAGGGTTTAGGGTTTCAGCCGTTTCATCCGCCGTGTCAACACGTGCGTCATGCCTCGTGTCAGGTGTGCTAGCGGTTTCAAACCGCCCGATTTGGCAAACCGCCCCAAGCACGTTCGCGGCGGTTTCCTTGACGGTTTCGTCGTCGTCGCCCAGTTTCTGCCACCGTGTTGACGAAAAAGGTCAGTCTCGAGTACGGGCGTACCGTGTGCGCAAACAGTCGGGTTGTGCTATATTCGTAACACGTGCCGGTACTGGTAGGCGTTAACAGTACTGGCAATGCTACGCACACCACGAGTACTGGCAATGCTACGCACACCACGAGTAGTGCGTTGGACCAGGGGCGGTACACGTTGGGTGTCGGATTTGGGAAAGGTCCAAGACTGTTTACGCATACGCACCTGCAACAGCGGCGTCAGCGCCGCGGGCAGAAACCCGCCGTCGCGAACGAACGTTTCGCCGCGCGCCAGCGCGCACGCGCCGACGCACTCTATGAGCGACACGACTAACCGCGCGTTTTCTTTTGCTGTGATGACGAATCGGGCGGTCGACTTTCCACTCTCCGATTGAGGGGGACCCTTTTTGTTTTCGTGTCTTTTTCGCGTCGCGAATCGTTTTTTGGGAATTTCGCGAAGCACGCCTCGAAGAGACGTGGGAGCGTTCCACGCGGAGCTGGTGAGGATTTCGTGGAGCACGGAATTGACAGAGGCGACAACCGACGATGACTGCTCTGACGTGGTGAGCGCGTGCGTCGTGCGTCTCCGCGGTCGTTCCGGTGTTTCCCCATCGGTCGCATCGAGGTTCAATTCCGACTCGTTTTGTTTTTTCCTTCTTTCACTCGCCAGCCTCGCTTCGCTCGCGCCAAACAAAAGCTCGGTGACCACCAAGACGTGCGCCATGGCTTTGCGTTTGAACGCGGCGACGCCGGCGTGTGCGTTGCCTTCGTCAGAATCTTCCCCTTCGTCATCATCAAAGTCGTCGGCACATTGCTCAGCGCCGGCGAAAATCTCGCGCACGTGATTTAAATGACACTCGATGAGCGCTGTTGTACTCGTTCGATAGGCGCCAATCCCTCGCAAACACAAAGCCACGGATTTGTACAAGCCGTCGTGGTTTAGGTACTGTAAGTTTCCACTAGGGGGGGTAGGGGGCGGTACCACAGTAGTGACGCAAGCACTTCCAGTAGTAGTACCGCAATCACCCGCGATCCAACGTTTCGGCGCTGATCGATTGTTGTTCCAGTCATTACCTCCAGAAGACGACGCGACGGCGTCTGTGTTTCCTCCACTTTGGGAAAACTCAAAACAAGTCGCAAACGCGTTCGCCAGTGACCGGCGCGCGCTTTGAGTGGTGGCAACGAGCTCGGTGAAGTTTGACTCCCCGATCAACTCAACGCACGCCCCCAGTCTACGCGCGCACGCGGTGCCCACCCCAGCCTCCCCTCCTTTCCCCAAGCTTTGCGATTCTTGTTTGACCAGTCCGGGCAACTCGCCGACCGCGACGCGAAAACACGACTGCAGGGTTTCTGGGTTCAGTTTGTGTTGGAGCTTGAGCTTGGCGAGGTAAACAGTCACGGGGTTGCGTCCGGGTTCGGTACCGCCGGGGATCGAACCGAAGCGGGAGTGTTCCTCACTGCGTTGGATCGATCCCGTGACCCGTGTTCCCCTGCTACCCGGGATCGACAGAACCACCATCGGGTCGCCCGCCACGCTAAGCGCGGTGGCTAGCAAGTGCGCGCGCGCGTTCGCGCCCAACGCGGCGCCGCACGTTTCCAAAACTCGCAAGCTCGCCGTGGCGGTCGCCACCCGCGTCGCCGGTTTCGTTTCCCGGGTGACTATGTGCCTGTAGCATTGAGAAATCGCGGAGGCGACCTTAGGAGACGCGGCTTGACGCCAATCAGCGGTGCGCACCACTCTTAGCTGGACCTCAGGGCCCGTGGGCTCAGAGAGCGTTACTCGGTTACTCGAGGACGACTCGAGCGTCTTTTTGGGTTTCGTTCTGTTCGCGTTGGTTCCACTCGCCACGCGCACGAGCTGCGCGGATAGGCGCGTCAAATCCGACGCCGAGGTATCAGCCCTCGTGTTTTCAGTGGAACCCGTGGAGTTATCTTTAGGTAACCGCGAATCCGTAGACGTTGTCCCCAGTACCAACGTATCACTCAAAGTAGCAACGCAAATATCCGCGAGTATCCCCACGCACGCTTCCAGCGATTTCGCATCCTCCGCGACACCGCCTCCGCCGCTGCGAGACTGTCTGCTCATACGTACGTCGTGTCCCTCGCCGCCAACCGCGCCCGAAATCGCGGAAGCGCACCCGCCGACGATCCCGGGGAGGAAAAAAGCGAGCGCGCCGGGGTGAAGGTTCCTTTTTCGGTTCGGGTGTTGTTGTTCCGAGACATTCTTTTGTTGTTCTTTATCAGTCATCATTGTCCACTCCTTTTCTTCCGCTTCGTGAATTGTTTTGACCAACTGGCGCAGGGTCAAAAGCGCGTCCCGCCGCACGGTTCGCGACGCCCCGCCGCCCTTCCCGAGTTCGCCCTTGTACGATTAACGCCGAAAGTGTCAGTCTCTCGTGATGCGTATACGCAGGATTGGAAAGGGTACCGGGGTGTGACCGGGCGGTAAAGTGACACAGGGCCCTGTGTCTTTTTACCACAGTACGCTAGAACGAGTTACCAGTACGAGTAAACAGGGAAGAGTAATCGGGCCGATCCGGGAGGCGGAACGCGGTGATTGGGAAAGGCCCGTACCTTCGCCGTCGCTAACAACAAAGAGATCAAATACCCAACCTTGGGCAAGTTCGTTTGGTTGATTAGGGATATCAACACCGAGGCGTTGCCGGTGGTGTACGTCGCCAAACACGCCATCATCGCATCAAGCACCACCACCTTCAACGTCTCAAACGCGGCTTGCGAGTTTTCAAAGTGGGGACCGTCGCCATTTTTTTCTTTCGCGGCGTTCCAATTTTCAGAACCCGCCAGCCCATCCGCCGTCGCGACGTGTCCCAAACAAACGATCAACATGAAAAACACCTCGACTGCCGTTTCCGGAGTCGTCCCGCAACTGCCCGCAGTGCGCACGCACGTACAGACGCACCGCACCGAGCTTTCCAACGCGTTGAGACGCTCCGCGCGTCGCGCGGGCGGTTCTTGTGCGACTGATGATCCATCTGTCGTCCCCGAAATCAGCACCCCCAGCGCGTCCGTTTCAAGACGCATCACCCGCAACACCGGCGCTAACACGTACTCTATGGATTTGCTCAACGTCTCAGGGGGCATCGAGGCAATCGCGGAGGACACGGCGTCCAAGTACGACGCTTGCGCCGCGGAGACGGAGGGTCGAGGGTTGGTCGTGTGGCGTGTTTCCGCCGTTGGTTCTGCCGTCGTACCCGCTGTTTCTGCCGACGCGTCGTCATCAACCACGGTGGTGGGTAAATCACCTGTCTCGCAAACGTGTCCTACCGCCGCACCCGTGTCGCCGCCCGATCCGAACCACCCGCGTTCCCCCGGGCGTTGCATCGCCACACCGACGCGCCCGCCGATGTGTGAGATCGTCGAAAATAGTGAAGTCAATATATCGAAACGACGGAAAAACAACAACATCACGTAGGATCCGTCACATCCCACCGCGGTGGGCTGACACGAGCGCCGAAATCGGGGGGCTCTGCAACGGGGGTGATGGAGCGTAAACGGTGTCCTCATGGTAAGCAGAAACGCCACTGTGCGGTGTGCACCCCGTGTCCTCATGGTAAGCTGAAAGGCAACTGTGCGGAGTGCACCCCGTGTCCCCATGGGAAGCTGAAACGCAGCTTCGCGGACTGCAGCCCCTACCCCCACGGCAAGCAGAAAAGCAACTGCGCGGAGTGCAACCCCTGCCCTCACGGCAAGCGGAAACGCCACTGCGCGGAGTGCAACCCGTGTCCCCACGGGAAGCGGAAAGACAGGTGCATGGACTGCAACTCCTGCACCCATGGGAAGCTGAAAGACATCTGCGCGGAATGCAACCCGTGTCCCCACGGTAAGCTGAAAAGCATCTGCGCGGAGTGCAACCCCTGTCCTCACGGCAAGCTGAAATTCCTCTGCGCGGAATGCAACCCGTGTCCCCACGGTAAGCTGAAAAGCAACTGCGCGGAGTGCAACCCCTGCCCTCACGGCAAGCTGAAAAACAACTGCGCGGAGTGCAACTCCTGCCCCCACGGCAAGCTGGAAAACAACTGCGCGGAGTGCAACTCCTGCCCCCACGGCAAGCGGAAAAACAGCTGCGCAAAGTGCACCCCGTGCCCCCACGGCAAGCGAAAACACGGCTGCACAGCGTGCAACCCTTGCCCCCACGGCAAGCGAAAACACGACTGCGCGGAGTGCACCCCCTGCCCCCACGGCAAGGTGAAATACAACTGCGCGGCGTGCAAGGAAAAGAAAAGATTCAAAAGAAGAAAGGCTTCCTCTTCGCGCGGCGGGTGTACGGTTGATTGATTGATTGATTGTGAAGCGGACTAAAACTTTTCATTTCACACCGTTTCGCCTACCCAAACTTGCTCGAGACGTACTCCATCGCGCGTTGCTTGACGTGTTCCACTCGCGTAGCATCCCCCACTTTCCTTTCGAAATCCAGAAACCGCTTGAACAGAAACTTCATGGCTTTCGGCGCGAGTTCCAGGTGCGTGGCGCGCTCCAACAGCGCGCGACACCGCGCCGGGTCTTGGGTTTTCGCGAACTCCTTGATTTCCAGATCCACGTACACGCTCCAGATATCGGTTCGTCGCGGGTAGTTGCGAAGGATGGCTTCGAACATGGAACGGCCTCGTTCCAGGTTTCCCTCCCGCGTTTCAATCAAACCGACTTGCACCAACACCTTGACGACTTTGCGCTTGGGTAACGTCTGCGACGCGCGGTCGATTGCCTTTTTTATTAACTCGGGGGCACTGAGAGAAGACCCGGAAGCGGCGGTTGCATCGCCGGACCCGTTGATAATAAAACTCCGGATGTACGCGATCCACACCTTTGCGGATTGGCTGTACTTGCGCGTCGCGTTACTCAAAATGTCGGTCTGCGACACCACGTCGCCGCTCCGTTCGTGCGTCCCGGCGAGCGCCAGGTGCAGTTTCTTGGGGTTCGCCACCAGGCAGGCTCGGTGGAACAGCTTACCCACCGCGTCTTTCGGCGTGGGCTTGCCGTGCGCGTTTTCCAGGTTCAAATACGCCACCCACAGGTTCATTTTCTCGTCCTGGTCTGACGAAGGAACCGCTTTCAACGCGCGTTCCGCGACCTCGCGCGCCTCGTCGAACGCGCCCAAGGAAACCCTTAGGGCGACGTACGAAATCCACAGAAAACTGAGTGGAAAAAAAAAGCGTCAGTCTTGTATGGGCAATCAGGGAGGCGGGATGAGGTGAATGGGAAATACTCACCTCGACCGCGGATTTCCCATCAGCGCCTTTTCAAACTCCTTGGCGTTTTCGGGCGCGGCGTCGGCGCGGTGTCGGAGCTCTTGCTCTTTCGCGTGAAGCGCTAGTTCCTTGTTGGCCTTTTTCTTAGCCTTTTCGCGTTTCGTCAAGACCGTTTTGTCGTCGTTCGCGTCGTCGTCGTCGAGGGCGTTTTTCAAATTCTTGTCACCCGCGTCCCAGTCCAGCCCGTCGTCGTCCGTCTCCATGGCGACGGCGGCGTCCTCGGAATCCGAACCGGCTTCCGAATCGTCGTCTGAACCGGCCTCATCGTCATCGTCATCATCCTCATCGTCACCGCCCACTTCCATGTCCTCGTCGTCGTCGTCTACCAACGCGTCGCCGTCCTCGGAGTCGGAGTCGTCCGCGTCGATCGCTTCGTCGTCGTCGTCCTTCGCTTCATCGTCATCTTCATCCTCGTCATCCTCATCCTCATCATCCGCCTCCTCCTCGTCCTCCTCATCGTCCGTCTCGTCCGCCACGAGCACGTCTTCTTTTTTGGTATCCACCGCCAAAGCGTTTCCCGCGTCATCGTCGTCATCATCCGTCGTGAACAAACTCGGCTTCATGCCCAGGGATATTTTGGCGGTCTCCAAATCCACCCCCAGGACTTTCACCCGCACGCGCTCGCCCGTTCGGACGTGCGAGTCCAACCCGTCTTTGATTGTAAAGAAAAGTGTCAGTCTTGAGTATACATGTAGAATGTATATCGCGATGTATGGACAAACAGTCACCAGATTCGGTAAAACAGTGCACTTGTGATGTGATGTAGGTAGTAAACATTAATTACGGGCGGACAACCTGCAAACAGTGCGCCCGGATTTGGGAAAGCCCCAACACGTACCTTTAATAATGGCATCCGCGAATTGCGAAATGTGGCACAGCCCGGACCGCCCGGACCCGTCAAGAGTCACGAACACGCCGTACGTCTGCACCGCGCGTACGGTTCCCATGGTGACCGCGCCGATTTCGACCGGCGTCCGGTTTTCGGCACCCGAAGAACCGTCCCGCACCGCGCTTGCGTCCCCGCCGTCACTACGCAGGGTCATCTCGACGTTGCCGTGGCTGTCCACGGACAGCACGGTACCGGACACCACGGAACCTTTGGGAAAAACCGTTTGCGGGTCATCCACGAACGTGTCACTCAAGTTGCACATCTTAACCCGCGCGTCGACGTTCCGCGTAAGCGCCACGAACAAACCGCCCTTCGTCACATTCTTGACGTACCCGCCAACGGAAGCGCCCGGCGCGAGCGACGACGCGGACGACGAGTTTTGCGTCGTATCAGTCCCAGGGTTTGTCTTGGAAGAGAAATCGCCGGTCTTGAAGGAAACGTCGATTTCGCCGCCGTCCTCGGAAACGTTCACCACGGCGGCGTGCACGACGTCGCCCACGGAAAATTTCTTCCAAGGGTTCGTGGTAACCGCGTCGCTTAGGTCGCAAACGTGCGCGCGAGCTCTACGATAAAGAAAAGAAAGTGTCAGTCTTGAGTGGCACCAAGTGCCGTGTATATCGCGATGTATTGGACGATGGCCTGGTCAACAGTCAGGGTAATCGGTCTGAACAGTCACCAGCGTTAGAGATAAAACAGTGCGTATGTGCTGTATGTAGTAACTAAGTAATCACGGGCGGAAAATCGACAAACAGTGGCCGATGGATTTGGGAAACGCCAAAACACGAACCTTCGCGTGCCCGTGACCTGGCAGAAAACCCCGCCCCCGTTCGGCACGATCTTGGTGACAATCACGGGAAGCGAAACGCCACGCGTGACGGTTCGGTCATTTAGCGTGCGCAGCGTGGCGGTCATTTTCTTTCGCGCCACGTCGCTGGTCAGGGCGGTGAGAAACCCGCACCGCGCGCCGATTGCGAACCGCTTGTCCAGGGGGATTTTCAAACTGTCGTTGTAAAAGAAAGTGTCAGTCTTGAGTGGCACCAAGTGCCATGTATACCGCGATGTATGGACAAACAGTCACCAGCGGAGAGATAAAACAGTGCACTTGTGATGATGTAGTAAACAGTAATTACTCTGGCTGATCGGAAAACGGCCGGTGCCTGGATTTGGTGAAACACACGGATACGCACCTTTCCACGTCGCAACCGGTTTCGATTCGCGGCAGCCGCACGGTGAGCCCCGGGGCGATTAGGACCGCCAGGACCTGCGCGGAAACCTGCGCCACCACGGCATGGGCGAACAATACGCCGTGCTCCAGCGTCGCCAATGCCGCGGTTCCCAAAACCCCAGCGTTGCCGCCATCCTGGGAGCCGTGCGCCGCGGCCGCCGCAAATGCGGATTTCGCGTCCGACGAACTTCGCCGCGCGCTCACCTCAAGCATAGTGCCGCGGTCGCCCGCGGGGCCGCACACCACCACGGAAATCGAGTCGCCCTCATGCGTGGTGTGGAAAACGGGCGTGGCGGTATCCACGTATCCGCCCTTGGAGGTATCCAATCCCTTTGCCGACTTTTTCTTTGACGAAACCGAAGTCGCAGTCAGCGGCATTTCCGTGGCGTGCAGGCGTGCTTTGCCACCCCCGGGTAGGGACACGATGACCTGCTGCACGTGCTTTTCAAGCACAACCGCGTCCAGCACTGCGCCCACGGGATGGTCGGTACCGCCGCCAACAGAACCACCGCCGCCGTTCCGAGAAACGCCGTCGTGGCCATCGGAGGTATCGCCCAGCAATGCGTCGTCCGCGACCAGAAGCAACCGCCCGCCGTTTCGCGTGCCGTCCGTAACCACGGTTAGGGAAACCGTCTCACCCACCACCCCGAGCGGCGACCACGCGTCGTCCGTGTCGACGCGCTCGCCGAACCCGGCGTTCACCGCGCGGCCCGCGCAGTACCCAACCGAACCGCCGTGTCCGGGTAACGAAACCACCATGTACTCAGGCTTGAGAAGCTCGATGACCGCGGTGACGTTGGTGCCGGGCTGAAGGTCGTCGGTTTCGGATTTCTTCCCGCGGGTAGACTTCGACGCGCTCTTCTTTTTGGAATCCACGGATTCCAAAAGACCAGCCCGCGCGCCGCAGTCCACGATACCCTCGCGCCGATCGACGTCAAGCACGACGCACGTTACGACGCTGCCGTCCTTTTTTTGGTCCTTCTTACCGTCCAGCTGGTCGTTGCCAATCACGACCACCGCGTTTTCGTCCAACCCGCAGTCGCCGAGAATCCCGTACTCGCGCGTTTGCGAGACGGTGACTGAGATTTTCGTACCAGGGGTGAACTTTGAAGCCGCCTCTTTGGACAAAACCATTTTTTCGTCGTCGTCGTCGGCGTCTCGGTCGCCCCTCGACTCCGCTAGGAAATCAAGCGCGTCGATATCGGCGAATACCTGGCGAATCAAACACGAGTCAAGACCGAGGGCGGCGAGGGCGGCGCTTTGGTTTCCAGGTTTGGGGGTTGACGAGTTAACAGACCCTGACAGGGAAAGCGACACCCGCGGCGTCGCGGTCGTCGCGTCCACCGCGGTGACTTTCGCAAACACGGTTTGCCCGAGCTGAAAGCGGTCGGTCGGGTCGGTCGGTTTGTTTCCTTTCCCTTTCTTCGAGACTGACCCTCCAGAGGAGAAACTCACCAGCCCCGAGGGCGGGGCTAGCCCGGTGAGCCGGCCGAGGAACCGCACGAACACCCCCGATGACGATACGGAGGCGACGTACCCGGGGTACCTTCCGCCTACCAGCAAATCAGCCACGGTTTCGGGGAGCTTGTTTTCCTTCGCCGACGTGATCAACGAGAGCTTTCGCGACAGCACCACGCGCTTGGCGCTTTTGGATTCCAAAACCAACACCGGGCCGAGTTGCGACCCGGGGGTTAGCGACTCGAGAAGCTGGGTTCCTGTTGCCGGGCAATCGGACAGGTGCGCCTTCGTGACCGTGCCGTACCCCCCCTCCAACGGGAGCTTCACCCGCACCGCGCCGGTTTCGGTATCCACGGATTTAACGGTCACGAAATCGAAAACCGTGCCGGGGTCGGGGCCGTCCGTCGTCTCGTCCGCGTTGCCTCCCTCGGTTTCAAAACCCGTACCTTCCCGATCGACCGAACCTCCTCCAAAATCGCCGCCGTCGATCAAGCTCAGTTTGAGTTTCCGCACGTTCAAGGAATCTGACCGAGTCACGGTACACCGCACGACCTGGCCTACTTCGTACGCCTCCTTCGGGGGCTGGTGATTGAGAAAGAAAAGGGTCAGTCTTGAGTCTTACTGTATGGGTAAACAGTGCACTAGTGATGTATGTAGTATACTTCCTTGTAATACTAGTGTAGCCAAAGAGGGGCAGTTAACTGTGTGTCAGGATTTGGGAAACGCGCAACACGTACCTGGTTCACGGTCAACCCCAAGTCCTGTAACCCGGCCAAACCGCGCGCCTCCCCGAACAGAGACACGAAAACCCCGTACGGCTCAACACCGGTCACGACGCCGTGGCACCGCGTTCCCACGATCGCGGATTTCAAGGAACTCACGACCGTTAAATCGCTCTTCACCAAACTCTTCTTGTGCGTCACCGTGACGCGTTTCCGCAACCTGTCCACGCTCAAAACCCGAAACTGAAGGCTCGCGCCCTCCTTTACCTTTTGCGACGACGTCCGGCCGGGGATGTCGGAAACGTGATTGGGGGGACACTGAGAATTTAAAAAAGAAACGTCAGTATTGTATGGGCAATCGCAGAGGCGGTGTGTGGTGATTGGGAAAGGCCCTTACCAGGGCTTTCACGCCTGGCGCCAACTTGACCATAGCCCCGTAACTCTCAATCGCCAACACCTCGCCCCTGACTTTCATGCCGGGAACGAGCTCGTCCAGGGTGAGAAACGGCTGGTCGATGACGCTGGGGTTGCGAAAACGGAACGTGTCAGTCGGAGAGTCTTAATTAATGTATATCGCGATGCATGGATAAACAGTCACCAGCTTCGGTAAAACAGGGCACTTGTGCCGTATGTAGTGCACTTCCTTTGAATGACAACTGTACTCAAAGAGGTGCTGGCAGACACGGTGTCGGGGTTTAGGAAAGGCGCGACTCCGTACCTGTTTCGGCACGAAACCGTGGAGATCCCGTCGAGCGGGCGCCGGCCCAAAACTCGGCACTTCGTTTTACCGCCGACTTTGAAAACCTTCTCCAGCTGAGATTGTAAAAAGAAAATGTCAGTCTCGTATGGGCAATCAGTCGGCGGAATGTGGTAAATGGGAAATACGTACCTTCTCCACGTGCCCGTCGCTCGCGTCCGAGATGTGGCAGTACCCAAGGGTGGTTGTTTTCTTTTGCGTGAGCTCGTTCACGTGCGTAAGCTCGAGTAACACCCCGACTGAAGCGTCGACTCTGCGCACCACCGCGGTTTCGCACACGGCGCCGATTTTGGGTAAGGCATACGTAACACCCAGCAGCACGTCGGTGGCGTCCACGGTAGCGGCCGCGTCGGCGTCAGTGTCACTTTCCTGTTTGGACTGTTTGCCAATACCCGACACAAGTTCCGGCCCCCCGTACCGAATCAAGTGCGGCCTTGTAGTAAAGAAAGTGTCAGTCGGGGTATGGGCAATCAGGGAGGCGGTGTGTGTTGGGTGGGAAAGGCCCTTACCGCAAACTCACGCCGACGCGTTTCGTCTCGACGTCAACGAAAACCACGCGCGCGCGGAACCGGTCGCCCACCTTGTGCGTCCTTGCCAGGTCCGTTGCGGGGCCGTGCACTTTCGTGGACTCAACGGAACCTTTCGAGGAAGCGTCCGCGACGTGAAACGCGTCGCAGTTCGCGACGAAGTAAGTCATGAAGTTGACGCCGATGCCGTCCACCAATACCGACTTCACGCGCGCGTTGACCAGCATCCCGGGAAGAAGCGTGCCCAAACTGGTTGTGTCGGTTTCGTGCGTCACCGCGTTTGCCACGCGCTTCGGGTCAGCGGTGACGGTGAGCACGTTCCGTTTGGCGGGCGCGAGGCGCTTGGGTTTCTTTTTCTCCGATTTTTCAGACTCGTTAGTCTCGTTCTCGTCGTCGTCTTTCGTTTCGCGATCCGCCCCCGTCAACACCACGTCCAGCAAACTTCCTTGTACCAAACCTCTGCCGGGCGCGGTGGCTTTTCGAGGTAAAAAACCAGGAGGCGCGCCGTCAATGCCGAAACTCAAAACGAAACCGTGGTCCTCCACGGAAACGACCTCGGCGGGGACGTTGACGCCGTCGGCGAGGGATTCTTTTGTCAAACCGGCGCATGTTTTGCTCACCCGCGTGGTTAAATCGATCCTCTTGCCCCCGCTCTTGCCTTTTTCCAGCCTGTTCACCACGCACCGCACGAGCTGGCCTATCTGGAAAGCGGCTTGTAGGGACAAAGGAGGTGCTCCGGTTTCGTCCTCGGAATCGGAAGATTCGGAATCCGATTTCTCGTCGTCGTCGTCGTCGTCGTCGTCGTCGTCGTCGTCAGATTCTTCATTCATCATCTTCCCTTTCCTCTTTCCGGTTTTCTCGTGGTAAAAAGCCTCCCCCGCCTCGGCCCGCGTGACGTTCCCTTTCAAGCCGTTCGGTAACGAAACCACCAACCCGCGTTCGCTTGTTTCACAAACAACACCCAGAATCTTCATCCCCACGCGCATGGTTTTGTACTTCAAGGATTCCACGAAGGTTTTTTCCTTGGCCGACGACGAGGTCGGGGATTTGGAATGGCCGAAGGGCATCTGGGGATTGATGGATGATGATGAGAACGGGACGGCCAGGGTAGGGTTTTGTTTAGGGTTTGGGTTCAGGGTCAGTCAGGGGTACCACTCAGGTATCAAAAGCCTGTCGGCGCATCGATGTTTCGTATCCACAGCGCAGTCACTGAAGCGAGCACACCATCGGCCCTTAGGTCGAGTCGCGAAACGCAAAAGCGTCGGCGGCGGCGAGACCCTTTCGCGTCGCCTCACGCGGCGGGTCAGAACCATGTCAAGACGAGCCTGGTGGATTTCACCGCACCGACCGCTCATTGGGTACGGCTCCGCAAGTAAAACACGTACCTCGTCCGTCTCTTCGAACATCTTCCGTCGCTTCCCGGACGCATTCGCACCGGGCGTGTCGCCATCGAAGTTGTTTCCGACTCCGCCGCCGCCCCCTCGAGGGAACGCGGTTTCGTCCTCATCGGGGTCGCGCTTCCCCATCTTTCTGACGCGACGCGCAATAAACGCGACGTCGCAGGGACGAACTGGGTGTGACACGAGGGGACCGAAGGGGGCTCCACGTGCGCTGACGCGTATGGGCGCCGCACGTTCGTAGTAAAAGGGAAGAGGCGGCGGTTGTTGCGCGAAAGTGCTTTCGCCACTTGGGAATGAAAGTGTCAGAAACCTGTATGGGCAAACAGTGTTAGGATTTGGGAAATACAATCGTACCTCCTGATTCGCAATGGGTCTGAAACTTTTGTCGTGCTCGTTCCTCGCGCTCGAGTCGATCGTTGCCGGCAAAGGGAATGTGCGAACGATTGCCCTTGTGACGATCGCGTCAGACCGTGACGCACGTCGCGTCGCGTCACGATGCCCCCCCACACCGACGACGGGTCGGATGACCAGCCCATCGCGCGGATGATGGCGGGGTATGAGCCTGCTGTGCGGGGCGACCTCGACGCGGGGGACGCGGGCGTGGCCGCGGGAAGCTTGGGCGATGATACCATTTCACAAAAAAACGAAGGCGCGCAGCAAAAAAAGCACACCAAAGGCACCAAGCGCAAGGTTGGTGCGTCCGGATTCCGGGGCGTGGCGTTCCATTTGGTGAGTGGGAAGTTTCGCGCGCGGATCACTTCGAGTACTGGCGACGGCAGGCAACGCGCGCTGGGGTACTTCCCAACCAAGGAAGAAGCCGCCAAGGCGTGGGACCGCGCGGCCAGGGGCCTGGGATTCGATGAGGAGTACTTGAACTTTCCATTTTCTGGTGCGGAGGGATCGGAGGGTGGACCCGGGGTGCCGATCGGGGTTGGGGGTGCTGACGCGGCCGGGGCGGGCGGAGGCACCGGCGGTGGCCAGCGCGCCACACACGGCCGGCAACCCACTCACGCCCGCCCAAACCCGGCCGTCGCGGCGTCGTTACGGGTATCGCCCACGCACGCAGACACCGACCGAGACAATGAAGGGTTGACCGACGAGAGCTTGGTGGTCAATGGCGGTTTCCAACACGTCGTCGGCGCGAGTGTTGGGCGGCGCGGCCAAGGCGGTTTCGCCCAGGATGATTTCGCCCAGAAGGACCCCGCGGTGGACCTGGCGGACGGCGTGGAAACCGCATCAGGGGCCCCCGCTTCTTCAGGTAAGTATTTCCCATTTACCACATTCCGCCGAGTGTTTGCCCATACACGACTGACATTTCTTTTTTTTCAATCCAGGCGCCCTACCCCCTGGTAAACAGAAACGGCCGGGCAACGGAACGGGGGTGAAGGGCGTGCGCGCGAAAGGGAACGGGCAGTACGAAGCGCGAATCAAGGTACGTGTCGCGCGTTTGCGCGTTTCCCAAATCCGACACACACAACGTTTACCCCGCCCCTGTTTGAGCGCACACCACGGCCGTAACGTTGTTTGGCAACTGTTACGACTACACACGGCACAAACGCACAGTTACCTGCTCTTTATGGAGTACAGTCGGAAAGTCACACCACTACTATACCCAATCCCTCATGCACATCACGAAGTACGCCCGTACTCGAGACGGAACAGACTGACCCTTTTCTTGTACAACTCGCAGTTACGAGGCGACCCGAACCGGCGGTGTTTGGGGCGGTTCAAAACCGTTTTGGCCGCCATGCGGGCCTACGACGACGCCGCGCGACAGGCGGGGTACTGCGTCAACGAGTGCGGCAAGGTTGGCGATTTGCTTGATAGGTACGTGTTAAGCGTTTCCCAAATTATTATCGACTCTGCGTTTGCCAACACTTCCTTTTATTTTCTCCATCTCCATCTCCATCTCCTGACACTTCCTTTTACCCATCGCAAGCGATACGTACGGGAAAATCGGGGTTCCCACGCCGAGAATCGCGAAGGGGGTCAAATCGGTTACGAAATCCGTGGCGTTGGAACTGACGTCCCGGGAAAACGGGCCGTCCGTGGATGCGAACGACCTCGGCGTGGGCGTGGGCGCATCCGCGGGAATGGGGAAACACGTCGCGTCGTCTTTCAAACAAGAACCCCCGCCAAACGGCGCGCCGCAAATGGGAACCCTGTCTTCGGGAACCCGACCCGACGGCGGCGGCGCCACGGCTGATGGCACGGCGAGTGGCGCGCTGGGCGGTATGGGAACCCGCCCCGACGGCGTCGAGGTGCGCGGCGGAGGGGTCGGCGGTTCGATTCCCGGGGGTCCACTTTCTTCGGGACCTTCGGGACAAACAGAGCGCGTCACCGATTTGCCGGTTCCGGGAAGCGCGGAGGGGCCGTTTACGCGGTACGTATTTCCCACCCACCACATTCCGCCTCCCTGATTGCCCATACGAGACTGACACTTTCTTTTTTACATCTCCAGGGATGAAATCGCGAGCCTGCAGCCCACCGTCACCCTGTACGCCGGGTTCATTCTGGACAAGCCAGGCATTCACCGTTTCCTGGGGGTGTTCCTTTCCCCCGACCAGGCGCTGCGGGCGGTGAAGACCTCGGTGCCGGAGTGGAAACGGCGGAACGAACTGAAGGGGGGGGGTAAAAAGAACGCCTCAGTGTCCGCGTCGGTGCGGCCGAACCCGGCCGCGCCGGCGCCGTATGGGCAAACAGTCGCAGACGGAAACTCCTTTGGTAAGAACGCGCCGGGAACTATGGGACCGGACCCCTTGACGGAAGAAGAAACAAGGCAGTCGGAACACGTTCTGAATGGAAACTCGTATGGGCAAACAGTCGAAAACTCGCGGAATAACCAAAACCGCTCTGGAACCGTTTCGTCAGCCGCCGCGGATTCGCGCCGCGTCGCGAGTCTCGCGGACGACGTCGCCAACGCGTGACTTCGGAAACGAAATCCTGACTATTTGCTCATACGACGACGTCGCTTTGGGAAAACGCACACCGGGGGCGCGGTGCCGTCGCTAGACGACGAGAAACAAACAACACGCGGACACCACGCGATGTGTAACAACGAACGACATCACTCTCGACTTACGTTTATTTCCACACGAGTGATTTGTGTTGTTGGAAGCCCTTTCTTTTTCTTTTGCCAACTTTTTCTCGATCCGCGAACGTCGAGCCAACGGGTGCGGATCCGTACGCCTTTCACCGCCGGTCCCGCCGCACACCGGCGGTGGCCTTCATCCAAAGCCTCAAACCCGTCACAGCTGTTTCGTCCAGTCCACCACGTCCCACCCGTCCAGAAACGTTTCCATCTCCTTTCGCAGTACCCGCGGCGGCAGCGCTCGCTTTTGCGCGTTTGGCGGCAGGTGAAGCAAGCCGCGCAGAACGTCCCGTCCGAAATCGTTTCGCCACGCGCGCGTGTCGTCGATGACGTGCGCGAACCCGCCTTTCATCCCAAACTCGCAGTGGAAGTACGGGAAGTTCGTGGGGATCGTCTGCCTCAAGCCTTTGGGCGGCGCCGTACAAAGGCACCGCTTACCCGCGTGCGTCGCCCACTCGCTTTCGCTTTCGTCGATTGCTTTTTTGAAGTACGCGGGGGCTGCTTTCGCGTACGGGGAAAGGGTCAGTCTTGTTTCGGCAAACGGCCGGTGCCTGGATTTGGGAAACGCGCAACGCCGTACCTGACTCCGCGACGTCTCGCGGAAGCGGAACGCACTCCACGAACGTGTGCGGCAGCTTTGGGTTTCCCGCGACGGAGGACCCGCCGGATCCGGCGAACCTGGCGCCCAACCCGCCCCCACCGCCAGACCCTCCGCTTCCAGAACAAACCGTTTCGATGAAACAGCACTCCTCGCCTTGTTTGGCGAACATCAGCACGAGGCACTTTTTGAAGTTTCGCATCTCCTCCCAGGTGCCTTCGTCCACGTTGCGCGAAGAGTCGCAGTGCGCGATCGGGGCTATAACACAGTGCCCCGGCACCAGCCGTCCGCGCGCGGGGAGCATCAAATACGCAGAGTTTCCATACGCAACGTGAAGGTGCTTGTCGCGCTTGTTGTCGTTGCCCAGACACATGCCGCACTTTTTGAGATCCTTCTCCGATTTCTCGTCTACCGAAAAGAAAAGAAAGTGTCAGTACAACTGTGCGGTGCTGGCAAACAGTGTGTTGACGGATTCGGGAAACGCGCGGTACGTACACTCGAAAACTTGTCGTTGGCGGGCTTTTTCTTGGCGCTTCGCGTCGCTTTGTTTCTTATCCCGCGATTCGTACGCCTCCAGCCCGGCGTCGTTGTCGTACTCGTCGTCGTACGCCTCGTCCCTGTCCTTTTCCGTCGTGTGGCCTTTGTATCGCTTGTCCCGGCTGATGTTGTCCGCGTAGTTCAAATCGCAATTTCCTTTTCTCGGATCGCCGTGCTTCTCCGCGGCGACCAAATCGCGAAGCGTCGCGTCGTCGTCGTCCCTAAAGTACCGAACCTTTTCGGTTTCTTTTTTGTCCACGTCAAACCTTGCACGATAAAAGCCGAAAGTGTCAGTCTTGTATATCGCGATGTATGGAAAAGCAGTCAGGGCAGAGGTAAGACGTCCCTTCGCAGGACGAGAATGGGCAATCGCAGAGGCGGTGTGTGGTGATTGGGAAAGGCCCTTCCTTACCTCTGGGTTGTTTTCGGGACTTTTCTAATCGCGCCTTCCGCGGAGGAAACGCCGCCTGCCAACGTCGTCGCCCTGCCGAAAGCGCCCGGCGCGGCGCGGCCGTCCTCGGTGACCAACGGGAGCGCGTGCTTTCCGGTGGTGTCACTATCTTCTGACTGTTTGCCCGTACCCGCCTTGCCCATCAACCTCTGACGCAAGGCCGCGGCGGCGGACACGTTGCTCGAGCCGCCCACCGGCGCGACGCCCGCGGTGGATCGTGACGGCTGTTGCGGTCTCTGTGTCTGGGCGAAATCAGACCCTGTTTCTTGAGTCGCGAAATCCGGTTCTGTTTTTTTGCCCTCCACCGAGACGTCGCCGCCGACGCGTTCCGACTGTTTGCCCATACCCGCCCCGTCACCCGTACCCGCCGCACCACCACCCCCCGTCTCAAACCGCTTCATGAACGACCCGTCGTCCACGAACTTGTTCGCGTCCCTGGACGCGGATTGCAAAAGCGCCTTGTCCTCTGACCGAAGCCCTTTAGATTTTTGCCAGAAAAGTGTCAGAATTGTATGGTCAAACAGGGAGGCGGGGTTTGGGAAACGCGGGGACGTACCTTCCGGTTTTCGCATGCGAGTATTATTCGTCGAGCCCGCGACGTTCTGGCCGCCTCCACCGTTCGCCCGGCGTCGCGCCCGGGCGATATCCTCATCCTCATCCACAGAACTGCGTTCTCGTTTGTTCGTGCCGGTGGCGTTGGTACCGCCGCTCAAAGGACCAGGACCCCCGGATGGACAATCGCGCGCCAAGTGCCCTTTCTCGCCGCACGTAAAGCACCCGTCGCCGCGTCGTTTCAAATGCGCCTTCGCGTGCGCCGCGGAGTGTCCAATCGATTCAACTAAGTCACCAACCGAACCCCACCGGTCACCCACCACCTCTGCTAGGGATCGTCCCTCCTCCAAAGACCGTTCCTTCGCCCTTTTCAGGGCTTTCAAACGCCAGCTCGCCCCGCCGTCGCCCACGCCGCCCGAGACGCCCGCCGAAAGATGACTCGACACGGCGTGACGATTTTGTTGTCCCGACTGTTTGCCTGTGTCATTACTTGTCGTGTTTGTGCCACCCTCGTTGCCACCAACACCGATCCCCGGTTCAACTCCCGGCGGTTTCCCGTCACCGCCGTTTTTCCAAAAAGGGTTCAGCTCGCGCTGCGACGCAATCTCGGCGGCGCGTTTGGAATCCTCGTCGCGTTTCAACTGCACCGAAGATTTGGAATCCCGGCCTTTCGCAGACGCCTCACCGAAACTGGAGCCGGTCATCCAGTCCTCGCGCAGGTGTTCGGTGTTGCGACCTTCAGCGTGACCTTCCAGGTTCGGTGCAGGGTTCACAGACCCGGACGGTCTCGGGGCATCACTACCCGAGTCATCAGAACCCGAACCCGAACCATCTCCACGTCCTGCTTTCCCAGAATCCGTTCGACGTGCCCTTTTCCCTTTTTTCTTCTTCTCGCGTTTAGCCTCCTTCTTCGCCTCCCGGCGAACCTCCCTTTGCGCGTCATCCTTGGTAACGATCGTCACGCCGGACAACATTTTGATCAAAGGTGGACGCCGCGACCGAACCGGGGAAAAGCGCCCAAGCCCACGCCACGCGGCCGCCGCCAATGGAGGACCCAAAAAAGCCACGGCCGGTACGATCGGTCGGTGTCTTAAAAAAAAATATGGCGACGCCGACTCATTTGCCTGACTGATTGATTGATTGCCAAAGGACAGGCGCTTCAGTGGAAGGGGCGCTCGCACCGAACACACGCTCGATGTGGCGTCGTCTGGCGCGCGTCGCGCTGGGGCGTTGCGATTGCGGCGTCGGATCGACGCGCGGCCGCGCGTTGACCGAGCTCCACTTGTTCCAACCGGTTGGCGGCGCGCGAGGGTACGCCAAGGCGAAGAAGACCCCGGCTGCGAAGAAACGCGGGGGCGCGGTGCAAGGCGGCAGCGCCCCGACCTCACCTGCGATGAAACGAAGCGTGGATAGCCACTGGCAGCTCCTGGTGGACGCGGCCACGCCCGCGGTGTTGGAACCCGAGAACTTGTCCGAAACAACGCTGGCGGAGTTCGCGGCGAAGGCACAGGCGTACTCCTCGAAAAAGATGGCGCAGCACCGGGCGTGGCAGGGTGACATGAACCAAAAGATTCGGTTAAAGCGCGCCGCAATCGCGGCGTTGCCCTCTGGGTTTTTACGCGACGAAGCCAGTAAAGAGGACCTTACCCTGTTTCCCCTGTCCCGCCAAAGCCCCCTGATGACACCCCCCATTGACGGGTACTGGGAAAAGAAACAGCGAATGGCGGAAGAAGCGGTGAGCGGCGCGGGGCCGAGGAGCGCGGGGCCGACCAGGTAATATTTATTTGAGAAATCCTGTCCTTCCTTGAAAAAGACGGTACCTTATCTTTTTGTCCAAACACTGCTTCACACGCGTCCGTGCCGGTCACCCGTCGGTCTCGCAGGGGTCACCCCGTTTCCGTCGTGAAGAGGTCCCACCTCTGTGTCTCTCTCTTTCGGCCAAACCCCGATCGCGACGCATGTCCGAACCACCCCGCGTGTGGTGGCGCGGGAGCGTATCCTCGCGTCCTGCGAAACGCACGACAGAACCAGGGTCTCCTCCGAAACAGCCCCTCGGGGTTTCTTCCGCGCTGACGTGGGAAACGAGGCACGTGTCTGTGTCTCGTGACTCCCGTAGGGTCGACGCTTTACAACGCCATATCGAGACCTCCACGGACGCGAGTTTGCGTATCGCGGAACGCACTTCCGCGGTAGCACAAGCGACGCTTCAGGAACTTTCCCAGCAAAGTTTAGGGTTAGAAAGGGCTTCCAAGAGTCTGGAAACCGCGGAAAAAGGCGTGGAGGAGAGCGAGGATACCTTGGCGGCGTTGAACCGAAAGTGCGGGTGCTTTGCTTTTCCAGGCGTCACGGCGTGCTTTCCCGCCCGTCGTGCTTCGCGTTTCCGGGTTTCCGAAACTCAAACGAACGTGGAGGCGCTCGAAACATATCGCTCGTCGACGTCGCAACCGAAACTTCGTAAAACGAAAGGAGGGTTTTCCTTAAAAAAGGCACCAGGCGGTACTAAAGGCACCGCGCTTGTCGTGGAAAAGAACCCAATTAAAGCCCAGACCGACCTAAAATCGAACGCCATAGACAGTGCCCTGGAGTACCTTCACCAGGCGTCAACGCAAATGGGAGAACACCTCGACGCACAACACAAAACCATCGACGACGTCGCGACGCGATCGAAAAATTTGAACGACCGGTTAGCGCGCGCCGAGCGTCGCGGACGGTGAGTTTGGTAGGACCGGAGTTCTGAAACGACTTGAAAGTGAGTGTAGGGTTTAGAGTTTAGGGCCTTGAACAATATTAGACGCAGACAAGAAAGACATAAAATCACCCTCGTGTCGTATAAAATATCGTAAAAGCACGCGCGTGGGTAGTAAAACCCGTCGTCTCTCGTCTTTTGTCTGCGCGTTTGTGCTTCTTCTATTTAGTTCCGTCACCCGAGCAGACTACGAAACACGCATCCCCACTCTCCTCTCCAAATCCAATCACTGGTGTTCCCGCAACACCTTCACCACGGACTTAAACGCGAACCACTCGGGAATGTCCTCGCCCCCCCGAAGCATCTTCCTGAATTTGGTGCCGCTCAGTTTCTTAACCGCGAACCCTTTTTTTTCCGCGACGTCCGCGGTGACATAACCCTCCTCCTCCGTGTACACCACGTTCAGGGACGGCACCGTTTGCATCCCAAGCTCCGCCGCGTTCGCCTTCGCCAGGTCCTGCGCGTCGTACGCGCCGTAAAAGTCCTCGCCGTCGATGGAGGATTTGCTCCCCGCCATGTCCCGGCCGATGATGAAGTGCGTGCACCCGAAGTTCTTGCGGATGATCATGTGCTGCGGGTGGGAAAATGGGGTCAGTCTTTCGTAACTTTCGTAACTTGTCGAGCAAACAGTCAGGGAGATACGCACCTGGATCGCCTCTCTCGGGCCCGCCATGTGCATGCTGTACGGAAGGTACGCCCACCGAATTTGCGGGTTGTTCACCTCCGCGGCGAGGGTTTCGTAGGTGTGGTACCGCACGAGGCCGGAGATGTCGTCGTCCTGGGTCGGGCCCATCGTGGGGTGCACCAGCGCCACGGCGCCCTCACCAACGTTCTCCGCGTGAAGCGCGCGCGTGAACAGCTCGTAGTGCGCCCTGTGAATCGGGTTGCGGCACTGGAACGCCACCACGTCTTTGCCTTCGGGCAACATGGCTCGAACCTGCGCGGGGTCGGGGCACGGGAACGGCCTTTTCGGGACGTTCAGGCCTGAGATTGTTAAAAGAAAGTGTCAGTCGTGCATGGGCAAACAGTGGTGGGATTTGGGAAAGGCCAAGACGTACCTTCAACGCCGCCGCCGATGTACCACTGGCCTCTCTCGCCCGCGATCATGGAAACCCCGGGGTGTTCGATGGACGACGTGCCGTAGCACATCTTCGCCTCGAGCGGCTTGTTCGGTTTCCACTTGGAGTTCACCGTGACCACGGCGACGTCCTCGCCTTGGTACTTCAAAAGGATTTTGTCGCCGATTTTCGTGTCGGGGCAGTTCGTATCGAGGACGATGGGCATGCCGAACAGCAAGTTGGATTCGGGGAGGCGCATTTCGGTGACGCAGTGCGTGTACGTGCTTTCGTCCATGAACCCTTTTAGCGGCGAGAACCCGCCATTCACGAGGAGCTCCACGTCGCAGGCGTTGCGGTGCGACAGCTCCAAAGTGCGGTTCGCGGACGCCACGACTTTGGCTTTGTCGGAATCGGCCACCATCAAGTTCACGAGCTCGCCGCCGTGGGGGGGCTGCGTGGACGCGGCGGCGACTGAGGAGGAGTGGAAGGTGCTGACGCCGGGACGCGCAATGTTGGCGAACGGGGACAGGGTCTGCGAGAGTTTGGGACGGGAGAGACGTCAGGGACGGGAAGGCGAATCGTAAAAACGTCGTTTCGGCGGCTGCTGCAACAAACCCACCCGCGGCCTCATCCGCGGACACCGCGTTTAGTGTCTTACTCGAACGCCAGAGTTGAGGCCGGACCGAGACGGATGACACGTAGGTCACAACCGACGTGCTTTGCCACAAATCTGCCACCCGACTCGCGGAAACGGCGATGGATCAAGGCCCATCACCACCCGCGGCTCCGACGATCGGCGTGCGAAAAAGTATTCTGCGTTTCTGGAACCACACGACACGGCGACGTACCTGCGTGCGCAGCGCACCCGCGACGATGGCGCGCCCAGGCCCGGCGGCACCAACCGTGTCAACCGCGACGGTCCGCCGGACCGCGGAGAAACCAGCGCGAAGGGAACGACGAATAGCGCTCATCGTGTGAGGTGAAAAGTGAGGGAGGAGTCGATCGGTGCTCGACTTTGGCTGAGCAGTCTCCAAGCACGCAGAAACCTCGCAGCGCGCGAGCCAGAAAAAAAGAAAGTCCTGTCGGCGGCCATGTTCTTCAAGCGTCATCGTCTCCGTTCAACCTCACTTCTACACGCACGATGTTCGCGGCTAAACGCGCGTTGAAACCCGCGGCTGCGTTCGGCGCGGCCGCGGCGTTCAGACAGGTACGTGGATCGGTTTCTTTGCGTTTCGTGACCCGGACGACGCGAACAGTTCCCGCAGATTGGATCGATCGCCCGACGGTTGCGGAAGAATGAATGTGCTTTCGACGTCGATCTCGGTCGGGCGTCGACGACACCTTTCCGATGCTCCCCTTTTCTGGATCCGCGGAACAGGCAGACGCGGAACACCGCGTAAATCACATGACTGGCGCACACACCTCGCGTCCATTGCTTGACAAAAGCACACGCTGACCCACCCCCCACCCACTTCCCGATCGCCTTCTTTCGTCGTCGTCATTCTTTCGATTGTGCTACATTCCCCAATAGACCGCTTCCCCGTCCGTCTCCGCTACCCTCTCCGGCTTCACCCGCGGGTACGCCAAGGACGTGAAGTTCGGGGTGGAGGCGCGAGCGCTGATGTTGATGGGGTGTGACCGGCTGGCGGACGCGGTGCAGGTAACGATGGGCCCGAAAGGGAGAAACGTGGTGATCGAACAGAGCTACGGCCCGCCTAAAATCACGAAGGATGGGGTGACCGTGGCGAAGGTGCGTGTTGCGCGTTTCCCAAATCCCGCCTCCACGTTTGCCCATACGCGACACGCGACTGACACTTTTTTTTATTCATCGTAAGAACATCGAGTTCACCGACCGGTTCATGAACCTGGGCGCGTCGCTTGTGAAACAGGTTGCCAGCGCGACGAACGACGTGGCTGGGGACGGGACCACCACGGCGACGGTTTTGACGAGGGCGATTTTCAGCGAAGGGTGCAAGTCCGTCGCCGCGGGGATGAACCCCATGGACTTGAGACGCGGAATAATCGCCGCGGTGGACGTGATCGTGCAGGAGCTGAAGTCTAAGGCCAAGCTGATAAGCACGACGGAGGAAATCGCGCAGGTGGGGACTATTTCCGCGAACGGCGAGCGCGAAATAGGCGACCTGATCGCGCGCGCCATGGAGAAGGTTGGCAAGGAAGGCGTGATCACGGTGGCGGACGGTAAGACGTTGGAAAACGAACTTGAAGTCGTGGAGGGCATGAAGTTCGAACGAGGGTGCGGGGCTTTCCCAAATAACTCACTCCAACGACTGTTTTCTGCACTGCACCGGGCCTACTCTTTCCAATCCCGGATACACAAATCAATTGAGAATACATCACAAGTGCCCTGTTTGCTCATACCGTAAGACTCGAGACTGACCCTTTCGGCGTTATTCCTTCGCACCAGGTACATCTCGCCCTACTTTGTGACGAACCCGAAAACGCAAAAGTGCGAGCTCGAGAACCCGTACGTGCTTGTGTTCGAAAAGCGAATCTCGGGACTCACCAGCCTTTTGCCGGTGTTGGAAGCGGTTTTGAAAACGCAACGCCCGCTGCTGATCGTCGCGGAGGACGTGGAATCGGAAGGTACGGAACTTTCCCACTAACCACCTTCCGCCTCCCTGATTGCCCGTACGCGACTGACCCTTTCCGCGTTAACCTTCAGCCCTCGCCACGCTCATCGTGAACAAGCTTCGCGGCGGCGTGAAGATCTGCGCGGTGAAAGCTCCGGGTTTCGGGGATAACAGAAAGAGCAACTTACAGGATATCGCCATTCTTACCGGGGGGGTGGTGGTGAGCGAGGACTTGGGGTACAAGCTGGAGGCGGTTGACGTCACCATGCTCGGCACGGCGAAGAAAATCACGATTTCGAAGGATGACACGATAATTCTGGACGGCGCGGGCGAAAAAGCCGCGATTGAAGAGCGGTGCGAACAACTGCGAGAGGCGATTTCGGAAACCACCAGCGATTACGACCGGGAAAAGATGTCCGAGCGCCTCGCGAAGCTCTCGGGTGGAGTGGCGGTTTTGAAAATCGGAGGCGCCTCGGAGGTTGAAGTCGGCGAAAAGAAAGACCGCGTGGTGGACGCCCTGAACGCCACGAAAGCGGCGGTGGACGAGGGAATCGTGGCGGGCGGCGGTACCGCGCTTCTCGCGGCGACGAAAAAACTCGACGCCCTGGAGCAGTCCATGGCCAACTTTGACCAGAAAGTGGGCGTGCAGATCATCCGCGCGGCTTTGAAGGTACAACCTTGGTCCCTTCCCTAATCCTGGCACACTGTTTGCCCATACGCGACTGACACTTTCTTTTATTTATCTCCAGATCCCGGTGCGCACGATCGCGCAAAACGCCGGGGTGGAGGGGTCGGTGGTTGTTGAGAAGGTGCTAGAGTCCACGGAAGACAACTGGGGGTACGACGCCGCGACTGGGAAGTACGGGTGTATGATCGCCGCGGGGGTTATCGACCCGCTGAAGGTCGTAAGAACCGCCCTCACCGACGCCGCGTCCGTGGCGTCCCTGATGATGACCAGCGAGTGCATGATCACGGAGGGCGCGCCGGATCCGGCGACCCAGGCGGCGGCGAACATGGGAGGCATGGGGGGCATGGGGGGGATGGGAGGCGGCATGGGGTTCTAAGAAAGGAGCTGATATCATACGACGCAAAGAGTTAGAAAGAGGATTTGTACGAGACGAGGAGGTCGAGACGAGTCGTGGGTAGGTACGACTTTTTATAACACTTCAACTTCAAAAATCTCCCGACACTTGAGTTCCTTCTGACGTGTCGCTCGTTCTCGACGCACAACGACGCGCACACGCACCCACACGTATCACGATGTTCTCCGACGCTGTGCGCGGTGAGCATACTCGCGCGCGAAAGAGAAAGCGCGAGCGCGATGCTAACGCGGGCGATGCCATCCCGGGCCTTCTCAACGACATCGTCGTCGCGCACGTTCTGAGATCCGAGTATTTCGACGACCCCGCCGATCTCGCACGGCTCACCGCGATCTCGCACGGCTCTCAGCGGTGAGCCGTGCGATGCGCGACGCGGTGGCGGCGACATGGCGTCGGTTTGAGGAGCTTGACGAACTGCGTGCTGTGATGTTTGGGTGTTTAAGCGCGGTGCAACGCCTGCGACGGGGAGGTCTCCTGTCGTGTCAAGAACGCCTTTGTCAGGCCGCGGCGAGTGGTGGACATCTCGAGGAGTTGAAGGTGTTGCGCGCGGACGGCTGCCCGTGGGACAAAGGAACGTGCTCGTATGCGGCGAAGTACGGGCACCTCGAGGTGCTGCAGTGGGCGCACACCAACAACTGCCCGTGGAACTGGGAGACGTGCTATTGGGCGGCGTTGAATGGGCACCTCGAGCTGCTGCAACGGGCGCACGCGAACGGCTGCCCGTGGGACTTAAACACGTGCACGGGTGCGGCGAGGGGTGGGCACCTGGAGGTGCTGCAGGGGGTGCGCGCGAACAGCTGCCCGTGGGACCAGTTGACGTGCGCGTACGCGGCGCAGGGCGGGCACTTCGAGGCCCTGCAGTGGGCGCGCGCGAACGGCTGCCCGTGGAACGAGGAAACTTGCGCGAGGGCGGCGCTGGGCGGGCATCTCGAGGTGCTGCAGGGGGCGCGCGCGAACGGCTGCCCTTGGAACTCGTGGACGTGCGCGTGGGCGGCGCAGGGCAGGCACCTCGAGATGCTGCAGTGGTTGCGCGCAAACGGCTTCCTGTGGGACTTCCCAACGTGCTCTCGTGCGGCAAAGGGCGGGCACCTCGTGATGCTGCAGTGGGCGCACGCGAACGGCTGCCCGTGGGACTGGCGCACTCGCCATGCTGCATCAGGGTACATACTGGAGTGGGCGGTGGCGAACGGCGCACCCGAACGGTAATAGATGTCTAAACACTTCCATCTACGGTTACAATATCAGGTTCTACGTTCCCTCAATCCGTCTCACGTCAATCCACCTTTTTCTCGTCGCCGGCGTCCAGGTCGTCGTCGTCGTCTTCGTCGTCGTCGCACCCCGAATCCCGCAAATCCTTGTGCTCCACCAGCTTCGCGATGGCCTCTAGTCCCCGCGACCGCCGCTGTTGCGCCGGTGACTCCACCTGCGCGGCCGCGGTGAGTTGCGAAACCGGGGGCGTCGGGACCGTGACCACGGTTTCGAAGGAAAACGACTGTCGCCGCGACCGCGCGCTTTTCGTCGGCGACGCGTGCGCGCCGCCTGAAAACTCCGGGTTCAAGCGACTGCCTTTTCTTCGAGGAGGATTTAGCCGTTTCGACGATTTCGACTCTATCGCGTCCGCGTCGTCGGAAGCCGCCGCGGAGGAGGGATCCGAGTTTGGATCCGAGGACGGGTCGTCGAAATCCGACACGTCGGAGTGTACCAGTGAGAATCGGCGGGAGAGGCGGCGGCCGAATACGCGGTCGTCGTCCGAGTCCCCCGCGTTGGACCCCGTGCTGTGGTCGGAGTGGTCGTCGGAGTGGTCGGAGTGCATCTCTCGCTCGGCTTCGTCCTCGGAAAGCGCGAGCTGGGGTCGGACGGCGTCGACTCCAACGCCTACCTTGTCGTTTTCCGTGGTTGCGTTAACCGTGTTGGAATCGTCCTTGGACATGGCCGGGTCATCGCGCGCATCACCACCCGCGAACTTGGCGGAAACTCCAGACCCTTCCTTCACCAACCCTCCACTGGACACCGCGGGGGACTCCCGTTTCACGGGAGTTCCGGTCAGGGTCTTAACGATACCGCTAAACGCCCCGACGCTTTCCCGTCGGCCCGACACCGAAGAAACCGGCGCCCCGACAACCGCAACCGGCTCGTCCTCCTCATCCGTCAGCTCCCCGTCCTGGAACGGTAACGGCACTTCAAGCGTAGCGCGGAACATACCGCAGTTCGTGGCGTGTTCGTTCTCCACGCGGAAGTACGACCACGCGCACCGCCTTAACACCTCCGTGAACGCCACCACGGTGACCCACGCCTCCGCGCCCAAGCTCATGCCCTCCCTCGCGCCGGGAACCGCGGCGGTGATCCAGAAGTGCCTGAAACGATAAAAAAGAAAGTGTCAGTCTCGCGTAATGTGTATGAGGGATTGGAAAGGTAACAGTTACTATGGTAACAGTATCACTAATAAACAGTCAGGGTAATCGGGCCGATCAGGGAGGCGGCGTGGGGAGATTGGGAAAAGCCCCGCACCTCAACAGCAAGTTCAAAACGCACGCCGCGCCGTATTTCCACCGCGATTTCATCATCGTTCGCCGTTCCAGCCACCGGAGTTTGTACCCGGCGTAAAGGTGAAGCACCCCCGCCGGTTTGTTGTGCAGGGTTTGCGCTTTGGACAAAACGTTCGTGCGCCGCGTCCCGCCCTCCGCGCCCGTTAACACGTCTTACGATAGGTAAAAGAAAGTGTCAGCGTTGTACGCGCAAACAGTGTGTGTCGGATTTGGGAAAGGCTAGGAGGCTGTACCTTCGTGGAGCTCGTCGTCGTCGTCGTGGTAAACGTTCGCCTTGACCTTGACCAGGGAAACCACGGACCAGTCCATGAAGAAATCCCAAGTCGCGCCGTACAGGGTGGCTATGGCTTGACACACGATGAAGGTGATTCGCATTTCGTGCGAAGCGCCTTTCGGTTCGGGGTTCGAGTCGAGCCAAGCGCGGAGAGAGGTTTCGTCAACAGAGGTTCCGTTGGCCAACACGCCGCTCGTCCCAAACGCGTCGGTCCACTCCGCGACTTCCCGTTGTGCGTACCACACCCTCAAACCTAACGACACCGCGACGAGGGCGGAGAAATACTTCCCCGCGTTCACCAAGTGCACGTTGTGCCCGTCGTCCCGGAACCGGCGCAAACACTGCAGGAACCGCAGCCAAAACGGCGCCAGCGCGATCAACGCCGCGTGCCGTCGCGAGTCGTCCTCGCGTTTCCCAACAAGCAGCAACATCACAAGCACCCCGTCCCGCAGCGCCGTGGTTTGGGACACGATCTGGTCCATTAAAAAGAAATCCATCATCTTGACGCGCGTGAACGGCGCGGACATGCCGTCGAAAAGCGCGCTGAGGAAAAAACGCCGGGTGCTGTCGGGCGGGTACCGAAGCTCGTGCTTTCTGCAGAACTGAGATTGTGAACAAGAAATGATGTCAGCCTTGTATATCGCGATGTATGGACAAACAGTCAGGGCAGAGGGAATAGTCCCTTCTGGTACGAGTATGGGCAATCAGTCGTCTCTTAATGCGGTGACTGGGAAAGTGGACGTACCTTTTGCGTCCGAACCCAGGTTTTCGGCAACGGCGCGACGAACAAACCGCACAGCGCGATAAACGCGAGCCCCGCGGTGACGTGCGTTCTTGATAGTTTTGAAATATCCCCTGCGCCGTCCACCTCCCCTTCCTCAACCTTGGCGATGTCCGCTAACCCAAGCGCGAACGCGGCCCAGACCGCCATCGCGAGGGCGCCGGAAAGCGCCGCGCCCATCGCGGGTAACTCGGTGCCTCGTTTCGCCTGGAAAATAAACCCCGCGTTTACTTTGGTTTCCGACCACGTTCGGACCAAGCCTCCGTACCCGATAACGTGCGTTGCGACGAGCAGGGGGAACCGCACCGCGGGGGTTATTCGCGTCACCGCGGCGCACGACGCCCGGGAGAAGTACCCGCTCGCGCTTCTCGCCGACCCCACTTCGCAGGATTCGAATATTCGCGAAATGAGCAGCGCCAGCAACCCCACCGCGCACCCCAACACGATTCCAGCCACAAAAGAAGGACCCTCCGGTTGTTTCCCCCCAGAGGAAACAACACCCGCGCGGCTGTCCTTGCGAAGCTCGGCCAACACCCTGTTGCGCCTTCGACGAATTTCGTAGAAACCGAGGTTCTTGCCTCCGCTCTTATCCTTCTTGCCGTCCTTCTTGGCGTCTTTTTCCTTCCCGTGTAAAAAGCTGACCGGTTCGTGCCCGGAATCCTCCACCCCCAAACGCCCTTTCTCCCCGAACCGCCGATCCCACCTTGTCGGCTCAAGCTCACACAGGGTTTCTTCGATTTTCAAGTAAAAGTGTTCCATGCGCACCCTAAGCGCGCCAATTTCGTCGTCGTGGAACACCCGGAGTTCCCGCAAACCTTTCATGTACGTGTCCTGCGTCGCCCAGCCCGTGAGTTTGTCGTGCTTCTTGACGATTTTGCGAAACGCCTCGACGTTCAGGGAGACGTAGGACTCCAGCATGTTCGCCCCACGGTACGACTCCGCCACCGCCCTTCGTAACAGCCGCGCGTCACCCGCGGTTTTCAACACCAAAGCCTTGGCGTCCGCCAGGGATTTCGGTTTCCGCGGTTTGTGCGTCTTTACGTGAGGCACGCCGCGTTCGGGAACCGCGTCGTCGCTAATCGCCCCGCTACTCATTTTCTTTTTACCGCCCTTCATGAAATCACCCACAATCGCCGACGCGCTCCCCACGCGACGCATCGCCATGGCTTCGATACCCCGCGCGCGTTCGTTGGAGCGCGTTTCGGATTCGCGTAAATCCCGCGTCGCCCGCCGCGCCGCGTGCTTCAGGTGTCGCAACTGCGACGCGTGGCTCGCGGCTTCGCGCTTACACCGGGATGCTCTTGCGCCGTAAAACGCAACCACGCGCCGAAGGCTGTCATCCAGGGCGGTGAAAAAACGCGTTTCCTCCTGCGCCGCGGCTTGCGACAGCAACGCGGTGTTTTCGGGGTCAATCACGGTCGCGACGAGCGTTTCCGCGTGCTCGGTGATGTCCGTCAGGGCGTCGAAACCGGCTTTGTTGGTGGTGGTGTTTTCCAAACCGCCGACCCCGGTTCCTCCTTTCCGCGGGGCCAGGGCCAGGAGCTCGCCTCGTGTTCGCGCCGCCATCGCGCCAGTCAAGGAAACCTGATTAGCCTGTTCGTAATCAATCGACTCGCGTCGTTTCAACGCGAAAGAATCAACGTCGCGTGTGTCCGTCGCGCCGGACTCCAGCGCGTCGAGGTCAACATTCGCGGCGAAATCATCCGCAGCCGCCGCCTGTTCCGCCGCGCTGACCCGGGCCACCAGCTCTTTCAGCATGGTCTTCATCTTTCCGTACGGCACGTATTCAGTGCTCCACTCCGGGATCTGGCTTTCAGCCATGCGGCGCTCGAAGGCGACCATGGTAAACGCGGCGGCGGGCGCAGCTTATTAGATTCGGGGCTCCTCCAAGAATCGGAAGATGGCAACAAACGCGGTTCGACAGCACCCTAAACTGCGCAACGCACCGCAGCGGCGATCGACGCCCTCCTTCGCGTTACCCTCCTCGAAGGAGCGGCCACCACCGGCCGCACGTGGGAAAGATCCCCGCGAGGCGCGTTCCAAAGTGCACCGAGAATGAAGAACGAACAAAAATATCCCTTCTTCAAAGCAGCTTTCGTTTCGTCGCCGGCGCTTTATGAAAGGTCAGATTTCGCGGGACAACGACCTGCGCGCGCACGGCACCGTCCCACCAGGGTTCAGGGTTCAGGGTTTAGGGTTTAGGGTTCAGGGTTTAGGGTTTAGGGTTCAGGGTTTAGGGTTTAGGGTTTAGGGTTTAGGGTTTAGGGTTTAGGGTTTAGGGTTTAGGGTTTA
>Ga0222633_1000115_pt1 | contig 87447 bp, 96 predicted proteins | sample AntAcemetageno48_FD_179816 | JGI IMG/M metagenome (GOLD analysis project Ga0222633, IMG submission 179816) | Saline water microbial communities from Ace Lake, Antarctica - #48 | ecosystem: Environmental > Aquatic > Non-marine Saline and Alkaline > Saline | place: Antarctica: Ace Lake | collected...
TCTCTACCTCTCGCCGCTAGGAGTACATACATATCCCACGGGCAGCCGTTCGCGCGCGCCCACTGCAGAATATTGAGGTGTCCGCCCTTCGCCGCCCCCGAGCACGTCAACTCGTCCCACGGACAGCCGTTCGCGCGCACCCACTGCAGCACCTCGAGGTGCCCGCCCGCCGCCGCCCACGAGCACGTGTCTGCGTTCCAAGGGCAGCCGTTCGCGCGCGCCCACTGCAGCACCTCGAGGTGCCCGCCCCTTGCCGCCGCCCAAAATGTCAACCTGTCCCACGGCCAGCCGTCCGCGCGCAACAGCTTCAACTCCTCGAGCTGTCCGCTCCCCGCCGCTGCCTGGCAAAGGCGTTCTTGACGCGACAGGCGACCTCCCCGTTGCAGGCGCTGCACTGCGCTTAAACATCCGAGTTCCATGGCGTCATGCTCATTACGCTCTTCAAACGTAAGCCCCGTCGCCGCCACCGTGTCGCGCATCGCACGGCTCACCGCTGGAAGACGTGCGAGATCGGCGGGATCGTCGAAAAAGCTCACATCTGAGAACGTGAGTGACGACGATGTCGTTGAGAAGGCCGGGGGTGGCCTCGCCCGCGTTCGCCGCGTTAGCGTCGAGGCGCTCGCGCTTCGCTTGTGCGCGCGAGTTTCCACACCGAGCGTCGGGTTGGAAGACATCGCGGAGGGTGTCGTGTGCGCGACGTTGTGCGTCGAGGCTTCCGAGAAAGCGTTAGGTGACCAAAAAGAGCCACCTTTTGTGACAAGTTCGTTTTTCACATTGCGCGGACATTCAAATTAGAAGCGCGCGGCGGCTGGTCGGGGGTCGAGTGCGGTGGTCGGATTCGCTTGATGAGCGCACCTCCCGGCTCGGACGCCCCCCCCCCCCCGCGTGGTGGCGCAGTGCGGTCGGCGATGTCTCCACCAGCGGCGTCACGCACGCCGCGCGTTCCATAGGCGGCCTCGGATCGTCCGCACCCGAGATCCCAACCACCACCAAGCTGTTGCTGTGCGGCGGCGTCGCGGGCGCGTTCAGCAAGAGCTGCACCGCGCCTTTGGCGAGGATCACTATTTTACGACAGCTGCAGAGCACCGGCCAGGTTCCGGGGTGGATCCCCGGAGAGAACCAGGGCATCTTGCGGGCGCTGAGTAAGATCGTGCGGGAAGAGGGCGTGCGTGCGCTTTGGAAAGGAAACGGCGTGACCGTGCTTCACCGGCTGCCGTACTCCAGCATAAACTTCTACGCGTACGAAAACATCATGGACTGGCTGGAAGGGGAAGGGGCGTTCGCGCATACGGGGCCAGGGGTGGGGAAGGACGAGGGCGGCGGCGAGGGGAAGGGCAAATCGAACGGGGACGACGAGTCGTCGAATCTAAATCACAACCAAAACGCGACAAAAAAAATAGGCCTCGGGTGGGACGTTGCGCGGCGCCTACTGGCGGGCGGCAGCGCTGGTATGATCGCGTGTACGTTGACGTACCCGTTGGATTTAGTGCGCACACGCTTGGCGGCGCAGACCACTACGAAGCACTACAGCGGGTTAACAAACGCGCTAGTCACGATAGCAAAGGAGGAGGGCATAAGAGGGTTGTACCGAGGTTTGGCGCCTACTTTAGCGGGGGTCGGGCCTAACCTCGCGATAAACTTCGCGGCGTACGAAACGTTCCGGCGCGTCGCTTCGGAAAAAGTCGGGAAAGACGAAAACGGTGTTCAGTTGATACCTCCGTGGGCCGTGTCCCTGGTGTGCGGCAGCTCAGCCGCGGTGGTGAGCGCCACAGCGACGTACCCGCTTGACTTAGTCAGGCGCCGGTTACAGATGGTCAAGACGAACCGAATAGGCGGCGCGCGCGTGACGATCGTCAATACGTTCGCGCAGGTTTACGCGAAAGAAGGTTTTGTCGGGTTTTACCGGGGCATTGTACCGGAATACGCGAAGGTCGTGCCGGGGGTATCGATCACGTACGCCACGTACGAGCTGTTAAAGCGAAGCATAGGCGTGGACACGGGGAGGCTGTGATTTGGGACGCGCGGCGGCATAGGTAGTTCATTTAATAATAGAGACCTTCGAAGGTCCGTGAGATATCCCGCGGGGACGTTCCCCTGCTGGGATACGCTTAAAGTTTCGTGGTTTCATATATTATAGGGCATTACACGTAGTCTACCTTTGCCCGGCAGCACGGGGTCCGCGGAGTATCACGTATGATTCATGGCATGATGATGGCGTCGCGTATGACCGTACAGTCTCACATCCGCTTTAATCCGCCTCAGCGCGACGCCCGCTTCGCTTCCGCGTCGTTGGGCAGAAACCCCATCAGCCGTCCCGAGCTGCTCTGCATGGCCCACATTAGCCCCCCGAGGCCGCCGATGATGCCTCCGGTGACCATCGCTGGGACTCGGACGGAAGGCCCGGAAAGAGCGCCGGACATCCACCCCACGGGCAGCGACGCCGCGGTGAGCGCCGCCCAGTCGCGGTAATCCGTCAGGTTGAAGTTTGTGACTGATGGTGGGTGATCGGAAGCCGGGGTCAGATTGATGGGATTGATTGGGGGGTTTGAGCGAGAGCGCGGTCGCTGACCGAGTCGGGACTGTCACCGAGAGAGAAAAACGCTGAACGGCGGCCATTCGGGTGGCGGGAACTCCAGGCCCGCGTCGCCACGCCGTGCTCCTCGAGGTTCAAGGGCTTTTTAGGGTTTTACAGGTCACGCGTCGCGGAAACGGCAGGCCGTACGTGGGAAACACGCACTGACTGTCGCCACGGTGGGCGCGCGGTCCACCACGGGGTACTGCGGCGTATCGCCGATGATTCCCATCTTTGAAACTCTTCCGTGTTTCGTTCACCCCGATCCCTCGCGTGTGGGTACGTTAGTCTCAAAAAACCCGACAAGCGCGTCGCGTATCTGCGAAGCGGCTTGGTGTCCGCGCGGAGAACTCGCGTCGGGGTCGCGTGGTCAACCCGCGCGTCTCGCTGTGCGCACGGCGAGGGGAAGGGATCGAAATGAGGGCGATCCATGGCTGATGCCAGTCTGGACGACGAAAATCAAGTCGCCAGCGAGAAAACGTTTGGCAAAAACCACGACAGGTGCTATTCTGACCAGCCCCACCGCTGGTCAGCGGTGCTGTGTGCTCCGGTTGTTTTTCCCGGAACCTCATGGGCATACCGTGCGGTCGCGGCATGGCGACTCCCGGGTCTACTCTCGCGGTTTTCCGCGCGTCTCGGCCCCTAGGGCAGTGTCGCCATTCCGCGGACGTGTTGGTTTTTTTCGCAAACGCGGCGGTGACGAGCGCGGGGTGGAGACTCGTCGCGTCCGGTTCCGCGGTGAACGGCATGCCTAACAGCGCAACCCTAAACCGTTTGGACGACCCCTCATACGACCCACTGGATGGCTGGAACGGGTGGGACGACGCGCACGCGTTCAGTTACGCCCCTGAAACGACCACGGGCGAGAGGCACGTCCAAGAAGGAGTCGTAGATCCTTACGGAACAATGGAGCTGCGTTCCATGACGCTCGGCGACGCGTGCGTTTTCACCGTGGTTGTTAACACAACCCCAACCACAACGAGTTCCAACTCATACACCATCGAGCTCGACAAATACGTAAACGCCTCGTACGCGGTGTCTGACCCGGCGCGTGCCATTCGCGACGCCGGAGCGCTGTGCGCTGCTTTGAACGAAACCATTTTTACGCGAATCGCGCTTCCTACACCGGCGCGCACCGGCGGCGTCGCGACCTCAACACAAGGCGCAGCATACACGGGTAGAGAAGAGCGTGCAGGTCCTTCGACATGTCCTTCAACAGGTCCTTACCCGCCCGGTCCTCCTCCCGGCGCGAGGTTCGACCCCTACAGTCCTCCCGACGTGCCAGAGTTCGCGCCTGGAAGGTTCGGACGAAACGAGTTTGACCCCACGTACGGGTTCCCTGAAAACCCGGACCACGTGTTCGGAGGTGTGCCCGATGGTTTAGGGCCGTGGCCGGGAGGGAACGTCGGGCCAGGGCGAGGCGCGGTGCCGCGCGGCGGCGTCCCGGGGCGTGGCGGAAGAGGTGCTTTCCCGCCTCCGGGCTGGCCTTCAGGACGCGGCAGGGGACCGCCCGATTTAGGACCGCCGCCGCAAGGTGGAGGCGGGTTCTTGTAAGGACACGGCATTTCATTTCCGAAAGTAGCACAGACAAATAGTGAACAGTAGAACAGTGTAACGTAAACAGACACTCGTGTAGAGACGCTCGATGACACGCGCGAGACAAGAAACGAGAAGTGCTTGCTTTTCTGTCCTTTTCTTACAACTTTGTTCAATCGTAAAATCCCCCACCCCTCAATCCGTCCCCCGTTCCTCCCTAACCTTGGCGTACCACACCGGGACCTTGGTGTGCGACGTCGTGGTGAACGTCTTGCCTGCTTCGCCACCCAAGATGTCTTCGTCCTTGGGGACGTTGTTGCCCTGCGTGACGACTGTTTTGCCGGCGCCACCCGGAAGTTGCCCCGGCTTGCGCGCGTCCTTCTTCGTCTCCGCCTCCCTGTCATCCCTCCGCTCCAACGCCTTGCGAGCCTTGCTTTTCTTGTTGCTCTGCATCTTCCCGGAGCGCGGCATGGAGGCGCTTTGCGAAGTATTCGGCGTGCTCGCGGCGCCCGGAGGTTTGCGCATGGGTTCATCTTTTGTCGCGCGCTCACCCTTGCCTGCTTTCTTGCCTGCTTTCTTCCCCTTCTTGCCGAAGCCGAACGGCGACACCCCACCTGACGTGGACGTGGACGTGTTCCTGCGCCTCGCGTCGAACCACTCGCGCGCGCGGCGCAGCAAAGGCACAAGAGCTATGCCCGCGCCGACCAGAACGAGCGTGCTCATGAGCGAGTCGCCGCCGCCGCGCTTTTGTGTTTTTTTGCCAGAAGATTTTACCTTCTTGGCCTTGGTGCCACCGACATCGAAAGGGACCTTCGGGCCTCGGTTCGGCGCGCCCATCACGACGACCGTGAAAACACGCGCGACGCCGCGAGGGCGAGGGCCACGAAAGCGTGCGCGGGTGCGCCGTCGGTGTGGCCCGCCTCGGTGTCTGGAAAACGAAAAAGCAACGAAAACCTGACGGGGATGTGCTGACGCAGCGTGGTGTTCTTTGTATATGTTTGACCAACCCGTGTGCCTACCTTCTATTGCCCACGCGCGCGAAGGCCGCGGGCGTCATGACGGCTCTCGATGATGTGCCGAAGATGACCGTGGCGAAGCTGCGGGACGCGCTTCAGGCGAAAGGGCTGGACACCACCGGCCTGAAGGCTGCGCTCGTCGCGCGTCTGCAGGAGGCTTTACAATCCGGAGGGGCAGATGTCCCGGCGCCTTCGCCGAAGCCGTCGCCGGGCAGGGCGAGCAAACGCAAGCGCGACTCGACGTCTGAGCCGCCTGCACCGGCACCGGAGCCGGCACCGCCGGCACCGGCACTGGAACCCGCTCCGGAACCCCCCCTTCCCGCGGAACCCGCCCCACCCCCCGCGAAAGCAACGCCAACGGTTGCGCCCGTTGCCCCATCCCCGGCTTCTGAAAACCGCGAAGCCGCACCCGTGAGCGCAATGGACGCGCGCGCCGCCGCGATCGCCGCGCTGACCGCTGACTTGAAGGACGAGCCCGACGAGGACCCGGCGGATGATGCGGCACAGACCACGGTTAGACCCAGCAAAACAACAGAAACCACCACGGCGTGCCCGTACCTGGACACCGTGAATCGGTCTCTTCTGGATTTCGATTTCGAAAAGTGCTGCTCCGTGTCCCTGTCGCCGCACAACGTCTACGCGTGCTTGGTGTGCGGCAAGTACTTCCAAGGCCGGGGTGTCACGACACCGGCGTACACGCACGCGCTGGAGCACGGGCATCACGTTTTCCTGCGGCTCGCGGACGGCAAGGTGCGGGGCTTTCCCAATCACCACGTTCCGCCTTCGCGATTGCCCATACCCGTACCAGAAGGGACGTCTTACCTCTGCCCTGACTGTTCAGACCGATTACGGTGACTGTTGTCCATACATCGTCCAATACACGCGATATACTCGTCCTGCGAAGGGACGTCTTACCTCTGCCCTGACTGTTTGTCCATACATCGCGATATACGAGACTGACACTTCTTTTTTATCTAAAGTCGTTTTGCCTTCCTGATTCGTACGAAATCAAAAACGACGCCAGCCTGGAGGACGTGCGCTCCGTGCTGGATCCGCGGTTCACTTTGGCAGACGCGTGTGCCATGAACTCCACCAAGCAGTGGCGTCACGGTCTGGACGGCAAGGAGTTCCTCACCGGTACCGTGGGTCTAAATAACTTGGCGGAGTCCGATTACGCCAACTGCGTGTTGCAGTGTTTAACCAGGGTGTTTCCGCTGCGGGCGTTTTTCTTGACCCGCGAGGAGAAGCACGAACAACACGCCAAGCGCGTGTCGACGCTCACACTACGTTTCGGCGAGCTCATCCGCAAGATGTGGAACCCCAAAGCGTTTAAAGGCCAGGTATCGCCCCACGAGCTCATGCGCGCGGTCGCGTCCTCGTCGGGTGGGAAGTTCAAAGTCGCATCGCGGAGCGACCCGGTTGACTTTTTCCAGTGGCTGCTGCACGCGCTTGGCCGGGAAACGAAAGCGAAAGGAACACAATCGATTGTGGATAAGTGCTTCTCCGGCGCGATGGAAGTGCGTACGGTAGGCGAGCCGCCGGCTGGTGATGGTGTTGGCACTTCGGAAACAGCGGAAACAGAAGGTGTGACTACGCAAACCGTGCCCTTCAAGATGCTCGCCTTGGACCTCCCGCCGCCGCCTCTTTTCCAGGACTCGATGGAGAAGAACATAATCCCGCAGGTTTCTATTGTTGAGTTGCTGAAAAAGTACGACGGCGTTTCCACCACGGCCACGCCCCGGGGCGGTTTGCGGACGCACAGGCTTACGCAGCTCCCGGAGTACCTAATCGTGCACTACAAGCGGTTCACCAAGAACGCTTTTTTCCGGGAAAAGAACAACACCATCGTTACGTTTCCCACCAAGACCCCGCTGCGGCTCGCGGAGCACGTGCCGTGCCCGGTTGACGCAAAAACCGGCGCCCAACAAAACTCCACTTACGTCTTAGTCGCCAACGTCTGCCACGACGGCCCGCCCGACGGCGGTACCTTCCGCGCGCAGGTGTTCCACAACGCGGATAGCCACTGGTACGACATCAGCGATTTGCAGGTTGAAGAAACCCTGGCGCAGCAAGTCGCGCTGACGGAGACGTACGTGCAGATTTGGGAACGGCGGGCGGGGACGGGGCCGGGCCTCGGCGGTGCGCGCGCGAAAAAAAACGCACACGCGGAGGTAGACCCCTTCGGGCTGGGCGACCTGGGGGGAGACGACATGGTGGAATGAGGCGCTCTGTCTAGGGACACCGGGGCACAACTCCGTGGTACCGTACATATCTAGATATGAATAAAAATACATCCTCCAATTCCGAATCCTCTCAAGCTCGAGAAATACATCCTCATCTCATCTTCTAAAGCTCATCAGCAGCTTTCTTTCAAATCGTGCGCGATTACGTTCGCGTCGACTTCCGCGGCCACCACTGCGGCGTCTTCGTCCACACTCAGTGGGTTGTTACCCACGGGCCCGTGGTCGATGCTGGATCGAACATGGTACACCACCCTCCCTACGATCGTGTCGATGGCTATTGGGCCGAAGTTCCGGCTGTCCGGAGCGTCTGTTGCGGGGTTATCCGCGACGACCCAGGCTTTGTTTTTGGGGAGCTGGAACGTTTTGGTTTCGGTGTTTTCGTTTTCGGGAAGAACCGACTCCAGCAAATCCCCCGCGAGCGCGGCGACTCTTCGGATCAACACAACCTGCTCGTGCTCGCTTTTCGCGACCGTATCGGGGTGTATGAACGCCACGACGTCACCGACACGCGCGGGCCGCGGAAAAAACCAACGCCCGCCCACGCGCTCGTACGTGCCCGGCATCGTGCCCGCGTGCCGCAGCGGGCGAAGGATCAACATGGTCAAGTTCGTTTGGTTTTTCGTCTCATCGGAGGTGGCCTTCGCGAACCTCGGCGCGCAGGACAACTCCGGGGCCATGGCTTCTCCTCGAAACAGCATCTGCGAGCACATGGGTTGGTCCAGGACGTGTTCGTTAATGCGTCGCATCAGCTCCATCGCGGGTATGTCCCCCTCCTTCTTTCCATCCTCCCCGAACGCCTCGCGCAACCCGAAAGGGATGGTCTGCTGCGTCGCCTTTTCGAAAATGTAACGCAACGACCACGCACGCGTGGACGAGGCGTACCGCAGCCGACGCAGAGGGACGCTCATGCGACCGAGCCCGGCCGTCTTCGCGACTCGTCCGCGCGCGTGAAAGGAGTGGTGCTTGACACGTCGACGAAATAAAAATATTGCCGCCGCCTGACGACGTTTCGCAAAGCCGAATGTGCTCCAGTTCTCGGGTGCGCAGCACGAGCGCGACGATGGGGTCGTTCGCGCGACGCGCGCGCGAGCTCGTTTGGTTCGCGGGTGCCGCAGCGCGATCGCGCCCGGCCTCGCCTTGGCGCGTGGCACCGAGTGCTGGTCCCGGAATGGCGCTCGCGTGTGCGCGGTCGTGGTCGCCGTCGAGATTGGGCGGCGGGGCGCCCATCTTTTCGCGTCGCGGCGTCGCCTCCTCCGCCGCGTGCGAAAACGCATCCATGGAGGACCTGGAGGACCGGGACATGTTACAGAGCATTGTCAAGGTATTCACCGTGCACAGCTCGCCTAACTATTTCATGCCGTGGCAGAACAAGCCGCAGCGGGAAACCTCGGGCAGCGGCGTGGTGGTGGCGGTGCCGGTTCCAGGCGGTGTGGGGGTGCTCACCAACGCGCACGTCGTGGCGGACCAGACCTTCGTGCAGGTGCGGCGGCACGGCAGCAGTGTGAAGCACCAGGCCAAGGTGTACGCGGTTGGGCACGAGTGCGACCTCGCGGTGCTCACGGTGGAGGACCCGGCGTTCTGGGCGGACGCGAGGATCGCGCCGCTGGCGGAGTCGTCGGCACCGATTGATTTGACACCGAAAAGCATTCGTACCGAAAAAAACGCCACCGAAAAGCGCGTCACCCCGCTGCGCATGGGCGACGTCCCGGACCTGCAGGCGCACGTCACCGTGATGGGGTTCCCGCAAGGCGGTGACAATTTAAGCATCACAAGAGGCGTGGTGTCCAGAGTAGAGCTGACGAACTACGTGCACGGCAGCGCTTCGCTTTTGGCGATTCAGCTGGTACGGGCCTTTCCTGCTTTACCACGTTCCGCCTCCCTGGTTGCCCATACGAGGCTGACACTTTTTCTTTCTCGATCAGGACGCCGCTATTAACCCGGGCAACAGCGGCGGGCCCGCGGTGAGGAACGGCGAAGTCGTGGGTTTGGCGTTCCAGAACCTGGCGAACGCGGATAACATCGGGTACGTCATTCCCACGCCAATCGTGCGGCGGTTCCTGGAGGACATGGAGTCCGGTACGGGTGATGAAAAGAAGAATCTCGATGATGCGAAGGCGGCTGATGCGAACCAGAACCAGAATCAGAATTCTTTGTCGCAACCGCCGCCGTACCGCCACGCCGGTTTCTGCGCGCTCGGCGTGAAGTGCCAGAGCCTGGATAACCCGGCGTTGCGCGCGTTCTACGAGATGACAACAAACGAAACCGGGGTGCTTTTAACGCAAGTCGTGCCGTTGTCACCGAGTTTCGGGTTGCTCATGAAAGACGACGTGCTCCTCGAAATCGACGGCCAAGCCATCGCGAACGACGGAACCGTTTCTTTCCGAGGCTGGGAACGCGTCGCGTTCGACCACCTCGTGACGCTCAAGAAACCGGGCGAGGATGTGGTGTTGACCGTGAGACGGCGAATTGTTGACACTGGTGACAACTTGAAAGGTAGTCATGACACTGGTGACCCTGGTACCGGTGGCCCTGACCCTGGTGACCACGGCAACTTGAAAACCGGCAGTCACGTAACATCGATAACCGTCAGCGTCCAGCCCATGAAACGTTTAGTACCGGCGCACCAGTACGACGTGCTGCCGAGTTTCTACGTCTACGCCGGCCTTGTGTTTTCGCCGCTCACGCAACCTCACCTTCACGAGTTCGGCGAGGACTGGTTCAACACGGCGCCGCGGAAACTGTGCGACCGCGCGATGCACGACCACGGTACGGAAAAACAGGAGCAAGTAGTGCTGTTAAGCCAAGTCCTGTCCGACGAAATCAACCAAGGGTACCAGGGGATGCACGACTTGGAGGTTAAAGAAATTGACGGGGTGCGGATAAAAAATCTGCGAGAGCTGCGCCGCGCCGTCGAAAGCGCGAGCGGGACGTTCATCCGGCTGGACCTGGCGGACGACCGTGTTTTGGTGGTGAACCGGACGGAGGCGAACGCGGCTCACCAGCGGATCATGGCGAAGCACAGAGTCCCGAGTGTGATGTCCAAAGACCTGGAGGAGGAGGAGGAGGCGTGTAGTTTTTATTGAACAACTCGACATATTTATTATTTCGTGCCTCAAAAGAAAATTATCTCCGCCGCGTCCCTGGTCAACGCGCAGACAGACCGAGGGGGCGCGTTGGCAATGAACGGTCCCCTGGGTGAGGGTGACCTACCCCCCGCGTCTCCTCCCCGAGGGCGACATCTGCGGACGGACTCGAACGTGTCCACGGATGAGTACGTGCGCTGCCGTACCCGGACTGGGAAGCGCGTTGTTTCACGGATCTCGCGAGACGCGAGATGACGTTTAGGGAGACGCCGCCCAGGCTCGACCCCCGTGCCCCGTGCCCCCAACTAACATCTCCCCTTCCGCGTGCTCCCCTTCCCTCCGAACAGGCTCATCTCGCGCGTGGACATCTCGGACATCTCGGATGTCGCGACGTCCCCACCCCCGCCAACCCGCGCCGGGCACGTGCGTTCGCTGTCCGGCACTTTGGAGGAGATCAACGCGAGCGCGGCGTTGGACGCGTCATCGCGTTTGCCCCGGATTTACGACCCCCCGACGGGGTTGTGCAGGGTACGGAACGAGTTGACCAAGTGCGTTGCGTTTTTGAAAACGCAAACCTGGCTCCCCACGGCGGTGGTGTTTCTAGGCGTGGTGTTACTCATCGCCGTGCCGAGCATTTCGCTGCTCAGCGCCAGGCACACGGGAAAAGCGGCCGGCGCGGAGACAAACTCCACCGGTATCAACACCACACACGCTGTGCGAAGAATGCTCAGGGTTGAGGGTCATGTGGATTTGCATGCGGTTGCGTCGGGTTATGAAAGAGAAAAAGAAAATAGGTTCACCGAGGGTAGGGAAGAAACAGGCGGAAACGGGGCGGACGCGAAGCGGATACGCCCCGCGCGAAGACTCGACTGATAAATAGACTAGTTCGCGTAGGGGGAACAAGTCTTTACCTAGACTACGAAACAAATACCATGTTACCTTCGAAGGTAATACACACGAGCGTTTAGTCCTACGTCTGCCGGCTAGAGCGCGATTAGTCACCGCACGTCTTGTGAACGTTCCATGATTCCGCGCCCATCACTCCGTAGGCGACTCCAGGGAATTTGACGCGACTTTGTTCCTCGCGTTGGCGACCCTTTGCAAAGCACCCCCCCCAGGTTCTTTTCCGCGCTCCGGTTTGTTCCAGTTCCCCTGTACCCTCGCGGCGCGTTGCCGTATGCTTTGCATGACGTCGTCGTCCAACAGGGTCATGCCGGTTCGTGTCGCGTACCGGTCCAAAATGCCTTGCTCCAGTGCGTATTCTTTTAGCGACTCCAGGGTCATGAAATCGTTCCGGTCGTCGTATTTCTGGTCGTCGAAGTTCGCGACCAGGATCTCGGACGCGGCGTCTACTACGGAGACGGCTACTTTCAGCAAACCAGTCGCGACGGCGAGGTTCAGGAACAGGGTGAAAAAGTCGAAAACGCCGATCGTACCGGACAGCATGAAAGAAACTCGTAACACGTAGTGGTACCTCTGGAACCGGTGAAGCACGCCTGCTGCGTCTTTCTTCCAAATCATCTTCGGCCCCAAAGAAGTCCACGCCCCGTCCTTGGTGTACGAAACGTCCGCCGTGGCTTTCACCGTCGTGTCACTCGGGTCCTCACGGCGCATGTTCGAGTACTCCAGGTTTATCTTGACGTGCGTGCCTGACAGACGGAACGTGGGCCCTTCCGCCGACTCGGCCGCAGCGGCCGGTGTGTTCACGGCGTCCAAACCAACACCGGCTAGTTCTAAAAGATCCGAAATCGTCATCCCGGTATCGGTGTCCTTATCAACCGTGAGCCGCGGCGAGTCACCGACGGCGTCGCCGAGCCTGCGAAACGCAATCGCGGGGTTACTCACCGTGCTTCCCCAGCTCGTGCTGACCTGGTGGTCCCACACCTGTGATTGTGTTAAAAAAGTGGTTAACGTCTTTCGTATGTTACGTCCGTAATTATGGGCGGACAACCGGCAAAACAGGGAGACTTTTGATTTGGTGAAACACACGCGTACCAGCCTCATCTGGTCCACGCCGGGCACGAAGTAGTTGCCAGCCGACAAACCCGCGGCGCTCGCGGTGGACGCGTCAACGGGCTCGTCTTGAAAGTAAGTCGTGATGAACACTGCTTGTTCTGTTTTTGTGAGTACGTCCCCGAGCCTTGAGAGATAAAAAAGGAAGTGTCAGTCTCTCGGCCATGTGTATGAGGGATTGGTACGAGTAAACAGTCAGGGGTAATATCCGTCCCTTGTGGTACGAGTATGGGCAGAGGTAGTAGTCCCTTCGTCAGGACGAGTATGGGCAATCGCGGACGGCGGAACGTGTTCATTGGGAAAGCCCCGTACCTCAAATCAAAGTCGCATTGGTTGTTTTCGTACACCCACCCGCCGCCGTAGTCGAAATCCGTGTCCGGGTTGTCGCAGTACGCGGGGGGGGCGTTTTTTAGAGACGCAGCGGCGGCGTAGTACCCAGCCTGGTCCACGTACGCGTTCACCACCGCGCTTGGTTGTTCCTGCTTCATGTACCCATGGCTCACTATCAGGTTCCAAATTATATAACTGATGATCGCGAGGGTCACGGCTTTGTGCGAAATCGCAATCTTAGCGTCAACGATACTGCATTTCTTCACCGTGGTATACGTACACAGCTTGGTCCACGTGCTGTCCATGGAAACCATGTCTCGTTTGCCCCAGGAAAGCGCGCGACCCGGCTTCGCGCTCGTCACGCCACCCATTCCGCGTTTCGCCCTTTCGGGAAATGTTGCGTGCCGTGTGGGGACCGAGGCCGGGGGCGGTGTGCGCCTAGGCGTACTTACGAGCGAGCGAGGGGTACGCACGACACGCGAATACGTGTGTCCGTTTGGTGCTCGTCGCCGCGATGAGCGCGGTGGGGTGTGGCGGGCCGGCGCCCCCTCCATCCCCAAGTCGTGAAATTCGACGTGTCTAATGTGGTCGTTTGTCCTCGAAAACGGTCGAGCGTTCCGAGAGTTATCGTGGTTTTCGAAGAGGGGAACTCGGCCGACTGCGCAGAGACGCGCGCGCAGCGGCGCCATGTCCGCCTCTTCCTCGGGCTCCGAGATTGCGGAGGAGGTGCTTCACGACGAGAACGACGGGTCAGATGTTGAGTATTCTCCTGGTGTGGACGTGACCTTTCCTGGTGACGCCGTTTACGACGCGGTTACGCATTCGCCGGGCGGTTCGGGAGGGGGGGAATCACCCGACACGAAGGTTTCCGATGCGGAGCGGTACAGCGACGATTTCGGAAGCGAGGACGTTTCCGACGACTGCGGCGGGGAGTTTCTTGACGAGCCCGTGGATGAGGCGCCTGATTCGCCGGGAACCGCGGTTCCCAGTGGCGTTGGGGGGGTTACCGGAGCCACGGTGAGTCCGGTAAAAAAGGCACAACCATTTCCCGAAACCACCGAGATCCCGGGCGAAGATACACCCGCGGGTGTCCCCGCGCGACGCACCGCGACCGGTGATGAGTTTTTCACCGCCGAGGCGTCAAACATCGTATGGGATACACACGACGATACGAAATCCGAGGACACATCCGACACCGACGAGTTCCCGAAGTTATTCAAATGGGAAACGTCGCCGAGCGCGTCGCGCGAGTTCGTTTCGCGCCAAGACGCGATCGCGTCATCTTGTTCCAACAAAAACCGCCCCGACCCAACATGGGCAAACCCTACGCGAATCGCTTCACTGTTGCAACGCGCGCTTCAAATCGCGTCGCGCCGAGCCACGGTTGTCGCGATGACCCCGACGCAGAGGCGTGCGCGGCGGTACGCGATGGATACCGCCCCCGTTCGCGTCGGGGCGTTGACCATAGCCAAGGCGCAGGCGGCGAACTTGTCGGCGGCGACGCGCGCCGAGGCGATTGCGATTGCGAAGGACATAGAAACGCACGCTGTGGCGCATCGCAAGCGCATGACCCCAACGCTCGCGAAAGCCATGTACATACGACGGGGTATTGTACGCGCCGCAGCGGCGGATGGAGCGCGGGTCGTCGCCAAACTTGAGGGGGAGAAAAGTAACGACGACGGCGAGAAAACGCGCTCCACGCTGCGCGTTCTTCACGAGTTCTTGCTGAAGAAAGAAAACGACGCGCTCGGTTCGGTTGGTGGCCTGGCCGAAACCGAACAAGGCTGGAAAGAACGCGGGTTCCACCCGTTAGGCAAGGGGAAACAAGCTCTCGTGCGCCGGCTATGGGCGAGTCATCAGTTACGGCGCGACGCCGCGTCGTCTTTGTCGTTTGGCGACGCAAACGCGGTGCCGCCGCCGCTGAAAACCTGGACGGAACTCAGTTTGGGCGCCGCTAAAGACGACGGCCTGGAGGGAAAGTGGTGGGACAACGGCGCAGGGACACTGCTCGCCTCGAGTCATGCTGGAACGGAAACTGTGGCCATGCTTCGCGAAAGCGCGGAGCTGCGACGAAGGGCGAGAGAGGTTTTGTGATGAAAGCGAGCGTTTCAGCCCGTCGTTGTCGGTCAACGCAGTCATTTCTGAAAGCAAACGCGACTTTTCAAACAGACGTCGGTGAAAGCGTGAAACAGAGTCCAACGAAAACTCGATGCGTCCCAGAGCAAGCGAGTGCAGCGAGAGGGTTTCTTTGGATAGCGTCGTTGTCCGACGCCCACTGTCAGCGCGCGGCTCCCACGTCGAGACGTCCGCACGTGCATCGAGACACCCGCGCGTCGCGTGGTGCTCTTTGAGTGTCCCGTCTCCCCAAGTTTCCACTCGGCGATGGCCGTCGCGGCGGCCGCGGCGTGCGTCGTTGGGTCGCGTTCTGGCGGCGTCGTGCCCAAAATGAACGCGCGTTCCGTCTCGCGCGTGTCCGCGCCTCGCGCCTCCCCCCCTCCACGCCGCAGTCGCGTCACGACACACGCCACACGCGTACCATCCGTAAACTTCGTGGACGTGGTGGACAGCGAGCCCGGTTTGTTGCTTTCCCCGTTCCGTGAAGGCATGCAGAAGAGCCTTTTGTTTGGCGTGAGCCACATGACGAACAACCACGAAGCGGCGGAGCACATCCTGGCGACGCGACCGAGGTCCGTGGTGGTGGAGACGGGGTTGTGTAAGCAGCACTCTGCCGCACGCGGCACGGTGTTTAACTTCGACGAGCTGTTCGCGTCGATTCACATCGGGGGCGCGGAGGTTGAGGAAGCGCTGTCGTTCATCACGAGGGTGGCGCATCAATTAAGGCTAGAGGAACAACCGCTGGCGGGAAGCCCTTTTTGGGCGCACATGAAAACGCAGCTCCCAGCTGAGGCGTTAGTGTACGCCGCGGCGTTCGCAGTGGATGCTAGGCTGGTGTTTGGGGACCGGCCGAAGGAAACGACGTACCGGCGGTTAGTCAGCACGCCTACGTTGGCGGAGCTGGACCAGACGTTCGCGACCCAAAGCGCGCGGAATTACCGGCTTCTGCTTCCGGAAAACGACCCGGCGTTCGCGGTACCTCGCGTGTCAGGAGAAAACGACGCGTTCCAGCGCGTTTGCATCGAGGAGCGGGACACGATTCTGGCGCACACGATTTACGAAGAAGCGTGTGCGGAGGGGATTCCGGGAACCGTGGTGGCGGTGGTGGGGAGCGATCATTTAAACGGGGTGACTCTTCGGTGGCGCGAGATGGTGGAGAGCGGCGGTGAGTCCAGAGCGTCGGCGAGCGAAATCGAGAATCTGTTAACCTCACCAGAAACCACGCGCGAGCACGTCGGCGCGCGATTAGCCATAATGCAACGGCTGTTGGGGTTGCGGTGTACTGAATCCTTAGTTGCGGACGCGTTCATTGCGCTTGAGACGGATATGAACAAACTGGTGGGCGACGAAATCATAGCCTTCAACGCGACTTCCGAAATTTACGGAGCGCCCCGGATGCTTCTCGCGGCGGCGGGCGAGGCGGACCAGGAGGCGTTCGACTGCGCGGTGGGCAGCGCGAAGAATGGCGACTTCAGGGAAACCTTAGCGCCAATGCGAGCGGTGCGCCCGGTGAACGGAGGCGTGGGGTGGAGCGAAGACGCGCTTGTTTGGCTGCGACAAACGAGCGCGGTGGATCTTTCGTGTTTACGGGAAAAGTGAACGAGTGCCGTGTGATGCGTGTGGCTTATCGACCAGGATTCATCTATCACAGGATCTATCGAGGATTCATCGTTTTTTTTTTTTAACATCCGAGCGGTTGAATTACAAACTCAGGCGGCTAAAAACCCGCATCATTTTGTTTAAAAACCCGCATCATTTTGTTTACGATGAGGAATGAGGATTCATCACAACTCGCTATCGATTACCACGTAAGCTTCTCTACGTCTTTTCTCTTCTTTCCACGACTACGTTGACGTCGAAGCCGCCCGCTTTGGCGTTGCTTGTGATCGCCGACATGGTTTGCGCAAACGCATTTTGCGGCAATAACAAGTCGTCCCCCGTCGGGGTGACGAAAAGAACGCGCCTGAACCCCGGTCGTCCGTTTCCCCCGAGCATCAAACCGCCCGTGGTGTACTTCATTTCCGGAATCATAGCACTGCAGGCGCGAAGAATATCCCCCGCCGCGATCGCGACGGTACCCAGGGCCGCCGCGTTTGAGCCCGGGACTATTTCCTGAGAGATTAACAAGAAAGTGTCAGTCTCGTATGGGCAATCAGGGAGGCGGAGCGTGGTAAATGGGAAAGGCCCTTACCGCGACGACGATTTCGCCACACGAGTTTTGTTCGAACACCACGCCTAAAGGCGGGGCAATCACCGACTGCACTACTCTGGTGCTGGCGCTTTTCACCTCAAACGACGCTGCCGCGATGTTGTCAGGCGGCTCCAGCTCCACCAGCACTTCGCGCACGATCGCGGTGCTGGTTTCTGCAGCGACCTGTTTCGCATCCTCCTCTGCAGACTCGGCAGCTTCTCCAGAAGAAACTCCCCCAACCAGCCTTTCAAGCGCCGAAAGCGTGTCCTCGGCGTCGCTTTTGGACACGCGCGAGCCGCGTAGCGCGTGCGCTCGCCGCGCACGGGGGGGGGGACCGCCTACCCACCGTACCGGCGAGCACGGACGCGCCCACGCGCGCATACCCGGAGTGCTATTCACTTGGGGAAAACGTCGGTGGCGACTCCGAATCAGCTCCGCCATTTTGCCAAATCCGAAAACCACCGAAAACGCTCAACTTTTCGAGGGGGTCGTGCCGCTCGACGACATGCATGAGGCCTTCCGCGAGACCAGCGGCGCCCAAAATCGCAGGCATGGACGCTACACTCGTGGGCTATGCATTTCAAGCATCTGAGGCGCAAACAGATACGTGTGCGCTCCGGAGAGGCGACGACTGGGGGATGAGAATTCTGACCAACAACTTTTGTCCTACTGGTACATCTGTGCGCAGAAATTCCTCTCTTGCAGCAGCAGCTTTCTCACAAACGTGTGACTGGTGACTCGACTCGCGCGGTGTAGATGATCCAGGACAAGGCGAGTATTTCCCATTTACCACATTCCGCCGACTGTTTGCCCAATCAAGACTGACACTTTTCTTTTCCAAAAAAAGATGACGCGGATGAAAGGCTCAGATTTGCCACCTCGTCTTTTTCGATGGATGTCTGTCCATCGCGGACGGGCTTTCCAACGTTGCCGAATTCACAGACGCCCCCCTTGCCGTACTCTGCCCTCAGTTCCTCGCGCGAGCTTCGTCTGCGCACCCGATCGCCGTGTTCGCACGCGTGTGAAGGTGGCGAGAACGCACCTGCGTGTTTCCAGCGTGGAGCGTGCGTGAGCCGTAACGCCGCGCGCGCGTGCGCTGGGTAAATTTAGGCGTTCGAAAAAACAGGACGCCGCAAGCGATGCCGATGGAACGCAAAGCCTCGGTCGAGGACATGGTGGGTAACCTGTGGCGTTTGGGACGCACGCCGTCGCAGGCGGAGTTCGAGCAGTTTTTTAGCAACATTGCGCAGGTCGGGTCGCAGCAAAACCTCGTTGCCGCGGCGCAAGCCGCGGCGACTGCGAACCAAGGCGCGGATCCCGGGACCGATATCGGAAACGGGCTTCCCCGCGTCGCATCCATTGACCTGTTGCGCAAGATGATGATGAACCACCAGCCGGGGGGAATCCACAACCCGAACAACGCGCCGTCGCAGCACGGGATGAACGGCATGTTCTCGGGTTCGGCGGGAATGCAGAACACGGGTAGGTAGCGTTCGTCGTGTCCCCACCAGAACCGACCGAACAGGGACCGACCCGGAGCGGCAAATCGGGGGCAACGCGTCTTGGCTTTTTCGGTTTGTCGCAATTCCAACTCCAACACGTACCATTCAACCACGCAATTCCAACTCCGCAATTCCAACTCCAACGTACCTGACTACGTTACTGACCGACGCCTTCCCCACGGATCACCCCAACTTCCGAACGCCGCAGCTTTCGGCTTCCACAGCGCTCCGTACGCCAGCGCACCGGGGATGGTCCCCGGTTTCGTCCCTGGTGGGGACGTGGGATTGACGGGCGGGGCGCGGGCAAAACCCGCGGCGCGGGCAAAACCCGCGGCGCCCGCGAAACCGGCGGCGAAGCGCAAAGCGGGCGTTGTCCAAAAAGAGAAATCCCCGACGCCCGCGAAAAAGAAACCGCCCGCGAAGAAAAACAACAACGCGCGCAGTGTGACCCCTGATGAAGGCGCCTCCGATGGCGACTCCGACGGAGAGTTCGACGACGACGACGCGGATGACGGGAAGGGGGGGAAAACCACGGATGAGGTGCGGCGGCAACGCCGGATGTTGAGCAACCGCGAAAGCGCGCGGCGGTCGCGGCGGCGAAAACTGGAACACGTCGCGGTGCTTGACCAGGCTATTAACGGCCACAAAGCGGAGAACCAGCAGCTGATTGACCGGTATCGCGAGATGGAACAGCGCACAGAAAGCGCGCTTCGTGAGAACGCGCTGTTGAAAGCGGAGGTGGAGCGGCTGACCATGGCGCTGCGGGACGCCGCGGCGGGTGGTAAGGCCGTCGAGCGCGTGTCGTCGCTGCAGCGCATCGCGTCGGGCGGCGCGCTGGCCGCGGGAGGCGGGCCGAAAGTGGGCGACGGCACGTCGTCGCCCGCGATAGGGGACGACTCGCCAAGGGGCTTCGTGCCCTTCCGCTCGCTGCAGTCGTACGAAAACCTACTGAGTCTGCAAGCGCAGACGGGGGGGCGTTGATGGATGGTTCCGCACACACACAAACGTCGCGAAGCGCAAACGACACCAACTCATAGCGAGGCCACAAAGACGAGCCAGGCACGACGCGCGCGGATTCGCGGGAAGGTTTTTGGGTTAAATCGAACATCGAGCTAACCAGAGCGGCTAGATCCTAGCCTATTTTATCGCCGTGCCCGCGGGCACAGCGATGGTTATCTTGTTAGCGGAATCCCAGCCAAGGGAAGTTGTGAATGATGGATAATAATGATAGTATACATGACAACCTTGTGTTCACACTCACAGCTGCAGGCTTTCCGCGAGTTTTTCAATTTCCACCCGCGCCGCGCGTGAGGGTGCGTATTTTCTTTCACTCGATTTCGGCGGCGTCGCGCGGAACTCGCTTTTCGTTCGCGTCTCGGGCGGCGTCGCGAACGCCAAGCGTTTCGAGGCAGACTTCGGGGTCCGCGGCGAGTTCTCAGGAGACGCACGCGTTCCCCACAAAGACTGTGTCTCCTTTCGGCCACCTCGTCGCAACAACGAAGCCACGGCTTGTTCCCGCGCGACGTCGATCCAACCCGAGTCGTCATCTTCTGATTTTGGGCTTTCACTTTCCTTGCCTCTGTACTCTTCTCCCGCCACTCCCGGCGTGCGGTACGGCGTCGCCGCATTCTTTCTTGAGGAGCTCTTTGGAGTCACACTCGCAGCATGCGGCGTGTGTTCCATCTCCGAGTCATATAAGTAATCAGACGCGCGCGCCGCCGCGGTGGTGGGGGTCTCGGCGTCGTAAAAGTCTCCGTCCCCGGCGCTTTCGTTGGCATTCTTTTTCGCGGGGGTGAAAAATAACGCCTCCTTCTCCTTTTGTTTCTTCGCGCGCCGCTCGGTGGGCATCATCAGCCTTTCTATTTCAATTACCCCTGCTTGTTCATCCAGAACTGGCAGGTCCCGCCCCAGGGCTTTCAAAACAGCGCGTCGCGCGGGACCGCGAGACGCGTAAACCCGCGCGTCGTACCGTCCCTTCGCGATTTTCTCCCGAACGCGGTTCGTCGCCGGCCAGTCCACCGGGCCCGCCGTCGTCGTCGCGCGCTCCGCGACTCGCAAGGCGGCGCTCCAGCCCGCGGCGAGTCCCGTGACCCTCGCGGCTTCACGGGCGTGTGTCATGGCGGCGACTTCACCGTGTAGCTTGGTCATTATGTTTCGGATATCACTTTTGGCGACATGAAACTCTAAAGAAATACTTCGCGCCAAACCGACGATTCCGTTTTTCGCGTCGTCATCCTCCGACGCAAACGTCTCCGGCTTCGCGCACAGCCGCGCTTTGTAGAACTCGTGCGCTAGCTTTTTGGAAAAACTCTCCTGCACCTCGACTTCACGGTCAAGCACCTCCAGGGCCCACTCCCGTTGCGAAATCGCCCTTTCCACGGCCTGACCAGCGGCCTGCGCCACGCGCGTTCGCTCCGCGTCAGCGTGTCTTGTTTCCAGACACTGCAAACGCAATTTTTCGCGCAACTCGTTTGCGTTTTTCGCCACCCCGGCCATCGCCGCGGCTCGTTCGAGTTCCGATGACTCGACCGCCCGTTTTTGTTCCCAGCCTTGTTCGCCCATTTTTTCACGTGCGTCACGAAGGGCGTCAATTAGCCTGGTGTTCTCGGCCATAGTGTCATCGTGTTTTGTTTTGAGCGCCGACTCGACGGCGTCGTGCACGGCTTTTTTTTGAATCTCAACCCGCCGCGTCTCGTTTTCGGTAAGCGAAACCAACTCAAGTCGCGCGTCAACAAGTTGCGCCTTCACAATGGGTAACTCCCGCGCATCGTCGTCATTAGCATCCAGCCGTATACGCGTCTCTTTGCGTATCTCGTTGTCCACGCGAAGGCGTTTGACGTGCGCCTTCAGCTCCTCCCGCGCTTTGTGCGCCGCCGCGAAGGCGCCAAACTTTTGCCGCTCGCTTTCCCGCAAAGTGTTTGCTAAGTATACCTCGCGCTCGTGCGCCGCGGCTATTTCCGCACCGTCAGTGACGATTCGCGTTTCGAGCGCGCGAAACACGCGCGCGGCGAGTACGCCACTGTCGTCTTCGGTTCTGCTGTGCGGTGCGTTTTCCGGAAACGCGCGTAACGCGTCCCTCACAATTGGGTCGTCAAACACACCTTTCAAAATCGCTTCAAAGCGAAACACGGTTTCGCGTTCCACAATGAAGGCGTTTTGCGAAACGCGGAGTGCGTCGGCGAGTTTCCCTGTTTCGTTTTGAGCAGCATCCGCCCTTCGCTTTTCTTTCGTCGCGGTGAGCTGCCACCACGCGACTTCCTTACTGGAATCCTGGGCGGTGACGAACCAGCGTTCGGTGCCTTGTCGCAAATGCGCGACCGCGTCGGTTTCCCCGCGGTCGCGCAAATCGGCGCCGAATCGATTTGACGCACTTTTATCTGCGTTGCAATTTTCGGAAGAAGACTCCCCGAGGGCATCTTTCCTTTGCAAGTTCCTCGCGCGCCCGGGTAACGGCGAGGTTCCGGTTAGGTTTTGTGTCTTTCCGGAGACAGGTGGTCTGGTCGTGCTGGGCGTGACGGATTTCGTTTTCGTCCCCAGGCCTGGGGACCGCTTGTCCGCGATTGCAATTGAGTCGAAATCCGCGTCGGCGACTCCGAGACCACGATTGGGGGGCCGCGCGCTTTGAAACGCGAGGACGCGCTTGGTCGAGTCCACGGTTTGGGGCGTCGACGCGCCCGGTGCCATCGTCTCCCCGGAATCCCCCACGCGCCGCGAGGACGGGGTCCGCATGTCGCGCCGACGCGCGGACCCGACGCGCACTCGGGTTGTGGGGTCCCCACCGCGACACAAAAACGCCTCACACGTGTAGCGGCCAAAATCATCGACAAGAGGGTCGACGTTCGAGGGTTGATCGAGAGGTGAGATTTGAGGATTGATTAGAGAGTTTGATCGAGAGCACGGTCAGCGAATTCTTCCCCCTTTTTTTCCTCATCCTCTGTCTTCCTGTTTTGGCGCGATGTGTGAGGTGGCATCACTTTGGTGACGCGCGCGGCGGTCGACGACACGCGACCGATGGCGGCGACGATGCCGGCGACGCGGCTGGTGGTGGGTCCGTATGCCGTGGCGCACGGATTGGGGCGCGCGCATGGCACCCGCTTTGCGAGCGTACGCACCGCTAACGCCCGCGACCGCCGCGTGTCGTGTCATGGTTGGCACGCCGGCCGGCTGTCCATCCCCCGACCTCGTGTTTCGGTCTCCGCGTTGGGCGATACCGATCGCGCGGCACCGACGCGGTGGATCGCGGCTCCCCGAGGCCCTTACCGAGGCACACACGGTGCCGCACCCGGTATCGAACCGCACCACCTCCCACGCGCTGTGTTGCGGTCACGGGAGGGCCGCGACCAAACAAAGACCGGCACCGGCGGGATCCCGTATCCGGATTTGAGAGACGCGTTCGAAGCGAGTCGGCGTCGACTGGAACAAAACAAACCGAGCCTCTCCGTGTTCGAGCGCGCGGGGGGGTTCGTGTACATCCGTAACTTCTTCGCACAGCACGAGTTTGAAGTGATCAAGGCGGAGTGCGCTTTGTTGAGGACGAGCGTGGGGAGCGAACGAAGAGCGTGCGCGCGGCAGCGCCTTGGGGTGATGGTTGCCGAGACCAACTTAGTGCACCGTGCGTTTATGAACGACAGAGTCGCGCACAGGTTGGGGGAAATCGTTGGCCAAGAAACACTCATGCCAGCCGACGTCCCCGTGGAGTACCGCGTCTACCCGGAAGGAAGCGCCATGGACTGGCACCAGGACGTTGCGCTGTACAAAACCCCGCAGTACGAGCTCGTGTTCACGCTTGAAAACACGAGCGACTCGCAGGTTCGTGGTGTTGCCTTTCCCAAATCCTGACACACTGGGTACCGTCCCTCTTTGAGCGCACTACTTGTGACGTATGTAGCAGTTGCCGGTACTGGGAACTCTTACAAATACATCACAAGTGCACTGTTCGGCCCGAATCCCAAGACTGTTTGCCGATTGTCCAGAGTAATTACTCACACCAGTCACGGTCCCGACTCACCTTTTTCTTTTCGCGTGTGTCCAGACGCAGTGGCGCGACGCGGACGGCGCGCGCCGAGGCGGGTGGACGGAACCCAACTCGGTGATCATGGTCAAAGCAGAGCACGTGGTGCATCGCGTCACGCCGATCATGGTGGGCGAGCGGTCCATCGTGAAGTTCGTGTACACCACCACGCTGGACAAAACCGACGAGTTTTACGACAACCTCACCACGTACGAACGCGAGTAACGAACGGGGGACTTAGTTTTTAAAGGCAGGATCGTTTTGCCGCCTCGCTCACCGCTGACAGGCTGACCGCTCCAAATAACCATAAAACCACCCTCCAGCTTCAGTTTACTCATCAATTAACTCGTCCTTGGGTGCCGTTCGATATTTTTTTTTCTCCTGGATCCTTTTGAGTTGAACGATTCCATCGATTATGGGGTTATCCAGCCTCAAGGACACCAGGGAGCCACTTCAATCGGGGGCGTGCGTTGGCACCGCACTCCTTCGCGCGATGGCTGCGATGACGATCGCGCCGGTTGGCACTGGCGCTCGCGCCCTCGGCGCACCCTCGGCGTCGCGCGGAAGAAGCTGCCGCGGGGGCGCGTCCACCGCGCGCGCGCTCGGGTTCGCGGGCGAGGGCATGGGGCAACGGGCCGCTTTGCGCAGCGTGCACGTCCGGCCGTCCGGTGTCGCGTTGGCCCGAGGCCGAGGCCACTTGGCGGTGACGAAAGCGGTGACCGGTCCTCTTGAGACTCGGCTTGGGTCGATTCTAACCTCGCTTCCGCAACGCATAGACTTGTACTTCCGCGTGCGCAAGGGCCGGAAGCTGCTGTGGAAAGCCATCTGCGCGTTCACCGGGTTCTACACCGCGAACGTTTTGTCCCTGACTTTCGGGGTCCTCGGCATCAACGACATCGTGGCGGGCGCGTTTTGCGTCGCGTTTTCCGAAATAATCACCCGGTCCTACTACAAGAAGGTCAAACCGGGCAAGTACTGGGACTTCCTGAACTGGTTCAAGTTAGGGCTGATGTACGCGCTCACCGCGGATGCATTCAAACTAGGATCGTAAATGCATGCGAGAGAATGCGAAGTGCAGGTTCTATTTTATGGAAACAAAGATGTTTACGATTGCTCTTCCGCTATTTTCTCACCCGCCACCTGCTTCGTACATTCACCCGCTTCGACCAAAACGTCCTCCCCGTCAAAAGGTAGTTTCTTTTCCCAGAACTGCGCGGTTCCCAGCGCCGGGTCGAGTTCGTAGGACGCGAACCCGAACTTTTCGTAACTGCGCTGGGCGTTTTGGTTGTTCGACAGAACCTCCAGGGTGAGCTTGCAACAGTTTCGTGAAACCGCCACCTCCTGCACCGTCGCCATCATGGCCTGCGTAACACCCTTCCGTCGGTGATTGGGCATCACGAACACGTCGTGGACGTTGATCAAAGCCGCGCACTTGAACGTGCTGAACCCTTGGAAGGCGTTTATTAACCCCACCGGGGTCTTGCCGACGCGGGCGATGACGCTGAACGCGCCTGCAATCGTGGAAAGACGCGCACACAGATTGGCACGGACCCCTAAGTCCAGGGGGGCGGAGTTGCCGAACCGGTCCAGCGCGTACTCGTTCAGAAGCGAACTGACTGTCTCGCAATGTGTCTGGTTGGAGTAGTCAGCCACGACGCACGTCACCGCGTCACTCATCGCGCCACGGAGCGGGTGCCCTGTGAAACGTGTGTCCGCGGTTCTGAGAAGAAAAGGAAACAACGAAAAACGTTTGTAAGTACAAGTTCCACCTACCCTTCACATCTGCGGCACTCGGCTCGCGATGAACCTTCGCTGGAAGCTAGTGGCCGCGCCCTCGATTTCTTCCCAAAGCGTGGACAGCGCGCGCGTTTCCGTGTGGTCCCCCAAAGGCGCGGACGCCGCGCAAACGCTTTCGCGGTCGGCGCCCGTTTTTCGAAAAGTCGTCAAGTCCTCCAGACTTGCAACGCGCCGCTTCGTCGTGACCGAGCTTGCGTGTTTCCACATCGCGCTGCGCAGTGCGTTGGCGGTGGATTTGGAGGGGTCGTCGCCCGCGAGACCGGGCGCGGCACGCACCGCGGTCGCCGCGGCCTGGCGCACGGTACGAATTTCAAGCAGCCGGTCGATGATTGGCGATACGTGGAAGTCAATCGCGGCGTTTGCAACGTCGCGTCTTGAAACGCGGCCCTGATTGTAAAAAAAGAAATGTCAGTCTCGTATGGGCAATCAGTCGGAGGAATGTGGTGATTGGGAAATACTCACCACGCTGAGCGGCGCGGCGCACGCCAGGGGCGGCGTGGTCTGGCCTCCCGCTGCCGCCGCCGCGCGCGCTGAGGCGTCCGCGAACACGCTGTCAAGACCTTCACTCCACCGTTCGGGATTCGCAAGGAACCGTTTCCTCCACCGCGCCGCCGCCAAAGTTAGCAGCGCCACGTCGCACTTCATGCCGCCGAAGTGCGCCCTGGCGAGCAAACTCACGACAAGCGCGCCGTGCGTTTCGCTCAAGCCGCGCATCGCGGCGCCCAGGTTGGCGAAACACTCAAGTTGAGAAGAGTCGTTCGATTTGGCACCAACAGAGAGAGGGTCTTTGTCATCCGTAGCAACACAGCTCAATTCTATTGTAAAAGAAAAGTGTCAGTATTGTATGGGCAAACAGTCGTCCGGGATTTGGGAAATGCAATTACTTACCTTTGTCACCCGCTGTGCCCAGCCGGTCCACCGACTCGCACCCCGCGAGTTCCGCCGCGAACCGCGCCACCGCGGCGTTCGCTTCGGCTCCCAACACGTACCCTTTCGATTGCGACAGCATGAACCACGTTATCAACGGAACTGTGGGGTGTAGCAGCGCATCCTCGACGCAGATCACCAGTAAACGCCGCAGCGCCTCCGCGGGGTTCGCGGTGAGCAGCGCGTGCGCCAAACGCGCCGCCTCAGCGCATTTTCCTCGCCGTATGGCTTTCTGCAACGCCGACTTCAAAACCCCGGGGGTTAGGGAGTTTGGCGAGGAAGACTCCGAGTTGATTTTTGAAGTCATAGGTGTCTTCTCTGCGCCTTGACAAACGTTTGTCACTAAACGCACACTCGTCACGCACGGCTTGCCCTCGTTGGTTTTCTCCTTGAACGTAGTCACCGCGCGCCATTGCTTGCCAGGGGTCGTATTTGGATGGCCATGCTGAGTCACGCTTTGTGTTTGTTCCGAAGAAAAGTTTTGTTCCGTTCCCCTGGTCACTCGCCACCGCCAAACCTCGCCCTCGATCCACACCGAGAAAACAACCTCGCACTTCGCGAAGCGCTGCGCTTGCATCAAAGACGCGAACGCTTCCGAGGTTTGTTTTTTCGCCTGATTCGGGTGAGTTGGTGCTTCGGCTGTTACAGGCACCACAGCAGGAAGGCGCGTATCCGTCGGGGACGTGCTCAGGGTACTCTCGGTACTCTCTACCGGTTTCTCGATTTCTTTTTTCGTCGCCGGCGCCGGCGCTCCGGCGCAGTTCTCCGCGTGCGCTTGCACCAGCGCCGGATGGAACGGCCTATCGCACAAGGGACAGTCCGTAAACGACGACCTTTCCGTTTCCGATCCGTTTCTTTGTTTCAATCGCTTCGCACTAGGTACGTTGGGTACCGGACCTGTAGCTGACGCGCCGAACATAGACGCGATGGTTCGCGTTTCGCCGCCCATCTCGCTTAATCGTCGTTTGAACCAGTCCTCGGTCACTCAGTCTCTCCTCGACCAAGAAAAGTACCGCGTCAACGTGGATTCGCCGATGTCCGGGACGTCCAAACTCAGGGTTAGGTGTTGGTGTTGATCAACGGTGAGGGATGTCCGCACGCCCACGGGCTCGTCCTCCGAAACCGCGTCCTTCCCGTGTTCACGCGACCACGGCGCAGGCGCGGCCAATCCCGCGGGCGACTTGAAGTACGTGGTGAGCAAACGCTGCACTTTCTTCACGACGTACCGCTTCCAGCGCTTGGGCGCGGCGCCGATTTGCCCGCGCGCGCGACGGAACGGCGACGCCAGGGGCTCCGTGATGATATCAGGCGCTTCGAAATCCTCGCGGGCCCGTTTCATGCCCCACTCTCGACTGCGTCAAGGCGCTGATGAGAATGCCGAAATTCAAAATTGGCACGTCCGAGAACGACAGCCAGCTTTTTGAGGCCGTTTGTTGAGATTGTTGGGATTGACGCGGCAGTCCTCCGCGCGTCGCGGCGTCGCACGGTTTTCGGTCCACTGCCATGGCAGAGGATGCGTTGCGCCTGTTCCGCGCGGTTTGCGCGCGGACGCGCGACACCGGGTTCGCGCGCAACTCCAAGCTCTCCGAGTCCGTCGAGCGCCTTTTCGTTGTTGAGAAATTACTCGGAAACATCGCGTCCGTGGCGCTTCGCCCCGTCGACGCTCGGGACCTCCGGGACGCGTCTGAGCACGCGCTGACTCAACTGGACACCTGGCGTGCTGCGAGTGTCACCAAGCGCATGATGGGACACGACAACGACGTCAAGACCGCCCTTGGTGAGCTGTGCGACCGAGTCGAAGCCGCGGTCGGACCAGCAGGGAGTGCCGTGTTGAAAACAGCGCAACCCACGACGTTGGAGGATGTTGCTGAGACGTATCAAACCGACAACGCTCAACAGTATTCGTCTACAGATCCGCAACGAATGCCTCACACGCTACCCCCCCCGATGCGAAAACACCCGCCACCCGGGATGAGCGCGGACCGAAGAAAACCTCCGCAGGCGCAAACCGAAAAAGAGGTTCCCCGCCGCGGCGACGCTGAAGCGCTCGCCGCCGCCGCCGCCGCGGACTCGAACGCGGCGTACACCGCGGCGCTTGTTGCGCAGGGCGCTGGGCACGCGCACATCGCACTGGAGCGTATGTGCGAAGCCGCGGAGCTGGGGCACGCCGCCGCGGCGACGAGGGCGGCGACAGAGCTGCTGACTCCAAACGGGCAGCGTCGTCTCGCCGCGCCTGACGATTTGAAACGCGCCGTGCGGTACCTCGGGGTCGCCGTGGACGCGGGCGACCCCGACGCCATGAACGTTCTCGGGAGCTTGTACATGCGCGGCGGTGTCACGCATGCGTCAGGAGAGACCTTTTCGTTGGATTTCGTCGCCGCCGCGGCGCTTTTCAAACAAGCGGGCGCGCGAGGATGCGCCGCGGCGGATTTCAACCTCGCCGTGTGTCACGAAACGGGCGCCGGCGTGGCGAAAGACTTGGATAAGGCGAAAGCCTTGTTCCGCCGAGCGTTGGCACTTGGTGTGTGCAAGGCGCACGTTTCACTGGGGTACCTGGCGATGCACGACGGAGAGTTGAGTACCGCGGCGAGGCATTTCGAACGCGTCGCAAATGGACGTCTGGTGGAAAACGGCTTGACCAAAGCGGACGTCGCGGACGCCACGTTCGGTCTCGCCGATGTCCACGAGCGAGCCGCGGATCTGGGTGTCGCGCGGTTGCAGCGCGCGCTCGCGAACGGCACACCGGTGGATCAAAACAGGCTTGCGGATTTGCGTTCGGAGAGCTTTTTTTTCGTCACCCCGGGCGACGATGAAAACGAAAACGAAAGCGAGTCGTACGAAAACGATTTGTGTACCGCACACGACGCAACCGACGCGGCCGCGCGACGTGACGCGACTCTTCGCGCGTTGGAGTTGACATCGATCGAAGACGACGTACGCGACGCAGTCACCGGCGACTTGCTTGATAAAGTGGGGGAGGCGAGAGAGCGATGCGAAACGTTGACGCGCGCCGCCGCCGAGGCGGGCGACGGTCGCGCCTCCTTCCGCGTCGGCGTCCGCATGTGGCGCACTACGCACGTTTTGGGTCCGCGGGAGGAGACCATGGCGGTGCGCGAGGAGGCGGCGCGCTGGGTGCTCCGCGGTGCGGATGTGGGGTGCGGGCGCGCGTATAGATGGCTCGGGGATGTCGCCGTGAGCGGCGCGTGTCGCTTGGATTCGAAAAAGGATGCGAAAACGGCGCGCGCGCTTTACGACCTCGCTCAAAAGTTTGGTGACCGTTTCGGCGCGAAACGTTTGGCGTGGTTGGAGGAGAAAACCTGGTGCGGCGCGAAGAAACAAGGCCTGCTTCGTGTATTTCCCACGGCGCCGCCGAAAGCGTGGCGCAGAGTGGTACCGCCGGAATGGCTGGACGAAGCGATCGCTGGAAGAAGCCACTCGTGAGACTCGTGAGATGAATCGTTCAAAAAATTGTGTATTTTCAAAATTATAAACGCTTTTTCTGGGAAGCCACAACACACAACGACTCGCGACGCGGACACGACACCCTCCGCGATGGTTTTCGACGCGACGCTCGGTGCGGAAACTCGCGCGCGCAAGCGAAAGCGCGAGCGCCGCGATGCTGACGCGGGCGAGGCCTTCCCCGGCCTCCCCAACCACGTCGTCGTCGAGCACATCCTCAGACCTGAGCATTTCGACGACCCCGCAGATCTCGCACGGCTCCCAGCGGTGAGTCGCGCGATGCGCGACGCGGTGGCATCGACGGGGCTTGCGTTTGAGGAGATTGATGAAGAACGTGCTGCGGAGCTCGGATGTTTAAGCGCGGTGCTGCGCCTGCAACTGGCAGGCCGCCTGTCGCGTCGAGAACACCTATGTGAGGCAGCGGCGAGGAGCGGAAAGCTCGAGGTGCTAAAGTGGCTGCGAGCGGGCGGCTGCCCGTGGGACACATACACGTGTTGCAGGGCGGCAAGGAGCGGACATCTCGAGGTGCTGCAGTGGGCGCGCGAAAATGTCTGTCCGTGGGACGAGAAGACGTGCTGTTCCGCGGCGTTGGGCGGGAATCTTGATCTACTGCAATGGGCGCGCGAAAACGGCTGTCCATGGGACGAGGATACGTGCTCGGCGGCGGCGGAGGGCGGGCATCTCGAGGTACTGCATTGGGCGCGCGCCAACGACTGCCCTTGGGACGATAAAGGGCTGTTCATCGCCGCTCAAGAGGGCCACGAGGCGGTAGTGCGGGTGCTGATCGAGTTGGGCGCGGACATCAACACGGTGGAGGATAACGGCGTGACGCTGCTGTACGTCACCGCTGAAAACGGCCACGGCCACGAGACTGTGATGCGGGCACTTATCGAGTTGGGTGCGGATGTCAACAAGGCAAGGGATGACGGCAGGACGCCACTGTTCGTTGCCGCTCAGAACGGCCACGAGACGATAGTGCGGGCGCTGATCAATTTGGGCGCGGACATCAACACGGTGGAGGATGACGGCGTGACGCCGCTGTCTATCGCCGCTCATCAGGGCCACGAGACGGTGGTGCGGGCGCTGATCGAGTTGGGCGCGGAAATCAACAGGATGACGGCGTGACGCCGCTGTTTATGGCCGCATGCAATTGCCACGAGGCGGTAGTGCGGGTCCTCATTGTGGCGGGCGCGGACTTCAACAAGGCGATCGATATCGGCGCGACGCCGCTGTACGTCGCCGCTCAGAACGGCCACGAGGCGGTAGTGCGGGTCCTCATTGTGGCGGGCGCGGACATCAACAAGGCAGCGGATAACGGCGTGACGCCGCTGTTCATGGCCGCTACAACCGGCCAAGCGGCGATTGTTCAGCTTCTCAGGGATGCCGGCGCGGCGTGACGACGGAAACGCCGGCGTGTGTCGCTCGTACTAACGCGTGAAATACAAATAATCAACGTCTAGCCAGTGCTACCGTTTCTCTTTCTTCTCTTTCTTCTCTTTCTTCTCCTTCTTTTCCTTCTTCTCCTTCCGGTCCTTGCCCTCGTCCGGCGACTTTTCCTTCTTCGCTTTCTTGGCGGCTCGCTCCGTTTCGTCCTTGTCGCTTTTCGCCTTGGCGTCCCGGGGGGATATCCCCCCCCCCATCAAAACTCCGTCGTCGCCAAACGTTTTCTTCAACCCCGTGTGCTCCGTTTTGATCACGCCCTTCCCCCCTAGGCCCCGCTTCCCCCCGCGCTCCACCTTCCCTTGGTGCGCGCTGTGGAACAGCGCTTCTTGGTCATCCTCGGTGAAGCCTGATTGTAAAAAAAGAAATGTCAGTCTCGTATGGGCAATCAGTCGGAGGAATGTGGTGAGTGGAAATACTTACCTCGCTTGTTGTTTTTCGGTACGTCCGCCGACCGCTCGCGCTTTGACCCGACCAGACCTCCCCACTGGAACTTAGCGTTGACCCACCACCCTAAACTCGTGGTGCTTCGCGAAGGCAAGCCCTCGTACGCCTCACCGGTCAGCGTAGGCTCTTCCAACTCGGGGGTGGAGGGCGCGGAAGACTCGTCGGTTCGGTTGGTTTTCGTTTTTTTTTCGTTCGCCGCCGCCGCCGCCGCCTCCTCCCCCCCCTTGTTACACTCCCCCACCTGGATCCCGTACTTCTCCAGCTGCGCCTGCTCCATCGCCGCGATTCGCGCGAGTTTGCCTTTCGCCCGTCCCCAGTTCCCCCACCCGTCCTTCGCGAGCTCCTTCGCGAGGTCCAAGTCGCTTTTCTTGCCCGAGTACAAAATGCCGTCTCTGCCTTTCGCCGAGCCGACCGCCACGAGTTTGTTTCCGTTCGCATCCACCGCGCAGGACGCCAGATTCCTGGCCATCTCGTCATCCTCCGAATCGCTGTCCGAATCCGCGCTTGCGGAACCGTCCGAATCGAGGTCACAAGCCGCCGCCGCCGCGGCGAACTTATCCCCCGCGCCGGTTTTCTCAAAGTGCCCTTCCCACCACTTTTCTTCCCATTTATAACGCAACGCCTCGTCCGCCCCCAAACCCTGCTGAAGCTCGCGTTTCTTCACCTTCAGCGCCTCGGCCATGCCCTGCCCGTCCTTACCAAGACCCTCGCCCTCGCTCCAGCCCATCTTCGCCATCAAAGACTTGCCGTACCCGCTGTACGCCTTGTCCTTGGGCGCGGTGTCGAAGTTGGGCATCTTCATCTTCGCGAATGGATGCGGCGGCCACACCAGACGGTGTGCGTCACGGGGTGGCGCGTCTACGGTCACGCGAAGCCTCGCGCGTCTGCGAAGCACTTGCGGATGCGCAAAACAAGACAGAAAAGGTTAACGTCACGAGTGCGTGTCTCGCCCTGCGCCCCGGAGATGTGCGGTGCGGCCGGCCGCCGCCGCGGAAGGAAGCGGCGGCGAGAATTTAGGCGAAAACCGGAAAACGTGTCAAAAAGTGCAGCCTGCACCTCAAAAAGCGCGTTGTTTCCGTGCGTCGTCCATTCTTCCGACACCCCTTCGCCACGATGTCCTCCGCCGTTTCCGCCACCCTGGGCGCCGTGGCGCGCCGGTCCCCTACTCTCCGAAGAGCGCGCACGCTGACCACCGTCCGCGCCGCCGCCGGCAAGGAGGTCATCGCCACGGACAAATCCCCCGCCGCGCTCGGGCCGTATTCCCAGGCGATCAAGGCCGGCCCCTTGTTGTTTGTGTCCGGGCAGATCGGTTTGGTTCCGGCAACGATGACGTTCGCGGGTGATACGATCGAAACTCAGACGGAGCAGGTGATGGTGAACATGGGCGAGATTTTAAAAGCGGCGGGGGCTGACTTCAGCGACGTGGTGAAAACAACCATCCTTCTCGCGGACATGGACGATTTCAAAACCGTCAATGCGATCTATGGCACGCGGTTTCCGGAAAACCCCCCCGCGCGCGCGACGTTCGCGGTGAAGACGCTACCCCTGAACGCGCTGGTGGAAATCGACTGCACCGCGTACCTGCCGTGAAACGGCAGATTTGTGGACGAGTGGTAGTTGGTAAATTGGGCGATGGCGAACGGCTGCCCTGAATAGACGGTAGATACGTGTACGTTGTTTATTGTACCTTTCGGTTCCAGATACACGAATTGATATACTCGTACGCAACACTAATTGCGCAAGGGCCGCAATACTGCCCTTGCTGATTGATAGCTAGAGCAACACATTCACCGAGCCTTCTCGCCGCGCGTCCGTCGCGCGATACCTTACCCCGCTTCGCGCCGCGCCGCCAAACTCTACGGTACACCAGTTTTGGGCGTACCGCGTAAAAAATAATAAGTACGGATCTACGTGACGAACAAACTCGCGGCGCGGCGTCTTCCGGACGCCCGCGCTTTGCCTCAGAAAAGGCCAGGAGGAACGTGTTTTTCCCCTTCTCGTTCTTCGGGCACGTCTTCCTCGTCAGTCCGAGACGTCTGAGACGTCCGAGACGTCCGAAACTTCCGAGACGTCCGAGACTTCCGAGCCTTCCGAGACGTCCGAGACGTCCGAGACTTCCGAGCCTTCCGAGCCGTCCGAGCCGTCCTCGTCCGAGTCCGAGACGTCGGAGACTTCCGAGACATCGGAGACGGAGACGTCCGTGGACGCGTCGTCGTCTTCGTCGGGAATCGAAACTGCGACATCGCCTGCGGTTTCCACGCGCCCCCCCGCCACGACGTGTGGCGGGATTGACACCGCGCGCGGCATTGACGTCGCGCGCGGAAACATCGAAAGCGCGCGCGGCGCGGCGGTTTCGACGTCCACGGGCATCGCGTCGTTTTCGCGTTCCGGGCGGTACCACCGTCCCCAGCCTTTTCCTTTTCGAGTCGGCGCCCCGACGCGCGCATCGTCAAACTCGCGCTCCGCATTTCCATTCTTGACCACGAGCGCTATTAATAAAATGGCCACCAGATGCGCCACCCACACGAACGCCGCCACCGCGAACCCCGCTCGTTCAATGGTCCACACCTCCAGAGCACCAACCGCGACGATCGCGTGCGTTTGTACCAGCAGTGGCAGCATCATGGCGAAGGTTATGGAGTTTAGCGCCGCGCCGACTTTAGAGTCGTCCATGTCGGGGAACACGCGCGCGTAGTACGTCAAGCACAACAAGTCCACGAGCAATATGAGCCCCAGCAGGTAGAGCGAAGAACGGCCTATGGTTGGTAAACTGCCGTGACACTTGTTCCTCCTGCAACTCGCGCTGCACCTACTGACCAGCGTACCGAACGATGAGACCAACACGAAGCCCGCTGGGAAAGTCGCCGCGCGAATCGCGATTTCGGCGTAGCCGGCGTGTTGCATGCGCTTTTTGACGCCTTCGCATCTGCGCGCCACGGCGGCGACCGCGGCTTCGGAGGGCCACATCCCGTAATACCGCAGCTGAACCGCAGATTGGTACGAATCCTCGTCGGTGTCTTCGACAGCGCGTCCGCTGCCGCCGATGTCTTCGTCCGCGTCTTCGTCCACCGGCCGGCCATCGCGGTAAAACGTTTCTATTCGTTCGCAACTCAACGCGTCAATCGGCGTGGAGGTCCGAAACGCGCTCCCCGGAATCTCGGTCTGCCCTTCGGACCTCGTACCTCGGCGTGCCAAGGTTTCCACCGTCCCGGTGTACGCGCCGAAGGTTTCAAGCACGGTGAACAACTCAACCGCGTTTCCGTTGAAAAAAACCTCCGCCACGCGGTACTTGTTTGGCGACGCGTTCCACTGCGCCAACGCGCCCGGGTCCAAGCGCAAAGCCTCGGCGACCGCGGCGTCCGGGGTTAAACGCACGCTGTGCGTGTATGGAGAACAGTCAGGAAGAAAAGAAAATGGAGGTGGTTAAGTCGACAACAGTTTCGGGGTGGAGGAGCGCGGTTCGAAGTCGGGAGGGGGGGGGCTAGTGGTGGACGACGAACAGTCGTCCGAACAGTCGTCTGCATGATTAAAAAAAAACGCACCTCACGAACACGCGGAAAAACGGCGTCACCACGCCGAAGTTGACCAGAAACGACACGACCACAAACACGAAGGCGACGACTAAAAACCACGGCGGACACCGGCAGCAGTCGTGCGCGGGGTAACAGCAGTCGTGAAAAACGCCGCGGCAGCACGTGTCGCTTGTCTCGCAACACCGGTCGCTCCACGGGCCTTCGTCAGGGCCACCCAGGCCGGGGATGTGGTGGTACACGGGGAAGACAGGCGAGGAGGGGCTGCTGGAAAGCGCGGGTGATGAGGAAATTTTGACTGAAACGCCGCCGGGGGTGGTGTCGCTCGGCCCTGACCCGGGAGACGGCGCATCCCCGTCCAAACCCTTGGACGACTTCTTCGGGGATGACCCGATTCCTATGGAGAAAAGACCCATGGAATCGGGGGGCGCGCGCCCCTCGTCGGGGGCACCGCGCGCGTGCCTCGGTGTGGTCGTTGTTCCTCATCCAATAGCTATGACTCATTGTTAATTGTGTTTTAGACGACAGTTGACGACAAAAACGTTACTTTGGAAGGAGGTGAACCTTCGACTAAACATTCGATTCCCTGGTTAGATTGTGTGGGTCAATCCAGGTTCAACTTTGATACGTCTGCAAAGGTCGGTGGGTCAGTGAAAGCCTATCGATGGCGAGGTTTGATCGACTAAAAATGATCGTTTTGGGACGTGCGATTCCTTAAATTTGCCGCAAAAACAAAAACTGCTTGGCGACCCCGGAAATCGATGCCAATGGCACTCACAACGCGCGCTATTCTCACGAAGGCGAACGCGTAACTGCTCCGTTTGACCCGAGAAAGTCACCGGAACTCAGTCAAGATGCGCCCTCCTGCAGGACGCGGCGGAGGTGCGTCTCTTACCGCGGCCTGTATTCACGATTCCGACCCACCGTGGGACCGGCAAAAAACCTGATTCCGCTCGCGGACGACACGCACTGACGGCGCACATTTCTCCCACCAACACAGGTCCCGGAGGACGCTCCCCCGGAGGCCGCGGAGGCTTCTCCCCCGGCGGCAGAGGCGGTGGTCGCGGTACGTACTCACCCAACACGATCAATCCGGGTCTTGCGACAAGAATGGCGACGCGCGACGGTCCCGCCGTCGCAATTGCCGAAACGTCGGGGCCGGCGCGTTTCGGCGGCGGCGTAGGCGGCGGGGCGGTTTTTCCTTCCACGATTGATGCGATTCTTCTCGTCGGACGCGCGCGCGCTTACCTTGTCAGTTTCCGAACTCCACCCTGACCGAACTCTTTCTTTTCTCCATGGCAGACGGCGGCCGAGGCGGCGGCAGGGGCGGGCGCGACGGCGGCCGAGGCGGCGGCCGCGGCGGTCGCGATGGCGGCCGCGGCGGCGGCCGGGGCGGCGGCAGAGGCGGGCGCGACGGCGGCCGCGGCGGCCGCGGCGGCATGAAGGGTGGCGCCAAGGTTGTTGTGGAGAAGCACCGCCACGAGGGCATTTTCGTTGCGCGTGGCAAAGAAGACGCGCTTGTGACGAAGAACATGGTGGTGGGGGAGTCCGTTTACGGCGAGAAAAGGATCTCGGTCGACGCGGAGGACGGCACGAAAACCGAGTACCGGGTTTGGAACCCGTTTCGCTCGAAAGTCGCGGCCGGTATTCTGGGCGGGCTGGACAACATCTACATCAAACCAGGCACGAAGCTGCTTTACCTCGGCGCGGCGGCTGGCACGACGGTGTCGCACTGCAGCGACGTCGTGGGCCCCGAAGGCATCGTCTACGCGGTGGAGTTCTCGCACCGGCCCGGCCGCGACCTGGTGAACATGGCGAAGAAACGCACGAACGTGATTCCAATCATCGAAGATGCGAGGCACCCGCAGCGCTACAGGATGCTTGTCGGGATGTGCGACACCATCTTCGCTGATGTGGCGCAGCCTGACCAGGCGCGAATCGTCGCCCTCAACGCGCAACACTTCCTGAAACCAGGAGGCAACTTCATCATCTCAATCAAGGCGAACTGCATCGACAGCACCGTGCCGGCGGAAGCCGTGTTCGCGCGGGAAATCAAGAAGCTGCAGCAGGAACAATTCAAGCCCGCGGAACAACTGACGCTGGAACCGTACGAACGCGACCACGCCATCGTGTGCGGGTCTTACCGGGTGGGAAAGAAAAAGGCCAAGGACTAAAGAGGCGAGTGTCTAAGTGTCGGGTCAGGACGTTCGCGCGTTGAGACCGGAGGGGGAGGACGGCGCGACGACCGCGGGCCTTGTAAATTGAAATTTTCTTGAACCGTCTTCGTTTGCGTCGTCCCAGAAAACTCGTCTCTTTCGCACTCTGGGTTTTTACCGGTAATCCGGACTAATCAGGTAGTGCCTCGCGCGCGGGGACCCGACCCGCTCCCATGGTGCTCCTCGGCGAGAATGCCATCAAGTCCATGGCGCCCGGCCGGTTCTTCCGGGACCACAAAGGCGCGGTGAACTCCCTGGACTTTCACCACACCGAGGACGTGATGGTGACTGTGGGTGCGTGGCAAATCCCGTCCTTTCTTTTTCTGATTGGCCGGGGATCCGACCCCGTGATGAAAACCTCGGGGCTGTGAGTGCCGTGGAACGCGAAGCTTGTCCCTTCGTGGTCCACGCGATCGCGGGGACGACACGTTTTGAGCCTCGAGAGGACACCACAACGATCTAAAACCTCAAACCCCGAACCCAAACCTCTCAACGTGAACACATGCATGACTTGCCGACCGTGATTAACATCTTTTCTCATCCTCAAATGTGATCATCCGCAGGCGACGACGATGCCCTTCACCTGTACCGCACCAACACGGGCGCGCTTTTGAAAACCCTGTACAGCAAGAAGTACGGGTGTTCGTGCGTTACGTTCACGCACGCGAGCCAGGCGGTGGTTTACGCGTCGAAGGTACGGAACTTTCCCACGTACCGCGTTCCGCCTGCTTGAGTACAGCCCCTCTTTGACGTCCACTCATTAAAAGGAAGTGCACCACATACATCACAAACGCGCTGTTTGCGGAATACACGTTACGAACATTACCAGACACTGACACTTTCGTTTTTATCGTATCAGGTAAAGGCCGCCGGACCCGATTTGCAGAAAGACCACGCGCTGCGGTACCACTCGCTTCACGACAACACGTATTTGCGTTACTTCGTTGGGCACACCGGGCAGGTTGTTAACGTGAGTATGAGCGCCAAGACGGACCAGTTTTTAAGCGCGAGCGTTGACAAGACCATCCGGTTGTGGGATCTTCGCACCAACCAGTGCAACGGCGCGGTGCGGTGCGCCACGACGCCGGCGGTTGCGTACGACATGCAGGGTTTGATTTTCGCGGCGGCGACGGCGGACGGCGAAGTGAAGCTTTACGACAGCCGCGGGTACGATAAAGGCCCTTTCAACACCATACAGATCGGGGGGGTGGGTGGTGTTGTTGACCCCACCACGGGGAAACTTCCGAGAGTGACGTGCGCCAAGTTCAGCGACGACGGCAACGACTTGATGTGCGTCGCGGGCGGGAACGTGTACATCCACTCCGCGTTCGCGCCGTTTGCGGAGGTGATGCGCATTAACGTCGGGTCGGAAACCGGGGGGAGTGCGGGTGGGAAACACTTCGGTCAAGAAGGGGGTGGGGTGGACCTAGACGCGTGCTGGACCCCGGACGGGCAGTACGTCCTCTCAGGAGGCGCGGACAGCCGAGTGCACGTGTGGTCGGTACGGAGCGGCCGGAAAGTCACGACGTGGCAGTCGCGGCACGCCGGCATTCCAAGCGTGGTGCGGTGGGCGCCGGGAAGCATGATGGCCGCCAGCGCGTGCACGGAGGGGGGGTGCGCGCTGTGGATACCGCAAATCGATTGATGTTTTGACAGGTTGATGTCGTCTTCTTACATTTACATTTCACGCATACACAAGTCTCCGCTCATTCTATTTGCCTCCAAACATACCGCCAAAGCCGCCTTTCTTTTTCTTTGGCTCCGAGACTTCTTTTTTGGTTTTCAACTCCTTATCTTTTTTGCCCCCGAACAGCCCCCCTAAGGTGAACGGATTGACAATCCCGTCATCGTCCGGGTCCACCCACCCTTCGTCCGCGTACGGCGCTCGCAAGTCGAAGCGCTCGCCGCCGTCGAATTCGGGCATGCCGAAAGAAGCCATCGGCAGGGAAAGAAACCCTTTCTTTCCCTTGAACGCTTCCTTGGATAACTCGTTGGCTTTGTCTTTGTTCTTCTGGTTGATCGCGTCCATCTCTTCCTTGGGTAACGTTTTCTTCATGAACCCCGAAACAGTGGCGCGGCGCTTGTTGACTTCCGTTTCCAGGTTGCCTCCTTTGCGTCGATTTCGTAAAATCTCCTGCTGCGCCTCCCACTGCGTGTCCCGGCCCGCCACGTCTTTGTTGTTGTCGAACCATCCCGCGGTTGTGGCTTTGAGGGAGGACATGCGACGTGGACCCGGGGCGGGCGTTCGGGGGCACGCGGGAACGCGCGACGAGAGCGAGGACAAGGCGACGTGCATGGTGGAGTGACGAGGCGAAGGCCAGAAGATATGGAAAAGATACTTTTGCTCGAGCGAATTTTCGCGCGTTGGCGTTTCCTGCTCGTCTGCACGTCTGGGCACTACAAGTACAAGGGCTACGCTAGAAACGAACGAGACCCGGTTTTTGAGTCGAGTCGTGGGTAGCGGGAGCGTCGAGTATCGTCTCGGTCATCGTCCGCCGCCCGCGGCGCCTCCCGACGCCCCACCCCCCACGCTCGCGCGCATCGCGGACTTGACACAAAGCGACTTCAACACTTGCGCGGTCGCGGTGGGCACCACATCCAGGCGCGTCAGCTCCACCAACACGTCGAACACCTCGGGCCGGAGCTCCACCCCGGCGAGCACGGTGAGACGCGCGAGCTCGGCTTTGACCTCATCGGGCGAAAGCGGAGCCGTCTCGGCCATCAGCGAGCGGAAGTGATGGCATGAGCTTGTGGGGAGGTTCGTTTTGAACGCTTTTTGTTGTTGACCGATATTTCAGATTCAACGGATGGATACCTTTCAAAACGTATTTTTTTCATCGGAGTTTGAAAGTAAATTCTTCGTATTTACCGCGCGTCTTCAATCTGGACTTTTTGATGGCGGCTGCAGATTGAGATTCGCCGATCGTCCGCGATCGCACTCACACTTCGTGGCGCTTAACGCACCACCTCGCACACACCTTCCGACGATGTCCGCCGAACCCCTCGCTGACGAGCCCAGCCGTGGCGAGCCCACCACGGTGTTCCCGTTCCGCGACGCCGCGCTCGCGGCTGGCCTGAAGGACAAGATCGTGGCGAAGGCTTTCAAGGAGGGTGGCAAGAAGGGTGTCGAGATCGAAGGCGCCGCGGACACGTCCGGTTTGACGTGCTTCTGCACGCGCATGATTTCCTCGAACGGCGACATCAGGCTTTTGCAGGCCGCGATGGAGGGCATGAACTCCGTGCCCGACCCCGAAGACCCCGAGGAACGCAAAGGCTGCTCAGGCGCCATCGCCAAGCTCATCATCTCGGAAGACGAACCGGGAAAGAAGATCGCCATGGTGGCGTACGTCCCGGAGGCGCTGAAATCCCAGCTCAACGCGATCGAGTGGATGAAATCGGTGTGCGAAACCGAGCTCGGGGGAGGTGTCGGGGGCGCCCCCGACGACTCCTCAACGGACACCTGGGCCACCAGCACCGCAGTGGAGGACACGTCCAAGGATTTCTTCTACCTCAAGATGAAGGACAACACCCTGAACGCCGCCATCGCGTACCTCCGGGAAAAAGGCTTGTTCCAGGACGACGAAGACGAAGAAGAAGAAGGCGACAACGCCGCCGCGGACTTCGAGTGGTAAACGACACGTCAGCAAACACGTAGCACGGACCGCGATGGATGGAGGAGCGAATATTTGAAACCTTGTGAAAACATCTACCACACGTTTGCTGTTTGTTACGTGAAAAACATACTACTACTTCAAGAGAGAAAAGGAGAAACGATGACACTAGCTAGCTAGAAGGTGATTCTGTGTATTTCGTACGATATTCCGAGCAACACACGCCGGCGTTTCCGTGGTCACGCCGCGCCCGCATCCCTGAGAATCTGAACGATCGCCGCGTGGCCGTTTTCAGCGGCGTCGCGCCGTCATCCCTTGCCTGGTTGACGTCCGCGTCCGCCTCGATAAGCGCCCGCAACAACACCTCGTGACCGAAATGAGCGGCGAGAACAAGCGGCGTCACGCCGTCATCCGACGCCTAGTTGACATCCGTGCCCGCCTCGATTAGCGCTCGCACCACTGCCTCGTGGCCGTTTTCAGCAGCCATGGACAGCGGCGTATCGCCGACATCCATTGCCTTGTTAACTTTCGCGCCCGCCTCGATCAGCGCCCGCATTACCGCCTCGTAGCCCTCTTGAGCGGCCATTAACAGCGGCGTCACGCCGTCATCCATTGCCTTGTTGACATCCGCGCCCATCTCGATCAGCGCCCGCATCACCGCCTCGTGGCCGTGATAAGCGCTGGTGTACAGCGGCGTCGCGCCGATATCCTTCGCCTTTTCGATGTCTGCACCCAACTCGATCAGCGCCCGAAGCACCGTCTCGTGGCCGTTTTTAGCGGCGACGTACAGCCCTTTCTCGTCCCACGGGCAGCCGTTCGCCCGCGCCCAATGCAGTACCTCGAGATGCCCGCCCTCCGCCGCCGCCGAGCACGTATCCTCGTCCCACGGACAGCCGTTTGCGCGCGCCCATTGCAGTAGATCAAGATTCCCGCCCAACGCCGCGGAACAGCACGTCTTCTCGTCCCACGGACAGACATTTTCGCGCGCCCACTGCAGCACCTCGAGATGTCCGCTCCTTGCCGCCCCGCAACACGTGTATGTGTCCCACGGGCAGCCGCCCGCTCGCAGCCACTTTAGCACCTCGAGCTTTCCGCTCCTCGCCGCTGCCTCACATAGGTATTCTCGACGCGACAGGCGGCCTGCCAGTTGCAGGCGCAGCACCGCGCTTAAACTTTCGAACTCCGCAGCACGTTCTTCATCAATCTCCTCAAACGCAAGCCCCGTCGATGCCACCGCGGCGCGCATCGCGCGACTCACCGCTGGGAGCCGTGCGAGAACTGCGGGAAATCGTCGAAATGCTCAGATCTGAGGATGTGCTCGACGACGACGTGGTTGGGGAGGCCGGGGAAGGCTTCGCCCGCGATAGCCGGGTTAGCATCGCGGCGCCCGCGCTTTCTCTTGCGCGCGCGAGTTTCCGCACCGAGTGTCGCGACCGAAGACATCGCGGGTGGGTCGTGCGCGTCGTTGTGCGTCGAGGTTTCTTGGCTTCGAAATCTGTATGATTTTTGGAATTTTTTGACGATTCGTCCACAAGACACAAGTCGGTTCTTACCTTCTAGCGTACGACGTCCCCGCTAACCGATCGCGTGGTCCAGCCGGGTGCGTGTGTCTGGTTTTCTCAATATTAACTCGAAGTCGACTCGATGTAGGGGAAACAAGATTTTAGTAAAGAGTTATTACCCCTACTCAACGCAGCACTCACTCCAGCTTTTTTTCCATCTCCTTGCGGTACGCCAAAAAGCTCACTTGCTTCGTCACCGCTCGGTTCCCGACCACGTACACTTCCTTCGCCACTCGCTGTACGAAGAACTGGTCGTGCGACACTAACACCACGCCGCCTTCAAACGAACTCACCGCGTCCGCCAGCGCCGCGACGGCTTCCAAATCTAAATTGTTGGTGGGCTCGTCCAGGACTAACAAATGCGGCTTTGAGTAGGAAACCGCTGCTAGCGCGACTCGCGAGCGCTGCCCTCCGCTCAGCGCCCCCGCTGGGGTGCCTTGCTGCGCCGCGTTCACGCCCACGCTCGCGAAGTGCGAGCGCAGTTTCTGTTCGTGCTCCAGTGACCCATCCCCGGGATACAAATCAAGTAGGAAAGCAAGAGGCGTTTTGTGAAACGCGAGCTGGTCCGCGTGGTGCTGGTTCACCAGCGCCACTCGCGCGCCCCTGTTTACGTTAGCGATGCCTTTCGTAGGCGCCAGCTGCCCGAGCAACACCTTGACGAGCGTGGTTTTCCCTTGGCCGTTTTCGCCGAGCAAACACACGCGCGATTTGGAATCCAGGCTTAAATCCACGTTTTCGAACAAAACCTCATCAGGCGTCGTGGGGTACGCGAAGGACACGTTTTCGAGCTGCGCGATGAAGTTCCCGCGCAAATCGCCCCCCGCGGAAAGCGCGAGGGGGAGCTCGGCGTCCTCTGGAATAAATAAAAGAAAGTGTCAGTCTTGTATGGGCAAACAGGGAGGCGGGATTTGGGAAATAACAAACGTACCTGCTAAATCCGCCGTCTCCGCCGCTTCCTTCGCCGCCTCCTCGTCAAGCTTCGCCGCCTCGCCCGCTTTCCGTTGCATCATGTTTATCTGGGAACTGCTTCCGCCGTACTTAAACCCGTGCCCCGCGTACCCCTCCAGGAGTTTCTTCTTCTCCTCCCGCAGAGATCGCCGCTTTTCCAAACTCTTCTGCTGCTCCACCCTCTTCGCCACCCACGCGCTGTAGCACATCCTGTGCTGCGTGAGTCGCCGCGCGGCGCCGCTGATGTGCAGCGAGTCCGTGGTGGCGTCGTCCAGGAAGTGACGGTCGTGGGACACCACCACCACGGTTCGCGTTTGCCACGTTTTCGAGGTCGACAGCTCCTTCGCCAGCCAAAGCACCGCCGCGATTGAAAGGTGGTTCGTCGGTTCGTCGAGTAACAGCAAATCGCTGCGAGTGGGAAAGAAAAAGATCAGTCGCGAGTCTCGTGATGGGCGATTTATACAGTGCGCAAACAGTCCTGTACTGTGTTGCACGTATTGCAGTGGTAGTGCTGTCTGACTGCACTCCATACAGGGCATCAAACGTAGGTGTCAGGATTTGGGAAACGCGCAACACGTACGGCTTCGCGAACAAAGCGGCGGCGAGCGCCACGCGCACGCGCCACCCGCCTGAAAGGTCCTTAAGCTTGCGATTAGACAAAGACTCGTTGAAGCCCAGGTTCCGAAGAATCTGCGAAGCCCTCGCGGGGGCGCCGTTGGCGTCCATGGCGATCAAACGCTCGTGCGCGGCGGCTAGTTTTTTGCGTCGCGCCTCGGCGTCAAGCGGGTTTTCTTTTTTTAAACCGCCTTTACCCCCGCCGCCGCCCGTCTCGTCCTCTAAATCCAAATCAGCCCTGTCCTGCGCTTCCATTTTCACCACCTCCTGCAGCAAAATTACCCGCTCGATGTCAGCCGCGAGCACGACATCCGCCGGCAGCGCGTTTTCCTGCGTTTCAGTTAAACTCACCTCCTGCGTTACGTAGTGCACTGACACGCTCGGGTCGAGGCCGCCCACGCGGCGCGAGGCTAAAAACTTCAGCAACGTGGACTTTCCTTTGCCGTTTCTTCCGATCAAGCCGTACCTGTGCCCCGGTGTGAGGGTAAGCACCGCGTCGTCCAACAAGTCTGCGCCACCACCAGGATTAGGGAGCTGGAACGGCCCCAACTCGATCGCGGCGAGCCGTGACCCAGTCGCGTCGCCGTCGATGCGCATGCGCGCCGCTAGCTCGGACGCGCGATGCAAATCGGCGTTGAGCTCGGCGGCTTCAATTTGCGCTGTTTCATGGAGCAAAGCCCGCCGTTGCGCCGCCCTCGCCGCTTCCTTCGCAGCAGCCGCGCTTGTCGTGCCGTCGCCGTCGTTGGCGTACACCACCTTCGGCGCCGCGTACGCCGCGCGCGCGGCGGCTTCGTCCGCCACCGTTTTCGCCTCCAAAGCGCTCATCTCGCCGCCGCCGAGCGAGATGGGGGCTTTGCGTGTTACGTCTTTGGGCGTGTCTTTCGCAGTGCCCGCGTCACCCACAAGTCGCTCCCAAAGCGACGTCGCCATGGCGCGAGCCAAGGCCTCGTCGCCGCCGCACGTCTCGTCAAGCATCGGGGCGACGAACTCCACTAAATCATCACACGAAAGAACCGTGCCGACCTCGTCGTCCAGAAGACCGCCCGCCACGTATTCGAGCGTATCGTGGTCCAGACCCGTCAGGATATCAGCACACGCCACCGCGATCTCCGCCTCGCTCGGGGCCATGGTGTGCCCGGTCAACCGACGCGTCGCTCGCGCACCTCTTGAAGTGCGAGACGATCGGGCGAAGGCAGCTTTAAGTTTCGTCCAAGAAAAAGTCGGCGGGTTTTGTCGGCGGTCTTTGTCGTCCGTCTTCACTCCGACGCGCGCGATGGCCGACGACACCGCGGGTCGTGTTTCCGAGGCCGAGGCGTTGTTTAAGATCCACGGTGTGGACCAACGGTCACGGGAGTTGGTGTTCACGCACCCCGCGCTCGGCGGCGACGAGTCTCCCATTCGTTTGCGACAAGATGGGTCTGATTCGCACCAGTTCGTGCCAGGCACCAGCACCGTTATCTGGCCGTGCGCGTACTCCCTCGGGGACTTTCTGTGCGACGCCACGGCTTCGAATTTGAACTCGGACTCCACTAAACGTAGCGACCCACACCACGCCGCGTCTCTTGGCGCGATAACACCGCAAACCGTGGTGGTTGAAATAGGCGCGGGTCTCGGGTTAGCCGGGCTTTGCGCCGCGCGACTCGGCGCGAAACGCGTCGCCATCACGGATGCGACACCGCTCGCCGCGCAAAGAAACCTAGAAACCGCCTTGTTGAAAAACGCAACCGTGGACACGCTGTGGTGGCAGCGCGCTACGTGGCGCAGGGAGCGAGGCATCGCGAAGGCGAATAAAGCTTATGCTACTGGTGACAAAACACACGCCGCCGCGCCGGCGAGTACCGGTGAATCAATCGCAGACCAAGACGACTCCGAACCCGAATCCGACGACGAAGAACCGCCGAACACGCCGGACTCTGCTCAGACCGTTTCTGCGTTGCTAAAAACCCTGCCTGACGGAAACCAACCGCACATGGTAATAGCCTCGGATGTTTGCTACTCACAAGGCCGGCGAGAAATGCAGATGCTCGCGGTAAGTATTTCCCAATCACCACATTCCGCCGACTGATTGCCCATACTGTACGAGACTGACATTTTTTACAATCAGGACACAATCGGCGCGCTGTGCGGCGACGAAACTTTCGTGTACGTCGTGTTCGAGGATAGAGGGGATTGCTGTTGGGGAACTTTGCAGCACTTTTGGCGCGCCACGGAGTCGGCGGGGCTGGCGGGTGACCCGACGCCTTTGGAGGATGTTTTGATAGGGGGCAAGGCGAGACAAGGACCGGGGCGACCCAACGACTCGGAACGGCTGCTGCTGCGCCTGCGCAGGGTACGGGCGACGCCGGAGCGGTGACGCTTGTAACTTAGACCGTGTATTTCATAAACGTTTCGGTTCGGTTGACGTCTAGTTTCCTTTCCGTGATCCCTCGGCGGGGAAGTAGCCGCCTGGCTGACCCGGCGTCCCGAGGGCTGCACGCTGCAGCGCAAAAGTCGTCCAGTTTCGAGTTTCATCGTCAAATTCAAGTTTCGTCCAGTGCTCGTCATTCCCGTAGCGCGCGTCCGACAATGACGCCGCCTATGCTTCTGGACGGCGGGTCTACCGTCCCGGCCCCGTTCGGGCGGTGGGAGAACCTCGACATCGACGCGCTGCCGTACACGGATGTGCTTCCCGAGGGGTGGCGACCTGATGTGGATCAGCTGGTGCAGGAAGAGATGCGGCGCATGAAAAAGCGGCCGATTGATTACCTGGGGGCGATGGGGCCCGCATTTGAGATCGACTGGGGAGGGTGTCCTTTGCTTCAGAAGGAGTTCGAGCGCGTGCAAAAAGGCGGCGCTGGCGGCATGCCTGCCCCGGACACGGCGCGGTACGACCTGAATCCGCCGCCAAAAAGCAAGCGCGGAGACGAAGACGCGTGGTACGCCGCGGTGCGAAACGCGCGCTCTTCGTTGGAACACCAAACACTGCGCGTGCAGAACCTGGAGCTCGCTGCGAAGTTCGCGCCAAACGCCTGGCGCGCGCACAACGCATCCCTGGAAGCAGCAATCACGACGTACGTGTTAGTAGTTACTCTGGTTACCACACCGTTTCCACGGCTTTACCACACTGTTTACCCTACTGCTTCCACTGCCCATCTCGGACGGTACACGCATTACCCATGAAACCTCCCGCTTCGCTGACCTCCCATCCATGAACGTGTCTTCTTTTCAGGTACGAAACTCGGCTCGCCGCGGTGCGAGCGGAGACCGCGCTGATAAACACGGAGCGCAGTTTGCAGCAAGCCGCGGCAGGGCACAAGCTTGATAAATTGGAAACGGAGTGGTACGCCACCACGGCGAAGTGCATCGCGATTGACGGGGTGGTGATGGACTTGGAGGCGCGGGCGGACGCGATCAAGGGAGGCGAAGCGAGCGGTGAATAAATAAAGTTTACCTTCGGTACATACAACGGATCAAATAAACTCCAGGTACTCGCTGTGAAAGCTTGCATCCGTCTGCACCACGCGGTGCGATTGCCAGCACCTGTTGTACTTCCCGAAGCTGCGTTTGACCATGATGAACACCCAGAAGGTTGGTTTGTTCACGTCATCCGCGACCTCCACTTTCACCATCGTCCGGCCGTCGTCCATTTCCGAGACGTCGCAAAATTTAGTCACGCCTTTGTTGCGCACCAGCGGCCCGAAGAACTTCAACGACTTGCCGATGAAGTGGTCGTAGTGGTACATATCGCTAGCTGCGTTGTGGGTCGTGAAATACGAGCAGATGGGAGGGTGTCAGTGACGCATATCGAGATTGTGGATACTGTACGGTCGGAAGACGGTTTTCGTTTCCAGAGACTGTTTTCGGTTCAGAGATTTTTTTTGACCAGCTGGGCCGGGACCGGGCCGGTAACACTCGCGAAAACGTACTCATCCCGAAATACCTCGACCGTTCCATGTTGCCGCTCTCCACACTAAACTCCCACATCACCTGGACGCCGTGGTGTGACCGGGGTTCGTCGTTTTCCCTAAGCGCGTTGATTTGCAACCGCACCGCGTCGGTCACTTCTTGCATTTCGTGCGGAAATATCAACGGCCCGGGGACGTTTTGTGGGTTGCGACATATCCCCAAACACTTGCTTCCGTTTTCTTTAACAGGCGCGTCTCGGCAAAAAGGACACTCCTCCGAGGTGGGTTTGAACCGCTTAATCGGCACCTCCAGGAGCTGGTCCATGGTCAGCACACCAGAGCCTTTCACGAAGCCTTTGTTGCCCATGGAGTTCGTTTCGGGCTTTTCGTTTTTCCTCGATGGGTGTGTGTCATCAGCAGACGCGAACACGACGCATCCCCGCGTTCCCGACGGAAAAGAAAATCGTCGCGTCGAACAGGTGGTGGTTCGAGTGGTTCCTACGCCGCGACCGGACGGGGGGGTCGGCGTCAGTCGGCTCGCACCGAACGCCAACGCGGCCATCGGGGAGCGGATAAACTGTGACATGTGTTCGCGACGAATTTCGGTAGAAATACGAGTATTTTCTCGAAAAGAACAGAACGAAATTTTCGGGACCCGCCGACAGCCGCATCAGAGTGGACCGCGCCACCCCACACCATGGGGGACGCGCCTCCACCTCCGCCGGCTCCGCGGATACGCGTGCAAGTGACTAACGAAGATCGCGGTTTGGTGTGGAGCGCGGAAGGTGCGTTCGACGCGCTTTTGGTCTCGGAGCGCCCGTGCCAAAAGTTCCACCGAATTTTCCTCGCAACCGCCAACTCCATCTCTGACCGATCCCACTCACACCAACCATCGCAGAGTATTTCCGCCTGCGCACACAGCATCGCATCATCGGCGTGATGGTGGGCGGCCTTCCCGGGTACCGACAGCAAGACGCGGTTCACGGCTTACCCCTGCAGCTGTCACCTGAAGAGGTTACCCTTTGCGTGGCGCGAGGCTGGGCGGATTTGTATGCGGTGCGTGATAAAAAAATAACAGTCATGGCGAGTGCGAATGGCACGGGCGCTCGCCCGGGGTCACCGCCCGCGCAAAAAAACCCAAAGCCGCCCGCCCCTTCCAAAGCCTGGGGCGCGAAACCCAAAATTGCGCACAACGCGAAGCGAGTGAAAGGAAACGACGAAACCACGCACGAACCCTGGAGCGGCGTTTTGCGACAGAAACGAGTGCAAATCGTGTTGACGGATGATTGGGAGGAGGAAATAAACGAAGAGGGGAGGCGTGTCGCGACCACGGGAGCGGAGCTCTTTGAGACGAGCACTGGTGGGACGAATCAAAACAGGGTCGGCATGGATGAGACTACTGTCACCATGGATACGACTACTCAAAAAGAAGAAAAAGAAGAGCAAGAAAAAGAAAAGCACGCGTCTTCTATCTGGACCTACCCCCGAACTCCTTCCCAGAGTTTGCGTTTCTGCGCGTTCGCGGCGCTGCACGCACGCGGCGTTACCTTGACCTCGGGGGCGAAGTTCGGCGCGGATTACCTGGCGTACCCGGGCGACCCCGCGGCGTACCACGCGAGCTTCACGGTGAGGGTGATGGACGGGAGCGGTGAGGAGGAGGCGAGTGGTGATGCGTACGGTGCAGCTTCTTCTATTGCAGGTACTGATGCTTCCATTGCAGCAGGTACGGACGGGGGTGTTTCTTCCGACACGGGTGCGTTCCGCGCCGACCGCGAAATCAGCCTCCTGTCGCTCGTCGCGGCGACCCGCATGGCGCACGGCGCGCGGAAACACTGCGTTTTGGCGGGCGGGGTGAAAAATACGGAGGGAACGGATTTGGCGGGAATCGAACCAGGGGCCACCGGTCACCAGGCGAACGCACAGCGAACGCTTCAAAAATGGAACGTCTCCTTCGTCACCGTCACCCCGGACGTCGAGCAAAGCTCGCAGCGACGCGGACGCGCGGGGAACTGATGGATTATTTTGATAAGTAGTAGTGTTGATAGCTTAATACACCGGATACAACCGCTCCGGATACAGTACATTCAAGGGCGAAGCGAATATCCTTGGTACATTCGCTACGTTTTCGGTAAATCGCCCCGCGTATACCCGTCCAACGCCGCAAGCTTCGCCGTGTCTTCGTTCGGTACGGGGTCGTCCCCGGCGCTCGCGGCGAGCGCGTCCATCGCGCGCAGACTCTTTTCCATCGCCTTGACGAGTTTTACGTTGTCGCTGTGCGTTCGTTTCGCAGCCGCTTCGCTTTCTTCACCGGCCATCATCATCGCCTTGGCCGCGGCGATGCGCGCGTCGAGGTCGTTTAGCCCTTTCCCGGGGTCGGACACCGAGGCGGCGGTGGTCACGGAGCCATTTATGCGCTTCGCGTACACCGCGACGCCTCCTCGAACCTCGTTGAGGTACGCTTCGTGGTTTTTCCGTCGGTCCAGACCCAAACGCACGTCGATCGCGTCCAAACAGTCCAGGCACTCCCGCGTGTCCATCGCGAGCGAGCTGACCATGGACTTGGCGCGCGCGCCGTCCGGGGACGGCGAGAACGCCGGGGCAGGCGTGTCACCCGGGGTGTCACTCATGCCGCGACACACGCAATGAGAACGGGCAAGGGTGAAGGATTCGGGATGCTGGTTTTTCATATTTTCAATCGTTTAATAGGGAAAAAATTAATTCGCGTCCGCGCCCTCGGCGTCAATCCACCGCCCTGACGACCACCACCGTTTCGGTTTCTCCCACTGCGTCTTTCCCGACACGCGGTTGACGTAGTACGGCGTTCGAGTTTCGTCTTCGGTGAGGTACTCGTCCCAGTTGCTTCCCCAGGTGCCGTCTCCTGAGACGGGCTCTTTGTACGAGTCCGTTAAGCCCGCGGCGGCTGCTTTCGCCCTCTTGGCGTTGATTTCCACGTCCATCGCTAGGGGTTCCAACGTAACATCAGCGTAGCTCACGATTCGACTGCGGTCGGGCTTCGGCCCCTTCGGCATCGGCGGGTACGTTTTGTTCTGGTCCAAGGGAACCACCGCGTCCACGCCTTTCGCGGCTTTGATGCGTTGCGCCGCCATGGATTCACTCGGCACAATGGGCTCACCGGTTTCCCCAGCGATGGACTCCCCGGTCTCACCATGCGTAGGCGGTGCCTTTCCCCAGTTCTCCTCGTACGCCGCGGCGACGCTCGGGTCCAAGGTCAGGCCCGATTTCAGGGACTCACCCCCCTTCCCGGTGCTGACCCACTTGCCCTGCGGCGGCCTCACGCGGCCGCAGGTCGTGTACACGGAACGCCAGCCGTTGTACCCGCCCTTGACGCAAATGACCTCGGTGAACCCGGCTTGGAAAAGCGCGTCCGCCGCGGCCTGGTTGCGCTCGCCGTCGAAATCAGCCACGAGCAGCTTGGCCAAAGGACGCAGCCCCACCAGCTCCACCCGTTTGATCAGCTTCGTCACATCCTCACCATCGCCCCAAGGCGCGTTCGTGGTGCACTGCGCGGGTTTGGTGAGGTGTTCCCGTTCGTACGCCTTGAACGGCCGGATGTCGAGCATCCGGTACCCCTCACGGTCCAGAAGCTCCTTGCACTCCTCCACGGTTTTGCACGGGGCGCCGGAAGCGGTGATGACGGAAAAAGCCCGCCCGGAAGCGCGTCGGCGGCTACCCCGGGACGAAACCCCGGCACGAAGGGGGCGCGCGTTGGATGACCTGCATTGCGTGAACGCCGCGGTGCACGGAACGCACGACGCGACAGACATCGCACCTAACGTGGGGAACGACTTCGAAGGCAAAGGCGTGGTGGCGGCTGGTGCGTCTCGTGATGGCGGGGCGGGGAGCGAGTAGTGGATAACACGGCGATTCCTGGAGCGCAGTGAAAAATAAAGTGTGCAAAACCAATAAATAAAAACAACTGCAGATTCTCCCTCCCCCACTCCTTCGAAGGGGCGTCCACATGGGGCGCCCCCTTCCTCGGATCCCCGGGCCCGCGGGCGCGCTTCAAGAAGCGCTTCGCCGAGGTCCTGATGCGGCGCGCATCGAGGGCGGAGGGGGTTTCGGCCCTGACGGCGAGGACTTAGCCGCTTGGCAAGATCCGACCGGACACGACGTGGGCACCCCGTCGAACTCGTACGATTCGCCATGGTTCACCATGGGGGCGTGGGGTCGTTTGCTTGAGACGCTTGACCTTTCATCCTTCGACCCTGACTCCCCGCTGCTGCGGACCAACATCGGGTGGATTTTGAACGGGGGCTGGAGGGGGCAACGCGTGCACCGGCTCGCGGCGGTGGTGGTGGAACTGTTCACGACCCCGTTTGGCGACCTGAAGGTGCGTATTTGTGTATTTCCCATTGAACACGTTCCGCCTCCCTGATTGCCCATACGATACCCCGACTGTTTACTCACTGTATGGAGTACAGGGCCTACCCTTTCCAATCCCTCAAACACATGGCCTTACAAGACTGACACTTTTTTTTTATCGTACCAGTGCGTTTTGATGGACCCGACGGGCGCGATTCGGTGTACGGTTTCGAAAGACGTCGTGGCCCTGTATCCAAAAGCCTTCAGAAAAGGCGCCGCGCTGTTGCTGAAAGAAGTCCCGGTGTTAACCGTGGCGGAGTACACGGAACACTACCTTTGCGTTACGCAACACGAGCTGATTCAGGCGTTCGCGCCTGATGAAACGGAAGTTACCGAAAGTGCCGAGGAGATCATGGAGCAGGAGGAAAGGATGGAGGGCGGCGGTATCTGTCCCAATATTAATCCGTCCCGTACCCAACCGAAAAGGATCGGAAATGTTCCCTCAACACACACAAACGAAACCGAACACGAGTGGTTCCCCGAGCCCAGGGGTTCCGGTCGACCTCCCGAAACGCTGGCCAGGGAGATGCACGACGCGATGCAGCGGGTGGAGGCGGCGGCGAAGGAGCTGGACGAAGTTCGCGCCGGGGAAATGGTTTCTCGACGCGGAAACGACGAGCGCGACAAAAATCAACAAGAAAACTTTGAACCCGCGCCTTTGGAACGCGCGCCTGACCCTGACCCGACCGAACCCCAGGACACAACAGGGGAGGTCAGCGCGTTCGCCCGGGCCGCGGCGAACTTACTACGACGGGATGATTAGCTTAGAAGAGATAACGGGTTTTAGAGAATAGACAACGATACGAGAACAGGCAGATATATGTTTCGCCTGGGTATTGCCAACTCTCATCGCGCGTTCCTTCTTCCCGGCGACAAAAATCGGTCCCCCCACATTCGTTTGCGTAACCGGAACCACGCCCCCGCCAGAAACAGAAACCGCCGCGCCACGTCCCCCAGCTCGTGTTCCACCATGCCGGCCCACTCGTTTAGCTTTTCAGGGGAAGCGCCGCGTGGAATCTCCGCGTCTTCGTCTTCTTGCGATGACCCCAAAGCCGCGTCGCTTTCGTTTTCGTAGTACCTCTCCGACGATGTCTTTCCACTCCTCTTCTGTCTGCTCGCGAATAAAACGCTCGCTAATAGTTTTCTCAACGTCGAGAGGAACAACGCTACGCCGAACCCGAACAGCGCGAACGGTGACATACTCGCAACCGCGTCGCCCACTACACTCGCCGGTCCAACACCCACCACGCCCACCAGCGCTCTTTCCACCGCGCCCGCGATTTCCATGGAAGGCGCCAAAGCGTCCATGGTGGTTTGTGCACTTTCAACAGACTGTTTCCCAGAAGAAGAAGCCGCCGTAGAAGGCGCGCCTTGTTTGAACGCTGCGTCCGCGAACGCGCGCAGCGTGGGCAACGTCCTGATTGTAAAAAAAGAAATGTCAGTCTCGTATGTGCAATCAGTCAGTGGAATGTGGTGATTGGGAAATACGTACCGGTCCGTGCCCACGAACTTGTACACCCCGCCTTTCGTAAAAAAGAAATTGTCAGTCTTGTATGCGCAAACAGTCATGGGATTTGGGAAAGGCCCAATACTTACCTTTCGTGGGCATGGCGATTACCGTGGGGAACGCGTTCGCGGCGAGGTAAGTGTCCGCCCAGGCCTTGTCTGTTTGCGAGGTCGTGGTGAAGACGCAGACGCGGGTATCGGGACCGGTGGTCTCCGCGAGTTGGCGCCACGTCGGCCGCAACTTAGCGCACCACTCGCACTCGGGCGTCTCCACCAACAGCATCACGTCCACGTCCCTTAATCCTTGGAGGTGCTCCAAGCCAGGAGGTACCGGGCCGTGCGCCCCTGGCATCATCTGCTCCACGTCAGCCCTGGTCAACGCGGTGACCTCCCGCGGTCGCATCAATCGGTACGGCGCGCGCCAGGTCGCGTTAGCGTCGTTCGTAAAAGTCTGCGACGACTTATCAGCGCCCAGCGACTTTGCGCCGTTTGCTTCCTTTTCCTTCTTCGCGGCGGCCTGCTTCTGATTGCCCTTGTTCTTGTTGCCGTCCCCGCGTTGCGCGGCGGCGAGTGTGCTCGCGGCCTGCTCGGCGGCGACGATTGCCTTGGCGTGAATCAGCTCGATTTTGCCCCGGTTCGCGTCGGTAACGGGCACCCTGATCTCCTGGCTTTCGTAAATCACATCGCCGGTGGCGTGCCGTAACCCGTTCGCCTGTCTAAGCGCGTCGACCGAAACGCCGTAGTCCATGCCGATGAAGTTCAAGTTCTCACCCGGTTTCGTGATGTGCGTCCAGAATTCGGGGGTGGAGACGTAGCCCGTCACAGGGGCGACGCGCGTGGTCACGTCGCGACCGGCGAAGGCGAGAAACCGCCCGCGATGTTTTCGTGCACCAAACACGACGCGACACGCGACGCGATCTGGAGTTGGCGCCACGGCGGGGACGGCGTCGGTGCGAATGCCGCGCCGAGACGCGAGACGCGGCACCGAAGCCAGTGCATTGGCGCCCGCGATGAGGGCGGGCATGTCGATCGCGCGCTCCAAGTGCGGACGCGAGCGCTCGTCGGAAGTGTGCCTACCGCGTTCCCGCTCTTTTCTTTTACTGTTGAAGCTGAAGGATAACAACGCGGTTTTTCAATAAAATTTCGTTCGCCTGGGCAACGCCAGGTGGTCGTCAACCGACTCCGCCACAGCTGAGCGCCCAGGCGCGCTCGTCGTGACGTCCAGGCACGCGTCGTGTGGGTGTGTTTCGTTAGGTGGACCATGCGGTGGCTCGGTAAAAACAACGCAGTCGTGGCGTTGCTGGGGTTTTTTTTGCGCGTAGGCACCTTGGATTTCGTCGAAGCGGTGAATTTCGACAAACTTGCGTCAGCGCAACCGGGGAAAGACACGTGGGGTGCTTCAGATCGCGTTGTGTGGACCACGGTCATCGGCGTGGTGGTCGTGTGGGTGATGTACCTGCGCGGTATGTTTCGGTGGTACGTCTGAGGGCGGGGTGCGCCTTGGACGGGGAGGGACGGGTGAGAAATCCAGCAATCCGCAAATGTTTTTTTTTGCATCAACGTGCCACGTGGGCAATGAAAGCAAACAACCCCCCTCCTGTCGACACATCCCGCGACGCACCCCACGAGAATGGCGACTGCGACGGCGTGTTCCGTGATTGCGACGCGCGCGTTCGCGCACCGCACCGTGCACAACCCCGGTGGTTTCGCCGCTGGACGTGTACCACGCCGCGCGCTTTCCCCGAGCGCGTCTCGTCTCGCGAAAACGACACGTGTTTCGTCGTCGCGACGCACCATCGCGACGCACGCCACGAGCGACCGCGACAGCAACGACGGTTTCCTCCCCAACTCGTTCGGCACCGTGGGCAGTGCGATTGAGCTCCGGTCGCGGTTGCAGGAGTTGGATTTGGAGCGCCGCGAGAAACGCGGTGGGCGGGACGGGGACGGGTGGGAACCGATTGGGGAGGCGTGGGTGAAGCTTCCGCGACAAAGAGCGTGGGGCGCCGTGCACTTCGTGGGCGGCGCCGTGTTGGGTTCGTATCCGCACATCGCGTACGACGCATTTTTGACGAGGTTGTGTGACGACGCGGGCGTGGTGGTTGTTGCTACGCCGTACGAACTCGGCACGGACCACGGCGCGATTTCCAAGGAGTGTTCGGTGAAATACAACGCCGCGTGGTCAGCGGTGTGCGCGCGCGAAGGATATACCTTTGGTCAAATGCCCGTGTTCGCCGCGGGGCACAGCCTGGGGTGTAAGCTGCAGCTCATCGCGGCGTGCAGCAGTGGTTCTGACGACACGGAGAACACAACTGATATTCAAAGCGCAAACCAGAAAAGAGCCGGGCACCTTTTCATCGCCTTCAACAACGCGACGGCGGCGGATTCGGTGCGCTTGCTTGAAAAGTTCGCCCGGGCGGTTTTGAAGAAACGCGCAGAGACCGCTTCTGGGGGCGACAAAACCATGAACGACACGTTCGAGGGGTTCACCCGGAACCTGCCCAACTTGGCCGCGCTTGCGGAGAAAGCCGCGAGCGCGGCTGGTCTTGATTTCACGCCCTCGCCGGCTGCGACGATGGCGAACGCCCAGAAACAGTTCGACTCGCCAAAAGTCCGCCTGGTCAAATTCGACAAGGACGACTTGGACCAAAACGACGCCCTCGAGGTTGCGCTGCGGGCGAGGTATAAAACCGTGGTGCAAGGGGACGCGCCGATTTCGTCCATAACGCTGGAAGGCACGCACCTATCCCCGGTTTTCTTCCAGTTTGACGGCGCCGGTTTGTCCCCGGGGTTCGCGAAACTGGGGGGGGTCAAGGTTGGGGACGAGGACCAAGTCGCCGCGCTCGCCGAGGACGGGGTCAAGTTTCTGATGGGGAGGTAGGCGATTGAAAACATCTTTTGTAAGCTCACAACGCCAGAGGTAATTTGTATGCCGCTCACAACACTCGAGACATGCTTTCAAACACTCGATACACGCTTTCAGTCACCTCCGTGAGATAGTCTTTCAGTCACCGCCGTCCTCGTCGCCGAACCCGAAGTAGCCGCGAATGGTGAACGGCTCTTGCTTGATCTCGGGCTCGAGCTCGATATCGGGCTCGCGCTTGATCTCGGGCGGACTCTCCGGCTCGCGCTTGATCCGCTTTGAACTCGGCGGAGCCGCGCGTGCCGTTTTGCACGCCGTGCATTTGTCCTTCTGCTTGCCGTGAGGGCAGGGGTTGCAGTCCGCGCAGCTGTTTTTCACCTTGCCGTGAGGGCAGGGGGCGCACGCCGCGCACTTGCTTTTCACCTTGCCGTGCGGGCAGGGGTTGCAGTCCGCGCAGAAGCGTTTCAGCCTGCCGTGAGAGCATGGAGTACACACCACGCAGCTGTATTTCTGTTTGCCGTGAGGGCACCCTTTGCACACCATGCAGTGCTGTTTCACCTTGCCGTGGGGGCAGGGGGTGCACTCCACGCAGCCGCTTTTCCGCTTCCCGTGGGGGCAGGGGTTGCACGCCGCGCAGTTGCTTTTCAGCTTCCCGTGCGGACAGGGGGTGCACGCAGCGCAGCTGCGTTTCAGCTTACCGTGCGGACAGGGTTTGCAGTCCGCGCAGTCGCCTTTACGCTTGCCGTGGGGGCAGGGGATGCACGCCGCGCAGTCGCTTTTCCGCCTGCCGTGCGGACAGGGGTTGCACTGCGCGCACAGATATTTCACCTTGCCGTGAGGGCACGGGCTGCACTCCTTGCACAAGTGTTTCTCCTTCCCGTGCGGGCACCGCTTCCTCTTCCGTTCCATGACTCCCGGTCAGTCGTCGCGTGCCGCGTGCCTCGACGAGTGCGGACACGCGAAGAAAGGTGTCGTAGCTTGAAGTGACGTTTCTTCCGTCTTCCGAGGAACTGCCGGTTTCGAGAATTTCTCACTTGCGGATTTGGAGGTGAAAAATCTTTTCCTCTTTTTTTCTAACGGCGGCGGCGGCGGGTGGCGCTCGCTCCTGTCTTCCCACATCGCGCGGCGCCGCTGGTCGTATCCACGCGCGCGAAGAGCGGCACCGACGACCCGTGTGTAACACCCCCTGCGTTTGACGTGAACAAACCTAAACAATTCGCAATGTTCAAGCGCCGGGACTGGCGGTTGTTTAACCGCGACGATGGGCACTCCAGCAGCGACGATAGCGATTCGGATGTGGACAACGACGGAAGGGGCGCGCTTGACAAGCTTGGTGCGGACGGAAGCGGCTCTGGCTCGGAGGGCACGAGCTCGGGTGACACGTCTGGGGACGAATCAAACTCGGACGGCGAGAAGAAAGAACACAAAGGAAACGACAGCGGCGATGACGACAGCGACAGCGACGGGGATGCTTCTGATGAATCGAACGACGAATCTGAAGAAACGCCGACTGCGTTGACACACAAAATTGATGACCCCATGGAAGACCCCGCCCCGAAGAAACAAACCGACCCGTCCAAAGGCATCGCGGTGAAGTGCTCCGTGTGCCCTGGCGTGCTTTGCCTTTCCGAAAAGTCCCTGCAGCAGCACCTGGATTCCAAGAAACACAAAAAGGCGATGTCTACGCAGGGCGTGGGGATCGACGACGAGGACGTGCTCGTGGACGCCGCGGCGGCGGGACGCAAAGCGTTGGCACGTGAGGCCGCGAACCGAGCGGCGAACGGCGACGACAGTGACAGCCTAGAAGCGTACAGCGACGGTGAAGCGGAGACGCACGCGGAGCGGTCGCAACGGCTGCGGGCGCAGAAAGTGCTGGCCCGAGACGCGCCGGTTTTCGACAGCGACGACGAAGACGGCGACGCCGCGAAGGGTGGCAAGATGAAGCCCGGGGGGCGCCAGCGCCAGCGGAAACGCGCGAGGAAGGGGGACAAGAAGGGGGACGAGAAAGGGGGCGAGAAGGCTGACAAAGATGGTGAGAAGAAGGGGGTCGAGAAGGCTGACAAAAAGGGTGGCGAGAAGGCTGACAAAAAGGGTGCCAAAACCGCTGACGCCAAAGCCTCTGAGCTCACCGCGAAGCCAGAGAAGAAGGGCAAGCCTGGCAAGCGCCAGCGCGAGGCGCAGAAGGCGCTTATGGCGGCGGAGGCGGCGAAGACCGCCAGCACTTGGGTTCCGAGAAACACGAAAAAACGAGAAGCAGCGGCGGACGGCGGCGACGCGGCCGACACGGGCGACGACGAGTACCGCGCACCGGGTGACACGCGTCCTAGGAAGAGCAGGGCGAAGCGGGCTGCTGAAGCAGCTGCTGCTACAAGCGCGCTGCCTGTGAAGAGAGGCGCGTACGACTTCTCGGCGGAGGATCTGAACGTCAAAGCGCCGGGCGCGGAGAAAACAAAAGGGGACTTGAAGATGATGCGGAGCGGCGGCGGACGCGGAGGGGGACGAGGTCGGGGGGGGGCGGGGAGGGGACGAGGTAGAGGACGGTACTGATACTTCGTGTTGACGACGACGAGTGTCAAGTTGACAAGGGTGTTGTGATCATTTTTGTCCTTCTCACAACGCCATGATGCGTTTCTTTAATCGATTTGTTCGGACTCGTTTTCTGCTGCTCGAAACGTCTGACGTCTGAAGAGCTCATTTCAAAAGTGTTGACTCACTGAGTCGACACTTAACGCCCGGCACAAGGCGAGGCCCGGACCACGGCGTGCCTTTAGTCGGTTTTAGTGTGTTCGGCGTGGGCTTGGCGTGCGGGTCGCGTCTGGGCGTGAGGAGCGCGAGCGCGCGCGTTGGTGCACGCGGACATCGCGGTGTTACCTCGGATCTCAAAAAAAAGGGTGCCTGCTTTTTTAGCGCGTGCTGCGAGTCCTGCGAGTCCGTACGACCGGCCCCCGATGAAGCAGCTCTTCGAAGTCGTTCTCGGGTCCGGCCCTACGTTGTCCCAGTGGTCCCCTACCGGGCAGTACCTCGCCGTGAGCGGCACCTCGTTGCGTGTCCAGATCTTGGACCGGCACGGCACGGTGCACGATGAGATTTCGTTAGGCGGCAAGGAGTGGGTTTCGCAAACCGCCGTTACTAACTTCGCGTGGGACCCAAAAGGCGAAACCCTCGCGGTGCTTCACCGGTCGCAGATCAATAAGTTCGAGAGCAGCGCGAACACCGCGGACGCGGCGATGGTGTACCGGCCGCGACAAAAAGAATGTGTGCGGCTTGACTTTGGCGGGCAACGACACGAATTCACGCACTGCGTTTGGGACGGCGGCGGTCGGGTGTTAGCGCTCGGTACCGGGAAGGGCAACGTGTTATCCTACGACGCAAAGTCCACGAAGATCACGTCAGTTCTCGGGAAGCACACAAAGGCGATCCGGTGCGGGGCGTGGACAACCGACGGGCGGCTGGTTTTGGGTGGGGATGACAACTGCGTTACGGTTTCCTCCGCGTCGGGGGACACGGAGCTGCAGCTCGAGATTAAGCGTGAAGCGCGCGAACTTCGGTTCGCCCCCGAGCCGGATCGAACCGGGTCTGGCATCGGGATAAACGGGTCACGTGTTACCAATCAAACCCAGCGGGTCAACCAGTTTTCCGTGGACGTGGGGGGCAGCTCTTTACTGGTGTACCGACTCGGGGACGGCGACTCAAAAGTTGGGAAATACGAAACCGAACAAACCCAGGCGGTTTCCGGCCTGCGTCTTTCGGGGAAACACCACCCGCCCGACGAGTTGACGTTTCCGCAAAAGTACGGCAAACTCAACTCGCACGTCTGGTTGGCGCACACGTTGCTGTTGATCGGGTTCGATTCCGGGTACCTACTTTTAATGAGCACGGAAAGCGCGGAAGAGTTGCGAGAGGAGAAGTTCGCGGTGAAGGCGTTCGAGGCGGTCCAGGTAAATCAAAATCTCGTCGGGAAGCCTGGGTTACATTTGAGTTGGTGTTCCGAAACCAACCGTGTCGCGGCGAGCGTGGGCGCTGTGGTGAAGCTGTTCGAGCTGACACGGGATTTGCGCTTGGTGGAGTTAAAGGAACTATCAACGCACTTCGACAAAAACGTCACCGTGTGCGGCGTGCAGTGGTCAATGGCGGGCCGCGTGGTCACCGTGGGCGCGAACGACGGTAAGGACCTTTCCCAATCACCACACACCGCCTCTGCGATTGCCCATACGAAACTGACACGTTACTTCTTTTTTATCGCATCAGGCGTGGCGCGGACGTTTCTCGCGGCGTTGCCCGCGTTGGCGTCCGGGTAAGTATTTCCCAATTACCACATTCCGCCGACTGAATGCCCATACAAGACTGACATTTCTTTTATTTCAATCAGGACGGCCACGCAAGTCGCCTACCTCTCGTCGCTGATGGAACTCTCGGTGCTTGATTTGGGTAGTAATTTGGTAACTGCCGTGCCGTTACAGGCGGAGCCTTTGTTTTTAGCCCTGGGCGAAACCCACGTCGCGTGCGGCATGAACAACCAGGCGTGGTTTTACGACTTATCGGTCGTGAGTGACAAAACACAAGCGCCTCGCCTTGTTAACCAAAGAGAGTACCTGGGTGTCGTGACCGCCGTCGCGATGGGCGCGGTTTACGCGATCGCGCTGAGCGAGGGTACGGCCTTGCGCCTTTCCAAATCCCGCCTCCACGTTTGCCCGTACTCGTACCAGAAGGGACTATTACCTCTGCCGATTGTCCGCCCGTAATTACTCAGGCCACGTTACGAAAGACTGACACTTTGTTTTACCCATCCTAAAGGCCGGGCGTTTATTCACGCCGTCGACCCGAACGACGACCCCGACGAAACCAGGGAGTTTTCGTTGCCTGAGCGGGGCGGGGAACAGCGGCAAGGGTACGTGACTTGCGTCGCGGCGACCCCACAAATCGCGGTCTACGGCACGGCGACCGGGTACGTGCGTTTGGTGTCCGCGCTGGACCGCGTGATGGTCGGCGAGCTGCTTCACCCCGACGGCGGTATCGCGAACGTGTTTCCCAACGCACACGGAACGAGAGTGGTTTGCGTGGATGACGAAAACGTGGTGTTTCTGTACGACGCGCGAGACGAGCGCGTGCTGGATGTTCCGCAGCACGAAAACAATTCGTCCACTTCGCGTGGTGGGGAAACAAACCAAAACCAGGTCGTGTTGTGGGACGCGTTCGACCCGGACGTGTTTTTGGTTGCGAACGGGGTAACGTTTTCGGTTTACTTGTACACACCGATAACTATCGACGGCGCTTCCGTACAGTGTGTGGGAACGCACGACATATCGCAAACCGGAAGTAAACCCGTGAGCCTGATCAACGGCGTGGTGTATTGGCAAGCCCCCTCCGGTTCGATTGACTTTGCGACGTTGGTAACGCACGACCCGGTCAACTCGAAGGACGATTTCTTCGTCAACGGCGCCGGTACGTATGTCACGGCTTTCCCAAATCCGACCGCACTGTTTTACCTCTAACGCTGGTGACTGTTCGGACCGATTACCCCTCCCTGTTGTCCATACATCGCCCAATACACGCCCAACATGGGACTGACCCTTTTCTTTCCCAATCGCAGGCGTCACCGAGCGGTTCCACTGCGCTCTGAAGCTCGGCAAGCTTCAGCCCGCGTGGGAAGTCGCGGTGCGAGCAAGGGAGCCCGAGATGTGGGAACAACTCGCGCACGCCGCGATGAGTAGTTTGGAAATCGAGTTCGCGATCAGGGTGTATCGCGTTGTGGGCGACGCGAGCATGGTGCTGTCCCTGGAACGCCTGCGGAACGTGGAGGACGTACACGAGCTCGCCGCCAACGTGCTGATGCTGTTTGAAAAACCCGAGTGCTACGACATGGCGGAACGGCTGTTCATCAAAAGCAACAAGCCCAACGAGGCGCTTCAAATGAGGGTGGATTTGAAACACTGGGACGCCGCCGCGGCGTTGGCGCGGAAGTACGACGCGAAAAAGCTGGACGAAATCAAGCGCGAACACGCGTCGGCGTGCGAAACGCGCGGGGACGTGGAGATGGCACTTACTCTTTTTGAAGAAAGTCTGACCGCCGCAGACCAGAGTCGGGGGGGAATTAACAACGCAAAAGCGGGCGTAGCGCGGTGTTCCTTCCGGCTCGGTGATTTGGAAACCGGGTTGCGAATTGTTGGCCAGTTGAACGACAAAAATACATACGGCGAGTGCGCTTTTCTGTGTGAGCAGTTCGGCGACGCGAACGCCGCCGCCGCTTTGTTCGAAAAAGCGGGCTTGTTTGAAAACGCGGTTTCCATTTATTTGGACGCCAAACAATACGACCTCGCCAAGCCGCTTCTCGCCCGGATACCCACCGGGTCGGGGTCGAGCTCCTGCCGAGCGCTACGTGTGTCGTACGCCAACGCGATGGAGTTTTCGGGAAACTTCGAAGAAGCCGCGAACGAGTACGAGCTCGCGCGAGTATGGGAACACGCCGTGCGCATTCGCCTTACCCTGCTCAAGCCGTGCGATACCGAGAAAGCGTTCGCGATATGCCGGCAATCGCGCTCGCAAGAAGCCGCATCCGTCGCGGCAGGGTATTGCCGGCAAGTCGGCGATGTCGACCGCGCCGTGGAGTTTTTACTGCTGGCGCGCAAAAGCGACGACGCCTTCGCGCTCGCGGGGGAGAGCGGACCATCGGCGATGGACAAGCTGTGTCGTTTGGTATCAAACGACGCCACCGCCACCGCGCGTGAGTACCGAAAATTAGCCGCGTACTTCGAAACCTCCCTGTCCTGGAGGAAAGCGGGAGACGCACACGCCCAGTGCGGCAACAACGAACACGCGGTGCGGTGTTACTTGAAGGAAACAAGCGACGACTCGGTCGGGGCGGCGATCGCGTTGGTTGGGAGTTTACGGGACGACGGGTTGACGTCGGTTGTCGTTGAGTTTTTGTCGTCGGCGACCGGCGCGTCATTGAGTGTTGGTGACCCTTCCAACAAGAACAACACCTCATCACAACACACCGCTTGGCTGTTCAAGCTGTACGTCGCGCTCGGCGATTACGACGCCGCGTCCACCACAAGCGCGCTGCTGGCGCGGCAGGAGCAGGAGATGGGCAACTACAAAGTCGCGCACGCCGCGCTTTTCGAGTCGTCGCGGGAGTTGCTTCGCGACGGGAAAACGGAAACGCGGCTCGCGAACGGCGTGCAGAAGCAACTCAACTTGTTACACTCGTACGTGTTGGTGAAGTCTTTTGTTCGGCAGCAGGACCACGAAGGGTGCGCGCGACTGCTGCACCGGGTCGCAAAGAACATCACAAAGTTCCCCGCGCACGTCGTTCCCATTTTGACCAGTACCGTGGTGGAGTGTACCAGGGGCGGGATGAAGCGAACCGCGGTTCACTTTGCGCAAAAGCTGATGGCGCCAACCCTGAGGGCGGAAATAGGCGACGCGTACAAACGCAAAGTCGAAACGATCGCGCGTAAGCCCGATCCGAACGCGGAGGACACGACAGAGCCGGTGTCCGCGTGTCCGTTCTGCGACACAACCGGGGGGGCGTACGACCTGACCTGCAACACGTGCCAAGCCGACGTGCCCATGTGCGTGGCGAGTGGCCGGCGCGTGGTGGCGGAGGAATGGGCGCATTGTCCGTCCTGCGCCTTTCCGTGCAACAAAGCCGCGTTTGTGAAAACCGTAGACGCGGAGGGGGGGGAGTGCCCGCTGTGTCGCGCGCGAGTCGACGCAAGTGCCGTGGTCGCGGGAAGCGGGGGGGGGGGACAAGGCGAAGCCCCGGTGGTGCATGAGACGAGATGAAATGTCATTTATTCAAAAAGCGTTCCTCGCAGGCCTTTCGGAACAAATCAGATGTGAGCACTTTCTGCCTGCAACTGCAGCAACCCTGTTGGCGCAAGAGATGCATCTTCCCGCGCGAATCTTCCGCCGCTGGAGGCCATTATTTCGACCTTTCAACGGCCCTTTGAAATTATATGAACACGAAGTTTTCAAACTCGATGAGCGATGTGTCATGCTCATTGACCGGACCAATGTGCGACAAGCGAATCCCATTTCGCTTTTGCTTGTCGAGTCATGGGGCTCTTTTCTGCCGCGTGGAACTGTGACTCGACTTTTCCCGTGTTTTTTCGAACGTCCCCGCTCCCTCTTGTCGGACAACGCGCCGCGCGACGGCACGTGCGCGCGTTTATAGTCACGGGCGCGCCCAGTGTGTCTTCGCGAGTACACGCCGAGTGCGTTTCCTCGTAACTCCGTGTCGTTTCCCTGCTCCAACACGTTCCCGTGTGTCGCGAACCGTCGGAAAGAACGAGCAACAGGTGGAGGGAAACCAACACGCGTCGTTCGGGATCCATCGGGGACGGAAACGCGCGCGTGCGTGTGCGACGACCGAGAGATGGCACCTCAACTGTTTCCGGTGGTTGTGCCTTCCACTGTACCTACGACGGCACCTGGGTTCCCCGCGTTTAGCCCTGTGGTTGTCACCCCAGGCGTGCCACCGATGGCCATCGCGACGACGACGGCCAATAACGCGATGTTTACGCACGCGATTGAAAATGTGGATGTGAAGAAGACACGCGTGGAGACCGTTACTGGCGCGTCCGAAGCCGCGGCAATCGACGGTTTGGCCGCGCTCGCGCCGAGAGCGGTGGTTTTGTCGATGCCGGGCACCGAACAGACGAAATTACCGCTCGCATCAACCGCGTTGCCGTCGAACCCGTTCGCGTTGTTTCCGGCAAATATCCCGGGGACACAGACTTCGGGGACGCTTGCTCAAAATCAAAATGCATCACTTCCCCAAAACGCGACGCAGTGGAACGCGACGTTGCAGTACTACGCGTACTACTCGTACATGCTGGCTAACGGGGGGGGGATGGGCGCGATGGCGGGCGCATACACGCCGTCGTCGGGTGCGCCTGGTGCGCCGCACATGGCTGGCCTTGGCCACAGAACGGTGGCGTCGGGGGGCACCGCCGCGACGGCGCTCCCCGCGCTGGTACCAAAAACAGACCACGTCCCTCACAACGCCTGGAGCCACGGCGCGCCAACGTCGGCGCCGCACCAGTTTCCCGGGATGAACATGCGCCTACCCGGAGCGCTTCCCACGATTGCGATGATGACCCAGACGCATGCGCAGTGCATGGCGCACGTCGCGAAACACGCGCGGGGGATGGCGCCGCCGCCGTTGATTTCCGTGGGGACGGGAGGGACCGCGACGCAAAATCAAAAACAAAAACAGAAACGAAAACGCGACGAAACGCAAACCCCGAGTGCGAATCTGGGAGACGACGGAAACGGAGGAGGATTCGGTGTCACGAATGGAAACGGAGTCGCTGTGACACACAAACAACGGAAGCGACGCGGCAGCGGTGACGACCAAAACGCACATGGCACGAAAACCTGCGTCAACTGCGGGTCGTCGAAAACGCCGTTCTGGAGGAAAGAACGCGGCGCGGGGGGCGGAGCGCTTTGCAACGCGTGCGGGTTGTACGTCGCGAAAAACGAGACGCCGCGGCCGGCGATGTTGTGGCGACGCGCGGAAGTTGGATTCGGGAAATCGACCGGTGCCGGTATCCATGGCGGGTGCTACTCGTCCGGATCCGACGAAGGCTCCCCGACACAAATTGACACGCCTCCGCCGCCAAGCGTGGAGCCTGTGTTCGTGTATCGGGGGGGGGGGACGCCGCCGGAGACGGAGACGGAGTGATGGAAACGGTGGCGTTGGTCTGCATGTTACGAAACGTCTGTATTATCCCGTGTGAAAAGAGTCGCGTAAGCTAGACCATATGTCTCTGTGTTTGTTTATCACACACGTTGTTTAATTAATTGCGGGTCGGCCGAGTTACGTGTCTTTGTACCGACTTTTTTCGCCTCGCCAAATCGACCCCGCTCACGTGGTCCATCGCACGCGCAAATACGCGGACACGAGCTCGGCGACGCCATCAGTCGGTACTATCAGCTTTTTCAATTGGGCTTCCCACGCCGGCATGCGCGCGGCGTCTTGCTTCCTGAGGAACACGGGATGAAGGTCTTCATGTTTCATTATATATCCCGCCCCAAGCGCTGCGCTCGCGTAGAACTCGTACGTGCGCATCTGGGACTTGAAATACGTGACGCACGTGCCAGCTCGCGGCGACGAGGATGACTCCGCGCGTTTCACCAACTTTCCGAATAACTCAACGAGGGTGTTGAAATAAGCCTGCATACGCGACAAAGCGGCAATCTCAATCTCAAGTTCGTGCGCGTTCACGACCGCGTCGTCGTCCTCGTCGTCCCCTGAGCCATACATCAACGCCGCGCACGCGTCATCGTCGTCGTCGTCGTCTTCGAAATCGTTCCCCAGGAAGTCCTCTTTTGTTTCGTCAACCGCGGTTTTCTCCGTCTCTGTCTCGGTTTCTTTGCCTTTTCGCGCGCGCGCTCGGAACAAGTCCAACACCTTGGCGAACGGCGCGTACGTATACGCCGGTTTCGTGGCGATGCGTAGCGGAATCGCGTCTTCTTGGCGGTTGGAAAGGTCCCACGGGTCTCGAAAATAAACCACGTCGTTGGATGACCCGTCCGGCTCGGAGTTGTCCTCCACGCAAAACCCGTACTTCGTCAACAGCTCTTCGTTGGACCGGGCACCGTAGGCGATACGTACGGGTTCGTGTTTTTTAAACACCTTCAACGCGGTGACAACAATGAATTCAGTTCCAGCAGCATCGTCCCGCGTGACTTCCCAGGAAGACTCCCTCGGCTTTCGGAAATGGTTCGCGCAATCCAGCAACGGCACCATCGCGCCGCCGGCGGCTTCGCGTTCCAGCGCTTGCTTACGTTTGTCGCCTTCGCACGCCCGTTCCACGGGGTAAGGCACTTTCGTGTCCCCGCCTTCCAGGTGGAACGACCGGCTGTGCACCGCGGCGAGAAATCGTTTGAATCGGTGAATCGCCACCGTGTCGGGCAAAGGCAAACGTTGCGCGCGCCGACGCGCGCGAGCCAACGGCGCGCGCACCACCAACTCAAAAGCGCTTTCGATTTCCTCAGCCAGGGTTTTGGAGTGTTTGAAGGCGTGTGATTTGTAACCCGATTCTCGATCTTCTCCAGTTTCTCCATAGTAATTAATGAGGCCGCACCCCGTCGTCAGAAGCGCCATGCGCTCTGAATGGCTCCAAAACGCGGGGGCGTCGTCGAGGGATTCGGCTTCCAGAATCGCGTGATACGGCGACCACGGCGAATTCGCATCGTCCGAGTCGAAATCGTCGGCGAGAAACGCGGCGAGCACGATATCGCCCAGAGGAAGTTGTGACGAAGACGGATCGTAAGGAACAGGAAGTGGTGGACTGTAAGGAAGAGGAGACGGATTGTAAGGAATGGGTTGTTCTTTGTTCCTTTGTTCCGGCGCCGCACGCGTCGTTTCCCTCGTCGCGTTTTCCTGCGCCGCCGCTTTCGAGTTTCGTTGCGCTTCAATCAAATTGGCCTGGGCCAAAATGTCCGTCCCGAGCTTCGACGAAAGCGCCTCCGCGGCGGTGATGGCACAAGCGCGCGGGATGCGGAACAGCGTGGTGCCTTTCGCGATGTCACACACCGCGACGAGCCCGCGCACGCCGTCCACGTCGTTCCCGACGTGCACGCCCTTGTGCACCACCCCGCCGTGTCCTCGGACGCGCGCGGCGAGTTTCGTCCACGCATCGGAGGTGCCGTTTCTGACCATGGCCGCCCCGGCGCCACCGTCCTGGTGTGCGTTCACGAAAGCGGACGAGCACATAGAAGCGCAGGGGGTTGCTTTGCGTTTCGGGCGCATCGCCGACGCGTGCGGCCGGACGGGCGCCCGTCGCAGTGCCCAGCCGAAACCTTTCGCGGCGCGGCTGGGCGAAAAAGCGCCCCAAAGCCAATAAAAAGTTTCACCACTTTCACGGCAAGGTGTCATAGTGAAAAACCCACCTCGCGATCCACAACCCGTCGCGCGCGCCCGCACGATGGCGTCCGCGTTGGACAACGCCGCGGATCCCCCCCGGGAGTTCGTCAAGCACACCAGGGCGTGTTTCCGGTGTAAGCTCGTGAAGACGTTCGACCAGGTACGGTTCGGGAGACGTAGCGCACACCGCCAACGTTGGCGCGGGCGGCATTCATTTCATTCCCGCCGCAGCGTTCTGAAGAGAGGGGCGCACCCACGTCGGGTGGCGGATCAACACACCGTAACAGCACGACGCGCTGTTGTTACGTGATACCCCCGCGTGGTACTGACCCAACCCTGAACCCCAAACCCTAAACCCCAGTTCGTGGAAGCCGGGTGCGACAACTGCGAGTTTTTCCAGATGACCGACGATCGCGGCCGCGTGGTGGAGTGCACCGCGGCGCACTACTCGGGTGTGTGCGCGGTGATTGACCCGAAATCGAGCTGGACCGCGAAGTGGCTGCGGCTGGGGAAGCTGGTGCCCGGGTGCTACGCCCTGGAAATCAACGACGACGTGCCGGATGCGGTGGCCACGGAAATCGAAGAAAGGATGGACGCGGGGCGGTAGTTTGATTAAAAGCGAATGGTCTCCCCACTTCCCAGAACGAAACTTTCTCTTGCACATCTTATGATCTTAATTACGCAGCTTCTTTCGCCGCCTCCGCCGCCATGAACGCCTCTAGGGTTTTCTTTTGCATCAAACGAAGCATGTTCATGAACCCGTTCGTTCTGCTGGGTGTGAGGCTTTGTCCTAAACCTAAAAGCTCCACGAAGTCCGGCTCCACCGCGAGAATTTCCTTGGGCGAAGCGCCCGACAAGCCTTCGCAAAGAAGGGCGGCCAGCCCTTTCGTGAGTTGCGAATCCGAATCCGCGACGAAGTACACCTTGCCGTCCTCGATTCGCGGCAACACCCAGACCTGGGAAACACACCCTTGCACTTTGTTCTCCTCCACTCGGGCATCGTCCGGGAACTCCTTCAGCTTCGCCGCGTAAAACAAAAGCTGCTTGTACCGAGACATGGGGTCGGGGACTAACTGAAACATGCCGATAATCTGCTTGAGTTTGGCGGGGATGGGAAGGGACTCGAGGTCCGCCGCGGCACACGTCGCGTGACGTGGAACCGCGGAAACGCGGACCGAGGTTCGCTTTCGGCGCAACACCGCGCGGCAAGAAACCGCGGCGCGCGCGGAAATCGCATGCGCTGTGAGGCCCGACATCACCTCTGCAGCGCGCGCGGATAACTGGATGACGTAAGACCCGAGTTTTTGTTAAAAAAGAACGAAGAGTGGAGATCGCGATTTGAGGGAAAACTGCAGCGATTGAGGTAGACGCAGCACTCTCTGTGGAAGAACGTTATATTACCTCCAAGTGAGTGGTCTCAAATAATTTCTTTACAACGGAGTCCTTGCCCAGCCATAATACGCTCACGCCGTTGGCGTCGTCGCGGACGCAGCCGTGGTACCCGTCGTAGCCGCCGCGGTCGCCAACGCTCGCGTGGTCGTCGCAATCGTCGCGGGAGCCGGCCGAGTCGCCGCCGTCGTCGTTGCCGCGGTCGCCGCCGCGGGCTGAGTTGTCGCCGCAGTCGCCGCAGTCGCTGGCGCCGCCGGCCGCGTCGCAGTCGCCGCCGCCGCCACAGGCACCACCGACTGCGCCACCGCCGCCACGGCTTGTGTTTGCATCGCCACGCGGTGCGACGACGAGGACATGAACCCGGAGCTGACTTGTTCCGAAAGCGCCTTCATCATCTCCATCCTGTCGTCTCCGCCTCCAGCGTCGCCCACGTCCACGCCGGCGGACGCGCTTCCCCTGGCGACCGTGGCTTGTCGTGCCAGCCCGGGCGGGACGTGGCCGTTGAACACGACCTCGCCGAACGAGCACGCCTTTGAGTCCGGGTCCATCACCAGCTCGCTGGTGGCCACCGACGCGTCCACTCCAAGTTTTAGTTTGTGCAGCGCGTGTTGCGAAACCCCGACCGCCGACGCGTGGTCTCGGATGTTCTCCGACGTCCACAAACCCGCTATGGCGGCGCCCATCTTGTCCGGGTCCGTGAGTCTCGAAACGCGGGGCATGTCAAAGCGGACGGTCATGGTTTGCGTTTCGCGGTGGTCGTCGTGACTCACGTGTTTGGCGCCGTTCGCGACGCACTCCGAGACGGTCAGGGAATCGGGAACCACCAGCGGCGGGTCGTGAAGCGCCGCGTACTTGTACGCGAAGTTCGCGTACTGCTCGCCGAAGGCGCCGTGTTGCGCGGCGTCGCCTGAGGGGCACCCGAACCCTAGCACGGTGACATCGAACGTAACGCGGTAATCGAAAGGGCACGACGCGATGTTCAGGTTTTTTATGTTATCGGACGGCATGCCGCGGTTCACCGCGGTTTGCGCCAGCGCGTTTTTGATTTGTTCGTCGCTCTGGGCTCCGCCAACCGCGAACACCCCGCGGTGTCCTTTGCTTAACGGGAACGGCTCCAGAAGCGACGCCGAGTCAGGGGACGGGGCCTGGAACCGGACGCGCTGGTCAAACCGAACCTTTGAGGTGTCGATTGAAAACCCCTTGTTCGCGACGCGGTCCCTCGCCTCGGCCTCGCCCAAGCCGTTCTTCGCCAGCATCGCACGCACGACATCCGTGGTGAACAGCGTGACGAGCGTCTTGGCCTGCGCGCTCGCGGCTTGCTTCTGGACCTCAAACACATCCCCTAGTTCGAAATCGACGTCGTAGGTTCGGGATGTAGAGGTCGGGTTCGCGCACGCCCCGACGTGCATCACGCGCGGGACGACTTTTCCGTGCGCTGCGAGCTGCCCGACGAACTCCTCAATTGCGGCGCCGTGGTTCGGCTCGCATTGTATGTCTTGCTTTTCCACGTGTTTCACTTGGAAGGAAACGAACCACTCCTTGTACCCGTCCTTCGTGGCCACGCGCTCGCGCTCCACGGGAATCATCGCCGCTTTCTCTTGCTCTTCCTTTTCAATTGTTTCCTCCTCCTTTTCCTTGATCGCACGCTCCTTTTCCTGCACCGCTTCTTCCTTTTCCTTCACCGAGCGCTGCTGCTCGAACCAACGTTCGCGCGTTGAATCAGACGCGTCCGCGGCGAGGACGTCTGAACGTTTTGCTGGAGGAGACGCGTCCGCGTCCGCGGCGCGCGGTTCGGTTGTTGAAGATTTCGACGAGAACGACTTGGACCCGGAAGGTTCATCATCCGTCTTCGCGTCAGTCCCCGACTTCGTACCCGACTCCTTTGTAGGTTCCGGGGTGGAAGAGGACATTTTAGAGTCATCGTCCCCCACGAACTTCCTCAACAAATCCGCCTTGAAATCCGCCCCACTTGTGCCGCGCGTTTCGTCGCGCGCCTTCTCTTCCCTGAACTCCTCCAGCGCGTCGACGTGCGTTTGCTTTTTATCCGCCTCCGCCGCCGCGCGTTCCTCCGCGAGCTCCTCGGGGTCGACGTGCGTTCTGGCGATGTCCATCGCTCGCTCGTCCTCCTCGGTGCTCACCCCGAACTGGTCCCCGAAAAGTCGAGTCAACATGTCCTGGGACTTGTCCGAGGAAGCCACGTTTGGTTGTTTTTCGGTTGCAGCGCTCGCGGTCGCGGTCATCTCCTCAACACTCTTTTCGTGGGGGGTGATTTGCCCCGTGGGGTGGGGCTCCGCTGGGCTGGATGCTTCAGCAGAGTCCGTTTTAGTGGTTAATTTCTTAGCCGAGGACTTCTTAACACCGGACTTCTTGGAAGAGGGAGAGTCGTCTTTGGAAGAGGAGGACTCGTCTTTGGAAGAGGAGGACTCCTCGTCGTTGCCAACCTCGGCTTCCCACCACTTTCCGCCCGATTTGTGTGTCGACGAGACGTGCGCCACGTGCTTCGCCCCGAGCGGGCGGAACCCTCTGGCATTTTGGACAACCGCAGTGCCTTGTAACAAACCGGATCCAGCCAAGCCGGCGATCGCGAGGCCTGCGACGAGGGACCCGGCCACGGCGAGCCGCGTGAAGGAACCGCGCGTGGGATCGGACCCGCGGTGCTTCCCCTCGGGCAAATGTTGCAGAAGCGATTGCGTATCCTCAGGGCCGCGCGTCGCGGCGACCATGGTGGGAAGTTGTTTACGTCCGACAGCAACGTGCACGCGTGGAAGACGAACTTGCCGATGCGCGGCGTCTGGAACACGGTGACGAGCGCTGGGTGGCGCGCGTCGGTGTGCGAACGCGTCGGCCGAGTCCGCTTCTCTTGGTTTGTAACCACCCTCCCAAATTTTTTTTGCCCAAAAAAAAATTGGGGACGGAAATTCTTGGTCGCATCGAGATCTTTTCGTCGCGACCAGACCACGTTGCAAAAGCCACAACACGGGAAGAGACGACGTCCCGGTCTCTTCGTCAGCACAACAGACACGCGCGTACCACGCACCCTGACCAAACACCCGCGCCATGCTCGTCCGACTCGCTCCCCGCGTCATCCTCGTCTACGCGCTTCACCTGCTTCTCCTGACCGTCACCGTGTCGGCGCAGTACATAGGCAACGCCGACCCGGAAAAGCGGGCGGACCGAAGGGAGAACAGGAGAGACGCGCGATCCACGCGAACCAGGTACCGAAGCAGCCGCACGAACCGGTACCGCGGCCGCGACCGGCGTTTGGCGGCGCGTCGTTTGTTACAGGCCGCGGATTCACCCGCCTGGGCCCCGGTCGGCGCTTCCTCGCCTGACGACGACGCGTACTTTGCGAAAGCACCAAACTGGCCTTTTCCAAACGACGAAGTTCCCGACGAAGAAACCGGCGAGTGTTTGACGCTTCTCGAGATTATCGATACGCACCCGGATTTGTCTCTTTTGAGTAACGTGACGAGCACGTTACCTATCGTGCGTCAAGCCCTTGGCGCGCGTGACTCACAAGACACGTTCTTCGCGCCAAACAACGACGCCATTAACGGGTTGCGCGACTGGGCCGGATTCGAGGAGTTTGAAGATGCGTTGGTGGCTTTGCTTGGCGACATTAACACCGCAAAAGGCGTGTTGCTGGCGTACCACGCCGTGCCGGACGTGGCGCTCACGGTTGATGACTTACTCGCACTCATCGGTGACGACCGGTACCTGGAAGATGCGCTTGAAGCGGAGATGCCGCTGTTCGTAGATAACGCCGACGGCGACGTAACAATCGTCGGCCTCGGGTCGAAAACAAAATTGGTTGGCTCCGAAATCGTCGCCTGCAACGGCGTGCTGCACATGGTCCAGCACTGCTTGCTTCCCTTCGACGGAGACAACGAGCTGGACATCGCACAGAAACAAAGGTTAGTGGATGCGAAACGCGCGCTTGAGCTGCGGTACCCGGACCGACCGACGCTCATCGACCCGGACGCGTACGACGACGACGACGACGACGATGACGACTCGGATGACAACGCAGATGACTCAGATGACGAAGATTCAGACTCAGACGACTCAGATGACGACGCAGATGACTCTGATGACGAAGATTTAGATTCAGATTCAGACGACTCGGGTGACGAAGACCGCGCTGAGCCTTAATCGTGCGACATACATGCCGACATGCTACGATGCTCCAAAGACAAAAAGTAGAGCATTCGAGCGAACAAAAAATAGAAATACAAGACATGCCTTTAGCTCGATGTTCGAAAGAAAAAAAAAGAAATACAAGACATGCCAGAAGCTCCAAAGACAAAGAATAGAGCATCGCAATACAAAGAAAAACCCGAACCCTTAACCCCTAACCCTAAAGCTCACGCCGCTGGCAGCCCCCCGCGCGCGCGCAACAACACGCTTGTGAACCCCGCCACTACGGGTTCGCTCAGCCCGGGCGGCAACGTCGTGATGGCCAGCATCACGCCGTACTGCATCGACCTGAACGTCCATATTCGAAGCCACACCTGGGAGGTTTTCAAGGACCAGTTTAGTCTGGTGGTAAGGGGAAGCGCGGCGAGGCCGCCTTTGGCGGAGCCGCACTCGGTCAGCGCCTCTGGAAGGGACACGCCCAAGCACGCGTACTTGGCCATCGCCCATTGCCGCCTGCGGTCCATCCGTCTGCCCACGTCCCCGCCCACGAACCCGCCCGCGCTGAGACCAAACCTGCCTCTTCCCTTGAACGACCTTCTTCGAAACCAGGACGTTTTTCGAGTCTCGCCTTCACGGGCGACGTCCGCGGCGTCAACCGCGAGCCGCCGCGTGATGTTCCGAATCAGCGCGTTTGAACGCATGACGATCATCATCTCCGGCGGTAAGGATTTGCCAAACTCGCTCACCTGGTCAAACGTCATGGGCGGTTTGCCGCCTCTTATCAAGCCGTCCACTCTGGCGGACGCGGCTTGCGAACTCCGCGGGTCCACCACGTCACCCAATCGTTCCTTCTCCGTGCCAACCGGCGCGACGTGGCTTTGCTGTCGCGCCATGAGCTGCGGCAGGACCCAGCGCAGCGACGGCGGGACGCCCATTTCCTCGCTCGTTTTCAACACGGCCCCGGGGTCGCGCATCGCCACCGCGTGCCACAGTCGGCACATCCGCTTGCGCGCCTGTTCGTCCAGCTCGGTGTACAAGCCGTGGTCCAGCAAAACGATCTGCACGCCGTGGTTTGGGGTTCGAGTTGAAAAGGTCATCAAAAGGTTCGATACCCACCCTCTCTTTTTTTTCGTACCACTCGCCTTCGCGATGGCGTCGCTTTGTCGTCGCACCAGCATGTTCCCCGGGTGCGGGTCCCCGTGCACGAACCCGTGGCACAGCAGGGTCCGCGCGAAGGTATCCGCGAGGGCCTCCGCGGCGGCTTTGGGGTCTATCCCGGCGGCCCTTAGACCCGGCCCATCGTCGATTTTCGCGCCGCGGATAAACTCCATCGTTAACACTTTATCCGTGGTGAGGTTCCAGTGAATTCGCGGCGTCACCATGCGCGGGTCATCCGCCAACGCCCGGCCGGTGCGGTCGCACATGCGGCCTTCCTTTTCGAAATCAAGCTCCCGAGTTAACCGCTCCGCGAACTCGGGTACCAGAAACTGAAAATCGAAACTAACAAACAAACACGTTATCCCGAAAGTTATGTACCGCATCGTGGTGAGGTCCACGTCGAACTGCGCGCGCAAACCGGGCCTTTGCACCTTCACCGCGACCTCGTCGCCCCCCAACGTCACCGCGCGGTGCACTTGCGCCAGGGAAGCGGCGGCGATTGGCTCGCGTTCGAAAACCTTGAACGCGCGTTTGCTTTTTTGCGATTGAATGTTTGAGTTTGTGTTTCCAGAAGTGGGTGTTGATGATGTAACGTCATCGTCTCCGTCGACGTCTCCGTCAACCGCGCCCTCCCCAAACGCCTGCTCCACGACTTTCTTGACGTCGCCAAAACAAAGCGGCGTCGCGTGGTCCTGCAGTTTCGAGAGCTCGCGCTGGAACGGAACAGGCATGCCGCTCGCGGTGCCGATGAACTGCCCGGCTTTGGTGTACAAACCCCCGTTGCGTTGGCACAGGCGTAGCAGACGAACCGCCGAGCGCTCGTGGAGCGCCGCGCGGGCGTCGTAAAACGCGGGCGAGTCCTTCGCTAACCCGAACAAACTCAGTTTGTAATCCGTCGCGATCACCGTAGCGGCGGACACCGCGGCGAACGCGCGGGTCATGCCAACGCCGCCTTTGGCGTCATGGGCGTCCCACCGAACGAACGCGGCGAAGCCAGCCGCGGACGCCAGCGCGAACGGCGCGCGACGCGCGAGCGACATTTTGGTTTTCTAAAATATTATGACTACTGCAACCGACGCGCTTTGTTCACTCGGGGCGCGACGGGCGCTCGGGGACGGGCCTGGGGAGGGAAGGCACGAATTTAGGAGGTGGTGAGTCACCTGAGACACAAGGTGGAAACGGTCGCACGTCACGAAATGCACGCGGCGAGGCGTGTATGGGCATTCAGGCACGCGAGAAACGCGATCGGCGGCGGTGGAGATCAAAAGCATTTAGTGCCGTCTCGCAGATCGGCGACGTTTGCAGATCGGGTCCACGTACTCCATCGCGCTCTTGATCATGCGGGCACCGAAGGCGACGAAAGGCGCGGCCGCGCACATGTACATGATGTTCTTAGCCGCGGTTGGGTCGAGTTTCGCCTGCAGAAAGCCCATGCGCGTGGCGGTGCGACCGGGCGCGCGGAGGTTGTGGAGGGGTGTGTGGAAGGTGCCACGTGAGAAGCGTTTTACACATTTGCTACTGGAAATCGAAAATTGTTTTACAACTCAGCAGCATCCCGGTCTCTCCGCGCCCCTGGTTTGCGCCGTTCCGCCTAGCCCTAACCCCACGGTGGCGGCCGCCCCCCCCCCCCCCCCCCCCCCCGCGCCGTACCCCACCTTGATGCCGTAGCTTTCGTTGGAGACATCAAGCCCGCCGGCGATTTTTTCGCATATTTTCGACGCCGTACCGATGAACGCCTCCTCCACGTTTTCCGACGTTTTCGCGCTCGTTTCCAGAAAAATCAACCCGTGCGTCTCCGCGAACTGCGCGCCTTCTTCCTTGCTCACTTGTCGCCTGTGGTTCATGTCGCTTTTGTTGCCAATCAGCATAATGGTCATATTAGGGTTGGCGTGTTGTTTCGCGTCTTCAAGCCAGCTCGCTAGGTGCTCGAACGTGTCCCGTCGAGTGATGTCGTACACAAGCAGCGCACCCGCGGCGCCTCTGTAGTACGACCGCGTGATTGATCGGAAACTCTCCTGCCCTGCGGTGTCCCAAATCTGGAGCTTGATCTGCTTCTCCTCGATGCTCACCATCCGGCTGCCGAACTCAACACCGATAGTCAAGTCGTGCACGTGCTGGAACCGCTTGTCCGTGAACTGCAAAAGAAGGCAGGACTTGCCGACGCCTGGGTGATTAAATGATGAGCGGGGAGGTCAGACGACGCGTCGAGACTGTGAAAGAAAAAGCACCTCGAAAAGATGAATGAGATTTGGCCCTCCCGAGTAAAAGTTGGGGACCCGGTGGGGTCACCCACGCGTTGGTGTGACGTCGATTGTGCGTCGTGGTGCGTTTGTTTTACGTCTCCCGGTGGGAGCTCGCGTTCCGTGGCCTCCGGAGACGCCGGGTACCACACGCGTGTTTCGGGAGACCACCGGCCTCGTCGCCTCGAAAAGCCGCGGGACAAAACATTTAGGCCGGGGAGCCACGACGCGGTCCGCCCCCGGGTGCGCGGCGAGCCGGACTGGACGTACCCGTGTCACCGATGATGATGTACTTGAACAGGTACGAGTAGCTCATCCCGCGTGATGACGTCGCCGACCGTGCGTGCGGTCAGGACTGCACAGGTGCTTGACGTCAACGTAACCTTGGGGGACGTGACGAGGATACATCTTTTGGCCAAGTGTCATTTTAATTTACAATGGAGTTGATGAACCCCTCGATCTGACACTTCGTCGTGCGCTTCGCGGACGCGTTTTCCGGAAAACGAACGCTCGGCCCGCGGTTCCCCCTGTGCGGTGTGGTCACAAGCACCTAAACCTAAACGTACTAACTTCGTTTCCGGATTCGGAACCGCGCGTCCGCGTGACAAAACTAACTACGACGTAACAACGGCACGAAACACGAAACACCCTCCATCTTTTCGCCATGCCGTACGCGGACGACGAGTCCACCTACCGCCGCTGGTTCCCCCTGGCGGACGATGACCACGACGGCCGGGTTACGGGCGGGGACGCGGTTAAGTTCTTCGCCAAATCTGGCTTGCCCCAGCCCGTTTTGTCCCGGGCGTGGCAGCTCGCGGACAGCAACCGGGCGGGATTTTTGGGACCCACCGAGTTCGTCCGGGCGCTGCGAGTCGTCGCGTTCGCGCAGTCCGGCGCGGAAGCGGGTGATATCACCGCCGTGTCGCTTGACCAACAAATCGCAAACAACACCCTGCCCATTGCACAGCTACAGGGCATCGACAACGAAAGCGGAGAGGGGAACAACCCGTTTGATACGAGCTCTTCGCCGCTTGGAAACAACCTGCCCGGCGCGCCGGCGCCGGCAGCGACCGGCGGTTCCAAAAAAGGCGGGAAGACCCAAATCGACGCGAAAGCCGCGACGAGCATTATCGACAGCCTGAAAGCAATTTACAAAGCCAAGGTCCGGCCGATCGAGGAGAGTTTGCGGTTCGGATCCTTCTACTCGCCGTTGCTCACGGATGGCGATTTCGAGGGAAAGCCCACTGTGCTGTTGTTGGGGCAATACAGCACGGGGAAAACCACGTTTATTAAACACTTGCTTGGCCGGGAGTACCCTGGTTCGCACATCGGCCCCGAACCAACCACGGACCGGTTCGTGGTGGTGATGCACGGCCCCGAAAACAGAACCACACCAGGGCAAACCCTGGCGGTGCAAACGGACAAGGTACGGTGATGCGCGTTTCCCAAATCCGGGGACACGGCGTTTTACCGCCCCTCTTTTACATACGGTAGGAAAGTAACGGCCACGTGTTTGCGCAGCACAAGTAACGAACGTGGCCTTACAAGACGTTAACCCCTTTTCTTTCCCAAGCACAGCCCTTCACCGGGCTCACCGCGTTTGGTAGTTCGTTCCTGTCAAAGTTCGAAGCCTCGCAGTGCGACGCACCGTTGTTGAAGGAAATCTCTATCATAGACACCCCCGGGGTGCTCTCCGGCGAAAAGCAACGCATCAACCGAGGGTACAACTTCGAACACGTCTGCGAGTGGTTCGCCGCGCGTTCGGATGTTATTCTCCTGCTGTTCGACCCGTACAAGCTGGATATCTCGGACGAGTTCAAGACGGTCATTTCTAGCTTACGAGGACACGATGATAAGGTGCGCGTGGTGTTAAACAAAGCGGACGGCGTGAGCTCGCAGCAACTACTGCGCGTGTACGGCGCGCTGATGTGGAGTTTGGGGAAGGTGTTCATGACCCCCGAGGTGTGCAAAGTGTACGTCGGGAGCTTCAACACGGAACCCGTGCGGACGGACAACAACCAGTTGGGGGAGGAGATTTTCGAAAAGGAACAGAGCGATTTGAAAAAGGACCTGCTGGACGTTCCCCGCCGGTCATGTGACCGCAAAGTAAACGAGTTCGTGAAAAGAGTCCGCGCGTGCGTCACGCACGCCAAGCTCATCGCGCATTTGCGGAAACAAATGCCCCTCATGGCCGGCCACGCGGAGAAACAAAAGAAACTGCTGGACAACATCGAAAACGAGTTTCAGCAGTGCGTGCACGAACACGCCATACCGCGCGGCGACATGCCGAACCCAAAGGTACGTGTTTGTATTTCTCTCCCCCCAAAGACTGTGTTCCCATACAACACTGACACTTTCTTTTATTTATCTCCAGCGGTTCAAGGAAATAATGAAAGGCATTCAGATTTGGAAACTCCCCAAGATTGATAAAAAGGCGATGCAGGCGCTGGAGGAGGTGCTGACAACGGACCTACCCAGGGTCATGAGGGAGTTCGATAACCCGTTTTGAGGCTGTTGTATGGTGCAAGTTGTAGTTTAGGGAAAGGAAAGGTCTGGTCTTGAGTTACGATATCATAGCAGTTGTGCATCGCCCCATCTATCTCGACCAAGCACCCCACAACGCCATGCGCGCGTCTCGCCGAGTGACGCGCGACCTCGGCATCGCGGCGTATTTCGAAAATTAACAACACTTTCGTTCCGAACGAGGACCAGAGATCTCCGCGCATGCGATGGATCCGCACGACCCGGCGTGGCACGCGGAGTCGTGGTTTCTTGACGCGGCGCGACGCGCGAAGCAGTTGAACGTGCGGCGGGTGAGTGTGATCGAGGGTCGTCTGAAACGCGATGAGTCATGCACATCCCCGTTCGGGGAATTCGGAAACGCCGCGTCCCCGCACCGAAACACGTTCGGTTCGCTTGACGACCAGAGTCTCACAGGTAACAGTCCCTTAGCTACCACCTCTGATAGCTTAGTCGACGCGTTCCTGGAGGGTCGACTGGACCCTGGTGGTTTCGAGTGCACCACGGCCACGTCCCTCCGCGACGCTAAACCGCGCGAAGCCGGTTTGTACGCCGCTGCGCGAAGCGAGGACAAACTGGGGGTCGTCCCGAGCGCAGCGCCAAAAAGTTGGAACGAACAATGGCCGAAAACGCGGGTTCCCGGTCGTCGCGTCGTCGCCGTGTTCCACGACGACCAGGCCGCGAGCGAGTTCCCGAAAGTACAGGTGTCGGAAGATGAACCGTCGAGGGAACACGCCGCGGCGACGGCGAGGGCGTTCAGAGGTACCGAGGATCGCGGTGAGGTATCTCCGATTGAAAAAGTGTTTTCGAACGCCAGTTTAAAAAAAAACGCCCCGTTCGCGTTCGCGGCGAAAAATTGCTCGGACCGCACCGCGTTTCTCTCGGAAACTGCCTCGCCGCACGTCATGTCACGATTCGAGACGAAAGGCGAAACCGCGGAGGAGGCGTTTGTACGGTTCAGAAATGACCCGAACGCGAATCACAAGGAAACGGCACCGGAAGAGATGCGATTCGCGCGCGAACTCGCGATCGCGAAAACAAAGGTGCAGATTGAAAAAGTCAAACGCGCGACGAAAGCGCGGGCGCAGGAGAAGTAGTCACGCGTATAGTCTTTAATACCTTCAAGGTAGTATTTAATCGTGTAGTCTTTAGTACATTCTTAGTAGTAAGTCTTGGTAGTAAGTCTTGATGGTAAAACCCTTTCAATCCTTTCAAGTCCCTTACCCGAACACGTACTGCGGCGCTTTGCAGGTAAACTCGGGCGACGTCGCTACGAACTCCACTTCGCGAGCGCCACCCCCGGGGAGCGCGGCGAACGTGAACCCGCCGGACATCACGCCGCGCACGGAAGCTTCCCATACGCATTCAGGGCCGCTAAACGAATCTAAGATTTTTTCGGGCGCATGTCGAGAAAACGTCGTCATCGAACGATACCTAAACGAATCGCCCCCCGCCGTTAACGTCGGGGTCAGTCCGATGACCCCCTCGCCTTCCACGATTTCCGGTTCAGACCACACCTCTGCATCCAAGTCTCCGTTTCGGAAGGGTTTGTTGAGATTATTTATTTCCAACGCCTTAGCAGTGACCGCTTCCTTACAGACCCATCGCCTGGATTTAAGTCGCGCTTTTGGTACGGGCGTGAATGACGAGGACGACCCCAAAACAGTCGAAGCGCTGTTTTCCCACGCCGTCCTTTGGTCATCCTCCGACAACAGCGTGAAGGTAACCTCGTACGCAAAGATGTTCCGACCATCCACTGGTTCGTTGTAGGTATCTGGTGCGTCTATGGGTTGAAGGCCCGTATATGTCACACCAACGGTCACGCGAAGCGCGCCGAATGACGTGTGTTCGTACAGCGTCGTCTCACCTTCGTTGGCTCTCGGCTGTGTCGCTTCAAGCGTCGCGCGAGGCATGCGCCACATCATCGGCCCATCCAGGACCATGTCTGGTGGCGCACTAGGGTCCATATCCGCCAAGCGGAACGGCGGAACGTCGTGCACGACTCGGTACACTCCCAACTCAACGCGCTTCGCGTACTCGGCGAACCAGTCGCAGACGTCCCCGTGCGCGGCGTTTTCTGGCGCCCACGGGTAGTCGGGCGCGGCGGATCCGAGCGGCGGGACGTGCGCGTGAATGGTGCCGTGTGCGACATCCACGCACAACGAGTTGTGCATGGAGTCGTGCCACGACCCCGCGAACGGTACCATGCGAAACATGTCGTTGAGTTGGTCGTATTCCGCTAGCCCAGGCGACGATACTAATGTGGCCTCTTCATCGTGGAGAAGGTACCGGCGCGTCCACACCACGGCGTGGTCAAAGGAAAGCATGGATACGCACCGGTTGTCGTCGTACACGGACAAGCCGCCGAGCAAACCGAGACGACACGACCTCGCGTCGAATACATCGGGGTGCGTCAGCCTCCCACCGCCGGCGCCGCACGTTGCGGCGTGCGGCGAGAACACCATCTGGCCTCCCCTCAGGCGGTACATCAGCGCCAGCGAGGGGTGCATTTGATTTTTTGCCGCCGTTTGTGTACGAAAATAGTCGGCAAACGCGTCGCACCGCGTTTTGGTTTCACCGGGAAGTATCGTGGAAAGCACGGAAGCCATGCCTTGCTCTGTGAAGGCGTTTTCCACGACGCGCCAGGCGCGGTTAGTTCTTCGAAAAAGCCCAGGCTCGACGTCGCCGAAGTCGCTGAACCATTCGTGGAAACACTCAGTTGCGTTTTTGGCTTTCTGGGCGCGACGGGCGAGCATGGCGTTCTGCGATTTCGGCGACGGGACGAACCGCTCGGTTCGCGTCTCCGTGAAGCGAGGTACCCTGTCGCGCCCCAGGTCTCCCATGAGTTCCGCGCGCATCTCGCCGACGGTCCACAAATCAGTGGGCGTTCTGAAATCGAAAGCGCCGAAATCCAGGTCGTCCCGGTGAAACGTCTCTTCCGTCGCCTCAGCGATCTTCGCAGGGTCGAACGCGGCGTGTGTACGATTGGGAGGCCGGTTCAATGTGGCGCCACCTTTGCCCCAATCGACCCGGTGCCTCGTGAACGGCACGCTGAGGTCATCGATGCCAAACCGGTGAAGCAACAACGCGGCGTACGTCGCGTCCGTGTCCGCGGCGCGTTTCCACGTCTTAGACACCAGAGCGGTTTCGCGAATCACCCGGACGTCGCCCTCCGTGGACCGTGACAAGAACCACAAAATACGCTCCACACACTCGAACGGGAGCTCGACCGTGGGAAGCGGAGACATCGCGCGCCGAGCAGAAATGATTTCACGAAGTCGTACAGCGCCGTAACGGTTGGGCTCGCGCGGCAGTCAGCTCCTCTTGAATCGTATTGTGCTTCTCCAGCGCGGCGCCCACCGCGGCGTCGAAGTGATTCAGATGTGTCGTGGCTTTATGATTTTTTTCGTTTCGCGAGTCGAGGCAAAAAAAAGCGTCTGACTCAGCAAAAAGCGCACGTCGCGTCCAGTGGACCTCACTCCGGACACGCCCCCCACCCGTCGAGCACCCCAACCCGTTCGCCCCGACCACTTGCGTTGTCCCCATTCGCGTCCCGGCGATGCCCGGCGCGTACGGCGTCGTGGACCAAGGCTCGCGCCCATCCGTTTCTCCAATCGCCGTTTCGGAAAAAGGTACCACTGGCGATATTATCGAAGCCGAAAACGACCGCGCGTCATGGCGCGACGCGTGGCGTTCAAAGCTCTCGGCGGTGTTGGCGACGCCCGCGGCGTCGTGTGACGACTCCGCGTCCCGGCTTTCCGTGTTAGTAAAAACCGGTTTGCTTAGATTCGAGGACCTCATGGAGAACCCGGGGAGGTTCTTCGAAGCACATCGGTTGTTAGCGCAAGGTAAGTATTTCCCTCCACATGCCGCCACTGATCCCCATACCGCCATACGAGACTGACACTTTCTTTTTTATCTCTAAGCCGGTTTTCAACACGGCCCCGGGTTCTCCATCCGCTTCACGGTCCAGTACAACCTGTTCGCCGGGACCATTTTGGAGCTGGGAAGTGCGAGGCAGTTGAATCAGTTACGAGAAATGCAACGAACTGGCCGGCTCGGGTGTTTCGCATTCACCGAACGACTGGCGGGTGTGAATTCGGGCTTGGTGGTGCACACCACCGCGTGTTGGGTGTGCGACGACAAAAACAAAGCAGGCGGGTATTTTTTACTAAACACCCCTCACCCCGGCGCGAAGAAGAACTGGATCTCGCAAGGTCTCACCGCGAGCCTGGGCGTGGTGGTGGCTGATTTGATCGTCAATGGTGAAACTGTCGGTCCGCAGTACGTATTGGGCCTTTCCCGAATCCCAATACTGTTTGCCCGTGCAAGACTGACACTTTCTTTTATTTATCGTAAGCGCGTTTCTCGTGCCTCTGCGCGACAAGAACAACCGGCCTGGGAAAGGCGTGACGCTGACTGACATGGGCGCGAAAACCACGGGGAACGACTTGGACAACGCGTCGATTGAGTTTAACTCGGTGCGAATGGACAGAACGGCTTTGCTAGATAAACACTGCGACGTTTTTACCGTCAGGGAGGGAAAACAAGGCAAAGGCGTGTACGTCGAACGCGGAGGCGATGCTTCGGAAGGGGCTACGAGCGGTACTAAAAAACACAGACTGACCAACATGGACCGCATCGGGCAGCGGCTGTTCACCGGCAGGATAGCGGTGGCGCAGGGCGCGCACGAGTTTCGGAGTTTACTTTTTCAGAGAACCAAAGAAGCGACGGATAACAAACCTTGCTGGGTCCCGAGCGCGGGTAAAAGCGACTCAACAGCGACACCGGCGGCGCGCGCTTTGAGTGACGTCCCGCAGCTCAAATCGCTGTACTTGGAAGAGACGCGACGACACGAGCGCACGGGGCGGTTTTTGAGGGTAGTGGAGTCCGCTCTTTGCGCGTCGCTCTTGTCAAAAACGCGCCCGGACTCGGTGTTAGTGGAAGCCGTCGCGGCGGCGAAGGGTACGTATTGTGTTTCCCAAATCTCAACGCTGTTTGCCCATACAAGATTGACACTTTTCTTTTACATTCGCAGTTAGGGCCGTCGACGAGGCGATTGAAATGACGCACAGGCTGCGACAGGAGGTTGGCGCGTACGCCCTCATGGCGAAAACCGGGTTCGAGCACACGGACTTCCTGCAGTGCTGCAAGTTCGCGGAAGGGGACAGTCGGGTTTTGATGATGAAAATGGCCAGGGACCGGGTTTGGCGGCTGGCGAAAATGAAAACAAAAGGAAACACGGGAGGAAGAGGAACGCTCGTCGATACGACGTCCAAACGAGAAGCCTCCGCTACGGCGAGTTTAGCGGCGCAGATTCAAGACGCCGCGGCCCGAGGTTTATCGCCAACGGAGGCGTGGGATGAAGCGTCTGAAGCCGCGTATTTGCTGGCGGAAATCGCCATCGAGGATATAGTCACGGCCTGGTTGGACCCGGTTGCCAAGCTGTGAGACTCGCGGCGCACAGCTGTGCGTTTTGTAAAATCAGTTGAGCCAATTTTTTCTCGAACCCCTCAAAAAACGACGGAACGGTTCCGGGTTCTTCCCCCACTCCAAGCTGCGCGTGAGGTGTCGTGCGCGACGCGTGCGATATCGTCATGCAGCTCGCCGTCATGGCATCGCGCTCGACCTCTACTAAGAGGTACACGTACACGCCGGTGCACCTCCTTCGCCAACCTCCGCCTCCGCTTCTAGGAGCGCGCGAAGCGCTTCCCGTGTTTCTTTCTTTCGCCGAGTTCCTAGCGGCGACGCCGGCACACACCACGCAGCGGTCTCCCACGCGCCTTCGCGCGGACGAGCTCTGGCCAGCCGCGCGCGTCGTGCCCCCGCCCGCGTTCTTCTCGTCGCTGCCCGACCCGGGCGTCGCGGGCGCGGCGACCGCGCTGCGATACCTCGCCGAAGCTGCGTCTCTCCCGAACGGCGAGACCGCGACGACCGCGATACGCACCACGACGACCGCGCCGACGTCTCGGCGCCGCAAGCGCCCGCGCGCGGAAGGCGCGGCTACGCCTGTGAAACCAACGACCGTGATGCGCGACTTCGTTGTTGATCGCGAAAACGCTCCTGCGTTGCCATTGGCGTTGCCTTTCCCTGTGCCGAGGGCGAACGCGGGCGCGGGCGACGCGCCAGTCGTCAACGTCAACGCGAAGCCCCCCGCCGTGAAACCCCTGGAAAAAATGGAGTATCGCGAGCTCAAAAACCTGTTCCCCGTGGTGATCGGCACGGCGACCACTTCAAACAACAAAGGCTGGATCTACAAACGACTGAAGGACCACTTCGATTTGCACGGAGACCCGCGCGTGGAGGGCGGGGTGAAATCGAAGGTACTGAAAACGAAGCAACGAAAGAGTAAAAAAACATCTCAAAACCCACAAACGCAAAAGCCCCTGGAAGACGCGAAGACGAACGAGGCTTCGTTTTCGCGCGTCGCGTGAGTTACGCGTTTCGGGGAGACGCGGAGGGACGCGGCACGTGTGACTACATGTGTGTAACATTGAGACGAAACATCAAGACGAGCATACTTGTAACATTTTCCGACTTTTCCGACGCTTTCGATTGTGATTCAACATGTGTTCGGGTCCTTTTTCTTTCTAACACGTCGCGTCTCCTCGTCCCTCCGGAGTCACTCCGAAAGCAAAAGCGCGCGCGTTCTTTTCCATCCGCGTCCACCGAACAACCTCCTTTCCTTAGCAGCACTGGCTCTTCGCCGCGACGGGCCTGCCCTCGCCAGGCCGTACCGTGGCACCTTTCGGGCCCTGGTTCAGCGCCGGCTGCGACGCCATTCTCGTTTTTATCTCAGCCGCCATGGTCATGAACGCGTTTTCGACGTTTGTCGCGTTTTTCGCGCTGGTTTCCAAAAACGGAACCCCGATTTCGTCCGCGAACGCCTTCGCGGTTTGGTAATCCACGACCTTCTTTTCCGTCAGGTCGCTTTTGTTTCCCACGAGAAGCTTGTTCACGTTTTCGTTCGCGTACCGGTCGATTTCGTTGAGCCAGGTCTTCACGTTTTGAAACGACTCCGCGTCCGTCACGTCGTACACCACGATGATGCCGTGCGCGCCCCTGGAATAAAAGAATGTGTCAGTGTTTCGTAATGTGTATGAGAGATTGGTATGAGTAAACAGTCAGGGTTATGGGCAGAGGGAATATTCCCTTCTGGTCGTAATAGTCTCTTCTGGTACGAGTATGGGTAAACAGTCGTAGGATTTGGGAAAGGCCCGGTACGTACCGGTAGTACGAACTCGTGATCGTCCGGAACCGCTCCTGCCCCGCGGTGTCCCAGATCTGCAGCTTCACGGTTTTACCTTCAAGCTCCACGGTGCGGATTTTCT